>Ga0207057_1072_pt1 | contig 26501 bp, 23 predicted proteins | sample Alteio_BWMinCont_33_FD_153265 | JGI IMG/M metagenome (GOLD analysis project Ga0207057, IMG submission 153265) | Enriched cells from forest soil in Barre Woods Harvard Forest LTER site, Petersham, Massachusetts, United States -... | ecosystem: Environmental > Terrestrial > Soil > Temperate forest >... | reverse complement strand
AAACTTCATGCGTTTTGCGCAAAGCTCTTTTGTATAAGCTGCTCACGATTTTATAAAGCCAGTTTTTTTTCGCAAAAGAATAACCAAGCCCGGTTATAACAGCAACTGATTTTATTTTGCATGAAGCAGCGGCCAAAGAGCCGTAGATATTGGGTTTGATGACATAATGAAAAATAAGTGCAGGTTGCTTTTGAGAATAAATTCTTTTTAATTGATTGTACAAACTCAGATCGAGCAAAGGGTTTTCAGAACGGTTGTTGAAATCAATCGAAATATATTCACAGCCTTCCTGAATCAATAAAGAAGAATATTCATCATCCGGTGCGATCACTAAAATATTATATCCGTTTTGATGGAGATGACGAATGACATCCAACCTGAAATTGTAAAGTGACCAAGCGCTGTTAGACACAAAGGCAATCAATTTTTTCGGATCAGATAAATTGTTCATTCAGGTATATTAAATCCAAATTTATAGATTTGATGTATCAAATTCTCATTTCACATCTCAATATGCTGTCTGCCATCCTTTTTATTTTTTACTTTCTCTTATTATTGATGGCTTTAAATGCATTGATCAAAAAAAAGCAAATCAATCTTTCTTTCCGCACTATAACTTTCATTTATGCATATAAAGTATTGCTTGGATGCATTTATGGGTATATTTTTTTAAAGTTCTACAGAGGCGATGACACGTGGATGTATCACAGAGAATCCCTTTTGCAATATGAAAAATTGATTCATCATCCGATGGATTTCGTGAAAGATTTTCTTCCTTATTCCGCATTCAGTGCTTCGCATGATTTCTGGGAAGGCATGCAATTTTATATTCAGGACCTGGAATTTTGGACGATGTCGAAACTGCTTGCGCTGTTCGATATTTTCAGCCGCGGCAATTATTATGTCAACGTTCTTTTTTTTGATTTCATTGCAATTATCGGTCTTTTACTATTGTACAAATTGCTATTTAGCTTCTTTCAAAATAAAAAAATAGTGTTAATCGCCATTTTATTTTTCTTGCCTTTAACTACTTTCTGGCTGAGCGGCATTCGTGCGGAAGGCCTGCTGCTGCTATATATTGCAATCATTCTTTATTATTCAAACAAACAGTTCAATAATCAAAGAAAAAATGTTTATCTCATTTATATATTATTTGGGTTGGTTGGTTGCCTGATTTTGCGCGCACAGCTATTAATAGTTTTGATGCCCGCTTTTTTTTGCTTGACTATCAGTTGGAAAAACCCGAAAAAAGCAATTTATTATTTCAGTGCCATTTATATTCTTTGCGTAGCTATTTTTTTCGGGAGTTTATTTATTTCTCCTCAAAAAAACTTGTCCATGCCCGTGATAAAACGCCAACAGGAATTTTTCAGACTGCACGGAAATACTTCTTTCAAATTAGATAGCCTCCAACCTTCGCCGGCAAGCTTCGTAAAAATTTTGCCGCAAGCTTTTTCTAACACATTTCTCCGGCCATTTATTTGGGAAGCAAAAGGCTTTTTGCAAATGCTCACCGCGCTCGACATAATTTTGTTTTGGATATTATTATTAATCATTGTTTTCTTTCATGAAAAAAAATGGAAAGAAACTTTGCGTAATCCTTTGATTTTATTTCTTGGATTTTTTAGCATCACCCAGATTATTCTTATTGGCTATATCGTGCCTTTTCCCGGTGCTATTGTGAGGTATAAATCCATCGCGGAATTATTTTTATTTATATTAATAATATCTCTTTCAGACTTTAATCGCATCTTTCTAATTCTTAATAAAAAAGAAACAAATTGATATAATAAAATATTTAATAATATATATGAAACGATAACGTAACCCATGAAAAATTAGATTTTATACACCATTATTAGATATTTTTTGACATATTTTCCTCTGTTATCCACAAAAACCTACAAATTTTTTTATTTAAGCTGAATACTTTAGTTTCGCCGAAAACTAATTAGCATGTCATCATTAAGATTCAAATCAATCGACAATCTATCAACTAATGCTGAGGGAAAAGTAGCCGGTCCATCAAAAATCACAGCTATTTTTAACGAGAATGTTTTTACATTAAAAACAGCGCGGGAATTTTTAAGTGATGAAGCTTATAAAAGCCTCCAACAATCAGTAAAAGGAGGTAAAAAAATTGACAGGTCCGTTGCTAATCAAATTTCTGCAGGTCTTCGCCAGTGGGCAGAAGCGAAAGGCGTAACACATTTCACACACTGGTTTCAGCCATTAACAGGCACTGCTGCTGAAAAGCATGATTCATTTTTCACTTTGAAAAGCGATGGCACTCCGATCGAAGAATTTGATGGCGCTGCATTGATACAACAAGAGCCTGATGCATCATCATTTCCAAGCGGAGGACTGAGAGCGACTTTTGAAGCACGTGGCTACACAGGCTGGGATCCATCCTCTCCTATTTTCATAATGGAAATCGGTGCGGGCAAAACACTTTGCATACCTACAATATTTGTTTCTTATACCGGTGAATCTTTAGATTATAAAGCACCATTATTGAAAGCACTTGCTGCTTTGGATAAATCTGCTGTTGATGTTTGTCATTATTTTGATAAGAACGTTACAAAAGTTACTGCAACCCTCGGTTGGGAACAGGAGTATTTTGTGATCGACGAAGGTTTTTTTAATGCACGCCCTGATTTAGTAATGAGCGGAAGAACAGTGTTTGGCCACGCACCTGCAAAAGGCCAGCAGTTGGAAGATCATTATTTCGGTTCTATACCAGAAAGGACTTATGCTTTCATGCGCGATTTTGAAGAAGAAGGTTATAAACTAGGAATTCCTTTGCGCACAAGGCATAATGAGGTTGCTCCTGCGCAATTTGAGTGCGCTCCTATTTTTGAAGAAGTAAGTGTTGGCGTTGATCATAATTTATTATTAATGGACATAATGGACAGAGTTGCACGTCGTCACAAGCTGCGCGTGCTGTTGCATGAAAAACCATTTGCAGGCATCAACGGAAATGGCAAGCATAATAACTGGAGCATGTCAACTGATACCGGTGTTAATCTGCTTGCGCCAGGCAAAACGCCGAAGACTAATTTAATGTTCCTCACATTTTTTGTGAACACCATTAAAGCTGTTCACGATTATGCAGATGTTTTAAGAGCTTCTATTGCATCTGCAGGAAATGATTTCCGTCTTGGTGCGAATGAAGCGCCACCAGCAATCATCTCTGTTTTCATTGGCCAATACCTCACAAAAGTTTTGGGTGATGTTAAAGAAAGAGTAGGTTCTAAATTCGATGAACAGGATGAAGCGATCCTGAAATTAGATCTTCACAAAAGCATTCCTGAATTGTTGTTAGATAATACAGATAGGAATAGGACTTCACCATTCGCATTCACTGGCAACAAGTTTGAGTTCCGTGCTGTTGGTTCCGCTGCGAATTGTGCAAGCGCGATGACAGCTTTGAATACTATTCTTGCTGAAACATTAAAAACATTTAAAACTGATGTTGATGCATTAATAGATAAAGGCGAGAAAAAAGAAATCGCAATAATGCATGTGATCAGAGAATACATTGTAGCAAGCGAAAAAGTTTTGTTTGAAGGTGACGGCTACAGCGACGAATGGCATCATGAAGCTGAAAGACGCGGCTTGCCAAACGTGCGCACAACACCGCTTGCACTCGATGCGATGGTTACAGAAAAAGCAAAAAAACTGTTTGAAGAAAACGGTGTTTATTCTCATTCCGAACTGGAAGCAAGACATGAGATCGAGCTGGAAAAATATATTAAGAAAGTTCAGATTGAAGCGCGTATTATGGGCGAATTGGTGACGAGCCATATATTGCCTCCATCGTTCAAGTATCAAAATACTTTGATAGAAAATATTAAAGGGCTTAAAGAAATTGGTTTGAAAGAATCAACTTACGTTAATCAAAAACAGATTCTCGAAAAAATCTCTGAGCATATTGGAAAGATTAGTGAGCTGGTTGAAAAGATGATCGAAGCGCGTAAAATCAGCAATGCAATTTCTGATACAAGAACAAAAGCAATTGCTTATAATTCTCAAGTGAAAGAACCTTTCTTTGATGAGATTCGCTACCACGCTGATAAATTGGAATTGCTAGTTGATGATAATGAGTGGGTTCTTCCAAAATATAGAGAAATGTTGTTCTTAAGATAATTACGAACCGTACCGTCGTTCGAAAGCTCACCTTCGGGTGGGCTTTTTTGTTATATAAGAAATAAAAAATTAGGAATTAGAAAGGTGTTTACAAACTCAAAGTTCCTTTACTTCCTAATTTCTTATTCCACATTCCTAATTTCTAATTCTTTTTTCTATTTTCTCCTTCACCCATTTCAACGCCAAATCGAATTGCTGCTTTTCTGTAAGATTGGAATTATCGAGAATAATCGCATCGTCAGCTTTTCGCAATGGGCTTGCTTCGCGGTGTGAATCGATATAATCGCGCATCTCCAAATTATTTCTTACTTCTTCAAGAGTTACGTTCGGGTTCTTTTCAAACAATTCTTTAAATCTTCTTTCAACGCGAATAGCTTCATCTGCCGTCATAAAAATTTTAAGTTCTGCTTTAGGAAATACCACAGTGCCGATATCTCTTCCATCCATCACAATGCCTTTATGTTTTCCCATCTCTCTTTGCTGCTCAACAGCAAACGCACGCACAGCTTTGATTGCAGCCACATCGCTTACTTTTTCTGCTATCACTAAATCGCGAATCACATACTCCACATTTTCATCGTTCAAATGAATTTCGCTTTGCTTGCTTTTGGGATTATACACAAACTGCAAAACAATATTCTGCAATGCTTCATCAACCTGTTTTGGTTTTGTCCAATCCACATGGTTCCGCAAAAAATATAAAGTAATAGAGCGATACATTGCACCGCTATCTATATAAACATAATTCAGTTCTTTAGCCAATTGTTTTGCCAGCGTGCTTTTGCCGCATGATGACCAGCCGTCAATCGTAATGATTATTTTCTTCTCGCCTTTCATGAAATGATTAATAATACAAATGTGCGGAAAAAAATATTCATAAAACAAAAATGCCCCGCAATTGCGAGGCATTCATTATTAAATATATTTCCGAAAATTAAGCTTCTGATTTTTCCGCTTCTTTTTCTTTCAGCGAGAACTTTATTTTTGAATTTTCTTTATCAAGATCGGCTATCAATATATCGCCGTTCTTAATGTTCATGCTTAAAATTTCTTCTGCCAAAGGATCTTCAAGATATTTCTGTATCGCCCTGTGCAAAGGCCTTGCGCCAAATTGCTGGTCGTAACCTTTATCAGCAATAAAATTCTTTGCATCATCTGTCAGTTCCAAACTAAAGCCTAAAGTGTTCAAGCGCTTTAACACACCTTTCATCAGAATATCAATGATCTCAAAAATATTCTCTCTGCTCAATGAGTTGAAAATAATCACATCATCAATCCTGTTCAAAAACTCAGGACTGAACGTGCGCTTCAACGCTTTTTCAACAACCGCTTTATTATTCTCTTCTGAATTCTGCTGGCGATTGGCAGTTGCAAAACCAACTCCATCACCAAAATCTTTCAACTGTCGCGCACCAATATTAGATGTCATAATGATCAGCGAATTCTTGAAATCAATTTTTCTTCCAAGCCCATCTGTCAACTGACCATCATCAAGCACCTGCAACAAAATATTATAAATATCAGGATGCGCTTTTTCAATTTCATCTAACAATATTACAGAGTAAGGTTTACGACGAACTTTTTCTGTAAGTTGACCGCCTTCTTCATATCCAACATATCCCGGGGGCGCACCAATCAAACGGCTCACAGTAAATTTCTCCATGTATTCGCTCATGTCAATGCGTATCAATGCATCTTCTGAATCGAACATATATCTCGCAAGTGATCTTGCCAATTCTGTTTTACCAACACCTGTCGGGCCAAGAAAAATAAAACTGCCAACTGGCTTTTTAGGATCTTTCAAACCAACGCGGTTGCGCTGGATTGCTTTCACCACTTTTTGTATTGCTTCTTTTTGGCCAACAACCATCCCGCTCATATCAATCGCCATGTTCTTCAATTTCTCGCTTTCCGCCTGCACCATGCGTTTCACCGGAATGCCAGTCATCATGCTCACCACTTCAGCAATATTTTCTTCATCAATCGGATAGCGCCTGTGCTTGCTTTCCTCTTCCCACTCAGCTTTTGCTTTTTCCAATTCTTCCTGCAAACGTTTTTCTGTGTCGCGCAACGAAGCAGCTTCTTCAAACTTCTGGCTTTTCACCACTTTATTTTTTTCATTCTTCACATCTTCAATCTTCTTCTCCAGATCAACAATATTTTGAGGAACATTGATATTCTTTAAATGCACTCTCGCTCCAACTTCATCCAACACATCAATTGCTTTGTCCGGCAACAAACGATCTGTCATGTAACGATCACTCAACTTCACACATGCATCAATCGCATCATCAGAATAAGTTACGTTGTGATAATCTTCGTATTTCGATTTGATATTATTAAGAATCTGAATCGTTTCATCAACTGTTGGCGGTTCAATCATCACTTTTTGAAAGCGACGATCAAGAGCTCCATCTTTTTCAATATACATTCTATATTCATCCAAAGTAGAAGCACCAATACACTGCAGTTCGCCTCTTGCCAAAGCTGGCTTGAAAATGTTTGAAGCATCGAGCGAGCCGCTTGCTCCGCCAGCGCCAACAATCGTATGGATCTCATCTATAAAAAGAATCACGTCGCGATTCTTTTCCAGTTCATTCATTATCGCTTTCATTCTTTCTTCAAACTGGCCACGATATTTTGTGCCTGCAACCAACGCAGCGAGATCAAGAGAAATCACACGCTTGTCAAAAAGCACACGCGAAACTTTTCTTTGCACAATTCTTAATGCAAGGCCTTCAACAATTGCTGTTTTACCAACTCCTGGCTCACCAATTAAAATCGGGTTGTTTTTCTTTCTGCGTGAAAGTATTTGAGAAACTCTTTCAATTTCTGTTTCCCTGCCAACAATCGGATCGAGTGAATTTGTTTCTGCAAGGCGAGTAATGTCTCTGCCAAAATTATCGAGCACAGGTGTTTTGCTTTTCGCAGTTCCCGTTGCTCTTGCTTTTTGCTGAGAGAATTTTTTCTCTTCATCAAAATCATCTTCATTTTCATCAGCATAATCGCTGCGGATGTCGTTGCTTTTCACAACGCCTAATTCATTTCTGAAAAGATCATAATCAACATCAAACTGATTTAAAATCTGAGTTGCAATGTTTTCTTTATTCTTCAATATCGAAAGCATTAAATGTTCTGTCTCAACTGTTGCGCTCTTCAAAGCTTTCGCTTCGAGCACAGTCACGCGAATTACTTTTTCCGCCTGCTTCGTGAGTGGCAGACTATTAATGTTCGCAATATTTTTACCGGTTTTGTCTTTCACTGCCAATTCCACTTCTTTGCGCAGTTCATACAAATCAACATTAAAGCTTTTCAAAATGCGCACCGCCGTGTTGTCTCCCTCGCGGATCAAGCCAAGCAGCAAATGCTCCGTACCGATAAAATCATTCCCTAATCGTAGAGCTTCTTCTCGGCTGAACGATATAATTTCCTTTACCTGAGCTGAAAAATTATTGTCCATTTTTGTAGTTATTGAGCGTTATACAATAATAACGAATATTTTTGATTTCTATTTTCGCTTCTTTACTAACGTATGTGAATACTTTCAATTGCAATGAAGATCAAAATTGATACCAGAGAAAAATTCTATGCCATTACGATCAACGAACCAACTCTTGCTGCTAATATGACAGCGGAACTGGATGAATGTTTGGATAAGGCACAACAAAATGGCGCTAAAAACGTAGTGTTGAATTTAAAAGACATCAAAAACATTGATAATGCTGCTGCTGAGCACCTCGTAAAAACGCAGCAAAATTTTTATGAGCGGGATACTTCTTTTGTTGTTTGCGAACTAAGCCCTGAGCTAGAAAAAGTGCTCGACGAAAGCGGTTTGCTTGAACTGATGAACACCACTCCCACAGAAAGTGAAGCCGCTGATATTGTGCAGATGGAAGAGATTGAGAGAGAGTTGCTCGGAGATTGACTTTGTTTATTGTTTATAGTTCGTGATTTATGGTTCTGAAACTCAGAATTGCAATTAAAATTAATAACCGCTTTGCATCAAAGAACTACGAACAACAAACTACAAACAATAAATTTTTTTTGATACCAGCATCAGAACTCCGATTGAACATCGTTGCGTCGCAATCCTTTCATCTTTTGTGCTACTATTAAACTTTCGCTTCACCAATCGAACTTTCTATGACTTCAAGTGTTAATTTTATTTCTATAATAATTCTTGGATAATACAACTTTCTAAGAATCGTTATTAATTTATGAGATTTTCTTCTTTTCTTAAACCTACTTTCCTAAGTTTAGCAATCGCAACTATTTTTATTAATTCCTCATTTTCACAGAATCAAAGTTTATATGGTTGTGAAGGAAAAGAAGTTCCCTACAAGGCTTTTATAAAAGGTTTTGAAAATGCCGATTCAATTACAATTGCTGATATAATAAAGAGTGGGAAATTAGAATCAGCGAATGAAGCATTTGAAGTAGAGAGTTATACGATTGCTTTTGGCGGTTCTGATGTTGGAGGCGAAGGCTTGTACTCTGAAATGCATGTTGAAAAAAATGAGCTTTCTGATTACAACATAAAAATTCTTTCAAGGCTAACTAAGATTAAAACCATATATTTTGATTGCATAAAAGCGAAAAATAAAATAGGAGAAATATATTTGCTAAAGTCTTTTTCCTGTAAGACTATTCAAAAGAAATAATGCAATCAGATTTACAGCAAAACATTCTTTTCCTTCTGGAAAAAGAATCATCACAAAAAATTTCTGAAATTAGATTCACTTCCATCGGCGGCGGTTCAATCAATCGGACTTACAAAATCATTATTAATAAAACCGAGCAATTTTTTTGCAAAACAAATTCTGCTTCAAAATTTCCATTATTATTTCAAAAAGAAAAACATGGTTTGCAATTATTGGTAGAACAAAATATCATTCGAACACCTGCAATCATTGCTTGCGAAGAAATTGGTGGCGAACAAATATTAATACTCAAATGGATTGAGCAAGGATTAAAGACCAAAAAATTCTGGCAAATTTTTGGAGAGCAATTAGCAAAACTTCATCGTGTAACAAACAAATCTTTTGGGTTAGATGAAGACAATTATATGGGCGCATTGCCGCAACTGAATAGTCTATCAAACAACTGGGTTGATTTTTTTATTCATCAAAGATTAGAGCCGCAAATTAAAATGGCAGTTGATAATCATTTATTGGATCCGAATCATGTCATCCAATTTAAAAAATTATATAAATTTCTGCCTGATATTTTTCCTGAAGAACAATCTTCATTATTGCATGGAGATTTGTGGAGCGGCAATTTTTTATGCGATGAAAATAGTTATCCTGTTTTAATTGATCCTGCTGTTTATTTCGGTGACCGAAATATTGATCTTGCAATGACAACGTTATTCGGCGGTTTTGATAATACTTTTTATGAAGCTTATGATTATCATTTTCCATTGTCTCAAAACCATCGCGAAATATGGGAAATATGCAATCTTTATCCGTTGTTAATACATCTTAATCTTTTCGGCAAAGGTTATCTGCACGATATTTTGAACACGCTTCAGCGTTATTAATTTTTCTCGCAAAGACGCGAAGGCGTAAAGAAGAAGGCATCAGACGGCTATGGCTTCGATTAAAAATTTATTAGTGATTCTAAGCCGTCTGATGCCTTAAGCAGTTCGAACTTTGCGCCTTCGCGTCTTTGCGAGAAAATATAAAATCGAATTATTATATTACAGCGCAATTAGCCGATGCAGCATAATATCTTTGCTGCCCGTCTATAAACCGATCGCTACAATTTAAAAACGCATAATGTTCGCCGTTACTATTTTAGGAAATAATTCTGCTCTACCAGCATTCGATCGCCACCCGACTGCACAAATAGTGACGATGGATGAACATCTTTTTTTGGTTGATTGCGGCGAAGGCACACAATCGCAAATGGCGAAATATAAAATCAGGCGCAGCAAAATCAGCCACATATTCATTTCTCATTTACATGGCGACCATTATTTCGGGTTGATAGGATTGCTTACCAGCATGGGTTTGCTCGGCAGGCAGCAGGAAATACATTTGTTTGCGCCGCCGCTTTTAAAAGACATGATCGACATGCAATTAAGAGTTGCCGACACACAACTGCCTTTTGAATTGCTCTTTCATCCATTAACAGAAGAAGGAATATTAATCAAAGAAAATAAATTTGAAGTAAGATGTTTTAAAGTGCAGCATCGCATTGAGTGCTGGGGATTTAAATTCAATGAAGTGAAGCCACTGAGAAGAATAAATCCTGACAAAGCAAAAGAACATGAAGTGCCATCATCTTTTTTTGAAAGATTGAAATCGGGAGAAGATTATACCACAAAAGAAAACGCGATAATGAAAAACGAATGGGTCACTGAGGCAGGCATACCACCAAAATCTTATGCTTATTCAGCCGACACAATTTATGACGAGCGCATTATTGATAAAGTAAAAGATGTTTCGCTTTTATATCACGAAGCAACTTACCTTAAAGATTTGGAAGACCGCGCCACCAAGCGTTTCCATTGCACTACTACACAAGCCGCTACCATTGCAAAAAAAGCAAACGTTGAAAAATTATTGATTGGCCATTTCAGTTCCAAATATGAAAAGCTGGAAGATTTTGAGAAAGAAGCAAAAGAAGTTTTTGAAAATACGGAGCTTGCGTTGGAAGGAGTTACTTATAGAGTTTAGAGTTTGTTGTTCTGAGCTTTGAAGTGGTATTATTAATTCAAACGATTTCAATTTTATCAAGAATTTTGAGTTGCAGAACTACAAACCACAAACTACAAACCTCAAACTACTCAATCATCCATCTATAAAATTTCGGAAATTCTCTTCGCCAATTGGCTTCATTATGCTTTCCATTTTCAGTCACCTGCACTTCCAATTTTATTTTTGGATTGGTTCGAAGCAATTCAATAACATGATGCATATCACTCACCATTGTTTTGCTTTCATCACCACCAGCATAAAAATAAATTTTGCCATTTACATGAGCAGATAATTTTTTTACATCCCGATCAAGCCCTTGCGCAGTCCAGAATGCGGGCGAAAAAACTCCGGCACCGCCAAACACATTTGGATATTTTAAAATGGCGTACAGAGAAATCAGTCCGCCCATTGAACTGCCTGCAATAAAGGTGTGGCGGGCGTTTGGAAGCGTGCGATATTTTTCATCAATAAAAGGTTTCAAAGTTTTTGCCAGAAAATCAACATAAGCATCGCCTTCAGCTTTTATTGTTTTATCTGTTTTATTATCAGGATTTATAAAATCATACGGATTGTATTCGCCCATCCTTTTTTCTGCGCCATTATCAATCCCGATAACAATGCAATTTGTTTTCTTTGATAATGTATCTAATATTTCATCAACGCTCCATTCACCGTAAGGTGCTGTGAATTCATCAAATAAATTTTGTCCATCGTGCATATATAAAACCGGATAACGTTTAGCAGAAGTTTTATAATCAGCAGGAAAGTAAGCCCAAATTCTTCTATAACGTTTTAACTGTGGGATATAAAAAGCAGTATCAATAATTTGTACATTTTTACTTGATGTATGTGATTTTATTTTTTCAGCAAACTGATCTTTCCATGCTTCAATAGAAAAATTTAGAATTGTGTCAGAACTTATTTTTACCGAGCGGTTCTCAATATCATTGCCATCTTTTTTACATTCTGCTTTTTGCCAACTGCCGCGTGTGAATTTAAATTCATACAATGCATTATCAACATCAGGAAATTCAATATAAAAATTATTATTCGCATCTTTTTTTAGGTGAGATTCGGGATCGTTCGGAGACCAACTATTAAATGAACCTGCAATAAAAATAGAATCTGTTTTTAGTGCAGTTGGGATTGAAATTAAATTGACACGGACTTTATATTGACAATAAGAATTTATTGAAATCGATAAGCATATTATTGAGACGATGATTTTATTCATTTGACAAAATTGTAAACGCAGAGACAGGGAAACGCAGAGATTGAATGATATTACTTTCCGCGTCTCTCCGTCTCAGCGATTATCTAAAATTTATTTAGAAAGATATGTTTTAAGCTTTGTATGCAAACCTTCGCTTAATGGAACTACAGGCAGTCGCAGATAATTTTCAATCAAGCCCAATTCATATAATGCAGCTTTAACACCAGCAGGATTATTCTCAGCAAATAATAATTCATATCCTGCAATCAGTTCGTCATTTAAAATTTTTGCCGTTTTATTATCCGCCTTTAATGCCAAGCGCACCATTTCAGAAAATTTTTTTGGGAAACTATTTGCTGCAACACTTATCACACCTTCCATACCACAAGCAATCTGTGGAAAAGCCAAAGCATCATCACCACTCACAACTAAAAAATCAGTTGGCTTGTCGCGAAGAATTTGCATGCATTGCGCCATATCTCCGCTAGCTTCTTTAATACCAGCAATATTATCTACTTCATGCGCTAATTGAATAGTTGTTGAAGCGTTTATATTCCGCCCAGTTCTGCTTGGAACGTTATAAAGAATAATTGGCTTCGGCGAAGCATTGGCCAACGCTTTGTAATGTTGGAACAAACCATTCTGCGAAGGCTTGCTATAATAAGGACTCGCACTAAGCACTGCAACCGAATCATGCAATGGAAATTCTTCCAGATCTTTTATCAGTGCATGCGTGTCATTGCCGCCGATGCCAACCACAACTGGCACGCGCTTATTAACTTTTTCGTAAGTGAAATTTATCAGCGAAATTTTTTCTTGTTTCGATAATGTAGGTGTTTCGCCAGTAGTGCCGAGTGTGACAACATATTCAACGCCATCTGTAATTACAAAATCAATCACTCTACCAAGCGCATCGTAATCAATTTCTAAATTTGATTTGAAAGGTGTTACCAATGCTACACCTGTGCCACGAAGTTGTGTTCTTAAATCCATCCCGATTATTAATTATCAATTAAAATTATTAATTACGAAGCTACTTCATCCCAGAAACCCATCTTACTGAATTTTTCTATTCTTTTTTCGACGCGGTATTCGGGAGAATATTGTCTGAGTTCATGCAGCGTGCTGATCAGTTTTGGTTTTAATAAAGAAGCAGCTTCATCATAATCCCAATGTGCGCCGCCGATTGGCTCGGGAACAATATCATCAATCAATCCAAACTGTTGCATGTTGTCGGATGTGAGACGCAATTCTTCTGCCGCTTTTTCTTTCTGCGCCCAGCTGCGCCACAAAATTGAACTACAGTTTTCTGGAGAAATCACAGTGTACCAAGAATTCTCTAACATATAAACCCGATCTCCTACACCAATACCCAAGGCCCCGCCGGACGCACCTTCGCCGATGATGACGCATATAACGGGCACTCGTAACCGAATCATCTCATAAATATTTCTTGCGATGGCTTCGCCTTGCCCGCGCTCTTCTGCTTCAAGCCCGGGATATGCGCCTGGCGTATCTATCAAAGTGATAACGGGCTTATCAAATTTTTCTGCAAGCTTCATCAAGCGCAATGCTTTTCTGTAACCTTCAGGATTGGCCATCCCGAAATTTCGCATCTGGCGCATTTTTGTATTGGTGCCTTTTTGCTGGCCAATCATCATCACGGTTTGTCCATCTAACTGAGCAAACCCACCAATCATTGCTTTATCATCTTTCACATTGCGGTCGCCGAAAAGCTCAACAAAATTGTGGCACATTTTTTCAATGTACTTCATCGTGTAAGGACGATCTGGGTGACGGCTCAATTGCACTTTTTGCCAGCTTGTTAAATGGCTGGTAATGTCTCTTCTTCTTTCGATCACTTGCGCTTCCAATTTTTTGATGGAATCGCTGAGATCGACTTTCGTTTTTTCAGCCGTTTGTTTCAGCTTTTCAATCTCATCAAATAATTCTTTGATTGGCTTTTCAAAATCAAGAAACTGTCGGTTTTTATCCTGCGGCATAGTAATATATGATTGCTGTAAAATTAAGGGAGTTTTTGTACTGAAAGTTTTGTTGGAAAAAATCAAAATTCTCCTATCTTTGCCATCCTTTAAAAAAGGAAGATTGGATCGGTAGTTCAGTTGGTTAGAATGCCGCCCTGTCACGGCGGAGGTCGCGGGTTCGAGTCCCGTCCGGTCCGCAAGCTATCCTTTATAACCCGCGCTGGTCGCGGGTTTTATTATTTTAGTAAACTAGTTGGCCTATGAACTTTGATTTTGATTGTTAGTTTAACATCCTGTTAGGCTCATTTTTGAATGCAGATTGCAAATAATAAAAATAAGTAATTGGAAATTTCCGGCAGAAGAAGAAAGGCTTTATGAATAAGCTTTGGAACGACAAAATCCATTGCTTATCCGTTGATCTACATACATGCAATGAGCCGATGAAAATTTTTTGTGGCCGGGAAATAAAAGATTCTTTTACCCGAAATTATTTTTGTTGTCCACTTTGTTTGTTGATTAAATTAAGACCATCAATAAAATATGATTCACAGAACTTTTTTAACTAAAAGATTTTATAGTCTCGCGGATACCAACTGCAACAGGCGTTGGGCTCATGCCAAATCTTTTTTCAAATTTGCTGCTGTCGAAAAAATAATCGCGATCACTTTGGTAAGAAATATCACTGATTTCTTTTATCTGCGGCATAAAAATTCCTAAGATGCTCATCATCCAAACAGGCAACACCTGATATTTCGGCTGCACATTCATTTCTTTCGCAATGGCTTCGATCCATTGTTTGCCCGTGATTTTTTCATGGCTTGTTGGCAAATGCCAGACCTGGTTATAAGCATCCGCTGCGTTGCCGAGCAAGGCAGTGGCTTTGCCCGCATCGGGTGTGTATGTGAAGTTGTGAATCTTATCAGCACTCGCCAACCAATCGGCCTTTTTTCCTTTTTTAAAATTATCAATAATCATTTGCGTGATGTTGTTGTTAGCATTCGGCCCGTAAAAATCTGCAGAGCGTGCGATCAAAGCAGTGAGCGTTCCATTTGCAACTTCATCCAAAATCATTTGTGCGATCGCAGCACGGATTTTTCCTTTTTTGGCGGCAGGATTAATGCGCGAATTTTCGGTCATGTGTGGAATTTCTGATTTATCATACATGTAAATATTGTCGAAAAAAACCAGCTTCGCATGATGCTTTTTGCAAGACTCGATTACGGTGCGCATCAATGTGGGCCAGTTCTTCTGCCAAACTTTTAATTTGTATTCGAAGCCAATCGTTAAGTAAACAATATCCGAACCTGCGATTGCTTTATCAACTTGTGTCGCATCAGTAAGGTCTGCAGGAAATAATTCATCCGCGTCATTTACTTTTTTTTGGTTTTCGGCTAACGATGCTAATTTGGTTAGTGTAATTTTTTAATGACTTAGCTAGCTCGTTGCCAATCGTTCCGCTCGCTCCCAAAATAGTTTGCATGATTTTTATTTTTAAAATTTATTTTATGTTATCAGATCCTTCAGTAATAATAATTTGAATGCCATTCGGATCTTTACAACTCGAAAGCCCTGGAATTTTTGCGTTTGAATGCAATGTCAGATTATTTTCGCGAGAAGGGCTTAATGATTTGCTAAGATATAATTCAACTTCCAGATCATTATCAGATTCAACGAATAAAAGCCTGATCCTTTTTGAATGAATAACGAAATGCGTAACAGAAGATTCTTTGATTGCTATTCCAAGTTCAACAAAAAAATTTTTTGTTTCTTTTAGTTTGGAAGTCCTGAACACCACAGCTTTTAATTCAGTCGGCATTATTTATTTTTTTTAATTTGAAAAGAATAACCAATACTTACATTAATAATAAGTGGTGTTAGGCCGATGCCAGGACCATAGGTTTTTATTTGTTGATTAGATTCTGTCGATTTATTGAAGTAAGTGAAATTATTATTCTTCGTGGAAGCTACAGTTGGCCAGTACCTGATGCTGGGTGCAATTGTAATCCCTTTCAGAAAATTTTCTTTCTTTTTAAATGGCTGATAGCAACCATACAAACCGAGCCCAAGAGTGAAAGTATTGTAGGATGTAATTTGATTGCTTTGATATTTATTTTCATTATCATAATAAAATTCAAACCGATGCCATTTCGGTTCCACTCTTAAATTCAGCCATTCAGTTATTCTGTAACCAACACCAAAGCCAACTGTCCAGGGCATGTGAAGATCAATGTTCTGATTTCTTAATTCATTTGGCAGCGCATTGTCTTTGAATTGCAAAAAAACTCCTTGTGAGAAATCAATAATGATGCGTTTGTGGATGTAGTTCAGTTCAAAATTAAAACCATGGCAGAGCACGGGCTGGGAGAGACCAAAAAGCACATTGAATTTTTCCTCTGTTTTCCAATCCTGTGCTTTTGCAGATAAGCCGCTGGCAATAAAAAATAATGCAACAAATAAATTAAGCAGGTTTGATTTTGTGTGTGTCATAATTTTGTTTTTAAATTATTAAGACACAAAACTCGCACAGTGCAAAACCAATCTCGTTCACATTTGGTAAGAACTAATTTTTGTTGATAGTTTAAATGATTTTTTTCACACCGGGGATCAATACAATTACAGAAGCCAGCAGGAAGCTGAGCACAACAGCCAATGGAGCTACCGATAAAAGCTTTAATGCAGGATCAACGTTCCAGTTCCTTATTGAAAGCGAAAGAGAAATAAGAACCAGCGGATGAAAAATGTAAACCGCGAAAGTGTAGCGTGATAAACTCATTATAAAACCAGACTGTTTATTCCATAATTTTTTTCCGAAACAAAGCAATGCGGTTATGATTGAAAAACCAATGAGCTGTTCCCAAACGGCATACAATAGTTGCTGCCAGTGAAATCCTCCGCTGAACCAATCCTGTGGCATATGCGACGTTTTTTCTATTATATAAAAAACCGGAAGGAAGAGCAATGACAACCGCGCAAATACAGCAAGCCGTTTGCCAGTGCTAAAAGCAATTGTATTGAGCCAATTGTTTTTTGCTGCGACCAGGCCCAATATAAAAAGCGCTATGTATTGTGAAAAATGCCCGAACTGAAAACCCAGCGGTTTTAAAGACCATCCTACTGGAAATATTATTCTTACAAAAAAACTAATGACACCAACACCCGTCGCAAACAAAATGATCGAGCCTGCGCTTGGCGCAGGCAAAGACTTCGATAATTTAATTTTAAAAATATTTTTGCATACTACATAGATGAGTGTGAAAAGCAATAACGCAGCCACAAACCAAAGCACACCAAAATCTATCCAGTCATCAAAACCACTTAAGTATTGCAAATAAGTTATGTGGTTTCCTTTTTCGAAATAATAAACAAGATAGCTTAACAGCGGCGAGAGAATAAAAGAATAGAATAACAGCGGTATGCCGAGTCTCAACAAACGATCAGCAACAAAACGCGATGCTCCTTTTCTTTCATAAGATGGCCTTATGAAATAGGCTGACAGAAAGAAAAAAAAGCCCATAAAAAAAGCCTGATTGATGCTTACGAATAGTGTCATGGGGACCAGCGCAGCCATCTTTGTTGTTGCTTGTTTATAGTACCATCCGCCCGGCGCGCCGTAAGTAATAAAGGCGTGATGCAGCACAACCAAAATGGTCAGCACAACTTTGAGATGATCAATATAAAAAATCTTTTTAGATTGTCCGGGGATAGGCGCTGGTGATGTGTCCTGAGCTTGCATAGTTCAAAAATTTTATTTTTCATTTCTCAACCTGCTCAATGATTGAGGTTTTATTCCAAGATAGGCAGCAATATAATATTGAGGGACGCGATTAAGCAGATCAGGTTTTTCCTGAATGAATTTATAGTAGCGTTGTTTGCCATTAAGCATCGCGAGATCAGCGCCATGCTGCGCAGTGCTCATGAATGAAAGTTCTGTGTAGAAATTTTTCAGCGCCATGAATTTAGGCTGCCATTGAAAAAGCTCCTGCATTTTCATTGCGGATAGTTTAAGAATTTTTGTGTCTTCCAATGCTTTTATTGCAACATCTGCAGGAGTTCCATTTGTAAAGCTTGCCAGATAAGCGAGCCACATTCCTTCGGGCGTAAAATCAATAGGGATCTCAATGCCATCATATATTTTGTAATGCATGCCCAGCCCGGATGTGATAAAAGCAACATGATGACTGACTTCACCCATCTTAAGAAAATGATCGCCTTTTGCGATAAAGCCTTCTGTCAGATAACTGAAGAACTGATCAATTTCTTCATCAGAAAAATTGTCAATTTTTTTTATATCGCTGATTAGTTTGTTGATCATGTTTTTGTTATTCTATTACTTTTCCTTTCTTAATCTGCTTAACGATTGCGGCTTTATACCTAAATAGGCAGCTATATAATATTGAGGAACGCGATTAATCACGTCGGGGCTTTCGCGCATAAATTTATAGTAACGTTGTTTTGCATTGAGCATAGCTAAATCAGAACCATGCTGCATATTCTTGATAAAGGAAAGTTCTGTATAATGATCTTTCAAGGCAATTAATTTGGGTTGCAATTGAAAAGCTTTTTGCAAATTCGTTGCGGATATCCTTAACAGCCATGTATCCTCAAGTGCTTTGATGGCGCTATCTGCAGGCTCTCTGTTCCCAAAGTTTTTAAGCGCACCGATCCATTGGTTCTCTATTCTGAATGCACGCGGAATCTCCACTCCATCATGCACTTCATAATGCATAGTCAATCCGGAAGTGATGTAAGCAACATAATGACTGATTTGCCCTTCACTTAGAAAATGATCTCCCTTTGCGATAAAACTTTCTTCCAAAAAACTAAAGAATAGTTCAATATCTTCTTTGGAAAAATTACCGATTGATTTTATTTCATTAACCAGTATGTCATTCATCTTGTTGATTATCCTTCTAAATATAATCATAAACTAGCTCATACGTTTCAACTTCTTAACAATTGTGAATGAAATTAAAATTTATCGAAGCCACATTTGTATTCTAAAACAAAAAAACATGAGTAACATAATTCAGATGCTGCAAAGAATAGCGCCATTATCAGAAGAAGATTGTAAGAGGTTCATGGAAATCACCACTGTCATCAAATTGAACAAAGGTGATTACTGGATAGAATCCGGAAAGATGACTACCAAAGTATCTTTTTTAGAAGAAGGATATTTAAGAAAATTTTACGTGAAGGATGGAAATGAGATAACAGATTTCTTTTATTTTAAAAACGATTTTTGTGCAGACCTTCCTTCTATCTTTGGTCATTCGTTACCGCATGCAAGTATTGTTGCTATGCAGGAAACTACATTAACGGAATTTTCTTATAATGATTTTAATGAGCTTTGTAAAACTGCTCCTGCCCTGGAACATTTGAATCGTGTTATTGCACAATTTACTTTTTTACGTTTTCACAACAGAACTGTATCTTTTATTTTTAAAACCCCGAAAGAACGATATGAAGAACTGTTGGTCAATGATTCAAAAGTTTTACAAAATGTCGCCCAAAATCACATTGCATCTTACATTGGAATTAGCACGGAATATCTAAGCAATCTTAGAGCAGGGAATTAATTTCTTAAAAGTTTCAATATTATTTCATTCAATAACTTTTACTTAAAAACATCAATATGAACATTAATAATTTAGAAAAAATAAATGTCAACAACTCTGAGCAATGGATTCTTGTTCGCGGTAAAGCAGATGCACCGCTTATACTGCATGTGCAGGCAGGCCCAGGATTGCCCATGATCCCTGAAGCTAATACGATGGAAAAATTATTACATCTTGAAAATAATTATCTCGTTGCCTATTGGGATCAGCGCGGTTGCGGTAAATCTTTTAATAAGAGCATCGACCCGAAAACAATAAACTTTTCTCAATTAACTGATGATATTATTGAGTGCACAAAATATCTTTTGAAGAAGTATAATAAAGAAAATTTAATTCTTATGGGTTACTCCATTGGCGCAACGATAGGCCTGATGGCAGCTACAAGAGATAGCAGTATTTTCAGCCAATTGTTTTTAACAGGTATTGATATTGACATCCCAACAGCAAATAAATATGCACTTGAATTTGCCATGTCTAAAGCCCGTGAAAAAAACAAACCAAAGCTGGCGAAGCAGGTGTTGAAGCTAAAAGATAAAACATTTATTGAAGCAAAAACATTTCAGGAACGCGCCAAAGTACTCTCGGATTTAGGTGGAATAAAAACAGGCAGTAGTTATAATCAATTATTAATGTCCGCCATAAAGAATATGCTTTTTAGTAAAGCTTATAAATTAAGCGATGTTTTAAAAACAATAAAGGGGATGGAGTTTTGTCAAAATGCGCTACTGCCCGAAATGGATACTTTAAATCTTTTTGATAAAATAACTGCCGTTAAAATCCCGGTACATTTTATCCAAGGTAAATTAGATGGCATTGCTCCATATCAAACTGCTGTTAAGTTCTATGAATATTTGCAAGCCGATACAAAATCATTTACAGCTTTTGAGCATTCTGCACACATGCCACAATATGAAGAGTCCGAAAAATTCGCAACGCTGCTAAACGAAAAAATAAAATAAAGCACTTCTTCGTGTTTCAAATTCTTTCTTAACATTTGTGAACTGTTTAGTTGTTCAGCGCAGTTAGCTTTGCATCATAAAATTTATAAAATGAAAAATAAAACATTCTCACAAGACATTATTCCATCCTATGAAAACGTGACAACTGTTGTGAAGCTCCATGGAAGAGATGTAAAGGTTCACGCATTGTGCACAGGAACTGTGGCTGTGAAAACTAATTTCAGAAAAAAGAATGGCATTGGCGAATTAGCAAAACTGAATATGCTTTTTGACAAACATTATACCGAATATATGCCGATATGGGTTTGGGTGATAGAGCATCCGGAAGGATTGATGGTAGTGGATACAGGAGAAATTTCGGCTGTAAAAAATCTCGATAAATACCTCGCAAAAGAGAGCGCGTTTTTCAGATACTTTTTTAAGCACTCTGCCAAATTTGGAGTTGCTGAAAAAGATGAACTCAATTATCAGTTTGAAAAAGTTAACCTGAAATTAGATGATGTGAAATTAGTGGTGCTAACACATTTGCATTTGGATCATACTGACGGGCTTAAATTTTTTCCTAAGCAAGAAATAATTGTTGGTGACACAGAGTTTGCCCGCGCCAGCGGTAATATGCCAACTACTTATCCATCCTGGTTCAAGCCAAACAAAGTAAACTATAAACAAAACAGGATAGATATTTTCAATGAGGCTTTTCCAATTACATCTGTTGAAGATTTATTGTATGTGCCTACGCCAGGACACACGGCAGGACACAGTTCTGTTGTTTTTAAAACGGACGACTTCGACATTTTTTTTGCAGGAGATACCTCTTATAATCAAGGCCAGATTTTACGCGGCGAGCTTGCGGGCGTGAATGCTGATTATAAAAAATCCGGAGAGACTTATAAAAAACTGATGGCTTATGCAACAAATCATAAGGCAATTTATTTACCATCGCATGATGCAAATTCAGCAATGAGGTTACAAGAAAAAAGTTTTTTAATTTAGCAAAACTTAAAGGCATTCTTACGTTCCTTGATGCCAGTATTTTAATCCTCGCTGCTTAGAAATAAGTGGATGCCGGAATGCGAGTAAAAAATATCTTAATAAACTAACAGGAAAAAATATTGTAGAAAATTATTTGCAAATGGGCATAAATACAGCATTGCAGTATGTAAGCTATTTCATCTGCTTATTTATTTTTTCAATGCATTTTTCCAGATCGATCCCTTTGCCTAAAACATTTTTAAAAATATCGCCTTCGCTTTTTAAACGGTCCTGAATATTAAAGATTGTAAAATCCTGTGGCCTCAATCCTTTTTTTAATTCTTCCCAGTGCAAGGGAGTTGAAACGGTTGCTCCAGGTTTTGGCCGCAGAGAGTAAGGTGCAGCAATTGTTTGAATGCTCCTGTTCTGCAGAAAATCGAGATAAATTTTTTTCTTTCTTTTCGCGGGTGTTCTTTCAATACTTGTAAAAGAAGCCATTTGCTCATAAGCTATTCCCACAATTAATTGCGCTAACAATTTCGATTGCTCATAAGAATATTTTGCGCTGAGCGGGATATAAATATGAATACCTGTTGCGCCTGATGTTTTGCAATAAGCAGTGATGCCGCCGCTATCCAATATTTTTTTTATTGTAAGTGCTGTTTCAATAACCTGATCAAAAGAATTTCCATCCGGGTCAAGATCGATAACGCACCAGTCGGGATTATCAGGAGATTGTATTCTGCTGTGCCAGGGATTCATTTCAATACAACCGAGATTTGCGATATACATTAACGTTGCTTCATCAGCACAAACTAAAAATTGTTTTTTTTCTCCGTCAGATTCGCTCTTGTATGCATATGTTTCAATCCAATCAGCCACTTTGCCATCAACATTTTTTTGATAGAAACTTGGTTTAGTGATCCCATTGGGGTGACGGTTGAGTGATTGCGGCCTGTCTTTCATATATGGTAAAATAAAAGGCATGATGCTGTAATAATAATTCAGCATATCGCGCTTGGATATTTTTTCTTTCGGCCAGTAAATTTTATCGAGGTTCGTAAATTTTAATTCTCTGTTTTTGATTTTTACTATTTCTTCTTTGCTATCTGCAGGTAATAATTGCTTTGCACCATTCAACTTCACTTTTTTGCTTTTTGATTTTTTTGCCACAGGCTTTATTGCTGCGTTTTTCATTATTATTTCCTTTGAGGCTCTCACTATTTTTTCATTTTTTTCCGATGCTGCTTTCTTGTCTTCTCTCAGCCCCGCAAATATTGGATGGCGCAGGTTTTTTTCATCTGTCCATTCTGTGAATTTTACTTCACAAACTATTTGAGGCTTGAGCCATATAACTGGCATGTTTGTTTTTGGCTCCGTTTTAAAAGGGCATTTTTTTATTATTGATGGCTGAAATTTTTTGTAGATATCTTTCAATGTCTTTTCATCAAACCCTGACCCGCTATGCCCGATATATTTTAATTCCTTGCCAAAATATTTTCCAAGAATCACAGCACCAAAATATTTTCTGCTATTTCGCCCTTTCGTGAATCCGCAAATAATTGCTTCAAGACGTTTGTTATTTTTCATCTTGAGCCATTCCTTGCTTCTGTAACCAGTTGCATAAATGCTGTCGCCTTTCTTTGCCATCACTCCTTCAAGCCCTTGTTTTAATGCAGCTTTAAAAAATAATTTCCCTTTGCCTGCGATATGATCGCTGTATTTAATCACAGTATTATTTTCAGGGATGACCCCTTGCAATATTTTTTTTCTTTGAAGCAACGGAAGTTCTTTCAAATCATAACCATCATGCCAAATGATATCAAACACATAATACAAAAGATCAGCAGGCTTCCTGTTTTTATGAAAGCCTTGCAGTTGCTGAAAATCGGATATACCTTTTTTATTAATAGCGACAATCTCTCCATCTACTACTGCTTTTATTTTCCATTCTTTTAGTGCACCAGCAATAGGATAAAACTCTTTATTAAAAGAAAGATTATTACGGGAACGTATATCCGTTTTCCCGTTATTGAGATAACTGATTGCACGATAGCCATCCCATTTAATTTCATATATCCAATCATCATTATCAAAAGGCTTATCGATAAGGGTTGCAAGCATTGGCTTAATATCAAGGGGCATCGCTGATTTTTTTCCATCAGCCGTAATTGCTTTTATAGCATTATCATTTTTCTCATCACCTAATTTTTCTTTTTGTTTCTCTTTTTTATTTTTTGGATTGTTTGTCTTTCTGCCGTAAATATTATCGCTTGTCTTTGCTACTTGTACTAATGTTTTTTTTGATTTGACAGATTTATCTTTTTTTGTCACATCAGCAAATGATGCATGTTTATCTTTTAACTTCATTAACAGCCATGCATTTTCTCCTCTGCTAAAGGATTTCACGAGCGCAAATTCTCCGCGAAGCTTTTGCCCATGCATCACAAATTTTAATTTGCCTTTATGTAATTGATGCAGCAAATTTTTTTGCTGCGATTTTTTATCCGCACTATTTTTTTCTGCTGATTCATATGTGCCTTCATCCCAAACAATCACAGTGCCTGCACCATAATTTCCTTTGGGAATAATGCCTTCAAAATTTCGATAATCATAGGGATGATCTTCAACCATCATCGCAAGCCTCTTGATATCGGGATCCATTGAAGGCCCCTTTGGCACTGCCCAGCTTTTCAGCACGCCATCCATTTCTAAACGAAAATCATAATGCAGGTGAGATGCTGCATGTTCCTGCACAACAAAACGAAGTGCAGATGTTGATTTCGCTTTAACTCCTGAAGGCTCGGGAGTTTTTTGTGAATGACCTTTTCTTTTTATATAATGAGAGGCTCATTAAAGTGATTGTGAAGTTATCTCAAATTACAATTTTATTTTTCCTTATACACCGTCGTCTATTGTTACACATCAAAAACACTGACAATTGTTTCTCTATAAGCTCAAATAAATAAAAACAGGAAGAGATTAAAGACCTCTTCCTGCTAAGCCTCAAAGGGCGATCCTAATTTTTGCTTGATTTCCGACCGTTTCCCGCCTCCTGCATTTCTTCATTTTCCATGTCTTCTTTTTTCATAGTTCCGGCTTTCTCAGCATACTTTGCTGCGGCTCTTCCAGAATGTTCATTTGCTTTTTGCTGATGTCCCTGCGCTGCCTGCGCGTGCTGCGCTGCTTTTTCATGATTACCTTCTGCTGCATGCTTCGAAGCAGTTCTGTGGTGTTTTGCTGCTTCTTCATTGTGCTGAGCAGCTTTCTCGTGATTTTTTTGTGGCATACAATTGTTTTTTTTAAGTGATAAAACTATTTCTATTGTTTTAAAAACAGTGCCAGCTTTTTTAATGGAACAGTTAGTTATCTTTTAACATTTCAACGGGGAATTTTTTCAACAATAAAATTATTCATGGTGAGAATGTTCAGCATAAAATTATATTTGCCCTTTGCATAACAAATTATGCGCATCAATATGTTGAATTATTTCAGAAATATCTTGGTTCATCTTTTGTAAATTATTGCACAAGCGCTTCCGGAAGGTTTTTACGTTTTATCAAATCAAAAATTAACAGTATTTAAAAATACCTGACATGGACTCGAATCCCCCGCACATAAAAATTCTTATCGTGGACGATGATGAAGATGATTTTTTCATTATCAGTGAATACATTAAAAATATTCCCGGTCATCAGATTATTACTGAATGGTCATTCCAATACAAGCATGCATTAGATCACATGTGCGAAGGGAGATATGATTTATATTTTGTTGACTACAGACTTGGTGAAAGAACAGGATTAGAGCTGCTGAAAGAAGCAATAGAAAATAATTGCAAAGAGCCTGTCATCTTATTAACAGGAAAAGGGAATCAGCATATTGATGTCGAAGCAATGGCGATCGGCGCAGTGGATTATCTGATCAAATCTGAATTGAGCGTAGAGAAACTTGAGCGTTGTATCCGGTACGCGCTGGACAGGGCAAAATCGATGAAGGCATTAAAACAAAATGAAAAGAAATTCAGGAATATTTTTGAAAAATCTAAAGATGCAGTTTTCGTAACGGATGAAAATCTTGTGTTCAGAGATTTTAATAAAGCGACCAATGAATTATTAAATTATAGCAAAGAAGAATTGCTTCAGATAAGCTTGTATGATCTGCTTGCAAACAAACAAGACCAGATTCTTTTAGAGAAAGAATTTTTAAGCAAAAAAGAAGTTGACGATAAAGAAATTGAGCTTTTGAATAAAGCCGGAGAGAAAATAAATTGCATCCTTTCCGCAACAAAAGAAAAAGATGAAAAAAATGAACACTATATCCAAGGCATTATACACGATATCACTGATCTCAAAAAAGCCGAGAGAGCCACACTGCAGGCAGAAAAATTAAGCGCTGCAGGCCGACTGCTGCAAACACTCGCGCACGAAGTAAGGAACCCGCTTAATAATATAAATATTTCTGTTGAAGAGCTAAAAAATGAGAGCAATAATGAACAGTCGAAAACTTATCTGGATATCATTGGCCGAAACAGTAAACGCATCAATAATTTAATATCAGAGCTTCTTAATTCATCGCGGCCGGCAGAGTTGGTAATGGCAAAACTTGCGCTCCAAAATATAATCGATCAAAGTCTTTCCATTGCATCAGACAGAATCATGCTGAAGAAAATAAAACTTGATATATTTTTCCCGGATGAGCCCGCCCATATAATGGGAGATCTGGAAAAACTGAAGATTGTTTTTTTGAATATTATAATCAATGCGATCGAGGCAATCAGCCACGAACAAGGACTGCTGAGGATTTCGATTGAAGATGCACAAACAGTATATCGTGTTTCTATTTCAGATAATGGCGGCGGCATCAGCGAAGAAAATGTTGCGCATTTGTTCGAGCCATACTTTACA
>Ga0207057_1071_pt1 | contig 26714 bp, 10 predicted proteins | sample Alteio_BWMinCont_33_FD_153265 | JGI IMG/M metagenome (GOLD analysis project Ga0207057, IMG submission 153265) | Enriched cells from forest soil in Barre Woods Harvard Forest LTER site, Petersham, Massachusetts, United States -... | ecosystem: Environmental > Terrestrial > Soil > Temperate forest >... | reverse complement strand
CAAAAATGTGCGTATCATAATTGCGTGTGTGCATGATCCATCAAATCCCATGAAGCCGATGCAACCGCCATAATAACTGCGTATAGTTAGCTCGTAATTATTTATTAACTGCATCGCTTTAAATTTTGGCGCACCGCTTAATGTGCCTGCGGGAAATGTTACTGCAAGCAATTCAAATGGATTGCAATTTGCTCTTACTTTTCCTTTCACCTCGCTCACTAAATGAATAACGTGCGAATAATACTGAACCTGACGGTAATGCACAACCGTAACTCCATCGCATAATCTGCTGAGATCATTTCTCGCAAGGTCAACGAGCATCACATGTTCAGCATTCTCTTTTGCATCTGCTAATAATTTTTCCGACATCTGCTGATCAATCTCATCATCACCGCTACGCTTGAAAGTTCCTGCAATCGGATGAACGACCGCTTTTCCATTATTTATTAATAACTGAGATTCGGGCGAAGAACCGATCAGCTTATAATCTCCATAATCAAAGAAAAATAAATATGGAGATGGGTTAATATTGCGCAATGCGCGGTACACATTAAATTCATCACCACTAAAATTTTGTTGAAATCTTCTGCTCAGCACAATCTGAAAAACATCGCCGCGATAACAACTTGCAATTCCTTTTTCAACTATCTGCCTATAATCTTCATCCGTCATGTTCGATGTTTCTTCACCTTTTGGTTGAAACGGATATACAGGAACATCTTTGCTTTTGATCAACGATTCAACAACTTGCAATTCACTTTCTAATCCATTGATCACATTTTCGCACAAATACAATTCATCTTTGAAATGATTGATAGCAATAACGTACTGGTATAACCGATAACGCATGAGCGGAATTGCTGTGAGCTGCGAATCGTTAGCCGTGAATTTAATCGTATCAAAAAATTGAACAGCATCAAACGTTGTGTATCCAAATAAACCTTGCGCAGCTTTCACAGGTTTTTCAGTTGCAATAGGCACATCAAAACGATTCATAAAATCCCACAACATTTTTGGCACTTCACCGGGATTAATAACCGTAATTTTTTCAGGATGCTGACCCGGCAATTTAATCTCCATATTTTTTGTGTCAGTGATCTCGATGCCCGCAACCGCATTAATGCAAATGAACGAGTAACTATTTTCCGCCGCATGATAATCCGTGCTTTCCAGCAAAATCGTGTCGCGGAAACGATCGCGCAGCCGCAGGTAAATGCCAACAGGCGAGTGAACATCCGAAAGCATTTTTTTGAAACTTGTTTTGATCTCTATTTTTTTCATGCCTCTTGTGATTATTGGGATTGATTGGAAATAGAATGAAAAGCAAATTCGTCAGTGAGCTTCGACTAGCTCCGGCCTTCAGGCCGCAGAAATAATAATTTTAATTTTCGAATTATTTATCAATAAAGTTTACATCATGAAAAAAACAATCATCACTTATTTATTGACAGCATGTACTTTTCTTTTCTGCGCATCTCAGAAAACGTCTTCATCCTATTCTAATTCAGACAATGGCATACATTCCATCATCATCACCGATGATAATGGTTCTCTCGAAATAAAATACACGGGAGAAATTTCTTTCACCGATGATGAGACTGCTATTAAAACAATGTCGCCGGATGGATATCTCAAATTCAAAAAAAACGGAAAGAAATTAATAGTGACTGCGAAAGATAATGGACAGATCATGTATGAAATAAATGACGGTGACAAGAAGAGCTCTCTTACTGATGATGAAAAAGCGTTTTTAACCGAAGCCATTAAAGTGATGATTGAATACGGCGTTGGAGCGAAAGACAGAGTGGAGCGCATTTATAAAAAAGGCGGCGGCAAAGCTGTGATGGACGAAGCTAAAAAGATGAAATCTGATTATGTAAAAAGCATTTATCTCGACTATCTGCTCGAAACAAACACACTGTCAACAACTGAAATGACAGAGATCGCCAACAATGTGCATTTTATCCTTCAGTCGGATTTTGAAAAAGGGAAATTGCTGAAAAAATTCTCATCAAAATATCTTGCAAATACAGCAACAGCGCAGGCATATCTTGCTGCAGTAAAAAGCATCAATTCAGATTTTGAAAAAGCCAATGCTGTAAAAACGATCTTAAACCAAACGCTCACACAGGAACAATTTTCACAAGTGATGGAGGTGTCCAACAGCATTAGATCTGATTTTGAAAAAGCCAATGTGCTAAAAGAAGTATTGGCTAATAATAAAATTTCTCCAACACAATTTTCCGAAGTGCTGAATGCCACTTCGAATATTCATAGTGATTTTGAAAAAGCAAATGTGCTGAAACAAATATTAAAGAACGACAAGCTACCTGAAGAACAATTCAATGAAACGCTCTCTGTTGTTACAAGTGTGGGAAGCGATTTCGAAAAAGCAAATGTGCTGAAACAGCTTGCTGGCAGCGATATTAAAGAAGAAGCTCATTGGATCAGCCTGATCAGCTCGACAGAAAAAGTTTCTTCTGATTTTGAGAAAAGCAATGTGCTGAGAGACATCGCAGAGAAAATGCCCGCTTCAGAAAATGTAAAATCGGCCTACTTGAAAGCAGCAAAAACCATTTCATCAGATTATGAATATGGAAAAACGATAAGAGCAATCAAATGAAAATTTGAATTGATAATTAATAATTAGTAATGAAGTGTTGGGTTGAAGAAATCAGACATCGCAAAATCATAAATCAAAAAACTTCTTTCTCATGCTAAAAAATTATTTCAAAACCGCATGGCGCAACCTTTGGAGAAACAAAGGTTATTCTTCCGTTACTATACTTGGCCTTGCTGCAGGCATGGCTGTGGCAATGCTGATAGGCTTGTGGATTTGGGACGAGCTTACGTATGACCATTATCACAAAAACCACGACCAGCTTGCGCAGGTAATGACCACGTCTATAAGAAATGGCGGCGAGTTGAACACAGGTCCTGGCGTGGCTTCGCCGCTTGGCAATGAGTTGCGCACCAAATATGGCAGCGGCTTTAAAAATGTGAGCATGGCATCATGGAACCAGGGCCGTGAGCTTGCAGCGGGCGACAAAAAAATTACTGCGCAAGGCATGTGGGTGGAGGCAAACTTTCCTTCTATGCTCACGCTAAAAATGCTGAGTGGAAACATCAACGGTCTGGAAGACCCGTCATCTATTTTGTTGAGCGCATCTGTTGCAAAATCTTTGTTTGACGATGCTGATCCTCTAAATAAAGTGCTGCGGATTGATAACCAAGACAACTATAAAGTTGCCGGCGTATATGAAGACCTGCCACATAATACCACACTGAATGAAGCCAAAATATTTTTATCGTGGGATAAATATGTGAAAATGATTGACTGGGTGAAAGAATCTATGCAGCACTGGGACAATCGTTCTTTTAAGTGTTACGTGCAGTTGAACAATCATGTGGATTTTAATAAAGAAACAGCTACGATAAAGCTGGCCTCAATGGCGCATTTGAATGCAGCCAGCGATGGTAAAGAAGAGCTGGTGCTGCAGCCTATGAATAACTGGAGGCTATACAGTGAATTTAAAAATGGTAAAGTAGCTGGCGGCAGAATACAATTTGTAAATCTGTTTGCTATTATTGGCATTTTTGTGTTACTGCTTGCCTGCATCAACTTCATGAACCTTTCTACCGCACGCAGTGAAAAGCGCAGTAAAGAAGTGGGTATCCGCAAAACAGTTGGCTCATTAAAAAGCCAATTGATAAGCCAGTTTCTAAGTGAAGCCATGTTGATCGCGGGCATCGCATTTTTATTCTCTGTCTTGTTCGCGCAGTTATTATTGCCGCTATTCAATACCATTTCAGATAAGCAAATGGCATTACCTTTCAACAATATTTTCTTCTGGATATTAAGCATCGGCTTTACGATAATTACTGGGTTGCTTGCAGGTAGTTACCCCGCATTTTATCTGTCTCGTTTTGACCCGATAAAAGTTTTAAAAGGCACATATCGCGTTGGCAGGTTTGCATCGCTGCCCCGCAAAGTATTGGTGGTATTTCAGTTCAGCGTTTCCATTGCATTGGTTATCTGCACCATCATCGTCTATAAACAAATACAATTTGCGAAGGACCGCCCTGTTGGTTATAACCGCGAAAGTTTAATAGCTGTGTACATGACAACACCTGATCTGTTTGGTCATTATGATGCCATGCGCGATGATTTATTGGCAACAAATGTTGTTGAAAACATGGCAGAATCATCCAGTCCTGTAACGAATGTATGGTCAACTCAAATTGGCTATAGCTGGGAAGGCAAAGACCCTGCAAGCCAGCCATCATTCGGCACCATCGGTGTAACGCTGGACTATGGTAAAACCATCAACTGGCAGATAAGAGAAGGGCGTGATTTTTCCAGAAATTTTTCTGACAGCAATTCCATCATTCTTAATGAAGCCGCCGTAAAGCTCACTGGCATGAAAAATATCGTGGGCAAAACCATTAGAAAAGATGATAAGAATTTAACGGTGGTTGGTGTTGTAAGTGATATGGTGATGGAATCGCCGTATGCACCTGTAACGCCAACAATTTTTTCAGTAAACCCGGGCTGGGTCAACGTAATAGATGTGCGTATGAAAGCAAGAACGCCTTTGCAGGGTGCGCTGGCTAAAATAGCGAAGGTGTTTGAAAAATATAATCCATCTGCGCCTTTTGATTATAAATTTATCGACGAAGAATACGCTCAAAAATTTTCTGACGAGCAGCGTATCGGCAACCTCGCTACCTTCTTTGCAGTACTTGCCATCTTTATTTCATGTCTTGGCTTGTTTGGCTTAGCTTCTTTTATTGCGGAACAGCGCACCAAAGAAATCGGTATAAGAAAAGTATTGGGTGCTTCCGTTTTTAATGTCTGGAATTTGTTATCAAAAGAGTTTATGTTACTTGTTTTCATTTCATTATTAATTGCTTCGCCACTTGCTTATTATTTTATGCATAGTTGGTTACAGGGTTATCAATACAGAACTGAATTGTCGTGGTGGATTTTTGCAGCAGCAGCAATTGGGGCGTTAATGATAACAATTATCACCGTGAGTTTTCAGGCAATAAAAGCAGCGATTGCAAACCCGGTGAAAAGTTTGAGAACGGAATGATGTGCGAATTAAAAAATTTGAAAATGGCTCGATGGGAAAATGAAGCTGTGAGCATTTAGCCACAAGCTTCGAGCTAAAGAGCCGGAAACTATCAGTCATGCATAACCGAATATTGGAAATCAGACATCGCAAAATCAGAAATCAAAAAATCTCTTTCTTATGCTAAAAAATTATTTCAAAATCGCATGGCGCAATCTGGTGAAGCAAAAGCAATTTACTGCTCTTAATTTATTAGGATTATCTACGGGGCTTGCTTGTGTGCTGCTGATTTATTTGTGGGTGAATGATGAGTTGCATGTTGACAAGTTCAATGCGAATGACAGGCAACTTTATCAGGTATTTAAAAATAATACCAATCCTCAAGGGGCTGTCGAAACGTATTCTACTACACAGGGATTACTGGCAGATGAAATGAAAAAATCATTTCCTGAAGTTGAATACGCTGTACAGATTGCCAAGCATAATGATCTTAGTGTGCTTTCATTTGGAGACAAGCACATAAAAGTGAAACATGAATTCGCCGGCAAAGATTTCTTCAATGTGTTTTCTTATCCAATCGTGAACGGCTCCAATGTCGTGTCAGGTGTAACAGGAATTTTTTTGTCTGATAAACTTGCGCTGAAATTATTCAACACAACAGATATTGTTGGCAAAACAGTGAACTGGGATTTTAAAGATGATGATATTGATCTCAGCGGGCTTTTTAAAGTTGCAGGAGTTTATACAGCCCCTCCTGCTAATGCGACCAATCAATTTGATGTGTTATTCCCATTTGATTATTACGCACAAAAATTTGCCCACACAAACGGAGACGTTACTTTCTGGGGCAGCAATATGGTTTCAACGTTTGTTGTAGTGAGACCTGGGGCTGATATTATTGCGTTCAATAAAAAAATAAAAAATTTCAGCATCGATAAAATTAAATCGTTGTACCCAAGTAAAGATCTTGCAAGCTACGAAGGCACGCTGGTTGCACGCCGTTATTCAGATGGTTACTTATACAATAATTATATCAATGGCAAAGATGCAGGCGGAAGAATAGAATATGTTCGGCTATTCTCTATCATCGCCATTTTTATTTTAGTGATCGCATGCATCAACTTCATGAATCTTTCAACAGCGAAAGCAGCAGGCAGAATGAAAGAAGTAGGCGTGCGTAAAGTGATCGGCGCATCGCGCGTTGCACTTGTTATGCAATACATGGCAGAATCGATGCTGTTGTCGTTTTTCGCAATGGTCATTGCTGCTGTCATTGCATCATTGTTGCTTCCGGCATTCAGGCAAATAACAGGTAAAGAATTATCATTGCATGTTGATGCGAGTTTTATTATTTCTGTTGCAAGCTTCTCGCTTATCACTGGAGTTATTGCCGGCAGTTATCCTGCACTTTATCTCTCCGGTTTCAAACCCGTATTAATGCTGAAAGGGAAACTGACTACTTCTGCAAGCGAATCTTTCATACGAAAAGGATTGGTTGTGTTTCAATTCACCATTTCTGTTGTGCTGATTATTGCAGTGATAATCGTGTATCAGCAAATGAAATTGGTGCAGACAAAAAATTTAGGGTATAACAAGGATAATGTCATCCGCTTTTCCGCAGAAGGGAAATTGCAGGATCATCAGGAAACATTTATTGATGAAGTGAAAAAAATTCCCGGCGTGGCGAATGCTTCCATGATGAACGGAGATTTTTTTGGCAATGCAAGCCACAGTGGTGGTGGAATTAATTGGGATGGAAAGGACCCGAATTTAAACATTGACTACTTCGGTGTGAGCGGAGATTACGATTTTATGAATGTGCTCGGTATTAAAATGGCAGAAGGGCGAACCTTCTCGAGGGAATTCCCATCTGATAGTGTGGCTGTTATTTTTAATGAATCGGCAATTGCTGCGATGGGTTTGAAAAACCCGGTGGGAAAAACTGTTTCGCTTTGGGGACATCAGAAAAGAATTATCGGCATAGCGAAAGATTTTCATTTTCAATCTATGTATAAAAAAGTAGGACCTGCATTTTTGGAATACATTACTCCAAACCCAACCGTGCTGGTGAAAATAAAAGCGAGAATGGAAAGAGAAACGATCGCAAAGATCGAGCAGTTCTATAAAAGTTTTAATCAAGGGCTTCCATTGGATTATAAATTTTTGGATGATGATTATCAGGCTATGTATTCATCAGAAGAAAAAGTTGCAGTGCTCTCAAGATATTTTGCAATGATTGCTATTATCATTTCTTGCCTCGGATTATTTGGGCTTGCCGCTTTCACTGCACAAAAAAGACAAAAAGAAATCGGCATACGAAAAGTGGTCGGTGCTTCTGTCAATAATATTACCGTGATGTTATCAAAAGATTTTTTGAAACTGGTGTTAGTTGCAGTGCTCATTGCTTTTCCATTAGCGTGGTGGGCGATGAATGAATGGCTGAAAAGTTTTGCATACAGAGTTGATATCAATGCAACAGTATTTTTAAGTGCAGGCGCAACAATCATACTTATCACATTATTAACCGTGAGCTTTCAGGCAATCAAAGCAGCGGTGGCGAACCCGGTGAAAAGCTTGAGAACAGAATGATGTGCGAATTAGCAAATTTGAAAATTGCTCAATCGGGAAATGGGGCTTCGGGGGAAAGCGCTCGAAGCTCGCAGTTCGAAGCTTTAATAACAGTAATGTATAACCGAAATAAAAATTATAAAACAAAAATAAAAAACATGAAAAAGAATCTGATCATATTAGCGCTTGTATTTACAGTCTTTGCTGTTAATGCGCAATCTGGCAATGGAACGCTTTATCTCACCAAATCATTAACGAATGATGCAATTAAAAATGTTGAAGCAAAAACATCGGGCGGTAGCATTAATGTATCTGGCGCTAGTGGGCAGGAAGCGCGGATTGAAGTATATGTTTCATCGAACGGGCATCACGTTGATTTATCGAAAGAAGAAATTAAGCAAAGGCTGGATGAAGATTATGATTTCTCAGTTACTGCATCCGCCAATAAATTAAGTGCTATTGCAAAACAAAAGAACAAAGCCTTTAACTGGAAAAGAGCATTGAATATTTCCTTTGTAATATATGTCCCGGAAAATGTTTCTACAGATCTTTCTACAAGCGGAGGAAGTGTCTCTTTAATGAATTTATCAGGCACTGAAGATTTTAGAACGAGCGGTGGCAGTCTTACTGTAAAAAAATTAAGCGGAAAAATCACTGGCGAAACTTCCGGCGGAAGTATTGAGGTCTCCGATACGAAAGATGATATTGACCTTGGCACTAGTGGAGGAAGCATTAATGCAACCAACTGCACCGGGAAAATAAAGTTGAATACGTCCGGCGGTTCCCTCACATTGAATGATCTGAATGGAGACATCAAAGCCACTACCAGCGGCGGTTCTGTGAATGGAAAAAATATTATTGGGGAATTAAGCGCACACACATCGGGTGGTCATGTAAACTTGTTTGAGCTGGCTTGCAGCCTCGATGCTTCAACGAGTGGTGGCCACATTAACGTTGAAATAAAAGAGATTGGAAAATATGTGAAGCTGAATAACTCCGGCGGCCATATTGATTTGCAAATCCCGAAAGATAAAGGTTACGACCTCAAATTATATGGCGATAAAATGGACAAAGGTTTTTCGCTGAATAATTTCAGCGGGACTGTGAAAGAAAATAAAATTGAAGGAACAATGAATGGCGGAGGAATACCAGTAACGGTAGATGCTGGTGGCGGGAAGATTAACTTGTCCTTTAAATAACATGAAGGTGTGCGGATTAGAAAATGTGCGGATGTGCGAATTCAGCAATTGGCAAATTTGAAAATGGCTCAATATGAAAATGCTAGCAGTAATGCATAACCGAATATCAGAAATCATACATCACAAAATCGCAAAATCAGAAATAACAACTTTATGTTGAAAAATTATTTTAAAACTGCATGGCGAAACCTGGCCCGCAATAAAGCGTTTTCTGTTATTAATATCTCAGGGCTTGCGCTGGGCATGTGTTGTAGCCTGCTCATCATGCTTTGGGTGCAGGATGAGCGCAGTGTTGACGGCTTTCATAAAAACGGCAAACATCTTTTCCAGGTGTATGAAACAAATTTTTATGATGGGAAAATTGATGCGAGCTATCCGACACAGGGATTGCTTGGAGAAGAATTAAAAAAGGTTGTTCCCGAAGTAAAATATGCAAGCGGCCTCGAATATGCTTCTGCTCCCGGAACGATGAACACATTTGAAGCAAATGACAAAGTGATTAAAATGGCAGGCTGTTATGCAGGCGAAGATTTTTTTAAAATGTTCAGCTATCCTCTTTTGCAGGGCACAGTTGAATCGGCGATAAATGCGCCTTCCGTTGTTGCTATTTCAAAAAAAATGGCCGAGCAATTTTTCGGAAGCCCCGATAAAGCAATAGGGAAAACCATCCGCATTGACAACAGCAACAATTTGAAAGTATCGGCAGTGTTTGAAAATCTTCCGGCAAATTCTTCTCTGCAATTTGATTTCCTGAGAAGCTGGATAGATTTTGTGAAAGAAAATGACTGGGTGAACAATTGGGGAGACACTGACCCGCAGACATTTGTGCAACTTCGCGATGATGCAGATCCAGCTAAAGTTGAACCAAAAATCAAAAATTTTATTTACAGGTATCAGCAAAAAAATAAAAGTTTTATAATGGAATTGGGCTTGCAGCCATTTTCCGAGAAATATCTTCATTCCACTTTTAAAAATGGAAAGCTTGATGGAGGCCGGATTGAATATGTAAATCTCTTTACAATTGTTGCAATCTTTATCTTATTAATTGCGTGCGTTAATTTCATGAACCTTGCAACAGCACAATCTGCAAAACGTGCCAAAGAAGTCGGGCTGCGAAAAGTGATTGGCGCAATGCGCTCATCATTGATATGGCAGTTTATTGGGGAAGCGATGTTGCTTACACTCTTTTCAATAATCATATCTTTTGTTTTGGTGAGTTTATTATTACCCCCCTTCAACAACCTCACCGGAAAACAGATATCCATTCCCGTTAGTAAGCCTGCATTTTGGGTTTCCCTTTTAGGCCTGCTATTGATCACAGGTTTTGTTGCAGGAAGTTATCCGGCGCTTTTTCTTTCATCGCTCAATCCGGTAAAGGTTTTGAAAGGGAGTTTAAAATTTAGCTGGGCCGCTGCTTTCTTTAGAAAAGGATTGGTTGTATTTCAATTCTCGCTGTCGATTATTTTGATTGTGAGCATGATTGTGATTTACAGACAAACAAATTATATACAAACAAAAAATCTCGGCTATGACCGTCAGAATCTTTTATATGTGCCGATAGAAGGAGACCTCATAAAAAAATATGCCGTCTTTAAAGATGAAGCATTGAAAATGCCTGGCATAATTGATATTTCAAAAATGAGGAACTCTCCAACTGTTATTCAACATCACACAGGAAGCATTAGCTGGCCAGGAAAAGATCCAAATCTCGCAGTGTCATTTGCCGATGGAGTGGTTGGTTTTGATTTTATAAAGACCATGAAACTGCAATTGAAAGATGGCCGTGATTTTTCCAAAGATTTCAGCAGCGATTCTGTTGGGTTTTTGTTGAACGAAACAGCAGTGAATAAAATTGGTTTTCAAAATGCTGTTGGCCAAACGATGGTATGGGGAAATCATCCGGGCAAAGTGATTGGCGTGCTAAAAGATTTTCATTTCAGTTCCATGCACCAGAATATCGATCCGCTTATTGTTCGCCTTGATGAGAACTGGCCATGGGGAACTATTCTTGTTCGCACCGAAGCAGGCAAAACAAAAGAAGCAATTGCAGGTTTAGAAAAATTATGCAAAGACCTGAATCCAAAATTTCCATTCACGTATCAATTCTCCGATCTTGAATTTTCAAAACTTTACAAAAGCGAAGAAATCGTGAGCAAGCTTTCAAATTATTTTGCATTTCTCGCCATTTTTATTTCATGCCTTGGGCTTTTTGGCCTTGCAACATTCACGGCAGCGCAACGAACAAAAGAAATTGGCGTGCGCAAAGTGCTTGGTGCTTCTGTTCCAAACATTGTTGCCATGTTATCAAATAATTTTTTGAAACTGGTTTTGATATCGATGTGCATTGCATTTCCGGTTGCATGGTTAGCAATGAATCGATGGCTGCAAAATTTTGCCTACAAAATCAATATAGAATGGTGGGTGTTTGCAATTGCTGGCGTTGCTACAATTTTAATAGCATTGGTGACTGTTAGTTATCAAAGCGTGAAGGCTGCCGTAAGCAACCCGGTGAAGAGTTTGAGGACGGAATAAAATAATTTGCGAATTAGAAAATGTGAAAATTTGAAAATGGCTCAATTTGAAAATGTGCGGACAAAGCTGTAAGTTTTTAGCTATGAGCTTCGAGCGGAGAACATAAATTTTCGGCGATATGTAACCGAACTATAGAGCTCATACGTCATATATAATAAATCGAAAATCATGCTTAAAAATTATTTCAAAATCGCAGTAAGACAATTGAAGAAACAGAAAATGTATTCTGTTATCAAGATTGGCGGCTTTGCTCTGAGCATTGCTGCTTGTTTGCTGATTTCTTTGTACATAAAAGATGAATTGAGCTATGACAAATCATATCCCGATGCAAACCGCATTTACAGAGTGACTGTTGAAGCTGATGATAATGGTAAAAAAATTAGTGGTGCAGATTGGCCTGCGCCAATGGCAAAAGCATTGCAAGAAGATTTTCCGGAAGTGGAAAAAGCAGGGCGCTTCATGGCAAGCCCTCTTTTTTATGGCGCAGGAAGCAATGAAGTGAGGGCTCCTGACAAAACAGAAAACAATTATGAAGACAAGTTTGTGTATGCTGATCAGAGCATGCTCGATATGCTTAAAGTGCCGATGGTTTATGGAGAGAGAGCCCGAGCGCTGGCTGAACCAAACACAATGGTTATTTCGAAAAGCAAAGCCGATAAATATTTCCCAAACCAAAATCCTGTCGGAAAATTGCTGGTTTTGAATGATGATAAAAACAAAACCTACAGAATTGGTGGGGTAATGCAGGACTTCCCGACCACTTCGCATATTCAATATGATTTTTTATTGACCATGACAGGTTATCAGCTTTGGGATGGTGAACAAACACAATGGAGCTCAAGCAACTATCCCACTTATGTTTTATTAAAGCCCGGCACAAGCGCTGCAGGATTTGAAAACAAGTTGCAGCTTATTCTCAAAAAATATTACATGCCAATGGCTGAAAAGAGTGGCGATAAAGGGTTCGTCAGTATTGTTAAAACAGCAAAATTGCTGGCACAACCGATTACTGATATTCATCTGAAATCAGCAAATATTGATGATGGATTATCTAAAGGAGACATACGTTTTGTGTGGCTCTTTGGTGCTGTTGCTTGTTTCATCCTCATCATCGCGTGCATCAATTTCATTAATCTTTCTACGGCAAAATCTGCGAACCGTGCCAAAGAGGTTGGATTGAGAAAAGTTGTTGGCTCACATCGCATCAGCCTCGTAAAACAATTTCTCACAGAGTCTTTATTATTCAGCTTTCTTTCTTTCGGATTAGGAATATTGCTTGCAGGCACATTGCTCCCTTATTTCAACATGCTCGCTGCAAAATCATTAAGTATTCCATGGGCAGCATGGTGGTTGCTTCCGATGATGATCGCTGCTGCCATTGTGATTGGGATTGTTGCAGGATTATATCCTTCATTTTATTTGTCGGCTTTCAAACCTATCAATGTTTTGAAAGGCCAGGTGAGCAGAGGAACAAAAAATTCTCTGCTGAGAAACGGTTTGGTCGTTTTTCAATTCACTACTTCCATCATACTCATCATCGGCACTCTGGTGATTTATAAACAAACACAATATATCCTCAATAAAAAAATTGGCTTCGATAAAGACCAGGTGATGTTGATACAGGGAACCGGAACGCTTGGAGGCAAAACAAAAAGTTTTAGAGACGAGCTATTAAAACTTTCAGACATAAAAAATGTATCAGTCAGTGATTTCCTTCCTATATCCGGCACGAAGCGCAATGGCAATACTTTTCATAAAGAAGAAAAAGCGAAAGAAGATATTGGCGTGGGCGGACAAATATGGAGCGTAGATTATGATTATATCAAAACGATGGGAATGAAAATTGAAGAAGGAAGAGATTTTTCAAGAGAAATGGCTTCCGATTCTGCAGCCGTCATCATCAATAAAACGATGGCTGAAAAAATGAATTTAAAAAAACCAATAGGCCAGCAGATCACTAATGGATGGCAGCATTTTAATGTGGTTGGTGTTGTGGAAGATTTCAATTATGAAACCATGAAGCAAAGCGTTGACCCGCTTTGCATGGTGCTTGGCGGCGGTGGTTCTACTATTATCTCTGTTAAAATAAATAGCACAAATGCAAAAAATGCTATTGCTTCAATAGGATTGCTATGGAAAAATTTTGCACCATCTCAGCCTTTCCGTTATACTTTTTTGGATGAAGGGTTTAAGAACATGTATGCAGATGTTCAAAGAATGGGTAGCATCTTCACAAGCTTTGCGATTCTCGCGATTATTATTGCTTGCCTCGGGTTGTTTGCATTATCAGCATTCATTGCAGAACAGCGCAACAAAGAAATCGGCATCAGAAAAGTATTAGGAGCAAGCGTGAGCAGCATCACCACCATGCTCTCAAAAGATTTTGTGAAGCTCGTGCTGATTGCGTTTGTGATAGCGGTCCCAATCGCATGGTGGGCAATGAACAAATGGTTGCAGGATTTTGCTTACAGAATTTCTATTGGCTTGTGGATGTTCCTTGTTGCAGGGGTCATCGTTATTTTAATTGCATTGGTTACGATAAGTTTTCAATCAATAAAAGCTGCAGTGATGAACCCGGTGAAGAGCTTGAGGAGCGAGTAGTTAATGTGAAAATGACTCAATAGCTCAATTAGGGAATTGAGCCATTTTCACATTGGGCAATTATAAATCGTAAATACATTTTTTATGCTAAAAAATTATTTCAAAATTGCCTGGCGAAATCTAATAAAAGACCGTCAGTTTACAATATTAAATCTCGTTGGGCTATCTACAGGTTTAGCTTGCGCGTTATTGATTTTTTTATGGATAAGTGATGAACTGAACAAGGATAAGTACAACAACAATGACCAGCAGCTTTATCAGGTAATGCAAAACATTAAGCATGATGGCATTATTGAAACAACAGAAAACACAGGGGGCTTATTGGCAAATGCCTTAAAGACGGAATTGCCTGAAGTAGAATATGCAGCCACTGTTGTTCCGCCATCCTGGTTTTCCAGTAAAGGCATCATTTCTTTTAATGACAAACGTTTGAAAGTTGGCGGACAATTTATAAGCAAAGATTATTTCAACATTTTTAATTGTAATTTTTTAGAAGGCAATAAAAACAAGATTACCTCAGATAAACATTCTATTGCCATTTCGGATGAGCTTGCCTTAAAATTATTTCATACAACGCATGATCTGGTTGGCAAAACAATTGGCTGGAACCAGGACGAGTTTGACGGTTCATATCTCATTACAGGCATCTTTAAAAAAAATCCAGCCAACGCTTCTGAAAGGTTTGATGTGCTTTTCAATTTTGATCTGTTCTCAGAAAAAAGGCCGTTCATAGTGCAATGGGGCAACAGCGACCCAAGAACTTATGTTGTATTAAAGGAGGGAACAAATATTCAGCAGTTCAACGCCAAAATAAAAAACTTTCAAGATTCCAAATTAAAAAATTCCGGCACCACTTTATTTGTTAGAAGATTCTCTGACCAATATCTCTACGCACAATATAAAGACGGCAGGCAGGCTGGCGGCAGAATTGAGTATGTAAGATTGTTCTCCATCATCGCCATTTTTTTGTTGGTGATCGCCTGTATCAATTTCATGAACCTTTCTACAGCAAAAGCAGCAGGCCGCATAAAAGAAGTAGGCATAAAAAAAGCTGTAGGCGCAAGCCGTTTTACGCTTATAGTGCAATATCTGGGAGAGTCAGTGTTAATGAGCTTTTTGTCTTTGATTCTTGCTATCGTCCTGATTTCAGTTCTACTGCCCGCGTTCAATTCAATTACCGGAAAAGAACTTACGCTAAATTTTAGTGGACAGTTAATTATTACTGTTATTTGTATAACACTTCTTACAGGACTTATTGCTGGCAGTTATCCTGCATTATATATTTCAGGATTTAAACCAGCGCTTGTTTTAAAGGGAAAACTAAAAACTTCGATTGGCGAATTATGGATTCGCAAAGGGTTGGTTGTATTTCAGTTTACTTTGTCTGTCATTGCTATCATCGCTGTTCTCACCGTTTACAAGCAGATCAATTATATACAATCAAAAAATCTTGGCTACAATAGAGATAATGTAATAGACTTTTCTATTCCATTTGTAATGGATTCTGCGGGCATAAGTAATGCTGTTGCTTTTGTAAATGAAATCAGGAATATTCCAGGTGTTGTTAGTGCAGGAAGCCATTCGCACAATTTAATCGGAGATCACGGAGGCATAAGCGGTTTTGAATGGCCGGGAAAAGATCCTTCAAAAGATATCTCATTTGCAAATCTTGAGATGGGCAATGGCTTTCTTCAAACGGTCGGCATCAAAATAAAAGAAGGCCGGAATTTTTCAGACAATGCAAATGCACTGAATGAAATTGTATTTAATGAGGCTGCAATAAAAAGCATGGGGTTAAAAAACCCGATAGGCAAAACAATTAAATTCTGGGGCAGACCACACCAGATTGTAGGTATTACAGAAGATTTTAATTTCGAATCGTTATATGAAATTGTAAAGCCTTGCTTTTTTCAGATGTTTCCTATTGGGCCCAATATAGTAGTAAAAATAAAAGCGGGCACAGAAAAACAAACCATCGAGCGGATTGAAAAATGTTATGTGTCGTTTAATAAAGGGCTTCTCTTCGATTATAAATTTTTAGATGAAGAATATCGGGCATTGTACATCTCTGAAAACAGAGTGGCTGTTTTATCAAAATGCTTTGCAGGTATTGCCATTCTCATTTCATGCCTTGGCTTATTTGGGCTTGCCGCATTTACTGCACAAAGAAGGCAAAAAGAAATTGGCATTCGCAAAGTTGTAGGCGCATCGGTAACAAGCGTTGTTGCCATGTTATCAAAAGATTTTTTAAAACTTGTGATAATTGCAGCATTCACTGCATTCCCGTTGGTGTGGTGGGCAATGAATGACTGGCTGAATGGATTCGCCTATCACATAAAAATGAGCGCCGACACATTTTTTATTGCAGCCTTGTCAATCGTATTAATTACGCTGTTGACTATAAGTTTTCAATCAATCAAGGCAGCAACAGCAAATCCGGTGAAGAGCTTGAGGAGCGAATGAGGAATTTCTCAATGTGAAAATTCGAAAATATGCGAATTAGCAAATGGGAAAATGGCTCAATTCTTCAATTGAGTTATTGAGCAATTTTCACATTGAGCAGTTAATAAAAAATGATACATCACAAAATCATAAATAGCAAAATTTATTTCAATGCTCAAAAATTATTTCAAAACTGCTTTTAGAAACCTTGCACGCAACAAGGTTTATTCGTTTATAAATATTGCGGGGCTCAGTCTTGGTCTTACTTGTGCGATGCTTATAATATTATATATAAAAGATGAAGTGAGCTATGATCGCTTTCATAAAAACATAAGCAACACTTTTTTGATCGGCAGAGGAGTTACAGCAGCAGATGGAAGTTTGGTTGGCACCGATGGCTATACAGGTTATTTGCAAGGCCCAAGGTTCACCGCGGCTATACCTGAGATCCAATCTTTCGTTCGCATGCTGTATAGATATAAAGATTATCAAACAGGCAACGATCTTCAATCACAGCAAGTTTATTTTGTAGATTCAAATTTCTTTTCTGCATTCTCATTCCCGTTATTAAGCGGCAATGCAAAAACAGTTTTGCTTCAACCACATTCTGTAGTCATCTCAGAAGATTTTGCGAAAAAACAATTTGGTACAACAGATGCGTTTGGCAAAACAATAATGATGAAAGATGATGGTCAGCTTGTTTCTTATTCAGTTTCTGGAGTTGCGAAAAATTGCCCGGAAAATTCTTCCATAAAATTTCAAATGCTTTTGCCATTGAAAGTATCCAAAGAAGATGAGCTTAATAAGGATGCCTGGGTAAATTCTTTGCTGAACACATTTGTGATCCTCAACCCGAATGCAAATGTGAAGGCTGCAGAAAATAAAATGAAAAAAATAAGCGAAGCAAATAATGAAGCAGCAAATAAAATAAGCGGAGCAAAAGGTAATGATAAATGGACGTCCATATTTTTATTGCAGCCTTTTACAAAATTGCATCTTAGCCAGGATTATCGCGCTTATGAACTTTCTGATGCAAGCAATCCGGTTTTTTCTTACATACTTTCCGGCATCGCTCTTTTCATTTTACTGATTGCATGCATCAATTTTGTAAATCTTACTATTGCTCGTTCTGTAAAACGCGCCAAAGAAATCGGCATCCGTAAAGTGGTTGGCGGAGACAGAAAACAACTCATCATACAATTCCTTGGTGAATCTTTTATATTATGCCTCATTTCATTTTTATCGGCAATTTGCATTGTACAATTAGTGCTGCCCATATTCAATCAGCTTTCAAATAAAGCATTGCAGCTTTCTTATTTGCTTGATGTTAAACTCATCGCAGGATATATTTCTCTTTTTATCGTCACGAGTTTGTTAACCGGCTTTTATCCCGCGCTTATTTTGTCGAATTATAATCCGGTTCAAACATTATACAGCAGATTTACTTTAGGCGGAAAAAATTATCTTCAAAAATCTTTGGTAGTATTGCAATTTTCGTTGGCTTCATTCTTAATTATTGCAACGCTAACTATCGTTTCACAATTCAATTATCTCACTTCAAAAAAATTAGGTTACGATGATAGCAACCTTGTTGTGATCAACAACTGGGGGATAACATCTGCGCAGGTAAAATTATTCAGAGATGAACTGATGAAGAACCCTGATATTGCTGGTGTTTCTGCTAAAGATGGTGGATGGGATAATGAATCAACAAAAATTGATGGCAAAGATGAAGTTCAATTAGTGCGCGAAACTGTCGATGAAAATTACATTCCATTATTAAAAGCGCCAATTGTAAAAGGCAGAAATTTCTCAAAAGAATTTCCTTCGGATTCAGCACACTCTGTTTTGGTAAGCGAGACTTTTGCAAAACAAGCAGGATGGAAAGAACCTGTTGGCAAAGAAATTATATTCAATCAATATCCGGATGAAAAATACACAGTGATTGGCGTTGTGAAAGATTATTATTACCAACCATTGCATGATGTTATTAAAGCACAGGTCTTTTCTATAAAGCCCGGCAGGGTGCTTGGAAGCTTATTAGTAAAAATAAATCCCAATAATAAAACAGCAAGCCTTCAGCAAATTGAAAAAACATTTAAAAAAATATTTCCGCTAACTCCTTACTCTTATTATTTTAAGGATCAGGAAAATATTCAAAACTATGCAGCAGAAGCAAAGTGGAAACAGATCATGTTATCCGCAGCAATTCTTACCATTTTTATTTCATGCATCGGGCTGTTTGGGTTATCTGTATTATCAGCAGAAAAACGAACAAAAGAAATTGGCATCCGCAAAGTGCTCGGTGCATCAGTGAGCAGTGTCGTGACTATATTATCAAAAGATTTTTTAAAACTTGTTGTGATTGCATTGCTAATATCAATTCCATTGGCATGGATGGCAACCGGCAAGTGGCTGCAGAATTATGCATATAGAATAAACCTAAGCTGGTGGCTATTCGCAGCAGCCGGAATGATTGTAATAGTGATTGCATTAGCAACTGTTAGCATTCAGGCAATAAAAGCAGCGATTGCAAATCCTGTGAAGAGTTTGAGAACGGAATAATTTGCGAATGAGAAAATTTAAAAATGGCTCGATTCCGCAATTAAGTCATTGAGCCATTTTCACATTGAGTAATTAATAAAAAATCAGAAATCAAAAAATTTCTTTCTTATGCTAAAAAATTATTTCAAAACTGCATGGCGCAATATGGTGAAGAACAAAGGATTTTTTGCGATCAATTTTATTGGCTTATACATAAGTGTTGTAGCGTGCATATTAATAGCGCTGATTATTTTGCACGAAACAAGCTTTGACAAGCGGACAGGAAATGATATAAATATTTATCGCGTGACCGATAACTCAGCTTCATCAGCAGGAAAAACTTTTAGCGCAGTTACGCCCTATCCACTGGCGCCTGCGATGCGTGCAGCAATGCAAGACGAGCAATTGATTTCGCAAATTCATTTCGAACGTGAAAGCCAGATTTCTTTTGAAAATAAAAAATTCAAAGAAAAGAATATTGTTTTTGCAGATTCTGTTTTCCCAAAACTTTTTCACTTAACCGTGAAACAGGGGAACATAGATAGAGCATTGACAGAACCAGGTTTCGCAATACTTACAGAGAAAACGGCAGAACGTTATTTCGGTAAAGAAAATGCAGTTGGCAAAAGGATAAAATTGGCAAACCTTGTTGATCTTGAAGTGGCTGCAGTAGTTGCAGATGCCCCCACGAATACACATTTGCCTTATAACTTGCTGGTGTCTTATCTCTCATTCAAAAAAGATTTTATTGGCGGCATACCGATTGATCAGTGGAGTGTACATTCTTCAGGATTTGTTTATATCGGATTGACGGGTGATAATAAAGTAAAACACACAGAAGCAATTCTTGCTTCCATTATAGCTAAAAACATTCATGAGGAAAATATTGGTGTGAAGACAGAATACAAGCTGCAGCCATTGCAGGATATCCACTACAATCAATTATATGCGCACAATAATCCATCCTACACAATCAACTATAGCTATCTGTATTTGATTGGCGCGATTGGTTTATTTCTGATACTCGCAGCTTGTATAAATTATACGAATCTTTCCACTGCGCTTGCAATAAAAAAATCAAAGGAAGTTGGTGTAAGAAAAACGATGGGCGCAACGAAGTTTCATTTGATGAAACAATTTTTATCAGAGACTTTTTTACTTACGGGGCTTGTTGTTATCGCAGCAACATTTTCGGTCCGGTTTTTTCTTCCTCCGCTGAATAATTTTCTTGATAAAAACATTCCGCTTGAATGGATAAATTTCAAAAGCGTTTCGTTCATTATCATTCTTTGGATCACCGTTTCATTGCTTTCAGGTTTATATCCTGCATTTGTTTTATCAGGCTTCAATGCAATCACTGCGTTGAAAAGTAAAATATCCGCGCCAAAAACCTCGGTTGTTTTGCTCAGAAAAGGATTGGTCACTTTTCAATTTTTAACTGCACAAATATTAATCATTGGTGCGATAGTAGTAACAAAGCAAATGAATTTTATCAGCTCAACACCTTTGGGCTTCGACAAAAATAAAGTGATCGATATCGCGCTGCCGGAGAACAAGCCAGAGGAATTGCTTTCATTGCAAACTCAATTGTCAGCAATTTCGGGCATTAGCAGTTTTAGCTTATCGCTCGATGCGCCAGTTGGGACTAATTCGGCGAATACTGAATTTAACCTGAAAGAAAAATATGCGACTGAGCAACTCCAGGTTTCGATAAAAGCTGCCGACAAAGGTTATTTGAAAACATATGGATTGCAATTGACGGCCGGCCGCTGGTTTGATGATAATGATGAACGCAAAATAGATAAATCCATTCCTGATTCACTGAAACATTATGCATTTGTGTTGAATGAAACAGCGGTGAAAACGTTGGGATTCTCAAATCCGCAAGATGCTCTTGGAAAATATGTAACGTTTGGCTTTAATGATATTTCAGCGCAGGTAATTGGTGTTGTTAAAGATTATCATATTGCCTCTTTGCGCCAGGCTGTTTCACCTGTGCTGATGGTGGAATTTCCTTTCTTTTATTACAACGTCGGAATAAAATTATCCGGCGGATATAATGCATCTACACTTGCAGCCATTGAAAAAGCGTGGGCCTCCGTTTATCCGCAAAATACATTTGAAAATAATTTTTTGGATGAACAAGTGGCCGGTTTATATAAAGAAGAAAAGCGGACACAGCAACTGTTCAACATTTTTACTTTTTTATCGATTGCGATTAATGTGCTTGGATTGATCGGGTTGCTTTCTTTTATGATCGAACAAAAGACAAAAGAAATCGGGATCAGAAAAGTTTTGGGCGCATCTGTGAAAGATATATCGCTCATTTTATCGAAAGATTTTTTGCAGCTTATTGTCATCGCATTTCTTGTTGCTGCACCAATTGCGTGGTGGTTGATGAACAGGTGGCTGCAGGATTTTGCTTATCGCACAGAAATAAGCTGGTGGGTTTTTGCAGTAGCGATATTAGCAGCGCTGATTGTGACATGCATTGCAGTTGGGTTTCAAACCATCAAAGCAGCGGTTGCAAATCCGGTGGAGAGTTTGAGAACGGAATAAATAAATGTGCGGATTTGCAAAGAAGCGTGTTTTCAAATAATCATGAAGATTTCGACTAGCTCCGGCCTTCAGCCGGAGAAAAAAATCCGGTGAAAAGTTTAGGAACGGAACAATTATTCAAATATAAAAATGGCTCACAACTCACTGCTATAAGCTCGAAGCCTGCTCCCTATTGTATCAAAATCGTACACTCTCTGTATCAAAAACGAACTATTTCGTATATTGCATATAACTACTACATTGTAAATCACATCCCTCTTATTCCGGCATGTAATTAGTGAGTTTTAAAGGTTGCCGGAGGCATGCGCACTCTTGTAGCTGTCTTTCTTTTAACATGTTGCCTATAAAATTTGCAAGTGCAACATTTAATGCCAAAGGCAGCACTTTACTTAAAGGGGATGACACAAAAAACTTTGCGAAGGGAAACCTTGCCACCATTATAACCGTACGCTGAAGAATCGCATATCATAATTCCAAAACAGTCAATAAAATTCTCATGCTAAAAAATTATCTCCTTCTCGCCGTCAAGAATTTCAGGAAGCAAAAAATGTTTTCGCTCATTAACATTCTTGGTCTCACTGTTGGCATCACTTGTTGCCTGATGATTTTTTTATTCATCATGAATGAATTCAGCTATGACAATTTTCACAAAAATGGCAAAGACATTTATCGAGTGATGCGCGTCGGAAACGTGAACGGTGAAAAAAGAGATATACCGTATTTGTCGCCGCCTTATTCTACAGCATTGTTGAACGATTATCCCAGCTACATAAAAAAAGCAGTGAGAGTAGATATTGATAATGATCTCATCGCTTACAATAATACCTTTTACAATGAAAAAAAAATATTGCTTACGGATACCAATTTTTTTTCATTCTTCAGTTTTCATTTGCTGAAAGGCGATCCGGCAGCAGCTCTTAATGAACCTTCGAGCATTGTTATGACAGCTTCTGCAGCAAAAAAATATTTTGGCAATGAAGACCCAATCGGAAAAGTGGTGAAGATGAATAAAGAAATGGACCTGAAAGTGACTGGCATTGCAGAAGATGCGCCTGTGAATTCTCATCTTGATTTTGATATGGTGATTCCATTGACCCATTGGAAGAATGCACCCTGGATGAATCAATGGCCAAGCAACAGTTTGTTCGTTTACGTGCAATTGAATCCCGCTACAAATCCTGAGCAATTGAAAAAACTTTTTCCCGCCTTCATGGATAAATACATGGGCAAGTATTATAAGGAAAACGGATTCAAAATGGATCTCAGCATCAATCCATTGAAAGGGATTTATTTTGAAGGTGAAACTCCGTTTGATAATGTGAAACATGGCAGCAAAAAAATGGTGTACATATTTATGAGCATTGCTGTTTTGATATTAATTATTGCATGCATCAATTTCATGAACTTGGCTACTGCCCGCGCAACAGACAGATCAAAAGAAGTCGGCCTTCGAAAAGTGCTTGGCGCCTTGCGAAAGCAGCTTGCATGGCAATTTATATTCGAGTCGTTATTATTTGCAACTGTTGCAACATCACTTGCTATTTTACTTTTGCAATTGTTGATGCCCGCGTATTCAAATTTTCTTGGCTACAGCCTGCCATCTTATTGGAACAATTCATGGTTTTATATTTTTATCATCGGCATCATGGCTGTTGTTGGCATTCTCGCCGGAAGCTACCCTGCTCTATTGCTTTCATCTTTTTCACCTATTGAATCATTGAAAGGGAAATTGAAAGTTGGCAAGAACGGCGCATTTTTCCGGAAGGCACTCGTTGTATTTCAATTTGGCATTTCTGTATTGCTCATTATTAGTGTAACAATTGTAATGAACCAGATGCATTATGTAAGAAACACTGATCTGGGTTTCACTAAAGAACAATCGCTGATTGTGCGGCTTGACAATAATGGGATATGGGAGAAAAAAATCCAGTTCAAAAATGAATTGCAGCAAGATCCTTCAATAGCAAGCGTTTCGCTTATGTCAGGCGAGCCGGGCGGCTTTCATGATACCTACGGGTTTGAAGCAGAAGCAAAGCCAGGTGAGAAGTTGATGCTGAATACTGAATTTGCAGATTTCGAGTATACGAAGACGTTAGGCTTGAAAATAATTGCAGGAAGAAATTTTTCGGCTGATTTTCCTACTGATTCAATGCGATCTGTAGTCATCAATCATTCTGCTGCTACTATGCTTGGCTACACTCCAGAACAGGCGATTGGCAAATGGGTTAAAAACATTACTGCCGATAGTTTGAACAGAACAATTGTGGGGGTTGTGGAAGATTATCACTACGCATCGCTTAAACAACCCATCGGGCCGCTTGTAATCTCCCCTAAAAAAGATGACAGGCGTCTTGCATTGATAAAATTAAAAACAGCCAATGTTCAGCAAAGTGTTGAACGAGTGAAAAAGATTTACACCGGCGTTGCGCCAGATTATCCATTTGAATATTCATTTTTAGATCAACGATTTGATGATTTATATAAAGCAGAAATAAAACAAGAATCCTTGTTAAGCATTTTCTCTGTGATTGCAATCTGCATTGCATGCCTTGGATTGTTCGGCCTTGCATCTTACACTGCTGTAAAAAGAACAAAAGAAATTGGCGTTCGCAAAGTGCTCGGCTCTTCAGTAAAAAATATCGTGATGTTATTATCGAAAGATTTATTGAAACCCGTTTTGCTCGGAACAATCATCGCTGTGCCCGCAGGATATTTTATTATTCAGAAATGGCTGCAAGGTTTTGCTTATCGCGTGACTGTACATTGGTGGCTGTTTGCAATAGCCGCGCTGATAGCCATTTTCATAGCATTAATAACAGTGAGCGCCCAAGCTGTAAAAGCAGCACTGGCAAACCCGGTGAAGAGTTTGAGAACGGAATAATTAGCAAATGGCTCAATTCCTCAATTGAGCCATTGAGCCATTTTCACATTGAGCAATTAATAAGAATCACAAAATCAGAAATCAAAAAATTTTTTTCTATGGTCAAAAATTTTTTCAAAATAGCTTATCGGAACATCCTTCGCAGCAAAGGATTTTCTATAATCAATATCAGCGGTCTTGCAATCGGGATGGCAAGCGCTATGCTGATTTTATTGTGGGTGCAAAATGAATTGAGCTATGACCGGTTTTATAAAAATGCTGACAGGCTTTATCAATCATGGAATCGCAGCAAAGGGAATAATGGCATCGATTGCTGGAGTGTGACACCAAAACCGCTCGGCCCCGGTTTGAAACAAAATTATCCTGAAATAGAAAAGGCAACAAGAGTTGGCTGGGACGAGGTTATCCTTTTTGGTGTGGGCGATAAAAAAATAAACATCAAAGGAACGATGGTTGATCCAGATTTTCTTTCCATGTTTGAATTTCCTTTTGTGAAAGGAAATATGAACACGGCTTTGGACAAACCGGAAGATATTATCATTACTGAGAAAACGGCAAAAGCATTATTTGGAAATGAAGATGCCATCGGAAAGATAATCAGGCTTGATAATAAATATGATCATAGAGTAAGCGCCGTGATGAAAAATCTTCCAAACAACACACAATTCGATTTTGAATTTTTGCTTCCGTGGTCATACATGAAAAAAATAAATCAGGATGACAGTAGCTGGGGGAGCAATTCCACACGCAATTATACCCTGCTAAAACCCAATACTAATATAGCTTCATTAAATGCAAAAATAAAAGACATTATTATCAGGCATGGCGAAAAAGGATGGACAACCCAATCATTCCTCTACCCTGTTAGTCAATTGCATCTATATTCAAATTTTGAAAATGGAATTCCTGTCGGAGGCAAAATAGAAAAAGTGAGAGTGTTTATTTTAATTGCTGTATTCATTTTATTAATTGCTTGCATCAATTTTATGAACATGAGCACTGCACGAAGTGAAAAACGTGCAAAAGAGGTTGGCATCAGAAAAGTAGTGGGCGCACAGAAACAATCATTGATCGCGCAATTTTTAGGAGAAAGTATTTTGATTGCGCTGATTGCTGGCGCATTCGCATTAGTCGCCGTGCAGATTTGCCTTCCTGCTTTTAATCATCTTACCACAAAAGAATTAGCAATAGAATATAACAACATTTATTTCTGGCTTTCTTTAATTGGCTTTATTTTATTCACGGGCATTATTGCAGGCATCTATCCGGCATTCTTTCTTTCATCATTCAGGCCAGTTGCTGTGTTGAAAGGAACTTTTAAAAAAGCAAATGCCTTGGTTACGCCGCGCAAAGTATTGGTTGTTCTTCAATTCACTTTTGCTATCACGCTTATTGTTTGCACGATCATTATTGAAAAGCAAATCAGATATGCGCAAGAAAGAGAAACGGGTTACAACAAAAATAATATCATCAACACATTTATTATGGGTGATGTATTAAAGAATTATAACTTGATAAAAAATGATTTGATCAGCAAAGGTATTGCTCTGGCTGTGAGCAAAACGAGCGCTCCGCTTACAGAAGGATGGAGCTCAGGCGGCGCAGACTGGCAAGGAAAAAATCCCAATGACAGAACCGAATTTAATTTTTATAATAGCGATGGCGATCTTGTAAAAACAGCAGGCCTGCAATTAATTCAGGGAAGAGATATTGATTTGAAAAATTATCCAACTGATTCAACTGCCGTATTATTGAACGAAGCCGCAGTGAAAGTAATGGGCTTCAAAAATCCGATTGGCCAGACAATAGATCATGGGGCGTGGGGCGTGGACTGGCATGTGATCGGTGTGGTGAAAGATTTTATTCTTCAATCTCCTTATGAACCCATCAAGCCAATGGTGATACAAGGGCCGAAAGCAGATTGGCTCAACAATATCCATATTAAATTAAATGGCGCAAACTCAACAGCAAAAAATCTTGAAGCAACGGAAAAAATTTTCAAACAGTATAATCCCCAATATCCGTTCGATTATCATTTTGTTGATGATGATTATGCAAAAAAATTCAGCGATGAGCAAACCACCGGAACATTAACTACTTTTTTTGCAGGGCTTACGATTTTTATTTCCTGTCTTGGTTTATTTGGATTGGCAACATACATGGCAGAAAACCGCATTAAAGAAATTGGAGTGAGAAAAGTGCTTGGCGCTTCTGTTGCAAGCATCACCACATTATTATCAAAAGATTTCGTGAAGCTGGTGATCATCGCTATTGTGATTGCCTCACCAATTGCATGGTGGTCGATGAACAAAT
>Ga0207057_1069_pt1 | contig 26900 bp, 24 predicted proteins | sample Alteio_BWMinCont_33_FD_153265 | JGI IMG/M metagenome (GOLD analysis project Ga0207057, IMG submission 153265) | Enriched cells from forest soil in Barre Woods Harvard Forest LTER site, Petersham, Massachusetts, United States -... | ecosystem: Environmental > Terrestrial > Soil > Temperate forest >... | reverse complement strand
TCCGCATTTTCGTTTTTTGCTTTTTGAATAGCGCTGATTATTTTGCTAACGTTCTGTTCAAAATTGCCAATGTGATAATTTTGCTGTGCTAATGCAATTTTCATAATGCAAATTTACGTTAAACACGAATTAAAACGAATTTGTGCCGATTCGAATAAAAAGTTTCAGCCGCGTTAATTCGTGTTCTGAATTTGTGTAATTCGTTTTAATTCGTGTAATTCGTGTTCATGAAAAAGATCGTCCCAATACTGCTTATCATTTTTGTTGCGAATGCTTGCAAGAACAACAAGAACATTCCTGATGTTTCTAAGATACCCATCACCGTTAGTATTGAGCGTTTTGATAAAGCATTTTTCTCGCTCGATACAAACAATATTGTGCCGGGCTTGTTCAAACTCAATCAGCAGTTCCCTTATTTCACCAATGATTTTATAACAAATATTTTAGGTGCAGAGCCTTTGAGCGACACGAGCAAAATTGCATTTGAAGCGTCGCGACAATTTCTCTCCAGCTATTGGCCTGCTAAGGATTCTATTGAACGAAAGTTTGAGAAAATGGATTGGCTTGAAAAAGAATTGCAGCAAAGTTTCAAGCTGGTAAAATATTATTTCCCTAAATATCAGTTGCCTCCTAAAGTGGTAACTTTTATTGGCCCGTTTGATGCGCCAGGAGTTGCTATCACACAATACACATTGGCTATCGGCCTTCAGATATATGCTGGCAAAAATTTTTCTTTTTATACCAGCATGCAGGGACAAGAAATGTATCCAACTTATATTTCACGGCGTTTTGAGCCATCGTATATTAGGGTGAATTGCATGAAAGCAATCAGCGAAGATTTGTTTGCCGATAAAAGCGACAACAAACCGTTGATTGAACAAATGATTGAGAAAGGAAAATATTGGTATCTGCTAAATCAATTTTTGCCAGAGGCTGATGACAGCCTGATCACAGGCTTCACGCAAAAGCAAACTGAGTGGTGCAAAAAAAATGAAGGATTGATATGGGGATATTTTTTGCAAACGAATAATGAGCTCTATACAATCGATCCGGACATTATCAAAAATTATATTGGTGATGCGCCAAGCACAACCGGAATGCCCGATGCTTCTCCCGGCAATATTGGCCAATGGGTCGGCTGGCAGATTGTGAAAAGTTATATTGATAAAAATCCTTCTATTACTCCACTGCAATTAATGACAACTGATGCAAAGAAAATTTTTGAGGAGACGAAATATAAGCCGAGGTAGTTGAGAGTTATGAGTTCAGAGCCGAAAAGTTTTTACTATGAACTACCGCCGGTCTTCTTCCCAATTGTTTCATCATCCTGAAATGAGAAGCAACGGCCTTTGTCATGGTAGGAAATTCATTATAAGAAATATTGAATTGCTCGCATGTTTGCTTCACAATTTTTCGCAGCGCGGGATAATGCACATGGCTGATACGCGGGAACAAATGATGTTCCACCTGAAAATTCAATCCGCCAACAAACCATGAAATGATTTTATTTTTCGGAGCAAAGTTAGCCGTGGTCTTCACCTGATAAATAGCCCATTCATCTTCAATTTTCGTAGCATCATTTTCTCCTGCAAATTCAAACTCCACATGCTCTACCACATGCGCGAGTTGAAAAACAATCGCTAATGTAAAGCCCATCACAATGTGAAAACTTGCAAAGCCAATAGCCCATGATTTCCAACCAACAGCCATCACTGGTATCGCAATATAAAATAGTATGTAAAATACTTTAGTCATCCAGAAAAGGATATGTTCTTTTCTATCCATTTTTTGCAATGGCGTGTCAACTATTTTTCTTTTAAAATATTTATTAAAGTCCATTAAGAACACCCATGCAAAAGAAGATATCGCGTAAACGAGCACAACATAAATATGCTGGAACCTATGTGCAGGAACCCATTTTTGGGTGGTGCATTGACGCATCAACGGGCTTTTAGCAATGTCATCATCCACACCATCCACATTGGTGTAAGTGTGATGAATGATGTTGTGCTTGAACTTCCATAAAAACGCATTGCCACCGAGTGCGTTTAAGCTAAGGCCTAATAAATCGTTCACCCATCCGCGGCTTGAGTAGCTTCCGTGGCATGCATCATGCATCACATTAAAACCAATGCTTGCAAGCACAAACCCAAAAACACCGCTTAATATAATGCCCGCAATGGCTGGCATTGGAAAAATCAATAAAGAAAGATAAATGATAATTGCAGATGGCACCAGCACACCAGTTTTTGTGTATAGCTTCCAGTTACCAGTTTTCTTTAAATTATTATTGATGAAATACTCATCCACTGAGGATTTGAGGGCAGTATAAAAAACCCTGTTTTTATTATTGAAGGTGACTTTGGCCATAATTAGGAATTCGTTGATGCTAAAACAATAACGTTTTCAGCAAGAAATATTGAAAGGATAATGCTTAGGGTTATGCGTTATAATAACGTCGCAAGGTACGTTTTATTTATGTTCTACGCCTGAGACAGCCTAAAAATAGCAAAACTTTATTATTTAATAATCTTATCCCTAATCAACTTTCTGGCTTCTTGTACTTCAATAATTCCCTTAAATGCATCTTTAGGCACTAAGAAAAAAGATCGGCTGTTAAAATACAAATGAAAAAAATAAGGGCTTTCAACAAATGTGCTGAAGTTTTTCCACTGCCATGCTTGTTCTCCGCGAGAGGTGCTGAGCACCACAGCATTTTCATTAAAGCTCATGGAAAAATTATCCTGAAACGTGTGCGACTTTTTGTAAATGCTGGATGGCAGTATGCGCCATATAACAACTATAAGCAAGAACCACAAAATAGAAAAAATCAAAAATGAAATCGGCTGGATCTTGTGCATGTAAACTAGCACTGCAGAAACGACAGTGAATACATTTACAACAATCAGCAATATTTTAATTTCCGGTCTGGTGATGAAGTGATAGCGCAAAGCCTGAAGCACCTGTTTTTTATCATAGCCAAAATGAATCGTCATGTAAGCAGATAGATTAGAAATATAAATGTAAGGATTAAATAAAAAAGGTTGCCGGATAAACGACAACCTTTAATTATTTTGAGATATTACTTTCTTATCTGACTGCTCTGCATTTGCTATAGTGATTGCTTGCTGCTTCGTAAGGAGTAACTGATCTGCTACACGATGCTAAAAAAGCAACAATGAGTAATAGGGCGAGGATTTGCTTCATGGGTTTCATTTTTGGATTTATAATTAATAACGAAAATAGCTTTCTAAAATTGCTGTGCAAGTAAATCGTACAAAATCATTTTGCATCGAAAATTTACTAAGGAAAGGTTAGCAAAAGCACTATCATTTCTACATTACAAGCTTCAGCAATATTGTTTGCAATTTCCCTGCCAAATAGATGCTGGTGAAATTCCATCATCATTATGATTTATTAATGATGATACTTTTTTTATTGCGGTAATCAAAGACAAATATCACATGTGCATCACCGTTATTATCAAAAATAAAAAACCCGCTCATAGAAATAAGCGGGTTTGAAGTTTATATAAAATAACCGTCCTTTCTCTTTTAATAGGGTTTGACGAAGTTTAGCTACAACCCATACTGTTGCCGCAATTCAAGCATTTATAGCAAGTGCCGCTTCTTATAGTAATGTGCCCGCAAGTATTGCATGCAGGTGCATCGCTTTGCATGCTTTTAGCTGCTGCGTTCACTGCATCCATATTGTTTTCCGCCCTTGCTGCTGTTACTTTTTGTGTTTTTGTTTGCTGCGCTACAGGTTTGCTTGCAGCGGCTTTCGCAACTATTCTCACATCACTTAGCTCGGGCGTTTTTTTTTCGTATTCCAATGAAGTTGGTATATCATCCCAATCATCGGTGCCGGTGTTCGCCATTTCAGGTTTATCAAGCACGTGCACAAGATCGGTTCTTCCCAAATACTCATAAGCCAATGCACGGAAAATAAAATCTACAATAGAAGTGGTGCTTTTAATATTCGGATGATCAACCATGCCAGATGGCTCAAAGCGTGTGAATACAAACTTCTCTACAAATTCTTCCAGTGGCACGCCATATTGAAGACCGATGGAAATAGCAATCGCGAAACAGTTTGACATGCTGCGCATGGTAGCTCCTTCCTTCGCCATATCGATAAAAATTTCTCCAACAGTTCCATCGCTATATTCGCCCGTGCGCAGGAAAATTGCCTGACCATTGATTTTCGCTTTCTGCGTAAAGCCGCGGCGTTTTGCAGGAAGCGTTCTTCTTTCTACAATCGTTGCTAATGCACGTTTCAATTTTGTATCAGGAGAAGATTGAACGCGTTTGGTAACTTCTTCCAATAATTCCTGCACAGTTAATTTGCCAAGATCAACAATGTTTGATTCGAGAATTTGTTCGGCATTCTCTTGTGACTTGTCACTTGTTTCTTCTTCAGTCTTTTTCTTTTTATCAGATTTATTACTCAGCGGCTGTGATAATTTAGAACCATCACGGTAAAGCGCACACGCTTTTAATCCCAATTGCCAGCTAAGCATATATGAATCTGCAATCTCTTCGATCACAGCTTCATTTGGCAGATTGATTGTTTTGGAAATCGCTCCACTGATGAATGGCTGCGTTGCGCCCATCATGCGGATGTGGCCATGCGCATGAATATAGCGTTCTCCTTTCTTTCCACATTTATTGGCACAGTCAAAAACGGGCAGGTGTTCATCTTTCAGAAATGGTGCGCCTTCAACAGTCATTGTCCCGCACACATAATCGTTTGCTGCTTCTATTTGTTCGTCAGTAAAACCAAGCGCTTCTAATAAATTCCATTCAAAATTAAAATATTGCTCAGGCTTGAAACCAAGGCGCTGCAAACATTCTTCACCCAAAGCATACACGTTGAAAACAAAACCGATCTCAAAAGCAGATCCTACAGCAGCATCTAATTTTTTAATTTCTTCTGCTATAAAACCTTTTTCGCTTAATGATTGATGATTGATATGCGGCGCTCCTGCAAAAGTGCCTGAGCCAACTGCATATTTAATAATCGTGTCAATTTCTTTTTCTGAATAATTCAAATTCTTCAAGGCAGCAGGAACAGATTGATTGATGATTTTGAAATAACCACCACCGCTCAGTTTTTTAAATTTCACCAATGCAAAATCTGGTTCAACTCCGGTTGTATCGCAATCCATCACCAAACCAATTGTTCCTGTCGGAGCAATCACTGTTGTTTGCGCATTGCGATAGCCAAATTTTTCTCCAAGCTGCACAGCATCATCCCATGCTTTTGTTGCTGCAGTTAATAAATAATCAAGGCAATATTTTGCTTTGATCCCCTGCGGCTTGATTTGTAATCCTTCATACTCATCCGCATCATAAGCAGCGAGGCGATGATTGCGCATCACACGAAGCATTTCTTTTTTGTTCTCTTCATATTTAGGGAAAGCACCAAGCACTCCGGCAAGCTCCGCGGAAGTTTTGTAAGAAATGCCGGTCATGATAGCTGTGATGGCACCAGCAATTCCTCTTGCTTCTTCGCTGTCGTAAGGAATGCCCATCACCATCAGCATTGAACCTAAGTTCGCATAACCAAGACCGAGAGTGCGGTAATCATAAGATAATTGCGCAACTTCTTTGCTCGGGAACTGTGCCATCAACACAGAAACTTCAAGCACAGCAGTCCATAACCTGCATGTGTATTCGAAGCCTTCCACATCGAAAGCGTTGTTACTCTCATCGAAAAATTTGCGCAGATTCACAGAGGCGAGGTTACAGGCCGTGTTGTCGAGGAACATGTACTCAGAGCAAGGGTTGGAAGCCCGGATGCGGCCACCATTGGGGCACGTATGCCACTCGTTAATGGTAGTATCGTATTGGGTACCCGGGTCAGCACAACGCCATGCTGCATACGCAATCTGATTCCAGACTTCTTTGGCAGGGATTTTTTTCATCACCCTTCCATCGCTCCTGGCTTTCAATTCCCAATCTTCATCTTTCTCGAGCTTTTCGAAAAATTCGTTTGGTATGCGTATTGAGTTATTTGAGTTCTGTCCTGAAACTGTTTTATATGCTTCTCCTTCATAATCGCTTGGATAACCTGCAGCAATCAATGCGCCCACTTTCTTTTCTTCTTCAACCTTCCAGTTAATAAAATTCATTATTTCCGGATGATCAAGATCCAAGCAAACCATTTTGGCTGCGCGACGAGTTGTGCCTCCAGATTTAATAGCGCCTGCTGCGCGGTCACCAATTTTTAAGAAGCTCATTAATCCGCTGGAAGTTCCGCCACCACTTAATTTTTCGCCTTCGCCGCGAATATTGGAAAAATTAGTTCCAACACCAGAACCATATTTAAAGATTCTTGCTTCGCGAACCCAGAGGTCCATGATGCCGCCATCATTCACTAAGTCATCATCAACACTCAATATAAAACATGCATGAGGTTGCGGGCGCTCGTAAGCAGAGGTGGATTTTTTTAACTGAGCGTCAACCTGGTCAACATAATAATGACCCTGCGGTTTTCCCTTAATGCCATAACTTTCATGCAAACCAGTGTTGAACCATTGCGGGCTGTTTGGCACGCAAGCCTGGTTCAAAATGCAATACACCAGTTCTTCATAAAAAACCTGCGCATCTTTTTCCGAAGCGAAATAATTATACCGCTCGCCCCACACGCGCCAACAATTGGCCATGCGATGCGCAACCTGTTTCACTGAAGTCTCTCGTCCAAGTGAACCATCTTGCTGCGGCACGCCGGCTTTGCGAAAATATTTTTGAGCAAGAATATCCGTAGCTATCTGGCTCCATTGCTTCGGCACTTCTACATTATTCATTTCAAAAACCACTTCTCCTGTGGGATTACGAATAACTGAGGTGCGGTAATCGTATTCGAACTGAGTGAACACGTCCTGGTTTTCCTTTGTGAAACGGCGGGCAAATTGCAAGCCTTTCATAGAATTATTTTTGATGGCCATCGGTTAGTAACTGTCTTTTATTTGTTTATTAAGAAATTGTTAAGGGGAAAGCGAAAGTATTTTTTGATTTTGATATTTCCTGTCCTTAAATATTAACAAGCTGTGGAAAAAACAGTGCAAAATTTTTGAAGTGTAGATTGGCATTGAGTGAATTGATTTTTGCACATTTTTTTAATTCTTTCCGGTTAAATTTTTTTTGGGAAAGAAGAAAAAAAAGTTTATCAAACTGTAAACGCAGTGTACACGTATGTCTTAGAAAAAAATGTTGATGAATTGACGAAATTCAGGAAGCATGTGAATTTCAGGTTATTTCATCTTTTTGCATATATCGTTACTTAAACCCGAAAACTTTTTGCATTTTTGCATGAGGCCAACGGCAAAACCAATGAAGCAAAATATTTACGAATCATTATTGGCAAGGAAAAAAAAGGGAGCAAAATCTTTTGCCGTGCTTATTGATCCAGACAAAGTGGACGCACAAAAAATTGATGAGCTTACAGAACTCACAGTAAGCGCAAAGGTTGATTATTTGTTGGTTGGTGGGAGCCTCGTCATATCAAATCATCTCGATGAAGTAGTTCAACTCATCAAAAAAAATTGCAGCATACCAATCATTCTTTTTCCTGGCACACCATCGCAAGTTTCAAAATATGCTGATGGCTTATTATATCTTTCACTCATCTCAGGAAGAAATCCAGAATTATTAATAGGTCAACATGTGATCTCCGCGCCATTCGTAAAACAAAGTGGGCTTGAAATTATTTCAACCGGTTATATGGTGATCGATGGCGGAGCGCCAACAACGGTTTCTTACATCAGCAATGCAACGCCTATCCCATCAGACAAAAATGAAATTGCGATGTGCACAGCCATGGCTGCAGAAATGCTGGGCATGAAATTAATTTATATGGATGCGGGCAGCGGCGCAAAACATGCTATTAATGAAGAAATGATTGCAGCCGTGTCAAAACAAATTGAAATCCCGCTCGTGGTTGGCGGCGGAATTAAAAATCCGGAAAAAGCTTATCTGAATTGTAAAGCTGGCGCAGATCTGATTGTTGTTGGCAATGCGATTGAAAAAGATGCAACGCTTATCAAAGAAATGAGTGATGCGATCCATTCCATTCCGATGGCAGTGGATAGATGATCGATGCCCGACCTTAAGCAAAATCTCTCCTAATCCCGAACATCATTCATCGACCAACTACCATCGCAATACAGCGCAGTTTCACCAAAATTTCACAATAAATATTGGCATTCATTAAAAAAATTGTTTTTCTTTGTATAGTCAAAATCATTTAGCCCATTATCATCTATTATTGAAATGAAAAAAAACTCACACATATCACACTCCTCACAAGTGATATTGCACGCCTTCAACAAGCGTGGGTTTTTTGCTGCGCCCGTGTGCACAGTTTTTTCTGTTCGCCCCATTCCCTTTTGGGTACGACGTTGATACCACTCTCCCATAGTGTCCTCTTTTTTAGCGGAACTATTTCCCGCCAGACGGGATAAGAAAACTTTCAATGACACGTTCATTGACCTCTTTACATCATTCAAGAAAAAACAATGGAACAGGAATTTAAGATATTAATAGCTGACGAATCTCATCAGGATTTTGCTCAGATTATTTGCGATGAAATGGAATCATCTGCAAAAGCCCGCGGCACAGGCATTGCAAAGCGCAGCCCGGATTATATCAAACAAAAAATGCGCGAAGGCAAAGCAGTGATCGCATTTACTGAAGATGGCGTTTGGGCTGGCTTTTGTTATATTGAAACATGGAGTCACGGCGAATATGTTGCCAATTCAGGATTGATTGTGGCGCCTCATTTTCGCAAAGGCGGTTTGGCAAAACAAATCAAAAGGAAAATATTTGATCTCAGCAGAAAACAATTTCCTGAATCGAAAATATTTGGTCTCACAACAGGTTTGGCCGTGATGAAAATCAATTCTGATTTGGGTTACGAGCCAGTTACTTATTCTGAATTAACACAAGATGAAGCTTTCTGGGCTGGCTGCAAAAGCTGTGTGAATTATGATATATTGATGAGCAAAGAAAGACAGAACTGCATGTGCACGGCGATGCTCTATGATCCGAAAGATCATTATGAGCCGGAAGAAACCAAAGAAGATTTTAAACTGCACAGCAAATTGTACGAACGCTTCATGAAAATAAAACAATGGAAATTGTTGAAACCTTTTATGAAGAAAGAAAAAGAAACTAACGGTGCTGCTAAACCGAAATCAATGTTTCATTATTTTTTTAATTTTTAGTCAGAACGGGGATTTCGGAGATGAATAAGATAATGAGAAAATTCGAAAATTGCTCAATTCGCAATTGAGACATTGAGCAATTTTCAAATTGAGCAATTAATAAATCGCAAATCAAAATGAACAACAAAGTAGTGCTGGCATACAGCGGCGGATTAGATACAACTTACTGCGCTATCTATCTTAATAAAATAAAAAATTTAGAAGTACATGCATTAACTGTGAACACCGGTGGTTTCAATGATGAAGAAATAAAAGGGATTGAAGCAAGAGCAAGAAAATTGGGCGTTGCATCTTTCAAATGCGTTGATGTAACAAAAGAATATTATGAAAGCTGTATCAAATATTTAATTTTCGGGAACGTGTTGAAGAATACAACGTATCCATTAAGTGTGAGCGCAGAAAGAATGGTGCAGGCAATTGCTGTTGCAAAACATGTGCAGGAAATCGGTGCTTCGTTTGTGGCACACGGCAGCACGGGCGCAGGTAACGATCAGGTTCGTTTCGATATGGTTTTTCAAAGCATGTTGCCAGGCGTTGAGATATTAACTCCCATTCGTGATTTAAAATTAAGCCGTGAAGAAGAAATTGATTTTTTGAAAGAGCACGGCGTTGAAATGAATTTCACCAAAGCGCAATACAGCATTAATAAAGGCTTGTGGGGAACATCTGTTGGCGGTAAAGAAACCTTGAACTCAAAAGATTATTTGCCTGAATCAGCATGGCCGACCCAGGTTAATAAGGAATTAGAAATAAGAAATATAGAATTAGAATTTAAGAAAGGTGAATTGATTTCTGTTGATGGAAAAAAATTCAATCATCCTGTTGAAGCAATTCAATATTTGCAATCAATCGCACAACCTTTTGGTGTTGGAAGAGATATTCACGTTGGCGATACAATCATCGGCATTAAAGGCCGTGTTGGGTTTGAAGCTGCATCGCCTGTCATTATTATAAAAGCGCATCACTTGTTAGAAAAACACACACTAACAAAATGGCAGTTATATTGGAAAGATCAGTTAAGTACATGGTATGGTAATTGGCTGCATGAAGGGCAAATGCTTGATCCAACAATGCGCAATATTGAAAAATTTTTAGAAGACACACAAGCTACAGTGAGCGGAAAAGTTTTTGTAACACTGCAACCTTATCGCTTTACTGTTACTGGAATTGAAAGCAAGCACGATCTGATGAGCAGCAAATTTGGTTCTTACGGAGAAATGAATAAAGGCTGGAGCGGGGACGATGTGAAAGGCTTTGCAAAAATATTCGGCAATCAATCTGCCATTTATCATAAGGTAAATGAAGAAAGCAAATGAACATCGTTTCAAAATATAATTCTTTGAAACATTATCAGTGGGGAGAAAACTGTGATGGTTGGAATTTGGTAGATGAGAAAACATTATCAGTGAAACTGGAGCGAATGCCGTCTCACACTTCAGAACAAAAACATTTTCATCAACATTCACAACAATTTTTTTATATACTAAAAGGCGAAGCGATTTTCGAAATACAACAGGAACGCATATCCGTAAAATCGGAACAGGGAATTCATATTAAAGCAGGAATACAACATCGTATCATCAATGAAAGCAATGAAGATTTAGAATTCATTTTAAGTTCGCAACCTTCAACAATGAACGATAGAATTAATGTTGAATAATTATTTGAGATGAAGAAAATTAAAACAGGGATAATTGGCGGAGCAGGTTACACTGGCGGAGAATTGATAAGATTATTATTAAATCATCCACAAACAGAAATTGTTTTTGTGAACAGCAAAAGCAATGCAGGGAAGCATTTGTATGAAGTACACAAAGATTTGATTGGAGAGACAGATCAAAAATTCACTCCTGATTTAGATAATAATATTGATGTCTTGTTCTTATGTGTAGGCCATGGTGAAGCAAAAAAGTTTTTGCAAGAAAATAAGATCGATGATAAAATCAGGATAATAGATTTATCACAAGATTTTCGTCTTGCTCACAGCTCACAGCTCCAAGCTCGCAGCTTTATTTATGGCCTTCCTGAATTGAACAAAGAACAAATTAAATCTGTACACAACATTGCAAATCCAGGATGTTTTGCTACAGCTATTCAACTTGGATTATTACCATTAGCAAAAGCAGGTTTGCTGGAAGAAGCATATACAACCGGCATCACTGGCTCAACAGGTGCAGGACAAGGATTATCAGAGACATCTCATTTTTCCTGGCGTGCAAATAATATTCAGGCTTATAAAACATTAACGCATCAGCATATTGGAGAAATCATGCAATCATTGAAACAACTTTCTCCAATCAACAAATCAACTGATCAACATGTCAACTTTGTTCCCTGGCGCGGCGATTTCACGAGAGGCATTTTTGTCAGTTCTCAAATGCATTGCGATTGGAAGCTGGAAAAGTTGATTGAATTGTACAAAGAATTTTATTCAGGTCATCCATTTACAACAATAAGCAAGGATGCCATCTCTTTAAAGCAAGTAGTGAACACAAATAAATGTGTAATTCAATTGGAAAAATCAGGAAATCATCTTGTAATTCATTCAGTAATTGATAATTTGCTGAAAGGCGCATCAGGACAGGCTTTGCAGAACATGAACCTGATATTCAGTATTGATGAAACAACAGGTCTCAAATTAAAAGCATCTAATTTTTAAAAAATAAAAATGAACTTATTCGACGTTTATCCTTTAAACAATATCACCATCACAAAAGCAAAAGGCTCTTATGTGTGGGATGTTGACGGACAGCAGTATTTAGATATGTATGGCGGCCATGCAGTGATCTCTATCGGGCACACACATCCACATTATGTTCAACGCATTACCGATCAATTAAATAAGATTGGTTTTTATTCCAACTCGATAAAAATTCCTTTGCAAAGAGCACTTGCCGACAAGTTAGGAAAGGTTTCTGGCAAAGAAGATTATCAGTTATTTCTTTGCAATTCCGGCGCTGAAGCAAATGAAAATGCACTGAAACTTGCGTCGTTTTATAATAACAGAAAAAAAGTTGTTGCTTTCACAAAATCATTTCATGGAAGAACATCGCTGGCTGTTGCGGCAACAGACAATCCAAATATTATAGCGCTAGTGAATGAAACTGATAATGTCGTTTTCCTTCCGTTTAATGACGAAGCTTCATTGGAAAGATATTTTAATGAGCACGGAAATGAAATTTCATCAGTGATTATCGAAGGCATTCAAGGTGTTGGTGGCATTAATGAAGCTTCAGTTTCTTTTCTTCAATTGATAAGAAAATTGTGCGGTGAATATAATGCAGTGTTTATTGCGGACAGCGTCCAATGTGGTTATGGGAGAAGCGGGAAATTTTTCTCGCACGATTATGCTGATGTGAACGCAGATATTTACTCAATGGCAAAAGGCATGGGCAATGGTTTTCCGATTGGAGGGATAATTATTGCGCCGCATATTCAGGCAAAACATTTTATGCTCGGCACAACTTTTGGCGGAAATCATTTGGCATGTGCTGCTGCGCTTGCTGTGCTTGAAGTGATTGAGAAAGAAAATTTGATGCAGAATGCTGAAAGCGTTGGGAATTATTTGATGAGTGAATTAAAGAACATCCCTCATTTGCAAAATGTGCGTGGCAAAGGATTAATGATTGGTTTTGATGTGCCGGAAGAATTAAAAGACCTTCGCAAAAATTTATTATTCAACCAGCACATTTTTACCGGAGAAGCAAAACCAAATGTGATACGTTTATTGCCATCATTAACTTTGAGAAAAAAAGATGCTGACGAATTTTTAGACGCTGTGAAAGAAGAGATTGAAAAGATGACAGAGAAAGCTTTGAGCTGATAGCTATGAGCTTCGAGTAGTTGCCGGTTGTGATGCTCAAGCTGAATAGAATTTCTACAGTACAAGTGAGTGACACAACGATGCTGAAGAGAGAACAAATGCTGGTGACCAAAAGATAAGAAATGAGAAATAAGGAATAATAAATAAGAAAGGGAAAGTCGAATTGAAGAAATCGCACATAGTAAATCTAAAATCGTAAATGAAAAATTTCATCTCAGTTCATGATGTAACTGACCTCGATGCTTTGATAAAAAAAGCATTGGTGTACAAAGCAAATCCTTTTGCGGATAAATCGCTTGGCACAAACAAACGCATTGGCTTATTATTTCTCAACCCGAGCATGCGCACAAGATTGAGCACGCAGATTGCTGCGCAAAATTTAGGATTGGAACCAATCGTTTTCAATGTTGATAAAGATGGCTGGGCGCTTGAGTTTGAAGATGAAGCAATCATGAGCGGGAATACAGTTGAACATGTGAAAGATGCAGCGCCAATCATGGGAAAATATTTTGACATTCTTTGCATCCGAACTTTTCCTTCGCTGAAAAATAAAGAAGACGACTACAGCGAATTGTATATTAAGCAGTTTATAAAATATGCTGGCATTCCAGTTGTGAGTTTGGAAAGTGCTACGCTTCATCCACTTCAATCACTGACGGATATAATTACGATTCAGGAAACCTTAAACCCTAAACCTCAAACCTTAAACCCTAAAATCGTTCTCACCTGGGCACCACACGTAAAACCGCTTCCACAGTGCGTTGCAAACAGTTTTGCGCAATGGGTGAATGCGTGGGGCAAAGCAGATTTCGTAATCACACATCCGGAAGATTATGAACTTGATGAAAAGTTTACAAAAGGCGCAACTAAAACGCACAATCAGGATGAGGCATTGAAAGATGCAGATTTTGTATATGTGAAAAACTGGAGCACATATAATGATTATGGAAAAATTTATTGCAACGACCCTGAATGGATGCTGACAAATGAAAAATTAAAAATCACTAATAATGCAAAAGTGATGCACTGTTTGCCAGTACGCAGAAATGTTGAATTGAGCGATGAAGTTTTAGATAGCACAAACAGTATTGTAACGCAACAAGCCGGAAACCGTGTGTGGGCGGCGCAGGCGGTATTGAGTGAGATTTTGAAAAGTGGTAAGTAGTAAATGATTAGTATGGAAAATTTATACGTCATAAAAATTGGAGGGAATATTATTGATGATGAAGAGAAATCAAAATCATTTCTTCAATCATTCGCATCTATAAAATCGTATAAAATTCTTATCCATGGTGGTGGAAAGCTAGCGACAAAATTGGCTGATACATTAGGCATTCAACAACAATTAATAGACGGAAGAAGAATCACTGACTCAGAGACATTGAAAATTGTGACGATGGTTTATGCGGGTTACATTAATAAAAATATTGTGGCGCAATTGCAGTCATACAATTGCAATGCAATTGGCTTGAGCGGATCCGATGCAAATATTATCAAAGCGCATAAAAGAATTCATCCGACAATTGATTATGGATTTGTTGGAGATATCGATTCAGTGAATGCAGAACGTTTAATGCATTTCATCAATTCAGGATTAACACCCATCATAGCTCCGATTACAAGTGATAGTAATGGTCAGTTATTGAATACGAATGCAGATACGATCGCGCAGGAAATTGCAAAAGCAATGAGCAATTATTATGATGTGCAATTGATTTATTCTTTTGAAAAAAGCGGCGTGTTGCTCGATGCAAACGATGATACAACTGTCATTTCTTCTATTAATTATAATTATTATTCAACATTGAAATCAGAAAAAAAAATATTCGCTGGCATGATACCAAAAATTGACAATGCATTTGCGGCATTGAATAATGGTGTGAAGAAAGTGATAATCGGAAAGGCGGAAGAATTGACAAATCTTATTAATAATTCATCAGGAACAAAAATTACTAATGAATAATCCGGGCATAAAAATATTACAAGCAGATGTAATTGAGTTGTTGAAGCAATTGATTGCAACGCCATCTTTTTCCAAAGAAGAAAATGATACAGCAGAATTGATTTGCAGTTTCTTCGAAAAACATCAAATCCCTTTTGCAAGAGTTGGGAATAATGTATATGCCAAGAATAAATATTACGATGCATCGAAGCAAAGTATTTTGCTGAACTCACATCACGACACAGTAAAACCAAACAAGGGTTATACAAACGACCCTTTTAACCCGATTGAAAAAGATGGAAAAATTTTCGGTCTTGGTAGCAATGATGCAGGCGGATGCTTGGTAAGCTTAATAGCAACCTTCTTATATTTCTATTATCAGGAAGAATTAAATCATAATGTAGTATTCGCAGCAAGCGCTGAAGAAGAAATTAGTGGAGTGAATGGAATTGAATTGGTGCTGCCTTATTTAGGCAAGATTGATTTTGGTGTTGTTGGCGAACCAACAAAATTAGAAATGGCTGTTGCAGAAAGAGGATTGATGGTTATTGATTGTACTGCGAATGGACGCTCGGGGCACGCTGCACGCAATGAAGGAGGAAATGCATTGTACAAAGCAATTGACGATATTAACTGGATAAGAAATTATCGCTTTGAGAAAGTGAGTGATCTGCTTGGCGAATCTCGGTTAAGCGTAACCGTTATAGATACAGAAAACAAGCAGCATAATGTTGTCCCATCACAGTGCAAATTTGTGATTGATGTTCGGGTTAATGAATTATACACTTTTGATGAAATATTGGAAGCATTGAAAAATAATCTGAAAAGCCAATTCAAACCAAGGACGACAAGGATGAAATCAACTTCCATTTCTCTTGACCATCCTTTAGTGAAAGCCGGGCTTGCATTAGGTAAAGGTTATTACGGTTCGCCGACAACATCAGATAAAGCATTGATGCCTTTCCCGACTTTGAAAATGGGACCAGGTGATTCTGCAAGAAGTCATACTGCAGATGAGTATATTTACATTGATGAAATAAGAGATGGGATTGAGACGTATATTCAATTGCTAGACGAATTTATTTAGAAATGAAACTTTGGAATAAAGAAAATACAAATACCTCGCAACTCGTAGAAGCCTTTACTGTCGGGCGCGACAAGGAATTTGATATTCTACTTGCAGAGCATGATGTGCTTGGCTCATTGGCACACACAGAAATGTTAGAGAGTGTTGGATTATTAACGAAAGAAGAACTAAAATTAATTCATAAAGAGCTTAATAATATTCTGAAAGAAATTCACGATTCACAATTCACCATTGACCAAGATGCTGAAGACGTTCACTCACAAATTGAATTAATGCTTACGCAACGGATTGGCGAAGCTGGTAAAAAAATCCATAGCGGAAGAAGCCGTAACGACCAGATTGCTGTTGATATTAAATTATACCTGCGTGCAGAAATTTTAAAAATAAAAAGTGAAGCAAAAAATTTGTTCGATTTATTAATCGCACAAAGCGGAAAATATAAAAACAAATTATTACCGGGCTACACGCACCTGCAAATCGCCATGCCATCATCATTTGGTTTATGGTTTGGAGCGTACGCAGAAAGCCTGATTGATGATATGGAATTATTATCTGCAGCATTTCATATCACCAATAAAAATCCCCTTGGGAGTGGCGCTGGTTATGGTTCTTCATTTCCGTTGAACAGAACAAAAACAACAGAGCTTTTGCATTTCGAAGCATTAAACTATAATTCAGTTTACGCACAAATGACTCGCGGCAAAACAGAAAAATCTGTTTCGTTTGCATTAAGTAGCATTGCAGCAACGCTCAGCAAACTTTCGATGGATGCATGTTTATACATCAACCAAAACTTTGGTTTCATTTCTTTTCCTAATGAACTCACAACAGGAAGCAGCATTATGCCGCACAAAAAAAACCCAGATGTTTTTGAATTGATACGTGCAAAATGCAATCGCATTCAATCCATTCCAAATGAATTAACGTTGCTCATTAATAACCTTCCATCTGGCTACCACCGCGATTTACAGCTTACTAAAGAAATTCTTTTCCCTGCAATAGAAGAATTAAAATCGTGTTTGCAAATTGCGGGGCTGATGTTATCAAACATCATTATCAAAGACAATATTCTTGATGATAAAAAATACAAATACATTTTCAGCGTAGAAGCCGTGAATGAATTAGTAAACAAAGGCATTCCTTTTCGTGAAGCATACAAACAAGTTGGGAATCAAATTGAAAAAGGCGAATTTAACTTCGAATATAAAAAGGGATTGCATCACACACACGAAGGCAGTATCGGAAATTTATGCAACGATAATATTGAAGCGGAAATGAAAAAGGTTCTTGCAAAATTCAATTAACGAATAATTATTCCAGCATTATCTCAACACAATTCTTAGTAACTTTAAGAATAAAATTTGAATGCAATGAAAAAAATAATGTTATTCGCGATCCTATCATTAGCAATTTTATTTAGCTCATTATCAATAATTGCACAGGACACAAAGCAACAAAAGCAAGCTGCCAAGGAAGCCGCCATCAAAACATTAATTGATGCGCAGCATTATTCATTCGAAGCGCAAACTGCTTTGCCTATTGGCATGAAAACCAGAAATCTTACACCAGGCTACGAGCTAAAAGTAAGGAAGGACACGGTTGAAGCTTATCTTCCATATTTCGGCCGTGCCTATTCTGCAACGATTGGAAGTAGCGATGGTGGCACTCAATTTAAAACTACTGATTTTAAATACACTTCATCAGAAACAAAAAAAGGCGGCTGGGATATTGCCATCGTTCCAAAAAACGCTGGAGATACGCGCCAGCTAACACTTCACGTTTCCAAAGCTGGTTATGCAAGCCTGCAGGTCGTGAGCAATAACAAACAATCTATTTCATTCAACGGTTACATTCAATAGTATATATCATTGAAAACAATTTTGAGAATCAGTTATAACACCAACTCCAGTTTTTCATAGCATCATTCTTGTATCGCAATTCTTGCGTCGATAGCATTGCTATTAATTACTAGCAAAACCTAAATCACATTAGCCATGAACAAAGAAATTCAATACATCATCGCAACGTTGAAAAATGTTTTAAGCGATGAGCCTTGGTATGGCAGATCTGTGTATGACATTTTAGAAGAAGCCGGAACTGCTGAGGTATATGTGCATCCGGAGGGCAAGTCTCATTCACTGATTGAATTGCTATTTCACATGGTTACATGGACAGAATATGTTTTGAGCATTATTAAAAATGAGGAGCTTGAAAGAACCAAAGCAATAGAAGCGCTTGACTGGCGAAAGATCAATCCGGAAGAACACAACTGGGGGAAAGGCTTCGCAGAATTTAAATTTGCCAACCAAAAAATTATTGAGATCTTAAATAACAAGGATGACAGTTTTCTGGAACAAAGCCTGCAGCATAAAAATCATAATTTCCGTTTTTTGTTGAATGGCTTGATCCATCATCATATTTATCATGCAGGGCAGATTGCTTTCATAAAAAATTTGTACAAATAGTTACACCTGTAAATACGTAATCTCTCGCAAAGACGCAAAGCTTTGTTTTACTTCTTTGCGCCTTAGGCTGTTGCGAGAAATTTTTCTCCCACAGAAAATATTTCCTAACTTTCATGAATGCCTGTTAAACCTATTCCTATCTGGAAAGAAGCACCTTTCCTTCGGCTTATTGTTCCTCTTGCATTGGGCATTATTGTTCAATTCTATTTACAGGTATCCATCACTGTTAGCGTAGTTGATCTATCAGCCTCAATAATTTTATACTTATTATTTCAACTCAACAAAAGCTTTATTCAATTCAAATTATATTGGTTGAATGGGATCATACTAAATTCATTGTTGTTTAGTATTGGAATGCTTTTAGTTTATTATCATGATATTTCTCATCAACAAAAATGGATCGGAAATTATTATAAAGATGGAGATGCAGTTGTTGCTACATTACAAGAGCCATTATCAGAAAAAGATAAATCGTTCAAAGCACTTGCATCTGTTGAATACATTATCAGCCATGATAGCATAAAGCCAGTAAAGGGTTCTATTCTTCTCTACTTTAAAAAAGATAGCAGTCTTCCGCAACTTACATATGGTTCACAAATTATTTTCACTAAGCAATTACAGTTAATAAAAAATTCAGGAAATCCGGGCACATTCGATTATCAGCGCTACTGCGCATTCCAGGATATTTATCATCAGGTGTTTTTTAAGTCAGGCGAGTTTGTTGTGCTGCCAAACAAAAATGAAAACCCAATTCAAAAATTTTTATTTACAGCGCAGGAAAAAACCGTGAGCATTTTTCATAAGTATATTCAAGGAGATAAAGAAAAAGGTTTGGCAGAAGCATTATTGATTGGATACAAAGATGATCTTGATAAAAATTTAGTGCAGTCGTACACCAACACTGGCGTAGTTCATATCATCGCTATTTCAGGAATGCAACTGGCACTGATTTATGGATTTTTGATAATCATTTTTAAGCCTTTCAGAAAAATCCGTTTCATCAAATTTTTGCAACCCATTATTATAATCATTACCTTATGGTTGTTTAGCTTAATGTCCGGAGCTTCTGCATCTGTTTTGCGTGCAGCAGTTATGCTCACTTGCATTGTTATCGGGGAAAGTTTCTCAAAAAAAGCTTCTATTCATAATACCCTTGCAGCCTCCGCATTTCTTCTTTTATGCTACAACCCTTTCTGGCTCTGGGATGTAGGGTTTCAGCTTTCTTACTTTGCGGTGTTAAGCATTGTTATTTTTATGAAACCCATTTATAATCTCGTGTACATTCAAAATAAATCGCTCGATTTTATCTGGCAGTTAACTGCGGTTAGTTTATCTGCACAAATTCTTACAACACCCATCAGCATTTTCCATTTTCATCAATTCCCAAATTATTTTTTATTAACGAATTTGATTGCAGTTCCATTATCAAGCATTGTTTTATTTGGTGAGATTCTGCTTTGTGCAGTTTCTTTTATTCCTGTTGCAGCAAAATTGTTTGGCTTTGCTTTGCAAAAACTTATTTGGTTGATGAATAGTTTTATTGAGCACATGGAAACGATGCCTAATGCTCTTTGGAATAATCTGCAGATAAATATTTTGCAAACTATTTTTTTGTATGCTGCAATAATCGCCGTCGCAATTTGGTTAATGGAAAAAAAGAAAAATTATTTGCCTATTGGATTAGTTGCATTATTCGGCTTTGTCGCTCTTAGAAGTTTTTCTTTCTGGCAAGCATCGCAACAACAACAATTAATTGTTTACAATGTGCCACAACATCAGGCTATTGATTTTATTGATGGAAAAGATTATTCATTTAAAGGCGACAGCATTTTAAGTGAAGATGGTTTTCTGCAAAATTTTCATTTGAAACCTTCACGCATAATGCATAGAATCTCCGAAACAAATGAACTTGCTTCAGTTCAGCATGGCAACAGCATTTTTGAATTTGGTTCGAAACGCATACTCATAATTGACCAAAACATTTCTCTAGCTTCATCCATTACGAAAACAAAAGTGGATGTAATAATAATCTCTAAAAATCCTTCTTTGAAAATTTCTAATCTTGCCAATGCTTTCGATTGCAATCAGTGGATTTTCGATGCTTCCAACAGCAATTGGAAAATAAATAAATGGCAGAAAGAATGTGAACAACTTCATCTTTCAAGCCATGCTGTTGTTGATAAAGGTGCTTTTGTATTGAATTTGGATTAATGTAGTTTTGCGGCTTCTTTTCAATCAACAACTGCATATAATTTTCACCATGACAAAAAAAATTCACTCCGCATTAATCTCTGTTTTTTATAAAGACGGTTTAGACAACATCATAAAAAAGCTCCATGAACTTGGTGTAATAATTTATTCAACAGGCGGCACGCAACAGTTTATTGAATCATTGAATGTTCCATGTATTGCTGTGGAATCGCTCACTTCCTATCCTTCTATTTTAGGTGGAAGAGTGAAGACACTTCATCCATCTGTGTTCGGTGGCATTTTAGGAAGAAGAGAAAATGAAACTGACATAAAAGAAATGCAGCAATATAAAATCCCGGAAATTGATCTCGTGATTGTTGACTTGTATCCTTTTGAAGAAACAGTCGCGAAAACAAATGATGATGCGTCTATTATTGAAAAGATTGATGTTGGCGGTCCATCGATGATTCGCGGTGCTGCAAAAAATCATAAGCATGTTGTAGTTGTTGGTTCAAAAAAAGAATATGCTTATTTAGAAAAATTGTTGAATGAGCAAAATGGCGAGACTACCTTGGAACAGCGTCGTTTGCTTGCTGCCAAAGCTTTTGAAGTTTGCGCGCATTATGATGTGGCCATTGCAAAATATTTTGTTCCAACTGATGGCGAATATTTTTTAGAATCTATTGCAAGTCCAAAATCTATGCGGTACGGCGAGAACCCGCATCAGCACGCAGTTTTCTATGGCGACCTGAATGAATTATTTGAGCAAGTGAATGGAAAGGAATTATCTTATAATAATTTGGTTGATGTAGATGCAGCCGTGCAAATAATCAATGAGTTTACCGAAACAACATTCGCAATCATCAAGCACACCAATGTTTGCGGCATTTCATCGCGCAGCACATTAAAAGAATCATGGGATGCAGCATTAGCAGGCGATCCTGAAAGTGCATTTGGAGGTGTGCTTGTCTGCAACGCCGCTGTTGACAAAGCAACTGCAGAAGCGATCAATGAAATATTTTTTGAAGTATTGATTGCGCCTTCCTTTAATGAAGATGCTTTGGAAGTTTTAAGATCAAAAAAGAATCGTATTCTTTTAAAACAAAAAAAGAAACCAGCTTATAAAGAACAATATAAATCTTTATTGAACGGCGTGCTTGTTCAACAAAATGATGAAGGCAATTATGCTGAGTGGAAAGAAGTTGGCGGAAGAGAAACGAATGATGCAGAAAAAGAAAATTTAAAATTCGCTAACCTTGTTTGCAAACATTTAAAATCGAACGCGATCGCATTGATAAAAAATAAACAGCTCGTTGGCAAAGGTTGCGGGCAAACAAGCCGTATTGATTCATTGCGACAAGCAATTGAAAAATCAAAACAGTTCAAATTTGACCTGCATGGAGCAGTGCTTGCATCTGATGCATTTTTTCCATTCAATGATTGCGTGCAGATCGCGCACGCTGAAGGCATTGATGCATTCATTCAGCCCGGCGGATCTATTCGTGATAAAGACTCCATTGAATATTGCGTTCAAAATAAATTAGCGATGGTGATAACAGGGATGAGACATTTTAGGCATTGAGGAGTTCAGAGTTGTGAGTTTAGAGTCTGGAGTTTGTTCATGTTGTTTGAATTCTCAAACTCTGAACTCACAACTCCGGACTCAGAACTCTCTACATATCCCAATATACTTCTTCTTTCAAAAAAACTTCATACACCTCTTTCCATCCGGCAAACATCGGATCAGTTCCTAAAAAATGATTATGCCAGATAGTGATCATTAATCCATTCACTTTTTTTATGGCGTTATAATAATTCAGCAATTCAGTCATTGCTTGTTGCGCAGTAAATTTTTGTTCGTAAAAAGAATTTGCATCCATAAAGCAAAAAGGGAGAATCTGCAACGTTGTTTGTTTCTCTTTTTCCAAATCATACCAAAAAAAAGAAGATGCCACGGAAGCCCTGAAACCGTTGATGCTACCATATCCCATGGAAAAATCTTTTTCTATGCCTGCATTTATTAATCGCCCGTAAGTTTCAGGCAATGTTAGTTTGATGTAGTGTTGTCTGCTATGCACAATTTTTTTATCGGCAATATATTCCAGCCATTCAATTTCTTCTTTCAATAATTTCTCATCATCGTTGCTTTGCCAGGAAGGATGAATTCCAACTGTGTAACCCGCTGCATGATATTGAATCAGATCTTGCAAACCATTTTCGGTTGGGGAAATATTTTTGTCATAACCTTTCTGCTCTTTGGCGACAAGAAAAAAATAGTAAGGTTTCAATCGACAATAGAGATGCAAGGAATCAAGCCATTCATATGCATCATAAGGATCGCGCCGTTTTTTCTGCAAAACATTTATTCTTTCTTTCGCATTTTTCCATTCGCCCGTGCCGATTGACCTTAATAACCCACCTGCATTTCTCCACCAACCTTTATGTAGATAAGAATATGCAACGTCAATATCATAAGTTGGCATGAACTGAAAAAAGGAACGGCGAAAAATCAGATCAGGGAATTTTTTCTTCAGGGCTTGTTTAAATTCCTGCAGCCAGATATTAATCAAAGGCTGATTAAGAAAATTTTCTTTGTGCGCCAACGAATTCGTGTAAGCATACCTGTTATATTCGTCTTTTTCATGTGGCAGATATTCTTCGTAACGACTAAGCAAATAAAAACTAGCAGCGAAAATATCCAAATGAAAATCACCACTAGTTTGAAAAAATGCTTTGTGATAATTAAGCTCAAAGCAATTAATAGGCTGCTTTTTTATGTCATTTTCAAAAAGCAATGAAACAGGTTTGATATAAAATTCATTATCAGAAAATTCATTATCAGAATAATTTAATTTCGGATTATTATCGTTAATAAATTTTTCTTTGTCGTCAATAATAACAATAGGTTCATCAAACAATTCTTTACTGATGAAATCAATGATATATCGCAAACGCGGAGTAATATGTGAACTATATAAAAGCATATTGCTGGTTAAAACAAAAACGCCGGCTTAATAAAACCGGCATGAAAAATTACTTAAGATAATTATATTCTTACTGCTTTTCTTTCCACAACTCATTAAATGTTTTCGCCGAAAAATCAAGATTAGCGCGGTGCGCAGTCCATCCTTTAAAAACTTTATTCACCATCCAGTTTTTTATTTTCCGGTTGCCCATGTTCATCATTTTTCGGTGCAAGCTCGATTGCTTCCAAACTTTCCATGCAATCTTTTCTCCCCAGCTTGCATCGCCTTCTTCAACTGCTTCGTGCCGGTTCTCCAATAATAATTCATGCAGATTAATTTTCACAGCGCACACTTCTGTGCAATTGCCGCACAACGACGATGCATAACTAAGATGTTTCCAGTCATCCAATTTTTTTAAATGCGGTGTGATCACCGCGCCGATCGGTCCACTGTAAGTTGTTTCGTAACTGTGGCCGCCAATGTTTTTATAAACCGGGCAAGCATTTAAACAAGCACCGCAACGAATGCAATATAAACTCTCTCTCGATTTTACATTCGCCAGAATATTTGTTCTACCATTGTCTAATAATATCACGTACATTTCTTCCGGCCCATCATTTTCATTCGGTTGTTTTGGGCCAGTCACGATTGTATTATAAACCGTCAATTGCTGACCCGTTCCATACGTTGCGAGCAAAGGCCAGAACAAACTTAGATCAGTAATTGAAGGAATCACTTTTTCAATGCCGGTAATAACAATATGCGTTTTTGGAAAAGCGCAACTCAAACGTGCATTGCCTTCATTTTCTGTAACCGCAATGCCACCAATATCAGCAATAATAAAATTCGCGCCAGTGATCCCAATCTCTGCTTCTGTATATTTCCCTCTCAATTTTTCTCTCGCAACCAATGTCAATTCTTCGGGCGTAAGCGTGAGCGAAGTATTTAATTTTTCATGAAAAAGTTGCGCAACATCTTCCTTGCTTTTGTGCATCGCTGGAGTAACAATGTGATAAGGCGGCTCACCATCCAACTGCTGAATGTATTCGCCAAGATCAGTCTCCACACTTTCAATATTATTTTCTTCTAAAAAATCATTCAGCTTTAATTCTTCCGTCACCATGCTCTTGCTCTTCACAATCGTTTTGCAATTTTTTTCTTTGCAAATCTCAAGAATCGCATCCAGCGCCTGTTTGGTGTCTTCTGCCCAAATCACTTTGCCACCATGTTTAGTCAATGCAGCTTCAAAATCTTCAAGTTGTTTGTCAAGCGTTTCAATCGCTTTCCATTTAATATTTTTTGCACGCTCACGAGCGAGCCCCACATCGCCAAACTGTTGTTTGCCCAAAGGCACAACTGCATTGTATTTGCCGATGTTGAAATTAATTTTCCGGCGGTGCTCCATATCGCCGGCTTTCATCGTGCTCTTCGCAATAAATGATGCAGCAGTATCTGTCATTGTGTTAAGTTAAATTGAGTTGTAAGTAATATACTTTATACAATCGCACTCTCTACTTACAAATTGTTTTAAATTATTTTGTAATCGGCCAATTAACTCTTCTCAGCATTCTTGCGTCGCACCCTTGTACTGTAGATTCTCTATTCAACTTTCGGTCACAATTTGCAACAACATTATTTTGTTAATCCTTGAGATGACGAAGCATCGGCATAACAAATCTCATTTTAGCTACGTTGTGCTTTTGTGTTCTCACCAGCAAAATATTCCTGCGCAATTTGTCCCAGCACTTCATAAAAACCTTCTCCGTATTTTCTTATCAATGCATCTTTCAAAAAAACATACACTGGCACTTTCAATTTTTTTCCAAGCGCACATCCGGGATTGCATAATGTTTCCCTCGGTTCGTAATTCACTAATTCGTTCTCCTTGGTTTTTTTTGTTTTGATAGGATACAAATGGCAACTGATTGGTTTCTTCCAATTTATTTTTCCATCAAGATAAGCTTGCTCAATGCCACATTTAATAATGCCATTTTTATCTTTCGAACCATACGCACATAATTTCCCTTCAATGGTTGGCGTTACCCAACCAAATTCTCTGTCGTAATTATATCTTCCGTTCCGTTCAATTTCTTTTATGCCTTCTGAAGAGAGATATGGTTTTATGATTTCGTAAACCTCATTGATCTTGTCAAGTTCATCTCGTTCCAATGGCGCGCCTGCATCGCCATCTTCGCAGCAACCACCTTTGCATTTATTAAGGTCGCACACAAACTGGTTTGTTATCACTTCATCGCTCACCAGAATATTATCAATCGCTATCAAAATGAAATTTTTTATTGATTACAAATGTAACTTTTAATAGCACGAATTAAGAGCGAATTACACGAATTTGGTTTCGTGATAAAAAGACAATTCGTGTAATTCGCCCTAATTCGTGTTCCCGTGTATCCTTCTCACATACACTAATTCGCTTTCCACCTCAGCGTGTTAATCAAATGCATCATATCTGCCTGCAAAAATTGATTTACAATCCCAAGCGAATCAGCATTTGGTGCAGTATCAAAATACAAAGCGCCTCGCAAAAAATGTTTCACTGAATCGCTAACAAAAAATTGTTTGGCTGTTGCTGCATTACCGCCAACATTAAAGAAGATACCCGTTACTCCAAATGGCGTTTTCATCGCGGAATCATCAATTGATGTTGCTTTGTAACTGTGTTTGAATGTCATTTTATATGCGTCTTCTTTCAGTTTATCAAAACTGTTTGGCCCAATTTCTTTATAGCTAATATAAATGCGTGCATTGAACTGCGGGAAATCTATATTGATCCAATATGGGTTCTCTGGTTTCGCTTCAAAAAAAGAAGTGTCTCTTACAATATTAGCGTATGTCGGATATTCAAACGAATACGGATATCCTTGCTCGTTAAATTGTTGATACTGATGCTGCGGGAATTCTATTCTAAAATAACCTTTTGGTTTTGGCGTGAATGTACTATTGCAAGAAAATAGAAAATAAGAAACAAGGAACAAGAGGCAAGGAACAAGAAAGGAAAATTTTTTATGCACTTAAAATAATTTCATTTTTGAATAAATATCAACTTTGTATTTTCACAAGCACTTTGACTTTTTTAATACGACTCTGCTCTGCATCAATAATCGTAAATTCAAAATCGCCACAAGGAATTACGTCGCCTACTTTCGGTATCTCTCCGGCAAGTTCCAAAATTAAACCTGC
>Ga0207057_1065_pt2 | contig 27508 bp, 16 predicted proteins | sample Alteio_BWMinCont_33_FD_153265 | JGI IMG/M metagenome (GOLD analysis project Ga0207057, IMG submission 153265) | Enriched cells from forest soil in Barre Woods Harvard Forest LTER site, Petersham, Massachusetts, United States -... | ecosystem: Environmental > Terrestrial > Soil > Temperate forest >... | reverse complement strand
CAAGAAAATGGGCGCCAGTGCAGGTTGTAGTCTGATATGTCCTCAAAATATATATCAACTTCTCTTTTTTTATGAATGCGCATCTCTCTGCCATCCTCACTGAATGTTGATCTCAGCGACTCATGCCGATTCGCCAATTCATATATAGCCTGCTCCATTGCAGCACCGTCGAGTTGCCCATGCAACCGCTCGGACATAGAAATATTGTATGATCGGTTCGCATCTTCTCCTCCAATCATGCAGGAAATCCAAATTTCTTTTTGTGGTTCAGTGGCAGGGAGCGGAATTATTTCCCGTTCGTCTATCGGTTCTTCTTCTATATCATTAATCGGAAGTGAGTTTGTTTCATCTCGCTTAACATCTTCGAACAAAGCTGCGAGTTGCTCAAGCACTGGAAACTTGAACAAGGTTGTCAGCGGCAAGCGGCGGCCAGTTTCTTTTTCAAGCCGGCCCATTACTTGAGCAGCAATAAGAGAATGACCACCCAACTCAAAAAAATCATCGTAGATGCCAACTTCGTCAATCCCCAAAAGTTGCGACCAAATACCTGCAATTAGTTTTTCTGTTTCAGTTTTCGGCGCAACATACTTTTTTATTCGTCCTTCAGCATTTTGCATTGGCTAGGCAATGCGTTTCTATCAATTTTTCCATTTGGTGTTAAAGGCAATGTTTTCAAAAAAACAAAATCTCTTGGCAACATGTATTCGGGCAATAAATCTTTAATGCCATGTTTCCATTTTTCAAGTTGCTGTTGTATTTGCAAATCTTCATTATACTCATTATTAATAGAAGTTGCCTGAACTCCTGAGCCATCAGGCACTACATAGGCAACAAGCCGTTCCTGCAGCGCAATAACAACAGCTTCTTTTATCCCTTCTTGTTTAATAAGCGCTTGTTCAATTTCTCCAAGTTCAATTCGATAACCTCTTATTTTTACCTGATGATCGATACGGCCAAGGCATTGCACTTCGCCACCTTCGACAAATTTCCCGAGGTCGCCTGTGCGGTATATCTTGCCTTCCGACAATTCAGGGAATGGATTATCAACAAACCTTTCATTAGTAAGATCTGAGCGGTTCAGATAACCTCTTGCAACGCCATCGCCACCAATATAAATTTCACCGATTGAACCTTCTGGTAAAGCTTTCAGATAATCATCTAAAATATAAATCTGTGTATTGTCAATAGGCCTTCCTATAGTTATCGTTTCATCATCTGCAATTATCTGTTTTGCTGCAGACCAAATGGTTGTTTCGGTTGGTCCATACATATTCCACAACGAGCCAGATCTCGCAACAAGTTTATCAGCAAGATCTTTAGGTAAAGCTTCGCCACCACATAAAATTTTTATCGGCAGTTTTCTTTCCCAACCAGCTTCAATCATCATCCGCCAGGTTGATGGCGTGGCCTGCATCATGCTGATATTTTGATTCTCTATTATCTCCAATAATATTCGCCCATCTTTTGCTGATTCAGCATCGGCAAGAACTAATTCTGCACCACTTATTAATGGCAGATATAATTCAAGCCCGGCAATATCGAATGAGATAGTTGTGATCGCAAGCAAACTGTCGCGATCATTAATGCCCGGCTTTTTTTTCATGCTCAGGAGAAAATTCACCAAGCTGTGGTGTTCTATCTGAACGCCTTTTGGATCGCCGGTTGAACCTGATGTGTATAAAATATATGCGAGGCTGTTGCTGTTTATTTTTGCTTTAATATTTTCTTTTGGATAAGAAGATAATTTGGGCCAGATATCTTCAATCAATAATTCGTCTGCTGCAGACTGAAATTGGTCTTTATATTTATTTGATGTGATCAGGATTTTTGCAGATGAAGCCTGCAACATAAACTCAATCCTTTTTTGTGGATAAAGAGGATCAATGGGAACATATGCTGCACCCGATTTCATAATGGCCAATAATGCAATAATCATCTCGGGCGTGCGATCAACCGCAAGGCCGATAATATCGCCCGGTTTTACATTCTGATCTGATAATAATGCAGCCAGTTGATTAGATGTTTCGTTTAAGTTTTTATAAGAAAAAATTTGATCATTAAATCTCAACGCTGTATTTTCTCCATATTCATTAACTGCATCATAAAACAAATCCTGAAAAACTTTTTCCTTTGGATAATCGGAAGCCGTATCATTCCACAACTTCAGCTTTTCATAAATTTCACTAAGTGGTTTTAAAGGAATGTCTTTTATTTTGATCGCCGGTTCATTCACTATTGATTGTAGCATGAACTCGAACTCATTCATCATGCGCCTGATGGTGGCGGGTTTGAAAAGTTGGGTATTGTAAGACCATTCCAACACAAGAGATTGTTCTGAACCACTTGCATTGATAAATATTTCAAAGCTTTCGTATTCTCTTGGATTATATAATAATTTATGCGTCAATCCTTCAAAAGCCACACCGTCGTCCAAGCCCATATCGATATTAAACACCAATGGCACAAGCGGCACACGCGATGAATCACGAGCGATGTTCAGCATTTTCAACAGGCTCCCAAAAGTGAATTGCTGATGATCATAGTCGTTAAGAATTTTAGACTTTCGTTTCTTCAGGTATTCAAAAAAAAGGCAGTTCTCCTTTTGGATTACTCCTTAATGGAAGAAGGTTCACACAATGCCCGACAAGCGCATAATTATCGGTTGCTGATTGCCCGGCTGTAGGAATGCCCAATACAATATCATCCTGGCCAGTCAGCAAATGCAAAAAAACTTCGTACGAAACCATGAGCGTTGTTACCAGGCTGCAACCAGATTTAGCGCCCATTTTTTTTTTATGGCTAAAACCAATTCCTGATTTAACGGATAGTCATCACGGTGACTTTTATAAGTACGATCGACAGGGCGCGGATAATCTGTTGGTATATCAAGTACGGGAATGCTTTGCCTATATTGATCAACCCAATACTCTTCGATTTTTTTATACTCTGTGCTTTGAACAAATGCCAACTGTTGAACCGCATAATTACCGAATTGATAAGCAGGAGGCAAATCCAGAACCTGTCCTTTGACATAAGCAGAATACAATTTGCTCAGATCCTGCATCACGATACCTAATGACCATCCATCGCAGATGATGTGATGAGCAGTAATTGTGAGATAATGTTCGTTCTCTTCAAGTTTAAATAAAGCCACGCGGAACAACGGGCCGTTCAGCAAATCAAAAGAAGTCTCAGCATCTTTTTTTGAAAAATCGGTTATGCATGACCGTTGCTGATCTGGATTTTGTTTTGAAAGATCTTCAAAAAATGTCTGTAAAGGCAATTCTTTATAAATGCAGATTTGTTTTCCATCTGCACTAAATGAAGATCTTAGCGCATCATGTCTTTTTATTACATCATGAAGCGCAGATTCCATTGCAGCGTGATTAAATTCCCCTTGAAGAAGAAGAGATACAGATTCGTTGAAAGCACGATTTGCATCTTCGCCTCCTATGATGCAAGATGCCCAAATTTCTAATTGTGGTTCAATAGCAGGAACAACACGGATAATTTCCGGTCCTGCAAAAGGGTCAAAATCTATTGGTAGTAAATCGTTATTTGAAATTCCTTTGTCCATTTTCCTTTTTAAATTTATTTCACCTGCACATATTTTCCCGGTCTGTTCGGGTCTGTTATAAACCATGCAGGATTACCATCTTTATCTCTGCCAAGCCTTGCGCCTTCGACAGGTGGTTCTTCTTTCACTTCAATCTTTGGTTCAGTTTTAGTTTCAACGCTTTGTTTTGCAGAAGAGAAAATGCCTGCTTCAATCATTTCATTCACACTCTCTTCAAATTTGCGAATCATAATTTCTACTTCTTCATTTGTGTGCGCTTCAGTTAAGAAACAAGGAAACCCATCTAAGATGTGAATCCCTTTTTCACGCATCAGCACAAACAGCAATTCGCTATAAGTTACGTCTTCCTTGAATTTTATTTTCCATAAAGAACCAAAATGCGGCACAAAAAACGGCAAATTGTTTTTTGTGCAGATTGCATTCATTGCATCTGCCAATTTTTTTGTTTTGTCATTAATGCCTTGCTGCAATGCCGGCCCTTTTTCTTTCATATATTCTAAAGAAGCTTTCGATGCCGCAAGCGCTAATGGATGACGCACAAAAGTACCAGCAAAATAAGTAACACCTGCTTCCGGAGTTGAGGCATCGCCATATTGCCAGAAGCCGCCATCGAGCGCATTCATAAAATGTTTTTTTCCGGCGATGATGCCAATTGATATTCCTGCGCCGACTACTTTTCCATAAGTGCCGAGATCCGCTTTTATCCCAAATAATGCCTGCGCTCCGCCCGGATGCATTCTGAATCCAGTTATCACTTCATCAAACACCAATGCAGTTCCTGACTCTTCAGTTATTTTTCTTAGCTCTTTTAAAAATTCTATCGGCTGAAATTCAGGCCTGCGGCTTTGCACAGGTTCAACCAAAACAGCAGCGATTTCGTGCGCTTTCTCTTTAATAATTTTCAAACTCTCATCAGTGCCATAATCTAATATCAGCATATTCTGCACAGCCTCCGGCATAATGCCCGGAGCAGCGGGGAAAGATTTTAATTTTTTTGTTCCACGAACAATCACTTCATCAACAATGCCATGATAAGATCCGGAGAATGCAACGATTGTTGAGCGGCCAGTAACGGTTCTTGCAATACGCATTGCACCGAGCACAGCTTCAGATCCTGTGTTGCATAATGCAGCTCGATCAAGGCCTGTGAACTCGCAAATAAGTTTGCAAACAGGGCCAGCCAATTCGTGTTGCGGCCCAATTTCATAACCATTTTCAATTTGCTGCAAAATAGCTTTCTTAATAATGTCAGGTTGATAACCAAAGAAATTTGAACCGAAACCATTCAAGGCATCAATATATTCATTGCCATCAATATCCCAAAGATGACTGCCTTTTGATTTGTTCACCACGATGCCGTAAACAAGTTCTTTGGTTGCTGGCCTGAAACCCGATACAACTCTTGGATCAGCCATATAAGCGCGATGCTCCTGCGTATAATTTTTGCTTCCTTTTGTTTTTGTTGTATATCGCTTTGTCAAATCAGCTATAAACGCTTGCTGTTTCGCACTGAGTTGAGTTGACTGTTTTTCTATCTTGGCTGTTGCACCAAAAGGTTTTTTTAATTCGACCAATTCTTCTGCTGTCACTTCAAGTTCCACTGCTTTTTTTGCAACAGGAATTGGTGCAGCATTTTGAACAACCTGCGGAGCTGCGCTGCCGTTGCCTTGCATCAAAGCTATTTGCTGCGCGAGCAATTGTATTTGTTGTGATATTAAACCTATCGCATTGTTGTTGGCGGGTGTTGCTGACTGAATAGTATTATTAACTGATTGCTGATTTGAAACATTTGCAAACTGCTCAACTTTTTGAACTGGCTGTGCTTGATCCTGCGGAAGATTTGCATCTAAAAATCCTGCTAAGGAATCGAGCGTGCTATATTCTTCATTCAATTGCCTGAAAGTGATTGGCAACTTAAATTCTTTTTTCAGATTCAACGCAACCTGCGTTAGCAACAGCGAATCGAAACCCATTTCGATAAAATTCATATCGGGAGTAACGCTCTCCATCTCAATGCCAGAAGCATTTTCCAGCACTTCTTTTATTTTTTCAATGAGTGTTTCTTTTCTCATAAAAGTATTTTGAGGAACTATATTTATTGTTTGCTGTGTTGCGAAATTATTATTGGCCACACCATTTGTAATCACCGGGATCGTTGAATGCGATTGCAAAGTTACAACGGGGTCAACCCACAAAAGGGTGCGGTCGAATGCGTATGTTGGCAACCTTAATTTTAATCTTTGCTCACGTGCATAAAATGCATTCCAATCAATGGCAATCCCATTAAGCCATAATTGTCCGACTGCTTTCAATACTGAATAATATTCTGATTGACCATCGATTGATTCTAAAGTTGAAATAGCAACCGTTGTTTTTTTTGCCTGCTGGCGAACCAATGATGCAGTTACATTTTTTGGGCCTGTCTCTAATACTAATCTTCTTTCATCTTCAAGAAGTGTTGCAACGGCATCTGCAAACCGAACAGTTGATCTGAGATGGCTCGCCCAATAATTTGGATTAGTAGCATCAGCATCTGTCATCCATTTGCCGGTAACAGTTGAAACAATTGGTATTCGCGGCAAATTTAATTTAACTGCTTTCACCACTTCTTCAAAAGGCGCAACAATCGAATCCATCATCGATGAATGGAATGCATGGCTTGTCGCTAATAATTTATTTGAAATGTTTGCTTCTGCTAATCGTTTTGAAAAATCATCGGTTGATTTGATCGGGCCTGCAATGACGCTTGAGCCCGGACTGTTAACTACAGCAAGAGATAAATCTTCTGATAATAATGATTTTATTTTTTCATAATCTGCACGCACTGCAAGCATGCTTCCCCTCGGAAGCTCTGACATCATCCGACCGCGTGTTGCAATCAATCGTAGTCCATCCTCCAAACTAAAAACACCAGCAAGATGCGCGGCAACAAATTCACCGATGCTGTGACCAACAAAAGCCGAAGGCTGTATGCCCCAACTCATCCATAGCTTTGCCACCGCATATTCGATAACGAACATTGCGGGCTGAGTATAATAAGTGTTGTTGATTTTTTCTTCTGCTTCTGCATTTATTTTTTCAGGATAAATAATTTTGCGGATATCTTCTTTAAGAGTTTGCTGCAATATGTTTGCGCATTCATCAAGTGCATCTTTGAAAACTGATTCATTCTTATATAAATCAATGCCCATGTTCACATATTGCGAACCCTGACCTGGAAATATGAAAACAACTTCGTCCAAACTTTCTTTTAATTGCAATGATTCTGTTGGAGAGATTGATACAGCATTCAATTTTTCAATCAGTTCACTTTTATCTGATGCGATAACAAATCTTCTTGCATTAAAATCTTGTCGCGATGTTCGCAATGTGTATGCAACATCAGCAAGATTTAAATCTGGCTTTGTTTGAATGTAACCTGCTAATTTTTTTGCAAAAGCTTCTCTGCTGCTTGTTGTTTTTGCAGACCAATTTATTAACTGCACTGGCCTTGATGCAGATGTTTCTTTTTTATTATTCTCAAACTCTTCAAGCACCACATGCAGGTTTGTTCCACCGACACCGAAAGAGCTCACTCCTGCTCTTCTTTTTTCTTTTGCATCCCAATTTCTTAATTCAGTATTTACAAAGAATGGGCTGTTTGCAAAATCTATATTTGGATTTGGTTTATTAAAATTAATTGATGGTGGAATTTGTTTGTGATGCAATGCAAGCACTATTTTTATGAAACCAGCAACACCTGCTGCTGCGGTAAGATGACCCATATTGCTTTTGATAGAACCAATCGCGCAATATTGTTTTTGATCTTGCTTGCCAAAGGCAATATTCAATCCTTCAATTTCAATAGGATCGCCTAATGGAGTTGCCGTTCCATGCGCCTCTACATATGTGATTGATGATGCAGAAATGCCAGCATCTTCAATCGCCATGCTGATCGCACCAGCTTGCCCTTCCGCACTTGGCGCGGTAAAGCTGCCTTTGCCGCCGCCATCATTATTCACACCTGTTCCTTTTATAACTGCATAAATTGTATCGCCATCTCGTTTCGCATCTTCTAAACTCTTTAATAAAACTGCACCTGCACCATCGCTGAACACAGTGCCCTGCGCATCTGTATCAAATGAGCGGCAATGTCCATCGCGGCTCAGCATGGCGCCATCCTGATAAATATGCCCACTTTTTATTGGCACAGTGATCGCGACACCTCCAGCTAATGCAACATCACATTGACCTTTGCGAAGGCTTTCAACTGCCTGAGCAATTGCAAGCAAGGAAGTAGAGCATGCAGAGTAAACGCTCACGGCCGGACCTTTAAGATTTAATTCATACGCAGTACGTGAGGCGACATAATCTTTTTCATTCAATGTCATTACCTGAAAAGATCCTGCTCTGTCAACAAGTTCTTTATTACTGATTACATTGTTGAGATAATAAGTATTGTTGCCTGAACCAGCGAACACACCAATTGATCCATTATATTTTTGGGGAACATAACCTGAGCTTTCAAGCGCTTCCCACACAACTTCTAAAAAGATGCGCTGCTGCGGATCCATCAACTGAGCGTGTTTGATATTAATGCCAAAAAATGCAGCATCAAATTCGCCCGCTCCATCAATCACGCCGCGTGCGCGAACATAATCAGGATCATTTTTTATTTCATCAGGAATGTATGGGCTCAATTCTTCTTTAGTAAAAAAGGAAACAGTTTCTTTTCCATGTTTTAATAAATCCCAAAGTTCATCAATGTTGTTTGCCCCGGGAAAACGGCCAGCCATTCCAATCACCGCAACATCTTTATTTGCACTATTGTCTTGATTTTTTTTCTGCGCTTTCGTGATTGATTTTTTATTGCCATCGAGAAAAGCAGCAATGCCGCTCACAGTTGGGAACCGATAAACTTTAGTAACAGGCAAACTTAAATTGTGATGCAATTTTAAATCAGCCACAGTTTTCAATGCAAGAAGCGAATTGCCACCAAGCTCAAAAAAATTATCATGAACACCAACCTTATCAAACTGCAATAAAGAAGCCCAGGTTATTGCAATTATTTTTTCTGTTTCTGTTGAAGCCGATTTGTAAAGAACAGAAAGTTCGGGGCGTTTTATCTCTGGTTTTGGCAAAGCTTTTTTATCTACTTTGCCACTTGTTGTTTTCGGTAAACTATCAAGCCACACAAATGCAGAAGGCATCATATAATCCGGCAAATGCTGGCTGATAGCAAGTCTTAATGCAGCAGTATCTTTTTTATCGTTAGAAGAAACAAGATATGTCACCAAACGTTTTTGACCAGGCACATCTTCTCTTGCAACAACAACCGCTTGCTGAATGCCTTGCTGCTGACTCAACAACACTTCTATTTCTCCGGGCTCAATGCGATAACCTCTTATCTTAACCTGATCATCCCTTCTTCCTAAAAAATCTATGTTGCCATCTGAAAGATAACGGGCAAGGTCACCTGTACGATAAATTCGAATCAATCCTTTTTCAGGATGATGCCATTCAATAAATTTTTCAGCAGTCATTTCTGGGCGATTCAGGTATCCTTCTGCAAGACATTTTCCTGCTATGCAAAGCTCACCAGTTTCACCATTCGGCAACAAGTTCATCTTCTCATCTAATATTAAAATCTCCGTATTATCAATTGCTTTTCCAATCGTTGGCAACGCCGGCCATTCTATTGCTTTGCCTTCCAGCTTAAGCTCTGTTACAACATGGCATTCGGTTGGCCCATATTGATTATACAAAATACAATCTGGTAATGCAGAAAAAAAACTGACAACCTGTGAAGTTATTTTTAATTGCTCGCCCGCAGTCATCACTTCCTTCAAACAAGATGGAAAAAATTTCGTTGCGTCCGCTGCTTCAGTTAAATATTGAAGCGCGACAAAAGGCACGAAAATGCGATTGATTGATTGTTCTTGAATAAAACCGAGCAAGCTTTGCGGATCAAGCCGCAAATCATCTTCTATCAAAACCAACGTGCCACCTGTTATAAGTGTCGCAAATATTTCCTGAAAAGAAACATCAAAACTTAATGGCGCAAACTGAAGTGTTTTTGTTTCTTTGGTTGCACTAGAATGTTTGTGCTGCCACAAAATCAAATTCACTAATGGCGCTTGCCCCATGCAAACACCTTTTGGTTTGCCCGTGGAGCCAGATGTGTAAAGCACATATCCAAGACCTGATTGAGTGACTTGTTTTGATTTTTTTTCTGAATTATATTTTTTATTTAAAGAAAGCACATTAATGCCTAATGATTTGAATAATGATGATTCTGAATCATTGCAGAGGCAACATTCAATTCCTGAATCTGAAACAATTTGTTGCAATCTGTCTTGCGGATAGGAAGGATCGAGCGGCAAATATGCTTTGCCAGATTTTAAAATGGCAAGGACTCCGACAATCATTTCGATGCTGCGCGAAGTGCTGATTCCTACTATTAACGATTTTGGAGAATGAGATAAAATAACCTGAACAAGGTTATCTGATTTTATATTGAGTTCGCTATACGTTATTTTCTTATCGCCGAAAATTACGGCAATAGCATCAGGTGTCTCTTCTAACTTAATATAGAAGAGATTCTGCAGGAACAAATCATTTTCATTCCTACCAGAAAATAACTTATCGACAGAGGTATCCATAGATGATAGGAGTAATGGGTATTTAGGAGTTCAGGATAAGTTTTTTTAAATCGGGATAAGGTATTCTTTAAAACCTATAAAAGCCTGATATTATTGTGCATATTAGCATAGTTCTTGCAAAAAAAAATACGTATTTACACCTTTTTCCATGAGTATTTTTCTTCATATAAATCCAAGGCTGAACAGCGCTCACAATCCTTCCTGCCAATTTTTTGCCGGAATGTATTAAGTGGATAAATGGATAGAATTATTCTTTAGAAAATATGAATCTTTTTGTGCATATTTTAAGAGCTGAATTGAACAACGATATTGGCATACGCAGCCCATTAAAGATATTAGATAATTCTTGAAGCATTAAAAACTTATTATGCATTCATGCCAATCTTACAGCTTTGGCCTGCTAACCATGCATAGCTATACAATGCAAGGGCTTTTGCTTTGCCCTCCCGACTTTTAAATCTCCATACATCTTTCAAAAAGTCTTTAAAATTTTTTCCATTCAATTGATCGAATGCAACCGAAATGGTCGGGCTAAGCGAATATGCAGAATGCCAGGTTCCAAAAGGTATAAAAAGTGTTTCGCCAGCCCCTACTGTAAAATGTATAGGAGTTGCATTTTTATATTTTGGATGTTTTGTATAGTCAGGGTTGAAGATATTTACTTCCGATTGCCATGGATCATCAGGTTTTGGATATAAAAATTCTTCTTGTCCACGAGGGAAAACAGTAAATTGTTTATCACCATAAAGTTGATTTATCCACGCATTCAAATGATAATAATCAAGATGAAGATAAGGGAACTTGCCGCCCGGGCCACCAATAAAAACCTCAGTAACACTTCCCCATTGACCTCTTTGAAACCACTTGCTTTCAAGCCAATTTGGCTTTGCATAATTTAAGTTGAGAGGTTCTATTAAAGGCAATATTTCGGGCAGCACTGTTGGGATGTCAAATATAAAAGGGTATGGCGCCGGATTGCTTTCAGTGCTGTTTTCAACCATGTCGAGCACCTGGCTCATAGTATAAGTTGTTCCATTTTTTTCAACCGTCCTCTCTGCGAAATTCTTTCTAAACCAATCAGGGTTGAAAAGGCCATTTGCTTTCCAAACTTTAGAAGCATTTTTAAACACAACCGGGATTCCTGGCTTGTAAAAGTTCTCCATAAATTCTTCGTATGAGATATCTCCTACTTTTTGAACTTCCGAAACTGACATAGAGTTGATTTTTATTATTTATTTTTATTCAATACAAATTCACTTTTATCCTTTCAGATAATCACTTAACGATGACAACAAGTTTAATATAAAAAAAGAACAATTCCTATTTATTACTCAATCTCGCTGATAGAATAAACTGCAACGTATATTCAGGGTTCGTTATTACCTTTTGCTGACTAAAATATATTTAACAGCAGCTTATAGTTTACAAATTTTTTGTTTTAAATTTACGAAAATTTATACCCAAATCCGTCACTAATTCAGGTTGGCTAATTAAAAACGTTTGATATTATCCCCACAACATGATTAAAGAACCCCTACAAACAAAATCTGTACACAAAACTATTACTTCAGTAGACAGGCGTAGCAATTTATCCAGAAAGGAACTTATTAAAGAATATATTGAACCTTCCATTCCAGTTATTCTTACTGATGCTGCTGATAAATGGAATGCAGTGGGCAAGTTTACTCCCGAATTTTTTAAAACAAATTATGGGCACTTAGTCAAAGAAGTAAAAGGAGTTAAATATAATTGCGCAGATTTTGTTGACCGCATGATGGTATCTACTCCGGAAAATCCTTCTCCTTATCCATTTAATCTGAACGTTGAAGAATATTTCCCGGAACTGATGAAGGATATGGAGCCGACAATACTTTACAGTAAATCTGACAGGATAAACCATCCGCTGCTCCCAAGATTCATGACATATGGAACAGATGTTTACGAAATTTTTTTAGGAGGCAATGGCTCATCTTTTCCTGTGCTTCATATTGATGCTTTGTTTCTTCACAACCAGGCTACCATGTTGTATGGATCTAAGGATTTTGTTCTTTACACACCAGATCAGATTGGCTACATGTATCCCTCAGAAAAAAATCCTAAATATTCTTCTGTAGACATGTTAAATCCAGACTATGACAAATATCCTCTCTTCAGAAAAGCGGAGCCAATAATTGTTACTTTAAAACAAGGTGAAACAATTTTATTTCCTACCGGATGGTGGCATACAACATTGATACATGAACCTTGCATCTCTTTTGGAAGAGTTCAACTGAGCGCTGCCAATTGGGATAAGTTTATCAAAGATGAATATAGAATGTGGAAAACAAGATCTTCAGTAAGAGCAAGCCTTATATTAGCTTACGGCAAAGTGCTGGGAAAAATTATGAACTTACAAGAAAAATTTAGTTAGCTACTGAGGCATCCTATTTTGCCTAAACATATTTTTTTTTTTCAAAAATCTCATAACAAATTTACTTACCTTTTTAGCCGTGGTTTTATATAGCTATTAAAAAATTCAGGATAAAACTTAACGGCATATACAAACGGGTTAAGCACGTTTACATTAAATTTTCTTCTCAATATTATTACCTGCACCATGATAAAAATCACATCTGCGATAAGCGTAGCATACACAGCGCCCATGATACCATATGCTTTAATAAATGGAAAATTGAGCGCAAGATTTATAGCCGTGAAAAAAAGTATCATAACAAAATTTATCTTAGGCTTGCCCATTGAATCCATTATCGTTCCAAACAAACGCTGAAATGGATTAAGAACGCAAGTGGCAACAGTTATTCTCAGTATAGGTATCGCATCTGCATATTTGTCGCCTGCAATAACGTGAACAATAAAATGAGGGAAAATCAATACAAAAACAAGCACGGGTATTAGCAGAGCAAGCACAGTGCCTACTGATTTTTCATACATATATTTTCCCGCCTGATTTCCCTGTTCCGCAAATCGCCTTGCACTTTGCGGAAAAACAATTGACCCAACAGCATTCGTAGGTATATCCGCTGCATTAGTGATTCTTAATGCCACATTATAAACACTGGCCGCTTCAGCGGATATCATTGCGCCGAGCATCATTTGGTTAATGGTGTTTGAAAGAATATAACTGATGAAAGTGCCAAAAGCATACTTTCCATAATTAAATAATTTAAGCACCCACTGTTTAGGAACTTTAAATAAAAAATAAAGATGTTGCCTGACAAAAAAATATTCAACCATCATTGCTGCAAGGGCACACGCAGCCTGCGCATACACAAGGCTCATTAAAGAAACATCCAATTTGGACAAAAAGCAAAACAACACATAAGCAAAGAAGCCGCCTTGCCTGATAATATTTGTAACTACAGTGCCACTAAAACTAAGATGCGCCTGCTCAATCCATTGAAGTTGCGAAAGCACTCCCAGGAGAATATACACAATATTATATGCGTAGAACATGTTCACGAGCCTGGGATAATGCCACACCCTAGATAGATATCCAGCAATGCTTATGATAATTATGATGCATGCAATCATTAAAACCCCGCTGATAAAAAATGAAGCGGATAGTACTTCAGGATGCTCCTCGTTCTTGGTTGAGGATAAAAATTTAATGAGGGCACTTTGCATTAGACCAGTGCGGGCTGTCTCAAAAATAGTAGTAGTTGCAATAAACAATGTCCAGATACCGAAGCTATGCTTATCCAATATGCGCACCAACAGAAAAAAACCACCAAAGCTAAACACAAGACTTTGTATGTTCAAGATAAGATTGAGTGAACCAGATTTAAGCCAATAATGACGATTGTGCGCTTGCATGAGATTTATTGTGTTTGATCGCTCAATTTTTATTGAACCATCAAAACAAAAATTAATTATTTAATGCATAAAATGCTTTGCTTTCTATCTCCAAAGAAAAGGCTTAAATCGAAATATACAACAAAAGTTTTTAAAGATTTCATTTAAAAAAACTAATTGCCTTTATACGGCAAGTTTAGAAACACTAAAAGTTTATTCTATTTGTTTGCAGTGAATAATGTGAAGGCTTCATTCTTAAAAACTGCGTTTCCAAGTGTTGATGGAAGAGTCTTATATTGATCCCATTCTTTTTTAGAAATCAGAACAAAACTAACATCATACTCATTGAATAATTGTTTTGCAGAAACCGGCTCGCCGGTTTTTAAAAAGCGGAGCATATTATTCCTGTCGTTTTCTCTCTTATCAAAATCAAGATATGGGTTTGAAAACGTAGAAGCAATGCATACCATTTTTTTCTTCCAGTTGACATCACCGGAAAAATCGAATAGTCCAACTCGCAAAGAATTACTTTATCAGCAGGGATATTCTTCAAAATATAATCATTCACTTCTAATTTATCTTTATCATTTCCATAGTCAATCGCCTGCTGACCCAACATCACAAAATCTGGTCTGGTTTTATAAAAAGGAAAATAAATAATGGCACAAGTAATAACCATCGATGCAAAAAGAATATTTGAATAATTTCCGGACGGACTCAACCCTTTTCTTTTGTTATATAAATTTTCAACCCATTTAATAAGCGGGGAAATAATAAATACGAAGCCGAAACCGAAGAAGACTGATTGCAATGCTTTCAGATAAAAAAAATAATGGAATGAAGGAACAGTGCCAGGCATGTGAATGTGGAATTTATCATCTGCCATTGAAACAAGTGATGAATAGCAGTACATAATTATAGAAATAAAAAGCCAGTTAAAAATTATTTTTCGTATTAATCGATGTTGAAAATTTCTATAAAACCAAACAAACCCAACAATGGAAATTAGAAATGAAACAGAAAGATTTGCCTTGATCATTTGCTTAAAATTGCTCAGAATAAAAATGCCCTCTCTGTATTCGAATGTAGCGCGGTTTATAAGATGCAGGTGATATTTCCCAACAACATAGTAAAGCAGCGGCATAGCGGCGATAACAAAAAATACAAATGCGGCAATTCCCTGCAATATGTATTTTTTTAATAAAGAATAATTTTTCTCTTTGAATGAGCGAAAGATGTTCTGCATCTGAAGAGAAAACATAATCAAAATAATAATAAGAGATGGCGCTGTGTGGCCAAGAAAACTGATGCCAACAGATGCTCCCAGCAAAATGAACCAGGAATATTTTTGAGCAGAAAATGCTTTATAACATAAAACAATATTGATGTAAAAAAGAAATTGCGTAAAGCAAACCGGATAAAGCCATGGTGAATAAGTGGCGGCACCCCATCCCAATATATTGCCGGATGCAAGAAATAAAAAAGATAACAATGCGGCCAATGCAGCCTCAAAACCAAAAAGCGATAAAACCATAATAAAGAAAGCAACCGGAGCTAGTAAATTCAGGTAAGTTCCTGCATGGGCAGCAACAATCTCAGGTGGCAACGAAGAAATTTTTACAATTACCGTTTCAATAGAAAATACTAAAGGATTATACCACAAATATTCGCCGACGTAATTCGGATCCTTTCCAAAATGCCCGTCCAGTGTGCCTCGCACAAAGGCAACATCTCTGTCAAAATCAGTATCGCAAGGCCAGTTAAGGTCGTGCGTTGTTTTATAGCATTGATAAAATGCCATTGCTAGCATTATAACACATGCTGCAAAAAAAACTATTTTATTTGTTTTTTTTTGTGCGGCCAGTACAGGCATATCAGGGGTTGATTGTTTAGCTATTTCAAAACGAAATGGTTCTACCAAAATTGTAGCACGTTTTAAATAATAGCAATTATCTTAAAAGTATTTAAATTTTATAAGAAGGTTGTATGCAATTTTAATGGCAAGTAATTATTAATTATATGGAGAATAAAATTTATTACGCAGAATTTCTTGCCGCATTAATGATCCCGAAAGAACTGCGGATGATGAGCTTCTCATACACTTCACGCATCGGGTTTTTTGTTTCATTATTTTTTTCAAGCTGCCTGAATTTGGTGATTGCATATTGTTGCAATGTGCTCAATGGAAGCACAATCCTTTCACGCATTTGGATCGATAATTGTTCAACCGGATAATCTGCCATCAATTCATTCTTGCCAGATAATTTGAAAAGATATTTTTTTGTGAGCTCAAATTCATCGTGTATCATCGTCCAAATTTCGCCATAAATCGGATGCTTTGAAAAATGTTCTGTGAGAGGGAAAAAACATTTTTTCATTGCCATTTCACAGTTATCAATAAGCGTTCTGAAAAAAGGGGAGTTATCATACAAGTGTTTCACTTCTGCCCATCTCTTTCTTTTATCTAATGCATGCAATGCAGTGCCAACGCCATAATAACCTGTGACATTTTGCTTTAGCTGGCTCCATGATCCAACATAAGGGATAGCACGAAGATCTGCAAACTCTAATTTGGATGAACTGTTGCGCTTGGAAGGGCGGCTGGCGATATTTGTCTCGCTGTAAAAACGAAGCGGGCTGAGATCATTTAAATATCGCAAAAAATACGGATGATTTTTTAATGCAGAGTACGATTGATAACTTTCGTTCGCAAGCTCTTGTAATAATTCTTCTTCATGTTGCTCTAAGGTAATTTCTTTTGAAGAAAAAAGTTCGTTCGAAATGCCAGCATGCACCAATTGCTCCATATTATATTGTGCAGAATCAATAGTGCCGAAATTTGAGCTGACTGTTTGCCCTTGTATAGTCAATTGGATTTCTTTATTAGCGATATTCTTTCCCATCGATGCATAGAACTTATGTGTTTTGCCACCGCCACGTGCGGGCGGGCCACCGCGCCCATCAAAGAAAACGACATCAATTCCATACTCACGTGAAACTTTTGTTAGTTCTTCCTTCGCTTTATAAATGCTCCAGTTGGCCATTAAGTAACCACCATCTTTTGTGCCATCACTAAAACCAAGCATTATAGTTTGCCTGTTTCCTCGCATTTTTAAATGAGCATTATAAACTTTATGCTCATACAATTCTTTCATTATGTCTGAAGCATTTTGCAAATCTTCTACTGTTTCAAACAATGGAACAATATCAATAGGCAAATCACTTTTCTTCCAGCCATTCAATAGAAATAAAGCATACACTTCCCAGATATTCAGTGCGCTGTTGCTATGGCTGATGATATAACGGTTAGACCCTTCTTCGCCGTTCATTTGCTGTATTTTCTTTACTACCGAAACCGATTGCAAGGTATCTTTCACCAATGCATCTTCATATAATTCAGGTTGTACTTTACCGTTAATTTTTGAAAGAAGATTTATTTTTTCTTTTTCATCAAGCTTGCTGTAGTTTTCCGGAAGGAGGTTTTGCACAGACGCAACTGCTTCAAGTGCTTTTGCATGAATAGAACTATCCTGTCTGATATCAAGCGTTGCGAAATACAATCCGAATACTTCAACCTTGCTGATCAGATTATCTACCAAATGCAGAAAGAGATTATTATGCTGATAAATCAAAATCTCTCTAATCTTTCTTAATGGAGAAATAATCTGTTCTGTCGTGAGCCCTTCCTTTTGTTCGGGTATAAAAAGGTTGTTATATAATTTTATTTCAAGATCTGCAATGATTGTATCCACACCTTTAAAAGTCAGGCGTCGCTTCAATCTCCGCACATCGAGGTAATAACATTTTATGATCCCTCCGCGAAGTGCTTCAGCTACTTTCAATGTTGTATCAGCAGTAACAAAAGGGTTTCCATCTCTGTCACCACCAGGCCAAAAACCCATTTTTATCACCGGGTTTTTTTCACTCACTGCATCCGGGAACTGATCTTTAAGAAAAGAAAGTATCCTTCCGGCAGCAGGATAAAAAACATTTTCCAGATACCATATCAAACTGATGGCTTCATCATACGGCGTTGGTTTTTGTTTTTTAAGGAATGGCGTTTTTCCAAGCTGCTGCATATAAGTGTTGATCTGGCTTGCATTATTTTCAATCACTGCTCTCGAAAGATCATTAATAATCCCAAGCACTGCGCCCGGATAAAATTGCGTTGGATGCGCAGTGAGAACCATGTTCACTGAATAATTTTTTAATTTTTCAGCAAGCTCTTTTTCTTTATTAGATTGAATCACTTCCGATGCAAGATGTTTTAATGTTCCTGCTCCGCCCATATCATTCACATCTTTGAATGCTGCATCTTCCAATGCATCAAAAAGTACAATTTGTCTTTCCACATATTGCACAAACCGAAAAAGAATATCTGCACGCTCACGTTCATTTGTGTTCGTAGTATGCTTATCAAAAAAATCTTCAATAATTTTTTCCGGGCTTTCTTTTCGTTTATATGCGTCCTCGCAATAAGTAAGAAGCAGCGATAATAAGATTCCTGTTTTTTCAATTCGGTGAAATGGAAGCGAAGTGAATAAACTGTTGTACAGTTGAAACTTAATTCCCACCTGGTGCTTAAACTGCTGTAATCCCTGCGATGACTGGTAGCTCATAGTAACACATTTAATATCTTTCAATAATTCTTACAGTAAACCGCAATCGTTTAAATAGAAAGCTGAAAATACTTCATTTTTTCTAAAAAAATTGCTCGTTAATTAATTTCTTCATTTCATTTATCTATCTTCGCTGCAGATTAAAAAGTGGCTAATCAATCGAAACATATCATCATCTCCTTCACTTATGTAGCAGCCATCGCTACAATGCCAACAATTATTGCAACCACAACGATCCGCTAAAAGCGGATTGTATATTTCATATCATCACTGGGCTTTTGCAAGCTATTTTCCAAAGAGAAAATTATTATTCATAAAATATATTCCAATTATTAAATAAGAATTTATGCAGGTCTTAAAGTTTGGTGGCACTTCAGTAGCGAACGCAGAGAACATTAGCAAAACAATATCCATTATTCAGGAAGCAATAAAAAAAGACAGGACAATTGTGGTGGCATCTGCACTTGGCGGTGTTACGGACATTCTATTATTAAGCGGGAAACTTGCTGCTTCCGGCGACGAATTTTACAAACAGCAATTGCAAATTATCGAGCAACGCCATCTTGAAATGGTGAAATCATTAATACCATTAACGCAACAAAGCAGTGTGCTTAGTATGGTGAAAAAACGCTGTAATGAAATTGAAGATATCTGCAATGGTGTTTTTTTGCTGGGTGAATTATCGGAACGCACAAAAGATAAAATTGTGAGCTATGGTGAATTGCTTTCAACCCAGATTATATTTGAGCGTTTAAAAATATTGGACATAGAAAACGTTTGGAAAGATTCGCGTGAGTTAATCGTTACTGATTCACAATTTGGTTTTGCAATTGTCGATTTCAATACAACCAATAAAAAAATTGCAGATTACTTTTCTTCAACAGATAAAAAATTATTCATTGTTCCCGGATTTATTGCAAGCAACAGCAATGGCGTTACCACAACTTTGGGAAGAGGTGGCTCCGATTACACTGCTGCAATTATTGCTGCTGCCGTTAATGCAAGCGTTGTTGAAATTTGGACCGATGTATCGGGTATGATGACTGCCGATCCCAGGATTGTGCCCAATGCAAAAGTTATTCATCATGTTTCTTATCAGGAAGCAATGGAGCTTTCGCATTTTGGCGCCAAAGTAATTTATCCTCCGACCATTCAACCCGTGATGAGCAAAAGCATTCCTGTGTGGGTGAAAAATACATTTGCATCACAAGATGCAGGAACTGTGATTGAAAATGCAGTTGCAAAAAATGGTAATAATATCCGCGGCATTTCAAGCATTAATAAAATTGCGTTGCTTAGTTTGGAAGGCAGTGGCATGGTTGGTATTCCCGGTTTTTCAAAAAGATTGTTCGAAGCATTATCAAATGAAAAAATCAATGTAATACTTATCACACAAGGTTCTTCGGAACATTCTATTTGTGTTGCGATTGATGAAGCAAACATCTTAAAAGCGAAAGATGTTGTTGATCGCACTTTTGATCACGAAATAAAAACGGGAAAGGTTGAACCATTATTTGTTGAAGAAGCATTATCCATAATCGCATTGGTAGGTGATAATATGAAAAGCCATCCCGGCGTGAGCGGGAAAATGTTTGGTGCGCTTGGAAGAAATGGCGTGAATGTGCGTGCGATTGCACAAGGCTCTTCGGAAAGAAATATTTCTGCCGTGATTGCTTTCAGCGATGTGAAAAAAGCAATCAATATTTTGCATGAAGAATTTTTTGAAACAACATACAAGCAATTAAATATTTTTATTGCAGGTGTTGGCAATGTAGGCAGCCGATTTCTTGCACAATTAAAACAACAGGAGAAATATTTGGAAGAGCATTTACGGTTACAGGTAAACGTTGTTGGGATTGCCAATAGCAAAAAAATGCTTTTTAATGATGAAGGCATCAGTCTCGATAATTGGAAAGAAACTTTAGAACAAGGCGAGGAAATGAATCTTGAAAAATTTATCAGTGCTATTCGCGCAAAAAATTTACGCAATTCATTATTTGCCGATGTAACTGCAAGTGATGAAGTAGCTAAATGCTATAGTCAGTTATTAGAAAAAAGTATTTCTGTAGTTGCGTGTAACAAAGTTGCTTGCTCTTCTTCTTACGAATATTATAAAAAACTTAAAAATCTTGCGACGGAATTCAATTGTCTTTTTTTTGTTTGAAACCAATGTAGGCGCAGGTTTACCTGTCATAGGCACATTAAATGATTTGCTTCGAAGTGGAGATAGAGTAAATAAAATAGAAGCTGTGCTAAGTGGCACTTTGAATTTTGTTTTTAATAATTACAACGGAGAAAAAAGTTTTTCGGAAATTGTTAAGCAGGCACAGGATGAAGGCTACACGGAACCTGACCCACGGCTTGATCTCAGCGGCACAGATGTGATGAGAAAGATTATGATATTGGCGAGAGAAGCGGGAGAAAAAATGGAGATGAGTGATATTAAGAATAACTCATTCATGCCACCATCGTGCATGCAGGGAAGTGTGCAAGATTTTTATATCGCAATGGCAAAAGAAGAAAATCATTTTAAAAAAATATTTGAAGTCGCATCAAAAGAAGGAAAGAAATTAAAATTTGTTGCAAGCTATGAGAATGGAAAAGCTGCAGTAGGATTGCAACATATCGGACCGCAGTCAGATTTTTATCATTTGTATGGGAAAGACAATGTGGTTTTATTTTATACTGATCGTTATCCTGATCAGCCATTGGTTGTGAAGGGTGCCGGTGCAGGAGCAGAAGTAACTGCATCGGGTGTGTTCGCAGATATTATAAGAACATCCAGAGGATAGGGAAAGAAACAAGATTCAAGGCACAAGATTCAAGATGCAAAAGAAAATTTAATGAAGGAAGTAAAAGTATATGCACCAGCCACAATAGCAAACCTTGTTTGCGGATTTGATGTGCTTGGCTTATGTCTTAATGAACCATCTGACATCATGCACGTGAAACTGCTGCATGAAAAAAAAGTAATCATTCACAGCGCGGATGGTTATAATCTTCCATCTGACCCAGCACAAAACACAGCAGGCGCACCACTCTTAGCCATGATTGAAGAAGCTAATTTACGCATAGGCTTTGACGTTACTATTCAAAAAAATATTAAACCAGGTAGTGGAATTGGTTCCAGTGCGGCAAGTGCAGCAGGTGCTGTTGTCGCAGCAAATCATCTACTAGACAATATTTTTTCTAAAGAAGATTTAGTACGCTTCGCCATGTTCGGAGAAAAAGTTGCATCAGGTGTGAAGCATGCTGATAATACTGCTCCATGTATTTATGGCGGCGTTACATTAATACGTTCCATTTTCCCATTAGACATTATTTCTGTTCCGGCACCAAAATTATTTATCACTGTCGTGCATCCGCAAATTGAAGTGCGTACTTCCGATGCACGTGAGATATTGCGTAAAGAAGTGTTACTGAAAGATGCCATCAGGCAATGGGGAAATATTGCAGGATTGGTTACAGGTTTTATGAAAAACGATTATGAATTGATTGGAAGATCACTTGAAGATGTAATCATTGAACCCGTAAGAAGTATGCTGATACCGGGTTTTCACGAAGTAAAAAAAATCATGCAAAGAAGCTGGTGCATTGGGCGGTGGCATTTCGGGTTCCGGTCCTTCTATTTTTATGCTTAGCAAAGATGAAACCACAGCAAGATCTGTGGAAAAAGTAATGCAGGATATTTATAATAATATCGGGCTTGCATATCACACATATGTTACCACAGTTAATAATGAAGGAGTAAGAATAGTGAATGGTGAATAGGGAACACAAATGTTTCTGTGCATTTATGGTTCAATAAAAATCAAAATCTCTCATGTTTTATTATAGTCTCAATAATCAATCTCCAAAAGCAAGTTTTAAAGAAGCAACAATTAAGGGTCAATCACCGGACAAGGGATTGTATTTTCCTGAAACAATCCCATCATTACCAAAAAAATTTATTGAAGACATTAATCAATATTCAAAAGAAGAAATTGCGTTCAAAATAATTCAGCCTTATGTAGGCGATGAGATTCCTGAAACTGAATTGAAAAAAATAATTTCAGAGACAATCAATTTTGATTTCCCCTTAATAAAAATCAACGACAATATTTTTTCTCTTGAGTTATTTCACGGCCCCAACGCTTGCATTCAAAGATGTTGGAGCAAGATTTATGAGTCGTTGTCTCGGGCATTTTGTAAAAAAATAATGATAAGCAAATAACTGTTCTGGTAGCCACTTCCGGAGACACCGGCGGCGCAGTTGCCAATGGATTTTATGATGTTGATGGCGTTAATGTAGTTATTCTTTATCCTTCCCGCAAAGTCAGCAGTGTGCAGGAATTGCAATTGACAACATTAGGGAAAAATATTTCTGCATTGGAAGTAAATGGAACATTTGATGATTGCCAGCAGCTCGTTAAACAAGCATTTGCCGATGTTGAATTGAATAAAGAATTATTCCTAACATCTGCAAATTCTATTAATGTAGCACGTTGGTTGCCGCAACAGTTTTATTATTTCTTTGCTTATCAGCAATGGGTCGATAAAAATAATCCGCCTGTGTTTTGCGTGCCAAGTGGAAATTTCGGGAATATCTGTGCAGGATTATTGGCTCATCATTCAGGTTTGCCCCGCGAAACATTTTATTGCAGCATGCAATGCAAATAATGTTGTACCGGAATATTTATCTAACGGTAACTATCAACCGAAAAAAAGCAATCGCCACTCTATCTAACGCAATGGATGTTGGAAGCCCGAGCAATTTTGTGCGCATATTAGAACTGTTCCATAAAGAATTTAATTCGCTAAAAAATGTATTGAGCAGTTATAGTATTACAGATGAAGAAACCAGACAAACCATCAGTGATGCATATACGCAAAAAAATTACCTGCTTGATCCGCATGGTGCCGTTGGTTATCTTTCACTAAAAAAATATTTGAAAACTCATCCTGAGCAAAAAGGTATTTTTCCTTGAAACTGCACACCCTGTTAAGTTTTATGATGTAGTCGAGTCAATCATTCATGAAAAAATTGCTATCCCAGATTCAATAAAAAATTTGCTGGATGAAGAAAAGAAAAGCGTGAAGATGGAAGTGAACTATGAAGATCTGAAAGATTATTTACGCAAGTAAAAAGCCACTCACTTTCGTGAATGGCTTATGTATTCTTCATTAGTTAGCAAGAGTAATATTAATCAAATTTTAAATCCAAACCTAATCCCCTCAACTCATGCACCAACACGTTGAATGATTCTGGTATGCCTGCTCTTGGAATATTATCGCCTTTCACAATTGCTTCGTAAGTTTTTTTGCGCGGCCAATAATATCATCTGATTTCAGCGTGAGCAATTCCTGCAAAATGTTGGATGCGCCATAAGCTTCAAGCGCCCACACTTCCATTTCACCAAAACGCTGTCCACCGAATTGTGCTTTACCACCTAATGGCTGTTGCGTGATCAGGCTGTAAGGCCCGATACTTCTCGCATGCATTTTATCATCCACCATGTGGTGAAGCTTGATGATATAAATAATACCAACAGTTGCTTTCTGGTCAAAGCGATCGCCAGTTTCACCGTCATACAAATAAGTGTGACCGAAACTTGGCAAACCTGCACGCTCAATATGTTCCGCAATTTCTTCAACAGTTGCTCCATCAAAAATCGGTGTCGCGAATTTCAATCCTAATTTTTCGCCAGCCCAACCAAGAACTGTTTCATAAATCTGTCCGAGGTTCATACGTGAAGGCACACCTAATGGATTCAACACTACATCAACCGGAGTTCCATCTTCAAGGAATGGCATATCTTCTGCGCGAACAATTTTTGCAACGATACCTTTGTTTCCGTGGCGGCCTGCCATCTTATCTCCCACTTTCAGTTTACGCTTAACCGCGAGATAAACTTTAGCAAGTTTCAAAACACCTGCAGGCAATTCATCACCGATAGAGATGTTGAATTTTTCTCTCTTATATCTTCCTAATTCTTCGTTATACTTAATGCTGTAATTATGCAACAACACATTGATCAGATCATCTGTTTTTGCATCACCTGTCCAACCGAGAGGATTCACATTCAAGTAATCAATCCCAGATAAATTCTTCGCAGTGAACTTAGCACCTTTACCAATCTGCACTTCACCGAAATTATTATTAACACCAGAAGAAGTGTGTTCTTTTAATAATACCTGCAGTTTGCTCAACAACACATCCATCAGATCAGTAACATTTTTCTCGTGCACTTTTTCTATCTTATCAAGCGCAGCTTTCTCACGCACTTTCGTGTTCTTATCTTTCTTTGCACGCTGAAATAATTTCTTACTGATCACAACACCTTCTGTTCCGCTTGGTGCTTTCAATGAAGCGTCTTTTGCATCACCTGCTTTATCACCGAAAATTGCGCGCAACAATTTTTCTTCAGGAGTCGGATCGCTTTCCCCTTTCGGAGTAATCTTTCCAATTAAAATATCTCCTTCTTTAATTTGCGCGCCAACACGAATGATACCATTCTCATCCAAATCTTTTGTTGCTTCTTCAGAAACGTTCGGAATATCAGGAGTCAATTCTTCTTCACCCAATTTTGTATCGCGTACCTCCAATTCATATTCGGAAATGTGAACAGAAGTAAACAAATCTTCGCGTACAACTTTCTCGCTGATCACAATCGCATCTTCAAAATTGTAGCCTTTCCACGGCATGAACGCAACTTTCAAATTGCGGCCCAGCGCCATTTCACCAGCTTGCACTGCATAACCTTCAGTTAAGAAATCGCCGTTCTTTACACGCTGGCCTTTCTTCACTGCAGGTTTCAGATTGATGCAAGTTTCCTGATTTGTTTTTATGAATTTCGTAAGCTTGTAAATTTTTAAATCTTCTTCAAAGCTTACTAATTTTTGTACTTCGTTTCTTTCGTAACGAACATGAATTTCATTTGCATCAACATATTCAACAACACCTTCGCCTTCTGAGTGAATCTGAATTCTCGCATCACGTGCCGCTTTTGCTTCGAGGCCTGTACCTACAATTGGCATCTCAGGACGAATCAATGGAACAGCCTGGCGTTGCATGTTTGATCCCATCAATGCACGGTTAGCATCATCATGCTCTAAGAACGGAATCAATGAGGCACTTAAACCAACAATCTGGTTCGGCGCAACATCCATATATTCCACTTCGTTTTTATCAAGAATCGGGAAGTCACCAGTTTGACGGGAAACAATCCTATCTTCTATAAAATTCCCTTTATCATCCATCGGAATATTTGCCTGCGCAATCTTGGCAATATCTTCTTCTTCTGCACTCAAATAAGTCAGTTTTTTCAAATCAACTTTTCCATCATGCACTTTATGATATGGAGTTTCGATGAAACCCATTTCATTGATCTTAGCATGAACGCACAGCGTGGATATCAAACCAATATTCGGGCCTTCAGGAGTTTCGATAGTACACAAACGACCGTAGTGAGAATAATGCACGTCACGAACTTCAAAGCCTGCACGTTCGCGGCTTAAACCACCGGGGCCGAGCGCGGAGATACGACGTTTATGTGTGATCTCACTTAATGGATTTGTCTGATCAAGAAATTGCGATAACTGCGACGTTCCAAAAAATGAATTGATAACTGATGATAATGTTCTTGCATTGATCAAATCAACCGGAGTGAACACTTCATTATCGCGAACATTCATTCTTTCACGGATTGTTCTTGCCATACGTGCAAGACCAACACCAAACTGAGCATACAATTGTTCACCAACTGTGCGCACACGACGATTGCTCAAATGATCAATGTCATCAATTTCAGCTTTTGCATTTGTAAGGCGAACGAGATATTTAACGATCTCGATCATGTCTTCTTTAGTCAAAGTTTTTTGATCTAAAGGTTGACTTAAACCAAGTTTGCGGTTGATTTTATAACGGCCAACTTCGCCAAGGTCATAACGTTTATCGCTGAAAAATAATTTATCAATAATACCACGAGCAGTTTCATCATCCGGAGCATCTGCACCGCGCAACTGGCGATAGATATGCTGCACGGCTTCGAGCTCGCTGTTAGAAGTATCTTTATTTAACGTGTTATAGATAATAGCATAATCGCCACCAACATTTTCTTTTTGTATGAAGAGACTTTTCGCTTCCATCTCAACAACCAAACCAATTGCTTCTTCATCTAAAATAGTATCGCGCTCAAGCACTATTTCATTACGCTCGATGGATACCACTTCACCGGTGTCCTCATCAACAAAATCTTCTACCCATGTTCTTAAAACACGCGCAGCAAGTTTTCTGCCAATATATTTTTGCAGCGTTTTTTTTATCAGCTTTCACTTCATCAGCCATTCCGAACAGTTCAAGAATATCTTTATCTGTTTCGTAGCCGATAGAGCGCAATAAAGTTGTTACAGGGAATTTTTTCTTGCGGTCGATGTAAGCAAACATCACATTATTAATGTCTGTAGCAAATTCCATCCAAGCGCCTTTGAAAGGTATTACTCTTGCAGAGTAAATCTTTGTTCCGTTTGGATGAATTGATTGACCAAAGAAAACGCCTGGTGAACGATGCAATTGCGAAACAACAACACGCTCTGCACCATTAATAACAAAAGTGCCGCGTGGAGTCATGTAAGGAATGTTTCCAAGAAACACATCCTGCACGATGGTTTGAAAATCCACATGCTCTTCATCGTTACAACTTAGGCGCAACTTTGCTTTTAACGGAACAGCGTAAGTAAGACCACGCTCCATACACTCTTCGATAGTGTAGCGGGGCGGATCAATAAAATAATCAAGGAACTCAAGCATGAAAATATTCCGCGTGTCAGTGATCGGAAAATTTTCTTTGAACACCCTGAACAAACATTCACTATTTCGTTTGTCCGGAGTTGTTTCCAAC
>Ga0207057_1068_pt1 | contig 27616 bp, 24 predicted proteins | sample Alteio_BWMinCont_33_FD_153265 | JGI IMG/M metagenome (GOLD analysis project Ga0207057, IMG submission 153265) | Enriched cells from forest soil in Barre Woods Harvard Forest LTER site, Petersham, Massachusetts, United States -... | ecosystem: Environmental > Terrestrial > Soil > Temperate forest >... | reverse complement strand
GTGCCGTTGACTACGGGATCAGTGTCGAGGAAACGTCCGCCGGGGTAAGTTTCGGTCTTGGCGGTGGGGTCATTGAAGACGATGAAGAGGCCCTTGGAAGGATCGCCGCCGAGGTCGGTGAGCTGAAATTCCTGTCCGTTGAGCTTGAAGACCACGGTCCCGGCGATTGGGGTGGGGTTGACGTCACCGAGGACGGTGGGCACGTCGACGGTTTTCTTGCCGTCGGACGGGACCCAGGTTGCGGTCACACGGTAGTTGAGGTCGAGCGGAAAGAAAACCAGATCGTGAAAATTGCGGGCAGCTTCGCTGTCGAGGTCTTTGAGACGAATGCCAAGGCGGGCGCCGCGCTTGATCACATAAAAACGGAGGCTTCCCATCTCGACGATGGTGCGTTTGCCGGAAGTATCGGGCAGGAGGGTCGAGGTTGTGGCAGGCTTGCCGGCAATGATGGCGTGGGCATCGGGAGAAAACTTGCCGACGACATCTTCACCCTGGAGCGTGAAGACGCCGGCGTGAGCGGGACCTTTGGGGAAAATGATGGCGCCTGCGGGGTCGCTGCCGAATGGGTTGTCACCGGGTTTCAGCCAGAACAGGCCGGCAAGCACCAGCCAGTTCTTCTTGAGGTCGTCGACCTGCTCGGCTTTCCATTTGTCGAATGACTGCTGGTAGGCGGGGTCGACGGCGGGAGTGGGGCTGCCGCTGGCGGCGAGGAGGGTGATCAGAACGAATAGGCTAATTAGTCTGGGTTTCATGTGACACCTTCCATTGCGACACATCGCGCGGCCCGCTTAGATCCTTCTCACTTCTCAGGTTCTCAGTTCCGGCAGGGGCTCGAGGTCACGACCGGAAAATATTTTGTCGAACTCGTGCAAGAGACTTTCATGTATCAAAGTGTTGGACGCAAGAGTCTCGCGGCTGGTTAGCTGAAAAGGGCCGCCATGAAAGTCGCTGACCTTGCCGCCGGCTTCTTCGACGAGCAGAACACCGGCGGCGGTATCCCAGGGGTTGAGATTGAATTCCCAGAAGCCGTCGAAGCGTCCGCAGGCCACACAACACAGGTCGAGGGCAGCTGAACCGGCGCGGCGCACGCCGTGGGTGCGCAAAGTAATCTGATGGTAGAAAAAAATGTTGGGATTCTTGTGGCGCTTGTGACTGGGAAAGCCGGTGGCGACCAGACTCTCGGACAGCCTGGCGGTGTTTGAAACGTGAATACGCTGATGGTTGAGGTAGGCGCCACTTCCCTGCTCGGCGGCGAAGAGTTCGTCGCGAGTGGGATCGTAGATGACTCCAGCGACGCGCTTGCCCTTGTGCTCGAGCGCCATGGAGACGCAAAAGACGGGGAAGCCGTGGGCGAAATTGGTGGTGCCATCGAGCGGGTCGACGTACCAGCGGTAGTCGCTGCCGGTATCCTGCAAGCCGCCCTCTTCGCCGAGAATGTCGTGCGAAGGCCAGTGCTCACGCAGGCGCTGGCGGATCAGGACCTCGGATTTGCGGTCAGCGACGGTAACGAGGTCAGCGTCGCCCTTGTATTCGATGGCCACGTGGCGGTGGAAGTGGTCCATGAGCAGGGCGCCGGCTTCGCGGGCAATTTGGGCCGCGGTGGAGATGACATCGGTCCTGGTGGTGGAGGTCATGCGCTACTTGCGCTTGCCGCCATCTTCAGCGATGTACATGATTTCGTGTTTGAAGATGAAGAGATTGGGTTTTTGTTCGCGAGTAAGGCGGACCATGTTCTTGTCGTAGTACTCGATCCAGCCGTTTACGATTTCTCCATCGGACAGCTTTATGCTGACTGGTTTCTGCTTTTCGGTGAGGGATTTCAAGTATGCGGCTTCTTCGGAAGTTTCCTCAGGAGGCGAGGTCTTTGGCTTGCGGGAGAGGCCCGGCGAGCCTTGTCCATGAAATGTCATGAAAACATTTTACACGGGGAGGGACTTGCGCAGAGTTTAACCACAGAAGACACAGAGATGCACAGAGAAAATACTGGGGGACTGGTTAGAAAGCGACCTTCAACGAGAATTCGAGGGAGCGCGGAGCGCCGAGCGCGAACACGCCGGAGCCGAGTCCCAGGCGATTGCTGCTGGGCTGCTGGCCGGGGGTTCCGTTGACCGATCCGAGAGTTCCGGTGAGGGCGCCGCTGAGAGGATTGGAAGGGCCGTCAAAGTTTGCATAATTAAACACATTAAAGAAAGAGACGCCGGGATGAATCTCGACACGCTCTTTCAACTTGTAAATCCAACTCAGACTGATATCGGTGGCCTTAAGCCAGCCCATGTTGGCTTCTCCGGCAGGGGCGAGGGGAACCAGTTGCTGGACTCCTCCGAGCGCCTGCAACTGGCCGAGGGTGAACAGTCCGTTGCTGATGAGCACCTGGCCGGCGGGCGTGGGCTGGCCCACGAAAGCCTGGTTGTAGGCGGAGATAACGGTGTTCAGGTTGCTGGCTTTGACGCCGCGAGCGAACGAGCCGATGTTGGTGCCGGGCAAAACGTCTCCGGCGCCACCGTTAGAAGCGAAACTGCCGTCGCCAGTACCGTCTCCGGTGAGGTCGGTTACGAAAATGCCGCCTGGGTTGCCGGTCGGGGGAAGGGTGAGGGTCACGGGCAGCGGGCTGTAGAAGTGGGTGATCAGGCCGAGGCGGAAGGAGTGAGGCAGGTCCATGGTGCTGCCGATGGAGAATTGATGGCGGCGGTCGAGGCCGTTGGGACCGATGTAATGCAGGGGATCATTGAAGTCGGTAGCGATGTTAACGAAGTCGTTGTCGGCCGCCGGAGCCACGTATTTGGAGAGCGAGTAAGAAAGTTGCATATCGAGATTGGAAATTCTCTTGAAGGGGTGGGCGACATTCTGCTTCAGCGAGATCTGGAGGGCGTTGTAGGTGGAGCGGCCGCCGGGAAATAACATCTGGTTTGCGCCGAGGTTGGGATTCAGTCCGGGAAACGCGGCGGTGGGGCAGGGCGCGCCACTGCACAACGAATATCCGGAATCGAGGCCGTTGGCGGCGAAATCCGAGATCTTCGCGCCCTGGTTGTAGCCGGGCGCTCCGGTGACCGGATTGTTGGGGCAATTCCCGATGGCAACATTGATGGCGTTGGCTCCGCTGACGCCGCAATTGGCTAAGGTCGTGTTGATGGCGGCCAGGGCGTTGGCCATGTTGAAGTAACGCGAGTCGCCAACGTGGTTGGTATCGATGGCCAGGAGAGTGTGAGTCTCGATGTTGCGCAGGTAATCAGCACTGATGACCATGCCGGGGCGGAGTTCGTGCTGGATGCCGAAATTCATCTGCACAGAGCGCGGGCTTATGTACTTGGGAGCAAAGAGGTCGGTGCCGGTAACATTGATCCCATCCGAGAGGGTGTTGCCGATGAACGCGGCATTGCTGGCCGGACCGGCGGCAAGAGTTGCAGCTTGATATTGCGCCTGGTTAGCGGCGATCTGGTTAGCGACTTGTGAGACAGGCTTGCCGCAGATTCCACTCCAATTCTGAACCTGCCCGTTGGGCAAGGTGAAATTGCCGCCGGTGCCGTTGGAGCAGACGGTCTGGTCGGTCAGGAACAGGCCCGAAGGTAGGCGGGCAGGCCGATCAAATAATTCGTTGTTCCAGATGGAGTTTTCGTAGAACAATCCGATTCCGGCGCGGAGCACGGTTTTGCCAGCCTTGCCGGGGTCCCAGGCAACACCGACTTGAGGCGCGAAATTGAGATTGGGCTGGTTGACGCGGTTGCCGAGTCCAGCCCCGAACTGGTTCAAGACGGGGATGGGTCCGAGGTCGCTATCGGTGCGGCCGGTATCGCGAACGTAGCGCACACCGTAAGTGACGGTCAGATTGCGCTTCATCTTCCAGGTGTCGCCGATGTACAGCGAGGTGCGGTGATCAGGGCCCAGGCCACCGGCGGGGAATCCGAACGCGGGAATTTCAGAACTGAACCCCTGGCCGTTGCTGAGAGTGACGCTGTTGGCTGGGTAATTGAGCGGGTTCGCGGCGCCACCGGGAAGCGCCAGACATGCCGCCGCGCAATCGCCGACCCCAGCGCCAACGGCGGGCGCGAGGGCGAGGAAGCTGGCAAAACCACCGCCCAGGATGCGGTTGTATCCGCCACCGTAGCGCAAGATGTGAGCACCAATCGCCTTGCTGCCGTCGTACTTGAACTGGAAATTCGACTGGTAGGTCTGCTGGGGCGCGAGATAACTGGGGCCGGAGCAGAAGAAATCAGCGCCCGCGGTCAGGCAGGTGGGGTCACTGCCAATGGCCAACTCAAGGTTGGGAGCAGGATTGAAAATGTTGGAGCCGCCAACTGCGTCGGTGATCTGATTGCGGAACTTGGTGTAGCCGAAGCGAATGCTGTGAGTGAAGCCGCCGGTGCTGAAATCGAGGCCAAAGGCCTGGACGGGAGTGTGGTTGTTGTTGGCGAAAGGCTGAAAAGAATTCGGAATGATGGCGAGGACGCTACGATTCTGATCGAAGGAGAAACGATAAAAGAATTTGTAGCGGCTGTTGATTTGCCAATCCAAACGGCCGACACCTTCGGCTTCGCGGAAGGGAGAGTCGAAGCTTCCGGTCAACGCCTGAAAGGGGCCGCTGGGCAACACCGGGTCCAGAAGATCCTGCTTGGTACGTTCTGCGCTTAAGAAGAAGAACAGCTTGTTATGAATGATGGGGCCGCCCACGCTGGCGCCGTACTGGTTTCTTTGAAAGTAATTACTGCTGGCTCCGGGAAGATTGGCGTTGAGGCTTTGATCGCGGAAGAAATAGTAACCTTCACCGTGGTAGGTGTTGGTACCCGACTTGGTGGTAACGTTGACCGCTCCAGAGGAAGTCAGCTCGGTCGAGAGATCCAGCGAGGATTGCTCGATCTGAAATTCCTGGATGGCGTTCTCGGGGATGTTCTGGGTGGTGGTGCCGACGGTTTCGTCGCTGATATCGAGGCCATCCACTTCGATGCGAGCGGTGCGCCCGAAACGGCCACCGAAGGAAACCGATGAGAAGCCGTTCTTAGTGGGGTCGAAGTTGCCGCCGTCCTGGATTTGCACTCCGGGTTCGAGTTGGGCGAGATCAAGAAAATTGCGGCCGTTGATGGGCAAGTTCTCAATCTGCTGACTGGTCAACACCCCCTGCACGGTAACCTGTTCAGTATTGACCTGAATCTGAGAAGCCTGCACCTCTACTACCTGGTTAGTCTGTCCAACCTGCAGTCGAACGCTTCCGGCGGTGGTAACACCGACCTGTACGGTGAGAGGAAGATCAGCGGTCTTGAAGTTTGGGGCTTCAACACGGACGACGTAGTCGCCTGGAGTCAGAGCGCCGGAGGTGTAGGCACCCGCAGAAGTGGTAACGACGTTGACGATCCGGCCTGTCGCTTTATTGGTGATGCTGACCTTGGCTGCGCCGACGACAGCCCCGGTTTGGTCCACGACAATGCCCTGGATACTGCCGGTACTCTGGGAAAAAAGCGTGGTCGAAAGCAGCAATAGAATCGCGATGAGGCAGAATGCAAAGGTGGATCGATAGTACCCGGGAACCATCGGCACTTTCCTTTCTAGATTGCGCGCGCGCGTCGGTGTGCAATATTTATAGCACGCGAGGTTGAGGCCGGGTGTTTGCCCTGAGCGGCCCAAACCTCTCTTCGTCGGCCTTGATTGGCAGGATTGAAACCGTGCCTTTCCCTGGCCAGTCTTCAAAAACGAATGTGAAAGCATCTGTCCATTTTGTTAAAAGTGTGACTTGTGGGTGTAGTAGCCGGTCCGATGATGGACGGCGAACGCGGAACCGGCAGCCGTTCCCGTGACTTTCACCTCGATACGGCGGTAATTGGAATCCGAGGTACGCCGCGAAGGATAGTAGGCCAGGAGATATTGAGTACGGAGTTCATCGCTGATTTTCTTGAAAGCTTCATCAAGCTGCGGCACCGAGGTGGCATAAAAATATTTGCCTCCGGTGTCTTCGGAGATCTGGATGAGGGCATGTTCGCCACCGAGGTCGCGTCCGGCGCTGGCTTCAATGGGAACAACGATGATGCTGTAAACGATGACTTCGGCCTCCTGGGCAGCGCGCACGGCCTCCTTGTAGTCGACGCGGCTGGCGGTATCGCCACCATCGGTGATAATGACCATCACCTTTCTCCCCTGGCGTCGCTCGACCGCCTGCGCACCGAGGTAGATGGCGTCGTAGAGCGCTGTAGCGGCCCCGTAGTGCACATGGTCGATGCCGCGGTCGATGGTTTTCAGATCGGGAGTAAAGGGGACAATTTCATCCACGGTTTCGCTGAATTCGTAGAGACAGATAGCGTCCACGGGGCGGAGAATGGCGTGGGCGAAGCGACGGGCGGAGGTCAATTCGAGCGGCAGATCTTTGCGGGTACTGAGGCTGGTGTCAATGTCCATGACAATGGAAAGCGGCAGAGCCGATTCTTTGTCGAATACGGAGATGGTCTGGGGGGCGCCATCCTCCAGCAATTCGAAATTGTCTTTGGTCAGGCCAGCAACCGGGGCACCGTGATCGTCAGTGACAGTGACGAACACGTTCACTAATTTGACGTCTACTTTGAAGGTGCTGTCAGGATTCTGAGGAGTGCCGCCGGCCCAAGGCGGCTTGGGCACCTGCGCGGAGCAAACCACGGCGGCGGCCAGAAGAAAAACGAGCTGTTTCATACTTTGAGGATGGGGCAAAAGGCTGCTCATTTAGATGCGGGCTTCCCCGAATGGCTGCCTTCGGCGAGAGTAAGATCGGCAGGAAAGGGCTCGCCATCGGCCCAAACAGCGCCGTCCTCGAAATATTCTTTCTTCCAGACAGGCACGGTGCGCTTCAGAGTATCAATCAACCAACGGCAGGCTTCGAAGGCAGCGGTGCGGTGGGCAGAGGCGACCACGATGGCCACACTGGTTTCGCCGATTTGCAGGCGGCCCAGACGGTGTACAAGGGCGACGTCGCGGATGGAAAAGTTTGCCAGCGCCTGCCGGGCCAGCAGTTCCATCTGCTTGAGGGCCATTTCCGGATAGGCTTCATAATCGAGGTAGAGGGTGCGGCGGCCGCGAGTGTGGTTGCGGACTATGCCTTCGAAAACTACGGCTGCGCCGTCGTCGGGTTGTTTGATTTTCTGGAGAAGCGCCTGGGTGTCGATGGCGTGGGGAACGATGGCGACGTAATGGCGCTGCCGGCTGATGAGGGATTCAGGCGCGCCGCCGCTCACGGGCGGCAGCAGAGCGACTTCGTCTCCAGATTTAAGTTGGGAATCAGGCGGGGCGTATTCCTGATTGATGGACATGGCGAGAGATGCGGAAATCCGGTTCAGGCCGGGGATCTGGCGCTGGTAATGGGTGAGCACATCGCGGAGGGTGGAGTGATCAGGCAGATCGAGCGAGTCGCTGGCGCGGCCAGCGAGGTCTTTCAGCATTCCGAAGAACAGGACACGAATCTGCATGGAAAATCAGTTTCTTGTTCCGGTTTCTAGTATTCAGAAACTGGCAACTAGAAACTAGAAACCGCTTCTCAGTGTATCGCGCCTGGCGCAAGAAAATGCCGGCTCCCTTGTGGGAGCCGGCGAGTGAGATGAAGCGAGGTTAGCGTCCGCCCTTGGGTTTCCCCGCGTGAGGCGCGGGGGCCGAGGGGTGCGGAGCGGGCCGGGGTGCAGGAGCGCCCTGGTGTTGCTGCCAGGTCTGAAACTTCTGCGCCTCGCTCTGATTGTGTTCCGGCCTCTCCTGAACCGGCGGAGCGGACCGCACCAGTGGATGATTGGCTTCGACCGGCGGCCGTGGGACAGCTACGGGATGTGGAGCATTGGAAACATTGGGCGCCGCGGCGTGGTTAGTTGCAGGGGGCGGCGTTCCTTGTTCCTCCAAGCGGGGCAGGGCAGGCCGGCCTGGGGTTTCGGGACGAACGTTGGCTGCGGGCTGTCTCTCCTCAAAACTGGTGGGCCGAGCCGGCATGCGAGTACCAACTACCGGACGGTTCACCACTGCCGCAGTGGGTCTTGCGGTGGCAGGGCGCCCTGCCCCTACGATGCTGGCGTGAGTTGGCTGGACGGGAATGCTATGAACAACGCGAGCGTCGGCCAACTGCCTGGCATCAACCTTTACCAACCCCTGCGCGACGGGGCGGGCGTTGACAAAGGTGTCATGCGAAACCGCGGTGACAGCATTGGGCAAACGCTGATTGGCATAGGTAATGTGATTCACCGTGGTGTTATTGATGACGGTGGTGTTGTAGACATTGGTCACCTGAGTGACATTCACCCGAGTATTGGTGATGTTCACGTTGTTAACGTAGACGCGGCTGGTACGGTACCAGGGCACAAACACTTCCCGCGGCGCCAGAGGGAACCAGGCAACTGCCGGCCCGATGCCCACGCCGATGCCAAAGCCGGGGCCACCCACGAAGGCTACAAGAGCGGGCGCGTAGACCGGCCGGATAACGACCGGACCCGGAACCCAGCACCACCCGGCGCCAATAAAGGCCCAGCGCCCGTAATGGAAGGGTGCGAAGCCCCAAGGCTCATTCTCCACCCAGGTCCATCCCCAGGGCGCAACCCAGACCCAGTGACCGAAGCGGTAGGGAGCCCAGCCCGGGGCAACACCGATGGGTGTCCAAACCGGACCGTAGTCGGCGGCGTAGTTCCAGTGTCCGTATTCATCGAGGTCGTCGGCTCCGGTCATTTCCGGAGAAATGTAATTCGAGGATTCGGCTTTATCTTCGTGCCCGTCGCGATCGAAAGCGAAATTGTCGAAGTCATCATTGCCGGGAAGTTGTCCGATCTGGTGATCCAGTTTGTCGGTGCCGTTGAAGGTGGCCCTCTGGCCGGCGATCACTACGAAGGAATCGCCCCCGCCGGTGACTTCGCCGCGTCCCTTCCACACCGTCACATCAGTTTCGTCACCAGCCGCGTTTACGTCCACGCGGTATTCGCCGGTGCGCTGAACCTGGAAGGCAGAGTTCGGAGTATCGATTTCAAAGTGGTCCTCGTCGTCGAGATGACGCACGCGGAATACAAGTGAACCCTGGGATAGACGTAGTTGCGTGGTGTGGTCGTCGAGTTGGAGAAAGGTCACGCTGGTTTCGGAATCCATGCGCACCGCAGTCGATCCTATCTGGAACTCAGCGCGTGAGTCCTTGTCAGCCCAAAGATTATCTCCGTTGGTGATGGGACGATTCTGGACAGCGGTCACCCAGTCGCCCTGGCCGCCGGGTTGAAAAGAGACGGAACCGCTGGAATAGCTTAGGCGAGCGACGCGACCGGGAGGGTCCTGAGCAGGCGCGCCTTCGGGTTGCTGCCCCTGGTCGGGCGGTTGGGCCACGGTTTGATCCTGCGGAGCAGGCCCCTGATCCGGCGGTCCTTGCGTTTGATCCTGCGGCGGCGGCTGGTCCTGGGCCAGCGCTTGCTGCCTTATAGGAAAAGCCAGAATTCCGATTAGAACCACGGCCGTCAGTAAGACTTTTTGCGTCTTCATTGGTTCATTCCTCGTTTTTGCGGTTCGAACCGCGCATGCATTTTCAGAAAAGTGCCTCAAAGACTTAAACCCTTCCGCGGGACAGAAGTTCTACGTCGACGAAAGGCAACATAGCAACTCTAAACTACAGAAAAGAAGTGCCAGTATCGGTTTTCGGACACTGGCACCTGGTTGGACAATATAGTTTTATGCCACCGGTTGCTCGCTGAGAACCTTTTCGCGCTCTTCGGCGTCCTGCTTTTCTTCGCGGGGCGACGAGGGCAACGCCAGTTGCAGAACCTGGTCGATGGTCTTGACGTAGTGGATGTTGACGTTTTCCAGTTGCTCCGGAGTCAGATCCTCGACCACATTCATGCGGTTTTCTGCGGGGAGGATGACGTCTCGGACGCCGGCCCGCTTGGCGGCGAGGACTTTCTCCTTGACGCCGCCGATGGGGAGAACGTTGCCGCTGAGGGTAATTTCTCCGGTCATGGCGGTCAGCGGACGCACCGGACGATTGGTGAGCAGCGAGACCAGAGCGGTGGTCATGGTGACGCCGGCGGACGGGCCGTCCTTGGGAATCGCCCCCGCGGGCACGTGGATATGAATGTCGTGCTCGGCGAAGAAATTCTCCGAGATACCCAACTGCACTGCGTTGGAACGCACCCAGGTAAGTGCGGCCTGCATGGATTCCTGCATGACCTGGCCGATCTGGCCGGTCATGGTGAATCCACCTTTGCCCTTCATGACATTGGCTTCGACGAATAGAATGTCGCCGCCGGAGGGAGTCCAGGCCAGACCGACTACGACCCCGGCACGTTCGGTGCGCTCGGCGATTTCACCTTCTACACGAATCTTGATGCCACCGAGGAATTCCTGCACGATCTCGGGAGTGACAACCAATTTCTCGGTTTTGCCTTCGGCGAGACGACGAGCTTGCTTACGGCAAATGGTGCCAATGGTGCGCTCCAGGTTGCGGACACCGGCTTCGCGAGTGTAGTGACGGATGACGTATTGAACGGAGTCCTCGGGGAAATCAATCTGTTCTTTCGTGATTCCGTTCTCTTCAATTTGCCGGGGAATCAAGTACTGGAATGCAATGTGTACCTTCTCTTCTTCGGTATAGCCCTGGAGTTCGATGATCTCCATGCGATCGCGCAAAGGCTCGGCGATGGGGTCGAGCATGTTGGCGGTGGTAATGAACAATACCTTCGAGAGATCGAAGGGAACGTCGAGGTAATTGTCGCGGAACGTGGCGTTCTGCTCGGGATCGAGAGCTTCGAGCAAGGCGGAACCGGGGTCGCCACGGAAATCGCGGCCGACCTTGTCGATTTCATCGAGCATGAAGACCGGATCTTTGGTCTCGGCGCGACGGATACCCTGGATGATCTGACCCGGGAGGGCACCGATATAAGTGCGGCGATGGCCGCGGATCTCAGCTTCGTCGTGCACGCCGCCGAGCGAGATGCGGACAAACTTGCGCCCCAGGGCGCGGGCGATGGACTTGCCGAGTGAAGTCTTGCCCACACCGGGAGGACCGACGAAGCAAAGAATCGGGCCCTTCATGGTGGGCTTCAAACGGCGAACTGAAAGATAGTCGAGGATGCGGTCCTTGACTCGTTTCAGATCGTAGTGATCGGCGTCGAGAACTTCCTTGGCTTTGATAATGTCGACGTCGCCGCCAGAAGTTTTTGCCCAGGGCAACACGGCCAGCCATTCGATGTAGTTGCGGGTCACGCCATAGTCAGCCGCCATGGACGACATGCGAGTGAGCCGGCCCAATTCCTTGAGGGCTTCTTTCTTGACGTCATCGGGCATACCTGCGGCTTCGATTTTCTGCCGCAGCTCTTCGGTATCACGCTGGCCCTCGTCCTGTTCGCCCAATTCTTTCTGGATCGCCTTCATCTGCTCGCGCAGATAGTACTCGCGCTGGGTCTGCTGGACGCGGTCCTGCACTTCGGACTGAATCTTGTTGCGGAGCTGCTGAACTTCCAGTTCCTTGGCGAGATGCTGATTGATTTTTTCCAACCGAATGCGAACATCGGTAGTCTCGAGGGCGTCCTGCTTGTCGGCAGTGGAAAGCGAGGGCAGCGAGGAGGCGATGAAATCCACCAGACGGCCGGGTTCGTCAATATTCATGGCCACGGTGGACAGTTCATCGGACAGAGTTGGAGAGCCGGCAACGATCTGCTGAAACAAAGTGAGAACATTGCGCTGCAAAGCTTCCACTTCGGAACTCTTGGGCGGAATTGCCTCCGGAACGGTCTCAACCTGGGCGAGCATGAAGGGCGCCAGTTGGGCGAACTGTCCCAAGCGCACGCGCTCCAGGCCTTCGGCGAAGACGAACAAGCTCTGGTTCGGCATCTTCACGACTTTGTGCACGATGGCGAGGGTGCCGACGGTATACAAGTCGGCAGGCTGAGGAGCGTCAACCCGGGCTTCGCGCTGCGCGACGACCACGATGGTCTTGTCTTCACCCAAGGAATTGATCAGTTGTACAGAGCTTTCCCGGCCCACAGTCAGGGGCAGGACGGCGTGGGGGAATAAGACGGTATCTCGAACGGGGAGAATAGGAAGCGCGCGTTCGGGTTCGCCGTTGCCGGGATTGTCTTTCGTATTAGTGCTGCGCTCGGGGTGCGACGGCTGTGTCATATGTCACCTTGAGTGTAATGTGCTCAAGTTTTGATGAGGCGAGTGCTCTAAAGGATGCAATCGGCGTTTCCGAGCGATTCCTTAGAGCGGACTGAGTCTAAACCTTCTTATGGTGGTTTGCACCCATCCAAAGGTAGCACGACGCATGGGTGCCGGTTACGGCTGTGGTGACGGGGGTGGAGGCGGCAGACGCTTCTCGAGAACGAAGGCGTCGACGCCAGTGGAATAGTAGCGGGGGGCGATCTTCATCACGCTGTATTCATGCCGCTTATAGAAAGCAAGGGCGGCAGTGTTGTCCACAGCGGTTTCCAGCACGACGGTGCGGCAGCGGACTTGATGAAGGCGTTCCTCGGCAGCGGCCAGCAGCCGGGAACCCAGGCCGCTGCGGCGGCTTTCGGGCAAGACATCAATGGTGATGATATGACCTACTCCACGGCGGCTGGCTTCAGCGACGATGAAACCGGCGATGGGGCTGGAACGCTGTTCCGTCTCAGCCACGATGGTGAATGATCCCGGGCGGCGGATATAAGCTGCCAATTCTGCCCGGGGGTAGGCGATGCCGGGGGGAAAGCACCTCTGATCAATGCTCCACAGGACCTCGAAATCCTCAGGGCGAAACTCTCGCAGGGCGAATTGCACTCTGTAATTCTATCCGGACAGCCAAGCCAGCGGCCTTGATGCATGCAGGAAAAGGGGTTAGAAGCGGCGAAAAAACATGTCACGAAACTGTTGCGTGGAGCGCACCCCAAGACGTACCATGCGCATCTGAGATTGGTGTGGGACGCCTGATTCTTATCTACGTGGGTTTGATGGCGGGCCTGGTGGGGCTATGGTATTTCTGCCTTGCGGGGTATAACCGGCGCCGGGGAATCCTTGCACTCAGGCGAGTGGAGGCGGCTTGCTCGCACCGCGCCCGGGTGGTAGATGCCCGCTGGATTGGGGCATCGCGATTACAGGCGCATTTGCGGTTTGCCGCCCATTGGTTTGAGAATGCTCAGGTCACCATCCGGCTGCTGCCCCGTCCTTTGCCAGTGCAGTGGATGTTGAGCCGTTGGCACAAACAAAGAGAAACGGTAACGTTTGAGGCGGACCTGGACCATGCCCCGGGTGTGCAGATGGAAGTATTCCGGCATCACTGGCTGAGCGACGGCGATCGCCAGATGATCCGAAGCTCGCGGAATTGGACAGTTGCGCGTTCGCGACCGGTGGTGCTTACGACCTCCAACCAATGGCGACAGGAACTGCCTCCGATCGTGAATACGCTCATGACCTCTCGCGGCCAGAATCTGCTGAAGGTCCGACTACGGCCCGACTCGCCGCACCTGGCCGCCACCGTGGACTTGGACACTCTCTCGGGCAAAGATGCCATGGCCGTATTCCTGGGAGTGTTAAGGGAATTGGCGGCGGGGGCATCGCGGTCAAGGCAGTAGCCCGGCAGAACGGCCCTTCCTGCGTCGTCAACATTCTGCGCTTCTGCGCTTCTGATCAGTTCAAGAACTGTCGGCGGGGCTTCCCGTTGCCGGGTGAAGGTTTGGGCGTGTCGATCGTTCTCCAAGCACAATCGATAAATTGCACTTTTTGCATTGCATCTTTTTGTGTCGCTTCTGCGAAGCGCGGAGCGGGTACCATGGCGGGGGGACCCAGGCGCTGGATGCGGGTGACGGCGCGGTCCACCACGCGAGCCAGTTCGGCGGCATAACCGGGGTTCCGATTTTCGCGCAAATGCTGTTTCGCTTTATCCGGGGGGAACCAGGTGGGATTGCGTTCAAACTCCTGGGGCGCTTCGAGACGCGTGACTTCGCAAAGGTGCGCATTGACGATCCGCGCTTTCGCAGGCACGGATTTGCGGGAGTCGCCAGACTTGCGGCGAATGTAGGTGGCGAAGCAGGCCATTTCGATGCGGCCATGAACTCCGGCTTCTTCGAAAGCCTCGAGAGCGGCGGCCTGAGCATGGGTGAGCCCCGGCTCGGCGCCGCCCTTGGGGAAGGTCCAGCGTCCGCTGCCACGAGTCTGGACAAGCAGAAATTCGATCCCAGCGCTGCGTCTGCGGTAGCAGACAGCGGCGACCTGCTGGCATCCCCGCAGGCGGCGAAGATGCGCGAGGCGGACAAATTTTCCTGAGGGTCGAGGGGCAGTGCTCATGCAAGCAGAGTGCACGATGCAGGGGCGCGTGGGTAGAGTAAAAGTTGGTTCCGGGTAGAGGAATCGGCTTACAGCTCCTGGCGTCTCCGAGATCGGGGAGTTTACCTTCATCCGCAGGCGGCAGGGAGCATCGCCGGGTTAAGGCGAACCGGCGAGGAATCCGGTTCACCGAGGTTGACGAAAAATAAACGCGTTCAGGAGTTAGCCGGAACGGGCTTGCGGCAATACTTATCGAAGGCTTTCTTGAGTTCCGAGGCAATGTCAGCGGCGTCGCGATGCTCGATGTCGCTACGCTGGAGGATGTGGAGCAACTTGCCGTCGCGCAGAAAGGCGATGGAGGGCGAAGACGGCGGATACCCGGTGAAGTAGCTGCGGGCACGTTCGGTGGCGGCAACATCCTGTCCGGCGAATACGCTGAACACTTTTTGAGGACGAGTGGAATGCTGAAGCGCCATGCGAACGGCAGGCCGCATACGTCCGGCGGCACACCCGCAAATTGAATTGACCACGACCATCGTGGTCTCCGGCTGGCCGGCGATGGCGCGATCGACTTCTTCTGGAGTATGCAGCTCTTGCACGCCCAGGCGAGTCAATTCCTCGCGCATGGGAATCACCATGATGTCTGGATACATTGGGCTCCTCGGAAAAGCACTTGCTCATACATCCTAACTCAGGATTGGGTTGTGGAACCGTTTGCAATCGAGATGCAAAAAGATAAACCACAGAATAACCACAGAGAGCACAGAGGAGCACCGAGAGAAATTACGGTCGTATATATTGGTTCCAACGCATGAATGTTCAGGAAAATGTTCCGCTGGCTCCGCTGACCACGTTCAAAGTTGGCGGGCCGGCACGCTATTTTGTGGAAGCAGCGACGAACGCTGAAGCGGCCGAGGCGGTGCAGTTCGCGCGCTCGAAGGATTTGCTGCTGTTCGTGCTCGGCGGGGGCAGCAATCTGGTGGTCTCGGATGCGGGATGGCCCGGCGTGGTGCTAAAGGTTGCGGTCTCGGGGATTGATGAACGATCGGAGAACGGCAAGCTGCTGTTTGAAGTCGGCGCCGGCGTGGAATGGGACAAATTCGTCGCGCGGGCGGTGGAGCGGAACTGCGCAGGGGTTGAGTGTCTCAGCGGGATTCCCGGAAGCGTGGGTGGAACTCCGGTGCAGAATGTGGGCGCTTATGGGCAGGAAGTGGCGGAGACGATTGAGTCGGTGCAGGCGCTGGATACCAAGGACGGGCAGATACGCGAGCTGTGCACCGAGGCCTGCGGGTTCAGCTATCGCACCAGCATCTTCAACACGAGCGAGCGCGGGCGGTACATTATTTTGCGGGTCACGTATGCGCTTGCGCCGGGAGGCGCGCCGCGAGTTCACTATGCCGATCTCAAGCGATATTTTGCGGGACGCGAAGCCGCGACGCTGGCGGAAACTCGGGATGCGGTCCGCAGGATTCGTGCCGGCAAAAGCATGCTGATTACGCCGGGAGATGAGGATTGCCGCAGTGCCGGGTCATTTTTCAAGAACCCGGTTCTTTCGGCGGGGCAGTTTGCGGATTTGGCAGGGCGGGCGAAGGCCAAGAATCTTGAAATTCCCAGCTATCCGGCGCTGGACGCGCAGAAGAAAGTATCTGCGGCATGGCTGGTGGAGCACTCGGGTTTTGCCAAGGGGTTCGGCTTTGGCCGGGTCGGGATTTCCCGCAAGCACGCGCTGGCCATCGTGAACCGGGGCGAAGCTACGGCTGCTGACGTCGTAGCGTTCAAGGAGCAAATCCAGGAACGAGTGGAAGATATTTGGGGGATCCGGCTGGAGCCGGAGCCGGTTTTGGTAGGGTTTTGATCGCAACGGGCTGAGCCCTAAACTGTTCTTTCGCCCCTACGAGGCGGTGACCCGGCTGAAATAGCCGGGGAGGCAGCCGCCAGTGCCCCAGACAGCGACCCGCTTTGAAATTCCCCATGTGAGAGGGAGGGTGAGCCAGTCCGGCTCCGGCGGCGGCCGCCTCCCCTTATGCATCGGCAAGGCGAGCGGCGTCCTTAAAGATGCGGACAAACATGGCGCGGGTCAGCTTCCCGGTTTGAGTGTTCTGGTTCGAGGGATGGTAGGAAGCCAATAACGTCTTTCCGTCTGCCACCTTGTAGCACGCCCCATGTTGGAACGGATAATCGCGTTTGCGGGCGAGCAGGCCAAGGCGGTGCAGGTAGTTGAGATAAGCATCGAAGCCGATCTTGCCCAGGGCCACGACAACCTTCACTCGTTTTAGACCCTCCAGTTCACGCTCCAGATATGGCGCACAATTCGCGAGTTCTTGCGGCAGCGGCTTGTTGTCGGGAGGCGCACAGCGAACGGCGGCGGTGATATACAGATTTTTGAGCTTGAGGCCGTCATCCCGGTCAGTGGCTGTAGGCTGATTAGCGAAGCCAGTGTCATACAAAACTGGATACATGAATTTGCCGGAGGCATCGCCGGTGAAGGGGCGTCCGGTGCGGTTGGAGCCGTGCGCGCCGGGAGCGAGACCGAGAACCAGCACGCGGGCATTGGGATCGCCGAAGCCGGGAACAGGCTTGCCCCAGTATTCGTGGTCGAGGTAGGCGCGGCGTTTCTCGCGGGCGATCTTTTCTCTGTAAATCACAAGACGCGGGCACAGGGTGCAGGAGATGACTTCAGCGTTGAGGATGGTAAGCCAACTGGGCACAAGTGGTCGGTCTTTCGCCATCAGTTCAGGCTATCGCATTCACGGTTGGGGTGCGTAGATCTCCTACATCTGGATCATGGTGAAGTTTCCAGACAGGAAGGCTTCTGCCTCGGTACATTCCGTTCCGGTTCCGGTCAGTGTCCAGGACCCCGAGATGCTATTTCCGACTAAGGTCCCCTGAAGCGCCAGGGTGTTCGCCCCATTCGGGTTTGAAGGGCCGGACTGGACTGTCATGAGGAGAGTGCCGCTGGTGACACCGTGCGTATTGTCGATCAGGGTGAACAGAGCAGTCGCGGCGGTTCCCGGGGCGAAGCACGATGACGGAGAAATAAGACTGAATTTCGTGACGTTGACCGACTGGCCGTTCTGGTTCAGCGTCGTAGTGAAGCCGAAAGCCCTGGTTCCATCCGGATTGAGGAGAGCCGCCGTCCAGTTTCCCGTGAGTGCATCGGTGTTGTTGGAGCTTCCGCCGCAGGCCAGCAACACCAATGTCAGGGAAACAATGAACGCCGTGGCGAAGTGCTTCATTCAGGTCCTCCGGGAAGTGGCGAAATTATAAGTGATGAATTCAGAGTTCACACGCGGTATTCGGCATCTTTTTTCCACACTGCGAGTCTGCGAGGCGGCTTTTCAGCAGGCAGAGATAGCCTCCACCGTCGGTTGTAACATTCCTGTAACGTTGCCGTAGCACGGCTGTTACATAAAGCGGCTGCTTGTAAGTGTAAAAGGCCTGACTTATGTGAACCATGAGAGTGGAACGCGCAGCTTGCCGTGGTTGCCGGCTGCGAAGGGTTTCCGAACTCAATTCCGCGTCGCGGGCCCTGGGGTCTGGTTCAACAGCGCCTCGAAACGCGGATCCCCGTGGAGCGACTTTAAGTCTTGATCGATTCGCATGTGGTCGATGTCTTTATAGCCATGATCGATGGCTTCCCGCAGATGACGAACCGCCTCCGCGTGATCGTTGGCGGCCGCGGCCACACCGGCGAAGTTATACCAAGCCAGAAAAACGCTGGCCCCGTGAATGTTTCCTATCTGCTCGATAGTGTCGTTGAACAATTTCTTCGCTTCCGCGTAGTGATGCTCGTGGACGAGGGCCATACCCAGGACTTGTAGCGTGTTGACGGTGTCGTCCTGCTGCGGGCCGAGAACGCGAAGCTGGGTGTCGAAGGTGCCGCGGGCCATGACTTCCGCTTCCTGATAGCGACCTTCCTTGATCAGCACGCCGGCGAGGCTGGCCTGGCTAGCCATGGTGTCAGGATTTTCCGGGCCCAGGACACGCGTCTGAGCGGTGAGAGTTTCGCGAAACAGCTTTTCGGCTTCGGGGAGACGACCCTGCTGTGCAACCACGCTTGCGAGATTGTACGAAGACAGCAACACATCGGTGTGATCCGGCCCGAGGGTGTGCAGGCGTATGCTCAGAATCTCGCGGTGCATCTTCTCGGCTTCCGCGTAATGCCCTTCCGTAGACAAGACGTTGGCCAGGCCTTCTTTAGTGCGAACGGTGTTGGGGTGTTCGGGGCCCAAAGTACGCAGCTCAATTTCCAGGGCCTTGCGATAAAGGACTTCGGCATCGGAGGTCCGGCTCTCCCCGTAATGCAGGTCGTTGGCGAGAGTGGTCATAGTGTCAGCGGTATCGGGATGCTCGGGGCCGAGCACTCGCTGTTCAATGGCCAGCGTCTGGCGGTACAGTGCCTCCGCCTCCACGTAACGGCCCTGCTCATCGAGCCGGTTGGCGAGGTTATGCATGGTGGCGATGGTCTGGGGATGGTCCGCGCCGAGAACGCGTTGTTCGAGGGCCAGCACCTTGCGGTACATGGCCTCCGACTCCGAGGTGCGCCCCTCGAGGCTGATGGCTGTGGCTACGTTCGCCATGGCGCGAATGGTGCGCGGGTTTTCCGGACCCAGGCGGCGGGTCTCGATTTCGAGCAACTCGCGCTGGAGGTCTTCCTCCTTTTTATAGTTGCCCAGCCGCTCCAGAATAGTGGCGAGGTAGTCCATGGCTTTAAGGGTGATCGGGTCTTCCGGGCCCAAGACGCGCCGTTCGGTTTCCAAGGCCTGGCTGACCAGTTTTTCAGCCTCCGCATCGCGGCCTTCACGATCCAGAATCCAACCCAACTGGTTCTGCGATTCCAGCGTCTTGGGATTGTCGGGACCGAGCAGGCGCCGACGATTGTCGAGGACACTTTCGGCCAAGCTGTGAGCGTGGGAAAACAAGCCGAGGTTCACGTAGGTTTCCGCCATGGTGTACATGAGATCGGATTGCACTTCGGGATCGTGGGCCAGGCCGGTATGGATGTCATTGGAAGCGCGGTCGAGAATCTCGCGCGCGGTGACGGTATTTCCGCGGGTTTCATTCGGGTCCGATACTTTGAACATGCCGACCATGAAATCGGTAATGCGGTTGGCGCGATCCCGTTCGCGGCTGACGCGCCTGACCTGAAGGAACTCGGTTACGCCAAAACCCGCCAGCAGCAGGGCCAGACCTGCGGCAGCGGCTACCGCGACACGATGGCGCCGCACATACTTCTGCAAACGATAGGTGGCACTGGCGGGGCGGGCGGCCACGGGTTCGTTTTTCAGATAATGAATGATGTCGGCAGCCAGGTCGGAGGGTGTCCCGTAGCGGCGCGCACGATCTCTCTCCAGAGCTTTGAGGACGATCCAGTCGAGGTCACCGCGCAGGAGGCTCACCAGTTCTTTCGGGTCGGTCTGACGCTTCTCGGCGGTGGCGGTCAGAGTCTTGTGATTGTCTTCGCTTAACTTCGCGCTGGGGCTGGGCGGATCATCCTCGCGGAGCTGGCGCAGAATTTCGTGGAAAGGCTTCTTGCGCCATTTCTTTGGATCGAAAGGCAGAGAGCCGGTGAGCAGCTGGTAAAGGATCACGCCCAGCGAATAAACATCGGTGCGGGTGTCCACGTCGAGAATGCTGGGATCGGTCTGCTCCGGGCTCATGTAGCCGGGAGTGCCGGGAGTTGACCCGAGGCGCGTGACGTTAGTTTCGTCGCTGGATTGCTGCGAGATGGCTTTGGCGATGCCGAAATCGATGATGCGCGGCAAGGGCTTGCCATCCACTTCGACGACCAGCACGTTGGACGGCTTCAAGTCGCGGTGAATGATGGCCTTCTGATGGGCGTGTTGAACTCCTTCGCACACCTTCACGAATAAGGCCAGGCGTTCTTTCGTGGTCAGGCGCTTCTGGTCGCAGTAGGTGGTAATGGGCAGGCCGGGAACGTACTCCATGACGAAGTAGGGCTGGCCTTCGGAAGTGGAGTCGGCGTCGAGGACCTTGGCGATGGCAGGGTGATCCATGATGGCCAGAGACTGCCGCTCGAGGTCGAAACGCTGGAGAGCGGAGGTATCGTAACGGCCAGCCTTAATCAGCTTGAGCGCGACACGGCGCACGACGGGAGCGGTTTGTTCGGCGAGCCAGACTTGTCCCATACCACCTTCGCCGAGTTTGCTGAGGAGACGATAGCGTCCGATGGAACCGAGGCTGGCGGGTGCGACGGCGCCAGCGGGCGCGGCGTCGAGGGTTACGTCGGCAGCGTCCGAGGTTGCGTCGGGCTTCGGTTCGGGACTACGCCGGTCAAACGTCGGCTTGGGATCGCCGCCAGGGTTCACGTTCGGCCTCGCTACAGGTCAGGTATGGCCTAAAAGGGTATCACTTTGGGGCGAGAGTCGTTGGTCGTCCGTCGTCAGTCGTTGGCCGGATCGGGGTCGCGGGCTGCCTCACTTGGTGCACTTTAGCGAAAAGCACAAGTGTGCGCGGAGGACGATTGATACTTCAACGCCGCCATGGGATCGGAACGCATGGCCGACGATTTGTAAGTGCCGGACGAGTTGCCCTCTACATTATTTCACTCGGCGCGAAGCGCCTTCATGACGTCGATACGCGCGGCGCGCACGGCCGGCACCGAGGACGCGACGACTGCGGCCGTCAGCAGCACAAATGCGGAAACGACTACGGGGAAGGTGCCTGGCATCTTCATGTCGAGGAAATAGCTGCTTGCCAAACGCGCCATCACGAACCCGAATGCCGCGCCTGCAAGGACGCCGGCGGCCGCCATCACGACACCTTCTCCGATGACGCCGCGCAGGAGATCACGCGGTTGCGATCCCAGCGCCAGCCGGATACCGAATTCGCGCGTCCGCGAGCTGACCGAAAACGCCAGCACTCCTGCGACGCCAACCAAGGCAATCGATAGCGCAACGGCCGCGAACACACCAAACACCAGCGAATTCAAGCGGTCCGGGGTAAGCACTTCCGCGCGAACGTCTTCGAGAGTGGCAGCGTGCTCAATGGGTTGGTCGACGGACATGTCGCGAATGATCCGCGTGACCGGCGTGACCAGCGAATACGGATCTACATCGGTATGGATGAAAAGGCGGCCGCCAAACATTGGCCCTTCTTCAAAGGAGCTATAGATGGTGACGATGGGCTCGGGAACAACGTGTTGGTCGTCAATATCGGCGGTGACGCCGATGATGCGGTGTGGCACGGAGCTAATTCCTGGGACGAATTTCAGCACGGGATCCGTCCAGTAGACATGCCGATTGATAGCATCCTGATTGGGGAACATGCGCTGTGCGAGCGTCTCACTGATGATGACGACGGGATCTTTATCTTTATTTTGGCCGTCGAGTTCGTTGAAATCACGGCCGGTGAGGATGGGAACGCCGAGCGCGGCAAAGAATCCGGGAGAGATGACACGCCACTGCGCGCGCGGATCCTCTTCGCCCACGGCATGAGCATGACCGTCGGCGGAGAATTGCAGGCCGACGCCGGCAGCGGCATCGCGCCAGGGAACCATCAGGCCGAAAGCGGTCTTTTGTACGCCGGGTAGCGCATCCACGCGGCGAATTGATTCCTTATAGAAATCGAGCACTTGCTGCGGTGTTTTCCCGTAGGACATTGCGGGGACGTTGATGGCAAGGACGTGGCGGGTATCGAGACCTGTCCGCGCGTTTTGCAGTGCGATCAGCGTAGTGATCAACATACTGGCGCCGGCCAGCAGCACGAACGATGCCGCGATTTGTGTTATGGCAAAGACCCGTTGGCGGCGGCTGGTGCTGCCGGTAATCCGCACACTGCCGCTCGCCAGGCTAAGACCACTGGACGTATCGGCCGACGGCAGGCGCGGAACGAAGGCCAGAATCACCGCAGCGACGATGGCCAACGCGGCTCCCAGCCAGAGCAGGCTGGAATCGACGGTCAGGTCGAGTGCGCGAACGGAAAAGCGCGAGGCGTAGCGGGCCAGGATGGCCACCATTGGGTACGCGCTGACTACGCCGAGAGCAGCGCCGGCGCTGCAAAGCAGAAGGCTTTCGGCGAGCAGCATGCGGCGTAGCGCGCCGGTGCTGGCGCCGAGTGCCGCACGGATCGTCAGCTCGCCTTCGCGGCGAACCGTGCGTGTGAGAATCAGGTTGGCGACGTTGCAACACGCGATGACGAAGACCAGTATTGAGGCTGCGAGTAGCACCAGCAACACGGTCCGGGCGCCCGAGGTGATCTCCTCGTGAAACAGCTTTGCTCCGATCTGGAAGTTCGCTTTGGACGAATAGTCTGCGGGATGTTCCTTGACCATGGCCCCGTAGACGGAGCGCAACTCGGCGCGAGCTTGATCGAGCGTGGCGCCGGGAGCAAGGCGGCCAAAGAGTTCCGTCATGCGATGGACACGGCCGGTGACCATGGTGGCGGACATGTGGTGCGGGCTGGTGACGACGTTGGCGATGATTTCGGTGTCCTGGGGATACGGGACGCAAGGTTCTAGGACGCCGATGACGGTGGCAGAGCGATTGCCAAGGACACCGACATCGAGGCGAACGGTCTTGCCGATGACCGAAGGATCTTTCTTAAAAGTCGTGGTCCAGAAACGATAGGTGAGAACGACGACTCCGGCAGCGCTGGGGCCGTCGTCCTGCGGTCCGATGAGACGACCGAGGACAGGGTGAAGGCCCATAACCTCGAAATAGTTGCCGCCGACGACGCCAGCTTGAACTTCGCGAGGCTGACCCAGGCCCATCATGGTGAAACCGACGGTCGAGAAATCGCCGAACGCGCTCAGGGTCTTGACGTTGGCGCGCAAATCCTGGATTTCGGGCACGGAGAAGTTTGCGTTTTCGTCACCGACTCCAGGGGCGCTCTGACGGATATAGATCAGCCGGTCCTCATCGCGATTAACGAGAGGCTTCAGAAGCACGCCGCGCACCAGCGTGAAGATGGCGGAGTTGGCGCCGATGCCAAGCGCCAGCGTCAGCACCACGGTGAGCGCAAGTCCTTTGGTTCGACGCAGCGAGCGGAATGCAACTTTCAGATCGTTAATGAATGACATAAGTTTGCTCTTCCCTTCCGGAAGCCAGTCTCCCCAGCGATAGAGTCATTCCCTACTTTCACACCGTTTTGCGTCATTCTACTTAGACGAGCTTTCCCCTGCGGCAGTACTCATCGCGAGGTATTTTTTTGGCGTCGCCGCTGCTGGCTCTCTTTTATTATTTCGCTAATATCCGCAACCGGCCGTATCTCAACCGGTCCCAGTCCAAACTTAAAGCCCGGAAGCTGAGAGACAAGCTGGACAGCATGATTGAGGTCTCGCGCCTCCAGGATTTGAATGCCGCCAATCTGCTCCTTGGTTTCCGCATAGGGGCCGTCGGTGGTCGCGATGTTGCCGTTTTTCCAGTACATGGTCAAGGCGGTCTCCGCGGGCTGAAGCGGTACTTCGGCGACCAGATGTCCGTTGGCACGCAGATGGTCGTTGTACGCAAAGCATTCGTCGAAAGTGGCGCGTCGCTCGCCCTCGGTCATCCCTTCGAATTTTCCCGGCTCGAGGTAGCCCAAACAGATGTATTTCATTGATTCCTCTACGTTTCCGTGACTGCTTGTTTCCTGTGCCGCGGAGCCGTCGCTCAGCGTCCTGTTATCAGATAGTCGTTCCGGAGACCGAAAAATCGACAGCGGAAGCGAACTTTATTTGGAGAAACGGGGGGACGTTCGGTCCGCGCACACGGCGGGCGCGAATGGCTGCCGAAGCCCGGTGGGAAAAACAGCGCAAACGCCTCGAGCGCCTGGTGGGCGAGATCACAAAGGGCACCAAGGCCCTGGAGAAGAAAAGCCGGAAGAAGAAGTGAACTCGCCATTGCGGCTTTCGTCCTTCGGCGCTCAGTACCTACCGCAATTGCCAGCGCCTCGGGTTGCGCCTTCCGTGGAAGCAGGCGATCACCACAATCCTGTTGTTCTGAACCTCGAAGAACATGCCATACGGAAAACGCCGCACTCCCGCACGGCGCCGGCTCTGGTAGGTGATGGGGAATTGCAACGGATGGTCCGCGATTGCTTCAACCGCGGTCTCGACTGCCAGGGCAAAACGCTCCCCAAGTTCCGGGCGAACATTGTCATACCATGTCCGCGCGTCCAGCAGGTCCTGATTCGCCTCAGGCGTCCAGAAGACGGGGAGTGTCACGGTTTCTTAAACAGGCCCGTTCTGACTTGCTGCCACGGGATGACATCGGAAGGGTTTTGGTCATGCCGAGCGATGCGGTAATCAAGCTCCGCCCGTTGCGCGTCTGTCAGCGATACTGCATCCGCTTCCAGGCTTTCCCAGACTGTGTCCAGCAGTTCCGCTTTCTCAGCAGGAGAGAGGCTGTTTATCTGCTCTCGCAAATCACTCATACTCCCACCACCCTAACGCGGTTTTCCCGATGAGGCAAGTCAGTTACGTGACTCTTCTTGCGACCAGCAACCTGTTCCTAAGTTTCCATGCACTTACAAACGCCCCTGGCAAGGAACGCAACGAGCAGTCCCCCTGGCCGGAAGAAAAACTGGTGGAATCCCACGTTTCGAAAACCGCGAAACGTGGGCCGTCCGTCTGATCTCTCTCATAGGGTTCCTGTCACTGCTTCAAGTAACGAAGCGCAACACTTCCTGATTCAAAAATCTTCGATTCAACAAGTTTTAATTTTAATTTCTCCGGCAGGTTGACACCTTCCATCAACCGTCTCCCTGCGCCAGCAATGATTGGCATAATGACAAAACGATATTCGTTAACCAGGCCAAGCTTTATAAGCTGTGAAGGAATATCTACACCACCGACCAGAATATCTTTGCCTGGTTCTTGCTTCAGTTTAAGTATTTCATCGCGAAGGTTGGTACGAACAATTCTCGTATTCTCGGCTTCCGCGCTGTCTAGCGATCGTGAGAAAACAATCTTCTTCTTGGAGACAAAGGTTTGAGCAAATTCGATATCCGCTTTTGTGGAAGAAGGGTCTTTTGCGGCATCAGGCCAATACGGAACCATCAATTGATAGGTTTTACGCCCAAAGACGAGCAGGTCGACCTCCTGCAAGAGCGGCGTGAAGTATTCCTGTGATGTTTCTTCATCAGCAACTTGCTTGGTGTGGTCGCAGCAACCATCGAGGGTAATATTGATCGCGTAGATTACATTTCTCATTGGATTGTCCTTTCTTATGTAGCAGCGCTTTGCGCCCTTTGCACAATTCGATTTAGCGACCCTATGACTTTGTCGCGAATGCTTTGCGCAGCGCAAACTTCCAACTCGCGGTGAATTGTTTGGAGACTTCGGCATCCGGCACGAGGAGATCGAATCCGTGGAAGGCGCCACGCACGACCAGGAGTTCGGTTGCGACTCCGGCGTGGACGAGCCGGCGCGCGTACTCCATGTCTTCTTCGACGAACAGGTCGAGAGCACCGACGCCGATCCAGGCAGGCGGCAGGCCGGCGACGCTGGCTACCCGGGCGGGTACGGCTGCTACCGGCACCTTGGACGAACCCGCTGGAACACCGAGCAGCGAGCTCCAGGCAAAACGATTGGCACTTGCGGTCCACATAAAGTGGCCAATGGCGGGCGGCGCTGGGCGGGAGCTGCCCGTGCGGTCGTCCAGCGCGGGGTAGATCAGCAGCTGGAAGCAGATGGGAACGTCTTCTTTATTGCGGTCGCGCGCGTGAATGGCAAGGCTGGCGGCGTGGGTGCCGCCCGCACTCTCGCCGCCCACGGCGATCCGGGAACGATCAACGCCGAGCTCGGCCGCATGGGCGTGGACCCATTTGAGCGCGGCGTAATTGTCGTCAAGCGCGCCCGGATAGCGCGTCTCGGGAGCCAGCCGGTAGTCAACCGAGACGACGACGCAATGGCAATCCGTCGCGATCGACTGGAGCAGGGGCATCCAACCGGGACCGATCATCATGAAGCCGCCACCATGCATGTGCAGCAACAACGGCTTGTTCTTCTCCGACGGCGCAGGATCAACGATCCAAAGACGAACCTCGGGTGCTCCTGGCGGCCCGGGGATATGCCGCTCCACGGGCTGCGGCGCGGGAGCAGGTAACGCGGGCGTGCCGGGCAATTGCCGGAACTGGCGGACCGTCTCCGCAGAAAGGTCAAAGGAGGCGGGGAAGTGCTTTAGCGTAGGAAGAAGTTCCGGATCGACGAGGGAATATGGATCCGCGACCGCCGGCGAAGTTTCTGAGCGCGAGGCTTGTTCAGTCTCCGCCAGGGTAGCAGCAGGCGCGAGTCCCATAGCCAGACCCAAGCTGGTGGTGCGGATAGCGAAATCGCGACGAGTGAGTTGATTGCTCACGTCTTCCTCCTCTTTCTGTTTCCTGTTACCCCGTGTTCAGCGTGCAGTGTTCTGTCGCCGGCGCTGCTCGCTTGCCTTCATGATTTCGTTCATGTCCCCGGCTGGCCGAATCTCCCAAACGTTGCCGAACTTCAGGGCCGGATGCTGGCCAATGAGTTGTACAGCATGATTCATGTCCCGCGCCTCAAGGACGAGAAGGCCCCCGAGTTGTTCTTTGGTTTCGGCATAGGGGCCGTCGGTGGTTACGACCTTACCGTTCTTCCAATACAGGGTCAGGGCGGTCTCTGGCCCCTGAAGCGCTTCTCCGCCGGCCCAGTGTCCGCTGGCGCGAAGATGGTCGTCGTAATCGAAGCAGGTGTCGAACATGGCGTTTCGCTCGGCCTCAGCCATGCCATCGAATTTGCCTTTGTCGTAGTAGCCAAAACAGATGTATTTCACTGTTCTCTCCTCTTCCTTCCGGGTGGGAGCCAGCGGCGTAGCTTCGCGCTGGCTCTTTCATCTCGTCACCTGGGCGCGTGTTGCGAGGCCGCGGTGGTTGTTCACTCGCTTTGGGCTCTTATTCCGGAGCCGGGAAGAAAAGAAGCTCGCGCACCTCGCCGGCCACATCGCAGGCGATGGCAGCCTTCTTCGCCCATGCCAGCGCCTCGTCCATATTGGCGCATTCCAGTATCCAAAATCCGCCCATGTGCTCCTTGGTCTCGGTGTACGGCCCGTCGGTGACGAGCACCTTGCCGTTGGGCTGCTTTCGCAGCGTCTTGGCGTTGGCGACCGGGGAAATGCCGCAGGCGAACTTCCTGGCGCCGGAAGCAATCAATTCGCGGTTGAGCGCGTGGATCTCCTCCATCATCGCTTCGGTTACCGTAGACGGGTCGAAGTCGTCGGGCATGTAGTTACAAACCAGATATTGCGGCATGACTGTTTCTCCTAGGTATCTGTGACTTGTTTCCGATGACTCGTTCCCTGTTCACTCAGGAGCCGCAGCGCATCGTTCTTTTGTCTTATAGTCGTTGGGGAGAAGGAAAATCGACAGCTATCCTAACTTTTATTTTAGCTGCCGAATCCGCTGTTGCAGGTGCTTCTAGCCTGGAGGAAGTTCTCGAACGTCAAAACGTCCAACTCCATTGATC
>Ga0207057_1067_pt1 | contig 27987 bp, 25 predicted proteins | sample Alteio_BWMinCont_33_FD_153265 | JGI IMG/M metagenome (GOLD analysis project Ga0207057, IMG submission 153265) | Enriched cells from forest soil in Barre Woods Harvard Forest LTER site, Petersham, Massachusetts, United States -... | ecosystem: Environmental > Terrestrial > Soil > Temperate forest >... | reverse complement strand
CCATAGAGCCAGCCTATTAAGATAAACAGCACACCAATCCGCCACCAGGACACGCGGTCCCCCAGGCCTTGAGAGGGTGGGGCGACCGAGGCGACGGGTTGGGCGGTGTAAGCCATCGAAGATATCCGGGAAGTGACTCAGGATATGCGAAGCCTCAACCCGGCGCAATCGGGCGTGCAAGGCTGAGTTTCAGTGTCGAAAGGCTTGACGGAAGCAGGCAAAAAACAAGAAAAAAAGTTTCCCTTTAGGGTGGTTTGGTGTAGGGTAAGGGGCACGGCAGGAAGGCAGGGCGACGCTTTATTGGTTGCTCTAAGTAGTTGAAAATACATGCCGAGTTGTGTTCGCGGAGTCCCCAGCGGCGGCCCGCCGGATGGCAGCTACCGTGCAGCACTCAATTAGTTTGATCCAGCCGCCCAGCTCACCGAGAGGCATTTCTGGGAAGGGGAGTCGCAGAATCCCCTGATTCCCGAACTCAGTTGCAGGACGGATGTAACGGCGGGAGTAATCTGCGAACGCCCGTCACGCTTCGCAAAGTGAATATGATTCAGAACCGCGAATTGACGATGGATGACTACCTGGCGATGTTGCGGCGGCGCCTCGCGGCCATTTTGTTGCCGGCGTTGCTGGTGCCGGTCGCCGCGTACTTCCTGTCGTATGCGTTTACGCCGCGGTTCACGTCACAGTCTCTGATCCTGGTTGAGACCCAGAAAGTTCCCGAGGGATACGTGCAGCCGGTGGTGACGTCAGCCATTGCCCAGCGCATTGCGACCATGCAGCAACAGGTGCTGAGTCAGAACCGTCTGCAACCCATGATCGACCGCTTGGGCCTGGCCAACGGCAAGAACGTGGATGACGTGATTGACGGCATCCGAAAGAACTTTGTAATTGAGGGGGTGGCACCCGACCTTTCCAAAAACCACCGGACGGGGCAGAGCGACGTCCCCGGCTTTTACCTGAACTTTACCGCTGATAGTGCCAGCGCCGCCCAGCAGGTGTGCACAGAATTAACTTCGATGTTGCTCGCGGAAAACCTGAAAACTCGCGAACAGGTGGCACAGAGTACGACCGAATTTCTGGTGCGTCAGGTTGAACAGGCCAAGCGCGACCTTGATGACCAGGACGCCAAGCTGGCTAGCTTCAAGAAAAGGTATCTGGGCCAGTTGCCGGGTGATGAAGACAACAACATAAAACTGCTGATGGGGATGGACGCTCAACTGGATGCCAATACCCAGGCTTTGAATCGGGCGCAGCAGGACCGGGCGTATGCGCAGTCCATACTGTCCCAGCAATTGTCGGCGTGGAAGGCTTCGCAGGCCGCGATGAATCCGGATAGTCTGGAAAAGCAGCTGGCCGAGTTGCAGAATCAGTTGATTTCTCTGCGGACGCGCTATACCGACGATTATCCTGACGTGCTGAAGGTGCAGAGTCAGATTGCTGAGGTGAAAAAGAAGCTGGCCGAGATCAACGCCGCCAGCGCCCAAGGGGCCAGTTCCGCGGAAAAGGGAAGCGCGAACGAGCCGGCGGAAATCCAGCAGTTGCGACTGCAGATTCACCAGTACGACGGAACCATTGCGCAGGACACGCGTGAGCAGCAACGTCTGCAAGACTCGATCCATACGTTTCAGGGACGGCTGGCGCTGAGTCCCGGGGTGGAAGAGCAGTACAAACAGTTGACTCGTGGCTACGAGACTGCGCAGAAGGTTTACAACGACCTGATGGTTAAGAAAAGCGCGTCAGAAATTCAGACGGACATGGAACGCCGCCAGGAAGGCGAACAGATGAGTCTGCTGAATCCGGCCAGTTTTCCGGATGCGCCAAGCTTTCCTAACCGGCTGCTATTCGGGCTGGGTGGTGCGGGAGCGGGCCTGGCTTTGGGTCTGGGATTGGCGCTTTGGCTGGAAATGCGAGACAAGGCCCTGCGCACCGAGCAGGATGTGCTGGCAGCGCTTTCGTTGCCGATGCTGGTGGCTGTGCCCTGGATTGATCCGGCCAACGCGAAGAATGGAAAAAATGGGAGGAAGAAGCCGCCAACACAAGCAGGCGATTCCGGAAAGAAAGGCAAGTTAAGCATCCTCGAGGTATGAGTCTGAATGTATAAGAAATTTTTCGGGTTGCAGGCGAACCCTTTTAACGTGAATCCTGATCCGCGGTACTTGTTCCTGACCAAGTACACCGAGGAGGCGCTGGCCTGTCTGACCTATGGCATCCAGAGCCGCAAGGGATTTGTCCTGCTGACCGGAGAAGTGGGAACGGGCAAGACCACGCTGATCAACAAACTTCTGACATGGCTGCGGCAGCAACGGGTGGCGACGGCTTTCGTTTTCAATTCAATGATGGATGTGCCGCAGTTTCTGGACTACATGATGACGGACTTCGGCATTCCGTCGACTTCGAGAGAGAAGAGTCAGATTGTTTTGCACTTCAACAACTGGTTGCTGGAGCGCTATCGTGCCGGCGAAAACGCGGTGCTGATCATCGACGAAGCCCAAAACCTCTCTGACGAGGTTCTGGAAGAAATCCGCCTCATGACCAATCTTGAGACCTTTACCGAGAAGTTGCTGCAGATTGTGCTGGTGGGTCAGCCCGAGCTTGACGATAAGCTTAAACGGCCGCAACTCCGGCAACTGCGTCAACGGGTGACGCTGCGTGCCAAGACCCACCCGCTGCTTCCGCACGAAACCTCGGTATACATTGCGCAACGGCTTCGCATCGCCGGATCCAATGGACATGAGATATTCACGCCTGAGGCGCTGTCTGCAATCCATCGTTATTCCCACGGAATTCCGCGAGTGGTGAACCTGATTTGTGAGCACTGTCTGATCAATGCTTTCGCCGATCAGCAACGGGTAGTGACGGCGGAAGGGGTCAGAGCGGTTGCGCGTGACTTCGAACTGGAAGGTAACGGTCTTTCCGCTTCGCCGGCGGGGTCGGCACAAGCCGCGCTCAACCTGTCTGAAACCGCGGAAACCCTGGCCAATCTCGCAGAGCGGTTGCGCGATGCCGAGAGTGACCACACCGGTGACGGCAAATGAGCCGAATTCACGAAGCGCTGAAACGAGCGGAAGCTGAGCAGGCGGCACAATCCAATCGGGTCGGGTTGTCGAAGCCTCCAACTGAAGCTCCTCTGAGCCTGGTGGGGAGTGAAGAGAGTGCTCCAGCGTTGGGTGCGACATCCCGCGCGTCCCAGATTGCGTTTGCGGAGTGGTCTGCGAAGTGCAGGCAGGCGGCCTGGTCTCCTGACACCAAGACGATGCTGTTTTTCGGGCCTGACGAGCAGGCGCAAGGAACGGAGCAATTCCGGGCTCTGCGTTCGCGCCTCTATCAGGTACGGGAGCGGCAGCCTCTGAAGAAGGTCCTGGTCACCAGCGCGCTTCCCAAGGAAGGCAAGTCGTTTATCGCGGCAAACCTGGCACAAGCCCTGGTCCGGCAGCAGGGGCAGCGCGCGCTGCTGGTTGATGCTGATCTGCGCGCAGCGCGGCTGCATGCGACCCTCGGAACTGCGGCAAGCCCCGGACTTTCCGAATATCTGATGCATCAGGAAGATGAGTTCCGGGTCATTCAGCAGGGGCCGATGGAGAACCTGTTTTTTTTACCATCAGGCCGGGAGGTTTCAAATCCTGCCGAACTGCTGGCGGGAGGAGGTTTGAAGTCTCTGCTGGAGCGTCTGGAGCCATTGTTCGACTGGATCATCATCGATTCGCCTCCGGCAGTTCCGGTTACTGACGCCAGTTTGCTTGCGAAGTGCTGCGATGGCATCCTGCTGGTGGTGCGCAGCAGCGTGACTCCCTTTGACCTGGCACAGAAGGCGCGGCTGGAATTCAGCGATGAGCAACTGCTGGGAGTGGTGTTGAACGGCGTTGGATCTGATTCCATGCCCTACCACCGGTATTACTACAGCACTTATCCGCGGGGCGATGGCAAGGCAGCTCAGAGGTAGAGTTGATGCGCCTTATCCACCGTAGCCGGGTCATGCTCCTGGGTTCTAAGATTTCACTGCCGGAACGGAGTGACCAATGAAATGGGCTTTCTGGTGCTCGGTCGCTCTCATCGCTTATACCTATTTCGGTTATCCTGCCTGGTTGTGGCTGCGGAGCCGCCGTCGTCCCCGACCGGTGCGGCTAGGCTCGTTCACTCCTGCCGTCTCGGTTGTGATGGTGGTGCGGAATGAGGAGCAGGCGGTTGGACGAAAACTGGAAAACTTGCTGAGTCTTGACTATCCGGCCGACCTGGTGCAGATCGTGGCGGTTTCTGACGGATCCAGCGATCGGACGGATGAGATCCTGCGTGAAAACGCACGGCATCCGCGAGTCAGCGTTGTGCTCAAGCAGGTTAGCCTGGGCAAGGCCTCCGGACTGAATGATGCGCTGGAACTGGCGCACGGGGAGATCATCGTATTCACGGACGCGCGGCAGCTCCTGGAGCCGGATTCAGTTCGCCGGCTGATGGAAAATTTTGCCGATCCGCAAGTGGGGTGCGTGAGCGGAGAATTGATATTAGGCGATCCGGAGCGGGGTGATCCTGGCACCGGCCTGGGCTTGTACTGGAACGTGGAGAAGAGAATTCGCGAATGGGAAGCGGTTTCAGGATCGGTGGTAGGGGCAACAGGCGCTTTCTATGCGGTGCGCCGAAGCCTGATGACGTCGATTCCGCCGGGAACCATCCTGGATGATGTTTATGTTCCGCTGGAGATTGCGAGGAACGGGTCGAGGGTTGTGTTTGACGGACGCGCCAAGGCGTGGGACCAAGCTGGCCTGGGCCGGGAACGCGAGTTTGCCCGCAAAGTGAGAACCCTGAGCGGCAATTATCAACTGCTGCAGTTAGCTCCGTGGTTGCTGACTTCGAAAAATCCAGTACGTTTTGAATTTGTCAGCCATAAACTGTTGCGCTTGCTGATGCCGTTCGCTCTGGCGCTAGCCCTGGCCGGTTCCGCCATTCTTTCCGGGCCGGTCTATAGGTTTGCCCTGCTTCTGCAACTTGGGTTTTACGGGCTCAGCCTGCTGGCGATGATGGGGTTGAAAACTGGGCTACTGGCACGGGCGGCGAACGCCGCGTATAGCTTTGTATTCTTGAATACAGCGGCGCTGGTGGCATTCGTCAATTTTGTTACCGGGCGGAAGGCAGTGTGGGGCCGATGACCTTTGTCGACTGGCGCAATCGCAGGCCGCAAAAGACGACGGCAACATCCGCGATGGATAACGCGACGCAAGACCCAGCCCGGCCTTCAAGTCTGGCTTATAACGCATTGGTTATATTTTCTTTCCTGTATTACACCCGGCCGCAGGATGTGATTCCGGCTCTTACCGGCATACCGGTGGAGAAGATTGTGGGCGGCATCGCCCTGGTCGCCGTGGTCGCAGGATTGGCGACGCGCAGGTTGAAGGCGAGGCTCCCGATTGAAATCAAACTGCTGCTGCTGCTTTTCGCCGACCTGTGCCTGACAATTCCCTTTGCTTTTTGGAGAGCCGGGTCTCTCGCTGTCGTATTCGAACAATTCTCCAAGGCAGTCCTGATCGCATTATTGGTCGCCATGGTGGTACAGAACGTCGGGCAGTTACGTCGGCTGCTTTGGGTGCAGGCGGCTGCGGTAGCCATCATGACCTGGTTATCCATTGTGTTACGGCCGGGGGGAGATCGTTTACAGGGAGTGCTGGGAGGAATTTTTGAGAACCCCAACGACTTGGCGGTGGATATCGCCATTAATTGGCCTCTGGGTCTGGCTCTGCTGTTGGCGGCGCGCGGACCGGTGCGCAAGGCATTCTGGGCCGCCAGTCTGCTGGGTATGCTCTATGGATTGATGGCAACGTTTTCGCGCAGCGGGTTTATCGCTATGAGCGTCGCCTTGCTGGCCTGTTTTTGGGAGTATGGGATTCGGGGCAAACGGGTCGGGCTGGTTGTCATGACCGGCATACTGGGTATTGCTTCGGTAGCGGTCGCCGTGGCAACTCCACGTTATCTAGGCCGCTTGCAGAGCATTGTTCAGGGCGGGAATGCTGACGCGGATGATCAGGCTTCCTGGGAGGCGCGGCGTCAACTTCTGGTCTCGAGCGTTGGGTTGGCGATCCATCATCCCGTATTCGGGGTGGGCCCAGGGAATTTCCCGGCGGTGACTGAATCCTGGCACGTCACGCACAACACCTACACTGAATTTGCGGCGGAAGCTGGATTCCCCGCACTGGCTTTGTTCCTGCTTATTCTGATGTTGGCATTTCGGAACCTGCGTCGAGTGCGCAGAACGGCGATCTACGAGCAGAGCAAGGAAGTGCAATTGTTCACGGGCGCGCTATGGGCCAGCCTGGCGGCTTATCTGGTCGGAGCCATGTTTTCAAGCACCGAGTACAACTTGTTTCCGTACTTCATGGTGGCATATACGTCAGCCCTGTACGGACTTTCGTCGCCCGCGGCCGAAGGTGGGTTCGAGGCCAGGGCCCCGGCCAGTAGCTATGCAGTGGCTGCGCAGTTCCGGAGACCGATCAAGCAGGCCGCTCCAAATCGCTGAAAAGTAGCGCGAAGAAAACGAGACCGCCCATGAGTGAGGATAGCGTGTGTGTGGGATAGCCGGCATTGTGGGTAAAGCTGACGAAAGGGTCGACCCCGGCGACATTCATCGCATGTGTCAGACCATGGTTCATCGCGGACCTGATGATGAAGGTGTCTACACGCAGGGGCCAGTGGGATTGGGGATCCGCCGGCTGAGCATCATCGACATAGCCGGGGGGCGACAACCTATCCACAATGAAGATGAAAGTGTCTGGGTAGTTTTCAACGGCGAAATCTATAACTTTCCAGAACTGCGGCGGGACCTCGAAACCAGGGGACATCGCTTCTACACGCACAGTGACACTGAAGTGATCGTCCATCTCTACGAAGAAATGGGTGTTGAGTGCGTCAGGAACCTTCGTGGGATGTTCGCGATAGCGCTGTATGACCGGCCCCGCAGGCGATTGCTACTGGCGCGAGACCGGCTGGGCAAAAAGCCGCTGCACTATGCATGGTGGCGAGACCGCCTGCTTTTCGCCTCCGAGATAAAGGCCGTGCTTGCGGTTGCGCCGGGGTTGGCGGAAGTGAACCCTGAAGGGCTATTGCAGTATTTCTACTTCGGGTATGTCTCCGATCCGCTCACGGTGTTCCGGCAAATCCATAAACTCCCTCCCGGACATCTTCTGGAGTACGAGGGCGATCACTGCGTTATCCGGAAATACTGGGACGTTCCGGCGTACGGAACGCGGGCAAAAATGTCTGAAGAAGACTGCCTGCAAGAGCTCGAGCACAAGCTGGATGAGGCAGTCCGTATGCGACTGGTCAGCGATGTGCCGTTAGGAGCGCTGCTGAGTGGTGGAGTGGACTCGTCAATTGTGGTTGCCTTAATGGCGCGGGCGAGTCGCGGTCCGGTCAAGACCTTTTCCATCGGTTTTCAAGCGGACGAGTTCGACGAATCTGTGCACGCGCGGCGTGTGGCGGAGCATTTCGGCACCGAACACCAGGATTTGTTGGTTGAACCCAACATCGAGGAGACTTTGCTGTTCCTCTCCGGGATGCTGGAGGAGCCGTTTGGCGATTCTTCCATGCTGCCGACCTATTACGTTTGCCGTATGGCCCGACAGCAGGTGACGGTCGCCCTTTCAGGCGACGGAGGCGATGAACTATTCGCGGGCTACGATCGCTATCAGGTGGCGATGGATCATCGCCATTTTGATCGGGTGCCGGGTTGGATGGGCCGCATCTATCGGCAGCGCGTGCATGACCACTTGCCCTCAGGGACTTACGGAAAGAATCGGGCGTGGAATGCTTCGCTCTCGGCGCGTGACCGCTATCTGGATGACGTATCGATTCTGCCCGCGCTGCATCGGGAGAAGAGTTTGTTTACCGAGGAATTCCTTCTGGCTGCTTCGAGACTACCAGACCCGCTCGGGCAGTTCCGTCGTTATTACGATGATGCCCCCGCCAGCGATGCGCTCAGCAAACTGCTGTATCTGGATACCAAGACGTACTTAGCGGGGGACATTCTTACCAAGGTTGATCGCATGAGTATGGCGACGTCGCTCGAAGTCCGGGTTCCGATGCTCGATCACGAGTTGGTGGAGTGGGTGACCGGCCTGCCGATCGCGTGGAAGTCACGCAATGGAACGCGAAAATATCTGTTGAAGAAATTGGCGGAGAGGCTGGGGGTTCCATCTGCGGCGCTACATCGGCCAAAACAGGGCTTTTCGCTGCCGTTGGTCGAATGGATGAAGAAGGAACTCAAAGAACAGATGCTTTCTGTGCTGCTGGAGCCGCAGAGCTTGCAGCGGGGTTATCTCAAACCCGAGGTGGTTCGAACTTTGCTGTCCGAACACTTGCGCGGGCGGCGCGATCGCTCTGCACTGCTTTGGCGAATGCTGGTGCTGGAGCTTTGGCACCGAAATTTCCTGCATGCGGCCACTACTGCGCTCCCGCAGTAGCCCGAGTGACGGCGTCCACGTCTGCGCCGAGATCTTTGCCATCCGTGCCCCCATTTCGGAATCGGCTCTGTTTCGAGAGATGATAATCGCTGCCGCTGCCATCGCTATAGTTGGTAAATCCGACGTCGCGCAAGGTTTTGGGGAAGTTGTTTCCACGCGGCCAATTGCCCCAGCCACCGATGATCGCGTTGTGGTCGAAACGATAGGAGTTGAAACAGTTCTTGAGCACATCCCCGGGAGCATTGCCGCCCGGTTCAGACGAGCAGGCGAGTTGCGGACCGCCTCCGGTGGCGGTGAATTGATATTCACCGGCGGTGACGATGCTGTTGGTGAAACTGAAATCACGCATGGCCCGGTCAGGTGGGCCGCCGACGAGAAACAAAGATTTTGGTGGAAAGGCGGTGATGTGGTTGAGCGCAACAGAACGCAGAGTGGGCGTGTCCATGGAAATCTGGGCCAGAGTTCCGATGCCTTGCGAAGACGGTTTGCCGATGTCGTCGATGATGACGTCGTGAATGCTGTAGCGTTCTCCAGCGCTGGCGGCAGCGCCGGAATCGTCGCGGCTGTTGGCGATCTGAAAGCCGCTGCCCACATGGCTGATCTTGCAATCGCGGATCGTGACATCGGTGACCGTGCAGAGCGGGCAGGTATTGTGGCCCTGGTTCTTGGGCGTCAGCAAGATGGCGAAACCGGTTTGTGAAAATCCTCCCCAGGCGTTTTCCAAAACATTGCCTTCAAAGAGCACGCGCTGCGCGTTCTTCAGTTCGAACAGGTTCTTCACGATGAAAGGGCGGCCGTTGGCTGCTCCTACGAAATGCGGATCCCCTGGCCGCCAAATGACCGGTTTGAAGAGGTAGTTGTGCCTGATTTCGATGTCAGTTGGTACTTGGGTAGCCGCTCCGCCGCCGAATAGCACGCTCTCCGCCGCTGCCTCAAGAAAATTGTTCACGATTTTGTAAGGGCCCATGGGGCGACTCCCCGTACCGCCCGCAATGGCCTGAGCGTCGGTACAGGCGCCGGTTCCAGCGGTGCAGTGGAAATCGGAAAAGAAAGAGTCCACTACGGCAACCTGAGAGCTTCCGCCCAGAAGGATTCCGCGGGTGGTTTCATCCTGGGGAGTGCCGTGAATCCAAACGCGATCGAAGATCAGGTGACTCGCGTCCCCGCCGTCTTCCTGCAACACCAGATTGTAGATGGTCGCTCCCGGCGACTCACGCGTGATTTCAAGACCGAGAAAGCGATAATGGTTCGCGCCGTCAGTAAGAACAATCGGGCCGCTGCCGCTGCTTGCTGCATAGGAGAGTTTTGCCAGAACATTTTTCGTCGAAGCGCAATGGAACGGCGGCCTGCCTGGAAGCGCGTCGACTCCGGCATAGCAAGGTCTCATCCGAGTTCCTTCCGGTGGCAAGTCGCGCTCGGAAGCTGATGTGCGAATGATGATCCAGTGGGAATCATCACAGGGCTTGGCGGGAATCTTGAACAAGCCGTGAAAAGTCGCGCCCGCTTGTAACGCGATGATGTCGCCGCAGGACGCTGCGTCGAGTACCTTTTGGAGGTCTTCTCCCTCCTTTACGAATACCGTCCGGCCGGGTGCGGGGGTGTCAGCGAGAGAGCTGCGAACATAAGCCCGGGGCAGCTCGGCAGGACCATCGAATTGGGGCGTGGACATCGCGTTCTGAGGTAAGGGATTGGCAATCGAATGGCCCGGCAGAGCGATGCAAAGCCATCCCAGAACAAGCACGATTCTGACCGCCCAGTGAGTCGAGCATTGCGACCGTACGCAGTTCATGATAGACTAAGTCAGTTAAACTAAGTTCAATAAAATGTCATGAAAACGGTTAATATCCACGAGGCGAAAACCCAGCTTTCAAGACTAGTGGAACAGGCGTCCAAAGGCGAGACATTCATTATTGCCAAGGCGGGTAAGCCAGTCGTGAAGGTCATCGCCCTTAGCACCCCCACCGGCACCCAAGTGCGGCGGCTCGGTTTCATGGCCGGACAGATTTCTGTGCCGGACGACTTTGACCGCATGGGCCAGGAGGAGATCGAACGAATGTTCCACGGTGTCAGATGAAATTTCTGCTGGATACGCATCTTCTTCTCTGGGCCTCCGCTGAACCCCGACGCCTCTCAAGAAAAATTCGACCTTTGATCGACGATCCGGACAACGAGCTTCTCTTCAGCGCGGCCAGTCTTTGGGAAGTGGCAATCAAGCGCGGTCTGGGCAGAGCAGATTTCCGGGTGGATGCGCGCTTGCTCCGCCGTGGTCTACTGGACAACGGGTACAGTGAATTGCCAATCAGCAGCGATCACGTCGTTGCCACCGAGAGCTTGCCCGCGATTCATAAAGATCCTTTCGACCGAATCTTAGTGGCGCAAGCGACGGTTGAGGGCGTCACCCTGTTGACCGTTGATCCCCTGGTATCGCAGTATCCGGGACCTATCAGAAGAGTGTAGGCGTTGATCGCCGGTGACTCTGAACAAACAAAGAGAAGGACAGCAGCCGCTAACGTCCCCGCAAAGCCGCCGGAAGATGTTCATTGACCAGCGCCAATAATTCACCTTGCAGCGAAGAGCTGCACGCCACCAGGCCGGAGAGTAGCGGTGACCGGTTATTGCAGCGCAGCGGTTGATGATCGAGGGTGCCGACATAGCCTCCCGCACTTTTCACTAGCGCCGCTCCGGCCGCCACATCCCACTCGTTCTTGGGAGTCAGAGTGAAGGTCGCATCTGCCAGCCCGGCTGACACCAGCGCCAGCTTATAGGCGACCGATCCCATGGGTCGAATCTTGAATCCTGCGTTTTCGAACGGCTTCCACTCGCCGCGCTTGGTTTCGCTGCGGCTGGCTAAGAGGAGAGCGTCTTTGAGAGTGGTTCGCTGGCTGGGGCGGGCAGGCTTGCCGTTATAGGTGAGGCCTGTTTCCAGCGAGCCGAGAAACATCTCGTTGCTTGCAGGATTACAGATTCCACCGGCTACCGGCACGCCATCTTCCACCATGGCGACGGAAATGCAATATTCGGGAATTCCGGCGACGAACTCGCGGGTGCCATCGAGCGGATCCACCACCCATACCCGGCTTTTGCGCAGGCGGCCCAAATCATCGACGCTCTCTTCGGAGAGCCAACCCTCGTCTTCACGCAGGAGTTCCTTGCGAAGCACGGCATCGGCCGCGCGGTCGGCTTCGGTGACGGGATCGTGTCCCAGTTTGTACTCTGCGTCGATGGCTCCAGCAGTGAAGCGGCCAAACACCAAGCGGGCCGCCTCGAGAGCAGACTGGATGCGTTCAACGGTTTCAGTATGAAAATGATTTGTCATGAGGTGTTGTCTATGTCGGGTTGATCAGCCCAGGAGCATTCGCGCTCCGGTGATGAGCAGGACTGTACAGAGGATGCGTCTCAGCCAAACCGTCGGCATCCGCGTGCTCAATTGAGAACCGAGAAGGCCGCCGGGAATCGAACCAATCACCAGCGCTCCCACCAGGGAAACATCGATGTTGTGAATGCGGAAGTGCATCAAGCTGGTCACGCCGGTAAGGATGACGGCGTGCATAATGTCTGTTCCCACCATCATTTTCGGGGGGAAGCTATAGAACATGAGCAGCAGCATCATGATGATGCTGCCCGAACCCACCGACGTCATGCCCACCAGAAAACCCGCCAGTAGCCCGATGAAAAACATGCCCACGATGGATTTCAGCGTAGGCTTGCGCTGGGCGACGCGTTCCTCAATCCTGCGCTGGAAGAGCATCACGGTTGGAACCAGGATCAGCAGGATGCCCACCGCAGTGGTAATGAAGGTGTTGACGCCAGTGCCGTAGACGGTTCGCAGATGGCCCAGCAGGCTGACGCCAGCGATTGATCCGGGAATGCTGCCGGAAGCCAGGCACAAGACGACTCTGCGTTTGATGGTTCCTTTTCTGACGTGTACCCAAGCCGAACCGATTTTGGTGACGAAGTTAAAGAGGGCGTCGGATCCCACCGCCAGGATCGGCGGGACCCGCAGCACAAAAATCAGGATGGGCAACAGCAGGACGCCGCCGCCAATGCCGGTCATTCCAATCAGGGTACCGACTACAAAACCGATTAGAATTTTCTCGATGAGCATAACGTCAATTGCATCCGGTTGAGGAGTGGCACTCCATCATCAGGCGCTGTGGCCATTGACTCCAATGAACCCCTCGCGTTCCATGTGCAAAATGATCTGCTGTGCCGCTTCTTCAGGACTGACATCGGCGGTGTTGATCACCACATCAGCATCCTTTGGTTCTTCGTAGGGATCAGAAATGCCGGTGAATTCTTTGAGGATGCCAGCACGTGCCTTGGCATAGAGCCCCTTGCGGTCACGCTGCTCACAGGTCTCAACCGAGGTGGCGATATGCACCAGGATGAAACCGCCCACTGGTTCAATCATGCCGCGGACTGCCTTGCGGGTTGAATCGTAGGGTGCGATGGGCGCGCAGATAGCGATGCCGCCGTTCTTGGTGATCTCCGATGCCACATAACCGATGCGCCGGATGTTGATATCGCGGTGCTCCTTGGAGAAGCCGAGTTCCGACGAAAGATGCTTGCGCACCAGGTCGCCATCGAGGATGGTTACGGGGCGGCCGCCGGTTTCGAGAAACTTGGTCAAGAGCACGTTGGCAATGGTTGACTTGCCCGAGCCTGAAAGTCCGGTGAAGAAAATCGTGACGCCCTGCTTGTGGCGAGGCGGAAAGCTGCGGCGCAGTTCCTGGACCACTTCAGGATAGGTAAACCAACTGGGGATGTCGCGTCCCTGGTTGAGCCGGTCGCGCAACTCGGTACCTGAGATGTTTAAAACGCGAGCATCTTTCGGCACTTCGTTGTCTGGGACGTATTGGTCCTGGTCTTCCAAATAAACCATCATGTTGAACGGGACCATGGTGACGCCGATGTCGGCTTCGTGCTTCTTGAACAATTCCTGGGCCTCGTAAGGGCCGTAGAACGGTTTTCCGTCGGTGTCCTTGCCGGGACCAGCGTGGTCGCGGCCCACGATGAAGTGGGTGACGCCGTGGTTCTTGCGGATGAGCGCGTGCCAGATGGCCTCACGTGGACCGCCCATGCGCATGGCCAGGGGCAATAGCGAAAGCTTCACGGTCCCTGCAGGAAATTTCGACAGCAGCAATTGGTAGCAGCGCACGCGGGTGAAGTAATCCACATCGCCGGGCTTGGTCATACCCACCGAGGGATGAATCAGCAGATTGGCCTCGACCTGCTTGGCGGCGCGGAAGGTCAATTCGACGTGGGCGCGATGCATAGGATTGCGAGTCTGAAAAGCCACCAAGCGGCGCCATCCTAAACGAGCGAACTCGGCGCGCAGCTCTGCCGGAGTCAGACGTAACGCGCGGAAGTCGTAGTGAGAAGGCAACTGGAGGCCTTCCAGAGTTCCGCCGACGTACCAGGGATTGGATTTATTGATTGTGTAGTCGGCGCCGGGGTGAGCGGCGCTGGTGCTGTTGAACACCGCTTTCGCTTCAGCTGTGCGGTCGGGCTGCCAAACATCAGTGACCGAAAGAACCGCCAGCATGACACCTTCGGGATCACGCAGGGCGATTTTGCTGCTGCCGGGTTTCAGAGTCTTGGCGAAAGCCTCGGTAACATCGAGTGTGATCGGCATGGGCCAGAGCACGCCGCTTTTCAGCCGCATGTTTTGACACACGCCTTCGTAGTCGGCCCTGGTCATGAATCCACGCAGGGGCGAAAAGCCGCCGCTCAGCAGCAGTTCCAAATCGCAGCTCTGGCGGGCGGTCAAGTCCCAAGAAGGATATTCGCGCGATTGCGCTTTCAGTTCGGCCGAACGTTCAGGGGTTGCTATGAGATCAACTAGCTCACCGCCGTGGGGCGGAATAAGATGACTGGTCGAAGCGGTCAAATCCGTGAACCTCCAAGGTTCATTAGAGTATTTATCTACTGTCTTTCCCCGGCCTTTTTCCGGAACTGAAACGCGAGGCTCAGCACTTGCGGATTCCAGAAGGGAAGAAGAAGCCTTCAAACGTTGCCCTGCCAGAGTACTACGCAATCGGGTACGGCAGCAATTCCAGATGGGTCCGGGCGAATCAAATCAAGTAAGAAGCAATTTGTGGGCCTTCGCGGCGGCGGCGGTGTACTTGCAAGTGATTGTGGTGGCTGCACTTACCGGTATTTTACGGGAAAGCCTTGTAATTCTATCGACAATGTGCAAATTTTTGCGACAAAACCCCGGCCGTTCGCAATGGTTTTCTCAGCCCTTCGGAGTGCAAACTTCTTCAATCCAGCCGCCCAAACTTCGAGCCAGGTTTCGGTAATGGTAGCGATCCGCGAACTGTTCTCTTACTTTTTCAGGGGTTCGCGCAGGCCACTCGAGAGCCTCCAATAGTCTGGATGCAATTTCCCGCGGGTCTTCTGATCGGACACAAATTCCGGCTTGGGTCTGCCGCATCACATCGGTAAGAGCTCCATCCTCCGAAACGGCGAAAATCGGTACACCGGTCTGGAGATACTCATAGAATTTGGCCGGCACCTGCAACGAGTGACTGCCTTGAAAAAGTAAAAGCAGATCGCTCTGCCAAAGCAGCTTGCCGGCTTGGTCGCAGCTGATGCGAGGACTGAACCGTATGCAACCGTTCTGCATCAGTTGGGGCACGAGCCTCGTGGCTTCGGCCAAGTAGGAAGGGTCGTTCTCGCCCTGAAACAGGACTTCGAACGAATCTGGGGACAGGCGGCCCGAGGCTATCAGATCGGCCAATGCCATCAAAAAAGTATCGATGCGGCGATGTGCATAGAGCGATCCCAGGTGAAGTAGAAGCTTCCTGGAACCTGGTTTCTGCCGTGGTGTGGCGACCAGGTCCTCAAACCCGTTGGTCAACGTGCGAAAGCTGATGGCATCGCGATCAGGATAGCGACGCTGAAGCGCCGCTGTCAGCCGTTCGGTGTTACCCAGGACGATATCTGAATGTCGAATGCAGCTTTGTTGCATGCGTTGCGCCGAGCGCAGCCACCAGGCAGGACTTGTTTCCACCGGAAGGGCGCTTGCCCATGGATCGCGGAAGTCGAGAATCAAGGGAGTCGCGAATTTCTTCTTCAGACTGCGAGCGACCAGATGGGACGTCCAGGGCGGACCGCTGGAAAAAATCGCATCGATTTTTTCCTCACGCAGAAGCTGTGTACCCAGCCGTACTGCGGATGGGTACCATCCCCAATAACGGTCGGGAAGCTGCAGGAGTGACCTGAAGTTTCGGCGCAAAATACCGGGATTGGGAGAGATCCGTGCGGGATCGGACGGGTTGTGAGCACCCTCGTTGCGGAGCAGCCGTCTTCTTGCTGCAGCATACCAGTCCAAAGGGGTGGACATCATAGGGGCGCGCAGCACGCGGAGGCCGGGCGCCAGCTTGCGCGAGTAATCCTGGAGGTCTGTGGATCGCTCCTGGGCGCAGAGTACGATGGGTTCGATTCCCCAATCCGGAAGGTAGCGGCAAAGTTGCGATATTCGGATGGCCCCCACCTCCGCCAGCGGAGGGAAGGTGTGACTTACCATCAGGACACGGAGTTGGCGATCCAAGCAGGTCCTCTTCCGCAGCCGCCCAGAGGTTTCTCGCACGCGGCGGCTTACAGACTATCGCGATTGCACCGGACTGGAAATGGGAGAGCGGAGCATTTGCAAGATTTTCAGCAGGTCGTGTCTGCGCCTGAAATTGACCGCGCCGGTGGCGAGAACGTAAGCCGCAGCTCCGCTCAAGACCTCGATGGTCAAGCGGAGGGCGGCCGGGCGGCCGGGTGGCAGGGATCGCTTCAGCAGCAGTACGACGACGCCCATGACCAGGCTGCCGAGCATCGCGGGGCGCAAGACCCGAAGGTAGTCTTTCCAGGGCAAATCCATCTTGCGGAAGGCGCGCTGGAAAAGAGGAACAGCCACCAGCGGATACAACAACAGCCACACGGTCGCAATCCCGCTATTTCCCCAGCGGCTGGCCACCAGGAAAGAAGCTGGCATCACGAGCGCCGCGGCGATCGAGTTCCACATAGCAAAGCCGCTTTCGCCGATTGTATTGAGCGCAACCGGAATCATCGGCGCCAGGCAGCGGAATGACGCGAAGAATGCAAGAAGCCGCAAGGGCACGACTGCGGGCATCCATTTCTGACCCAATACGGTGGCGACAAATTCGGGTGCGACCAGGCCAAGCCCCAGGCTGGCGGGGAAGGCAATGAGGGAAATACCTTCAGTAAGGTTCAGAAGATAACGCCGCAACAACACACGCTCTTTCTGCACTGCGGAAAACAACGCCGGAGTCACGCTGTTGATCACCCCGGCAAGCTTGTCCACGGGAATGTTGGCGATATTCCAGGCGATCGAGTACACGCCCAGAGCCTTTTCCCCCAGGATGCGGCCGGAGATGACCAAGTCGGCGCTGGTATAGCTGTACCAAGCCAGCCGGCTTATCAAAATGTGCCGGGTAAAACGAATGGCATGCCGCAACGAACCCGGACGTGGCCAGGCAAATGCACAACGGCGCCGCGATAGAGTTAAGCCAGTGTCGATGAGGGTGCCGGTTATCGATCCAATCACCAGGGTCCAATAGCGAAATCCCATCCACGCGGCCAAGACCGTGACAATCGCCAGCGACAGGGCGCGGCTGCCTTCGATCACCGACAGCAGTTTGAAACGAAGATCTTTTTGCAAAAGCGCCGACGGCACCGAGCGAAACGACGAGACAACAAAATTGGCACTCATGACGATGACCACCCAAGGCAGGCGAGGAGAAGCAAAGAATATTCCCAGTGGGACAGCCACCGCGCAGGACACCGCAAAGCCAGCGAATCCCAGCAAGATCGCCAGGCCATTCAGCTGAGCGAGATGGTCGGGGCTCAGCTCGCGCAGGGTGACTACCGCGGTTCCGACTCCGAATTCGCTGATGAGAGTGATCAGGCCGAGATAAACGGTCGCCATGCCTAAGATTCCGTAGTCTTCCGGCATCAGGAGTCGCGCCACGATGAGAGTGGACGCCCAGGTGATGATCTGGCTGCTCCAGCGCACGCCCCCCGCCCAGACCAGGCCGTGAACCAGAGAGCCATCCAGGTCAGGCTTTTCAATGTCAGTGATCGGAGGGAAAACATCCATGTTGTGGTTCATCCTGGTTGCACAGACTTGGACGGCAACGAACCGCCGAGGCCGAGGAACTGGCGCTAACGTCCGGCGTTTGATGCTTGTTTCTGGGGGGATTGTGCAGCCGCTTCGTGTGCCGGCACGGCATAGGGCGGCCTGCTGCCGGACCTTTCGGTGAATGAATATTTCAGCAGGCACCACACCGCCCGCACTCCATCCTTCCAGCCGATCTTCTTACCTTCTTCGTAGGTTCGTCCCCAATAGCTGATGCCGACTTCGTAGATCCGCAGCCGGCGCTTGGCAACTTTGACGGTGATCTCAGGTTCAAATCCGAATCGGTCCTCCCGAATCTGGATGGACTGGATCACATCCCGGCGGAAGGCCTTGTAGCAGGTTTCCATATCGGTCAAATTAATGTCGGTCAAGCAATTCGAAAGCAGCGTCAGCAGCCGGTTTCCCACGGAATGCCAGAAATAGAGAACACGGTGCGGCGCCGCCCCCAGAAAGCGAGAGCCGTAGACGACGTCCGCCTTGCCCTGGACCAGCGGATCAAGCAGGGAATGGTAGTCGATAGGATCATACTCCAGGTCGGCATCCTGGATGATTACGTAGTCGCCGCGTGCGGCCTGAATGCCGCGCCGCAAAGCCGCGCCCTTGCCCAGGTTGCGCGGCTGAAGAAAAACCTGCACCTGGCAATATTCTCTTTGTAATTCCGTCAGAAGTTCCCGCGATCCATCCTGCGAACCGTCATCTACACACAGCAATTCGACCTCGAAAGGAACGGCCAACACGCGCTCTACTACCTGGCGCAGAGTGTTGCGCTCGTTGTAGACCGGCATGACGACAGACACTCTCATAGGAGAGAATTCGCCCTAGTGTAATGCATGCAAGCTGCCGAACCTGATATTTTCACTGGCAGGTGCACGTGTAAATAATTCTCAGGCGTCAGCGGCAATTGGGGAAATTTGACATGAATATGCAAACCCAGTGGACAAACTGCCGTCACCGGGTGACGGTCACCGCCGAAATTCCGGCAGACCGCTGAAACGGCTTGCTGGGAACGGGAAGTCCGAGGCCGGCTGTACATCTCTTATCCGGTGCGTGGTTGCCGCGCTCCGATGCCAAATTTCTGCCATGTTTTGTCGGAGTTAGCCACTCGAGCACTGCAGTTCATTGGCTTCAGGACCCGAGGTCACGCTGGCAATGCGAGGCTGAATTCTAGTGATGTTGCTCAATCCGGCAACCGGTGAGGAAATCGTTTGGGGTGGCACTGTGAATGCTGTGAACTCAGGCACAGCCAGTCAAACTTGGTTCTTCGCGGCTGCACGGCGAAGGTGTACCCGGAGTGCGGGTTACCGTGCATGGGACACACTAAATACTTTCTTGGATAGTTGGATGAGGGAGAAAACCGTTCGGATGGGGCCGCGGGAACAGCAAATCAGCGAATTACTGCTCCAAGGTTGTGACAACTCAGAAATTGCTACGCAGTTGAACATAGCGCAGCGAACCGTAAAGGCACACTTCAACCGACTCTTCCTGCGCTTCGGCATCAAGAACGGAATCAAGCGGGTGAAGCTTGCAACACTCTTGTACCGGAGGGAGCTATGCCAACAGAGCAACTCTACGGAACCAGAATCCCCAACGAACGTGAACAGCAAGTCATTGCCCTGGTTGCCCAAGGACTCAAGAACAGTGAAGTCGCGGAAGCCATCGGCACCACGGAACACGTCGTCAAGAACTACCTCCGCGTCATCTACGACAAGCTGGGACTCTGGAACCGGGTCGAACTAGCGCTGTGGTACGAAGCCCGGCGCCACGAGGGCGTGGCCCGCGCCTGAGCGCCAAAAGCAGGCGCATGCGGCAGCCGTTACTCGCAGTTCTTGCGGGCGGCAGGTTGAAATTGATCTAGTTGGGCATCGTGCTGAAGTTCGAACTTGCCCCCGGGAGTCTTCCCATAGAGGTCCGAACCTGAGCAGTAGTAGAGTGCTGTGTGAACATCAACCCATACCCAGGCATTAGGATTGCCGGCGGCGATCGGCACCGGCGGTGCTTCCGCTAAACCCAGACTGATCAGAGTGCGTTCGAAGAGGGTAAGCTTAGGCGCGGCCGGAGATTGGCCGGCGCGATATTGACTCGGATGCAATCCCCAGCCGGTCAGCGCAATCAGCAGGACCATGGCTGCGAGTGCAACCGAAATATCCCCGCTGTGCTTAGCTAGCCAAATTCGTCCCGGCGAGTTGGTCTTTTCGAGAGACTGCAACCACTTCAGAGCCTGGTTTGCCGAAGTCCAAGTCGGCGGCGGACCCGGCTCAGGTTGTGGCTCCGCGGTTACGGAATTCTGTTCGTCGACTTCAGGTTCGACCACGGTTACAGGGTCCCCAGTGGCGCTGAGAGCGAGAGCAAAAGCGCCATCTGTCGAAGCAAGCTGGTTCGAAAAGTCCGTCAAAACGGGCTCGGCCGAAGAAGCGGGCTGTGGCTCGCCCACCCAATGCTGACCGGCTTCCAAGTCAATCTGCGGAACTGCATGTTCTTCCTGGAGCGACTCTCCGGCCGGGGTCTGCGACTCCATTGAACGCGGAGTGCCACAACGGCCGCAGAACAATTCCTGGTCTTGAAACGCGTAGCCACATTGTGCGCAGCTGGAAGCGGCGTTGTCCGGTTCGTTGGCCTCACTTATGGCGGATAACAGAGCCTCGATTTCCGGTGATGTGGCTTCCGGAACAGGATCGGCTGCTTCAACCTTTGTTGCCGGTGCGGTGGTGACTGGATCTGCCGCTGTGGGCTCTGCCGCCAGCCGTTCCAGTTGCGGCCGCAGTTGTTCCAGAACCTGGAGCATGGTGGCCCGTTCTTCCGCCAAAGCTTGCTTCCATTCCACCTTGGCGGCTCTGGCGATGGCCTCGCCCAGTAATCCTGCCATCACCTGGCAGCTTTGCACCTCTCGTCCCTGAATGGCATCGCATTCCGGGAAGCGAACATCGAGCAAGCCCGACACTTTGCCTTCGTGATAAACCGGAAACAGGAAAGGTGATTTGCTATCGTGCCGCTTCAGGAGTTCGCCGATGAGTGCAGGGTCTGAAGCCGCGGTTTGCAGGAATTCGGACAAACTGGAATCAATCGGCACGCCCATGCCGGTCAGGGAAGCGACCGTTCCCACTGCCGCGGCATACTCCATTTGATCGTCATGAATGAGGGCGACGGCGATTCCGGTGGCGCTGGTGATCTTCTGCAGGCGCTCGGCAATCAGTCGTGCGGAGGCTGGCAGATCGTTATCTTTGGAGCGCAGCAATTCCTGGGTCACGGCAATCTCTGCGAGGGTCTCGGCCGGGTCAAGAGCAGCGTGAGTTGGGGCTGGCGACGTTTGACTGCGCTCTTGTAATACGTATGCAGCTTCCAGCATTTGCTGGAAAGTAGCCTCATCCAATGCGGGCGTGGTGCGCGCACTTGCCATTTGCGATTCCACCTCTGACCGTTTTCTCTTGGTTGCTCGCTTCAATTCGCGGCCCCTTGGGAAGTGCAATTGGCAGTCCAAACCTGGGCTACAAGCCCGCAAGCCCTTGATTCTAGCAGTCTTGGTCAAGCCACCGTACGCTTTCCTGGTCACCGGCAAAGTGCTTTCCGCTCTTGCGATTATGGCGAACGCAGCCGCCGGAGCGCGGGGTCACAGAATTATCCGATTCCCCGGGAAGGTAACTGTTACCGACACCCAAGCGTAACCGATGCGCAAGGACTTGCACTTTCGCAGGATGAACCTTCTTACGTGCGTGTCGCAGACCGTTCGGGATCTGCGCTTGTTCGATTCTGAACATTTGAATCTCGAGGACGAACAGGAGGTCCTTTAACACTCAAACTACCCGGCATAAAATCAGCGACTTAGGATTCGCCCCGGCGGAAGCCGGGTTGCACAGCACCTATTGGAACCACGTGATTCCTATGGCAATTTTGACGGAAGATATTCGTTACGGCGTCCGAATGCTGCGCAAAGCGCCGGGGTTTACGCTGGTGGTGGTGCTGACGCTGGCGCTCGGAATCGGCGCCAATACGGCGCTTTTCTCGGTCGTCAACGGCGTGTTGCTGCACCCGCTGCCCTATCCTGATCCTGAGCAGTTGGTCAGGCTGCACGAAAGTAAACCCAGCTTTGAAACCGGTTCTATCTCTTATCCCAATTTCCGCGACTGGCAAAAAGAAAACCAAACCTTTTCCGCGATGGCAATCTCTCGCGACAACTCGTTCGCCCTGACTGGCAGTGGCGAGGCCGAACAACTGAGCGCAGAATTAACTTCGTCAGATTTCTTCTCGTTGCTAGGGGTGAAGCCGGTGATCGGCCGTGTTTTCGCGCCGGGTGAAGATGAAATCGGCGCCGCTCCCGTCGCCATCATCAGCGCGAGCCTGTGGGAACGCAAATTCTCTACTTCTCCCGGCATCCTGGGTAAAGGAATCACTCTCGACGGCAAGGATTACACCGTCGTAGGCGTAGTGCCTTCGAATTTCAATCTGCTGCTGCGGAGTTCCAGCCGGAGCTTTCATCCTAGCGAAGTGTATGTGCCCATCGGGCAGTGGGGCAATCCGGCACTGCTGAACCGCGGTGCAGGTCTGGGACTTCATGGCGTGGGCCGCTTACGCCCTGGCACCTCGATTGAGCAGGCCCAGGCAGACATGGACCGGGTGACGCGCAACCTGGCCATCGCCTATCCCGATAGCGATCGCGGCATCAGCGCCAAGTTGATTCCGCTCAAGTCTGAGGTGGTGGGCCGGGTTGAGCCGATTCTGTTGGTGTTGCTGGGAGCGGTAGGGTTTGTGCTCCTGATTGCCTGCGCGAATGTCGCCAATTTGCTGCTGGCGCGCTCGACCGTACGCACACGTGAGTTTGCGATTCGAGCGGCTTTGGGTGCGTCGCAGGGACGCGTGGTCCGCCAACTCATTACCGAAAGCACGATGCTAGCCCTCGCCGGTGGCGTACTCGGTCTCCTGCTTGCAGGGTGGGGAACTCGCGCTGCGCTCGCCCTGTTACCCTCGGCGCTGCCACGTGCGCAGGAGATCGGGCTGGATAGCCGCGTTCTTGTTTTTACCTTCGCCATCTCCGTGGCCGCCGGCCTGCTTTTCGGTCTGGTTCCGGCGTTGCGAACTTCCCGGGAAGACCTGCATAGCACGCTCAAAGAAGGCACTCGCAGCGTCAGTGGCGCGCATCATCGTACCCAAAGCGCTTTCGTGGTTGTTGAGATTGCGATGGCGTTGGTTCTTTTGAGCGGCGCCGGATTGCTGATTCGCAGCCTGGTGCAGCTCTGGAACGTCAACCCCGGATTCGATTCGCGCAACGTGCTCACGTTCAACGTGTCGCTTCCCGCCTCCACAGCTCAAGCCAGTCCCGCCGCTATTCGCGCCGCCTGGCGTGAATTCGATGACAAAATGAAATCGACTCCGGGTGTCCAGTCCGTCTCGCTCTCTTGGGGCGCGTTTCCCATAAGCGGCGATGACGAAACGCTTTTCTGGATTGAAGGTCATCCCAAACCGTCCAGCGAGCACGACAGGAACTGGGCAGTCAAGTATGTTGTCGAACCGGACTATCTGCGGACCATGGGACTCCAGGTGAAACGTGGCCGATTCTTGAACACGCAGGACAATGAACACTCCCCCCTGGTCGTAGTCATTGATGATGCTTTCGCGCGCAAGTACTTTCCCAACCAGAATCCCATCGGGAAACGGCTATATATGGATGTGTTCGATCCCGATGCGGCCGAGATCGTCGGTATCGTGGGCCACGTAAAACAGTGGGGCCTCGACCGCGACGATTCTGAGGCAGTGCAAGCCCAGGTCTATTTGGCCTTTATGCAACTGGGCGACCCGATTATGAAGCTGACGGCTCCGGGTGCAGGAGTGGTGGTGCGGTCTACCGCTTCAGCCCCAGCCTTGTTCGACTCGTTGCGTCACGTCAGTGCCCAGATGAGCAGCCAGCAGGTGGTTTACGGTCCCGAAAGTATGGACGAGATTGTTTCCGAATCGCTGGCGGCGCGGCGCTTTTCCATGATTCTGCTGGGCGTTTTTGCCGGCTTGGCATTGTTGCTGGCCAGCATAGGCATCTATGGCGTCATTTCCTATGTGGTGGGTGAGCGCACCCGCGAAATGGGCATTCGAATGGCTCTGGGCGCGCAGCGCTCCGACATCCTGTGGCTGATTTTGCGGCAGGGCGGACGCTTGGCCGGGGCTGGTCTAGTCCTCGGTTTGCTCTCGTCCATAGGCCTGGCCCGTTTTATGACTGACCTGCTTTACGGAGTTCGGGCAACCGATCCGTTAACTTTCCTAGTGGTTGCAATGCTGCTTGGCTTGGTAGCGCTAGCGGCTTGCTGCGTGCCCGCCCTGCGCGCGGCAAGAGTCGATCCCATGGTCGCCCTGCGCTACGAGTAGTCAGCGCGCGAAACTCACCGAAAACGAGACCATTCCGGGAGCATCACGCCCATTCTGGCGTTTCGAATTGCCACATCCGGCAATCTGCGCGAATGAAACTGAGAGATCACAAGTCTTTAGCCACTTGTGTTCGACGGCGAAGGTTTGGCGAAGTGGTTGCTCTAGGTTTGAGAGACGGCGCGAACTCTGCTATTGGAGGGAACGGCGCTGACCTAGGAGAAAGCTATGATGGATCTAAGCGGAATCAAGATCACTCGGAGAGACGAACAGGTTCTCAACTTGCTGGTGCAGGGATGCAGCAATAAGGAGATTGCGGAACAACTGAACATCAGTCCGCGCACCGTGAAACAGCATTTGCGCACGTTGTTTCTGCGAGCAGGAATTGTCGACGGTCGCAAACGCGTGAAGCTGGCCACCGCAATGTACCAGAGAGGAGTGTCCTGTGCAGCCCTGTGATCAGCTGACTGGCAAAGAAACACAAGTGGCAACCCTGGTATGGCAAGGCTTCACCAATCGCGAGATTGCCGCCAATATTGGCACTACCGAGCAGGTGGTCAAGAACTACCTGCGCAGTACCTTCGACAAGCTGGGGGTCTGGAGCCGGCTGGAGCTAGCGCTCTATGTGGCTAGTCACGGGGGGGCCGAGTGGAGATCTGGCCTTACCTGGCAACCGGGAACGTGAGTGGTTTCTTGGGCAAGAACACAGAGGTAGCGACGATTGGTGAGCGCGAATGCTGGGAGAATGCCACTTTTGCAGCTGGGCTATCAGGACTGATTTAGGCCGAGTTTTTCACAGACCGGGCAGGGCCGGGGCACACTACCGCAGTTCCTTCACTGGGCTGATCTCACGGCGGTTGTGCTTGCGACGCTGGATGGAGTGAGGGTTCCTCTTTGCTGGCTGCACTGTTCTCAGGGCAACGGGTTGTGGAGGGCAGGCATGTTTAAGAAAACCCAGAGCCTGCTGACCCGCAAAAATGTTTGACTCGAGCCTGCTCGATAGCGTAGACAGCCCAGAGTTTCACCGTCTCGTGGCGCCGGGGTCAAACAGTTGGGAGCGGGCGATTGAAGGCAGCAGCGGTTACGCCCGCCCGGTACGACGCCAGTGACGGCGAATCATGTGATCCCCAATGCCAACAACTGAATTTAAGCCAACGAAAGCTTCGGTCCTGGTAGTTGAAGACTCCCTCGAACTGCAAAATTATCTTCGCCTGCTGCTGGAGCTGGACCGTTACCAGGTTGAAATCGCCGGCAATGGAGAAGAAGCGTTGCAGCGCATCCGGAATGGATGTTCACCCAGAGTCGTGCTGCTCGATTTGCAGATGCCAGGGATGGACGGCCTGGAGACGTTACGAATCCTGCGAGAGCTTCACCCTGGAGCGAAGGTCATCATGTGCTCGGGAGTGGACGATCCCGACAAGATCGGGCAGGCGATTTCGCTCGGAGCGCAGGCTTATCTAGTCAAGCCGGTTCAGCATTTGTACCTTTCGGCAGCCATCGAACGCTGCCTGGCGCAGGAGGCTGCGGAGTGCCACGATGCGATGAGGGCAGAGGTGACCACCCTGGCGCCACAAGTGGTGTTCCGGCCCAACTGACTCTATTCATCTGCCAAGACGAATCGTACTTTCCAGGAATATCCGCAGTTGGCTTACGTCCTGCTCCGAAATCTGAAGAAATTGCACTCCGATTCCAAATCCAGGGGTGCTGGTAACGACTCTGCCCTGGGCCCATAGTTTGGCGTCGTTCACCCAGATTCCGATCTTTATCTGCATGCCCTTGGGAAGCGGATTGGGCATTTCGACGAAACATCCGCCGACACTCAAGTCCGCGGTGCGGGCGCGGATGGGCGCTTCTTGGCCCTCGGGATGAATTTCAACCGAATTCACGGTTTTGAAGCGGGGATGGGCGCGGCGGTCGTGGGGATCACGAGCGACGGTTCCGGCGCCATCTGCTCCGGGACCCGGGAGGGCAAAGTCCCAAAGCGGCTTATCTGGCGACAAGTTAAGCAAACCGATACGGTTCTGTTTTGGAGTGCCGGGCGCCCCCACCCACATGACACGGAAATGAACTTTATTGGTTCCGTAGGTCAGGCCAATGATCTCGCCCATCTTGAGCTGGGCCTGCACTCCACCTAACTCCGCGCCGTGGCGGCTCACGTTGAGCGTGTTGAGTTTTTCGGAGAAGATTTGCCCATTGGTATCTGTGCCGAAGATTCGGATTGGCACTGCCTTGTCGACTCTGGGCTCGCGGCGCTTGCCCATGGTTCTCGAGACCCTCCGCGGATCGGGTTGGAATGCCCTGGGTGTGGTGATTCTAATGCAAACCGCGAACTTGCCAAAGTATCGGGTCAGCCACCTGCTGGGGCACGAGGCGATATGAGAGGGGAAAAACGCTGCAAAAGGTTGCGCGATGCAAGCCGCAGGGAAGGCGTAGAATGCCGGGAAAACCGGCATTTGGCGTGACTGGCGCGGCATTCCAATTGCTCATGAGAGCTGGACGTCTCGAGGAACCGGCGCATCTCCCGCCCGGTGGTCTCGATCTGAGGTAGGGATGACCCACAAAGAAACTTTCTGGATGGCCTGCGATTCTACCGAGTCATTGCGGGCCGAATACGGCCCATTTCATACCCGGGCGGAGGCGGAAGCGCAGGCGCATCGTCTGGGGTTTGGCTACCTCCTGCGCTATGAGCATGTCATCGACGGCAAGGATGACATCAAGGAAGTCCGCTGCATTTTCATTGAGCTGCCGGGTTGCGCCCGGTTGGCTCCGGCGCCGCGCGAGTCGCGCAAATTTCACACCCGCTGTGCCACCTGCGGAGAGACCGCCGTCCACGATGAGCCTTGGCGAGCGGAAGTCTGGGCAGACATTCATGAGTTCGAGCATACGCGGCACAAAGTTCGGTTGTTCGAACAATCGCGCGGCGAAGGCTTCAAGGAGATCGGCGACTGGCGCGACCAGTGTGCGTGATCTGTAATCCCCTGCCGCATGACCCTGCAAAAGATAACTTTTTTCTGCTAGTCTGTTTCTCGGTAGTCTACTGAGATCGGTTCTATGACCTTACTCATTCTCCTGGTGCTGGCGGGAATCCCTCTGCTAGGCGTGCTTTGGATCGCTGTTTATGGTTCTCTCACGACCGTGGATGGCTTGTTCATGTCGCTGATTTTGCTGGCGATGTCGGGCATCCTGGGGGCGACGGCTTTGTTCGAGTTGAAACGGCCGAAATCGGCGGCTTCATCGGGCGCGCGTGTCATCCCCGGTGGATTGGTGCAGAGCGGACGGGTACAAGACGTCGTGTTCTACGAAGCCCATGTAGGCGAGCCCAACAAATCAATCGTTATCCTGACCAACGATGGCAAGTCTGCGCAAACTTTGGTGGTCGAAGGCGACGCGCGCAACGCGCTTCCTGTTGGCCAGAAGGTTCAGATCACCCTCCGCAAACAGCATGGACAAAACGTGCTCGCCGACGTTGTGTATACCTAAGCTAGCACCTGCCACTCACTGCAGTTTCGCGTACTCTGCCTTGGCGTCTTTCAGGATGGGTACGTCAGAATCAGCATCTTTCCAGAGCGTGAAGAAATCTTGATATGCTGCCTTCGCCTTGGCGGTGTCACCAGAGACAGCATAAGCGCGAGCCAGTTGAAGGTGGGCGAGTGAGCCGAGCAGGAAGTTCTGGATGATTCCGGAATGATCGAGAAACTTCTGGAATTCGGCAGCCGCGGCGGGGCCGTTCTTTTGCGCCAGGTATGCCAGGCCGCGAATGTACGCGGGATACATTGAGGTTCCCGGAGGAGGTCCCCCGAGTTCGTAGGGTAGGGCGGGCTCGAGCGCGACGATCGCCCGGTCAGGCGCCTGTTGCGCCATCGCAATCGAGGCCTCGATTACCGGAAACCAGTACACCTTGAGATAAGTGTTGGTGGGTTCAGACTTTTCGAGCGCTTCGAGGATGCTTCTGGACTGAGCGGTTTCGCCGCTGCGTGCCAGGGCCACAGCGGATAGAACTTTGACATCACGCCCGGGGGCGAGCGCCAGCGCCCGGGCAACGCCTTGCCGGGCAGC
>Ga0207057_1064_pt1 | contig 28251 bp, 19 predicted proteins | sample Alteio_BWMinCont_33_FD_153265 | JGI IMG/M metagenome (GOLD analysis project Ga0207057, IMG submission 153265) | Enriched cells from forest soil in Barre Woods Harvard Forest LTER site, Petersham, Massachusetts, United States -... | ecosystem: Environmental > Terrestrial > Soil > Temperate forest >... | reverse complement strand
TTGCGATTCGCGTTCGTGGGAACGCTGACGGAGCCGGTCTCAATGCCCTGGATGAAGCGTTGGCCCTGATAGTCGCCGAAGAAGAAGATCTTGTCCTTGCGAATCGGCCCACCGATGGTGCCACCGTACTGGTTTTGATGGAAGGCCGCACGCTCGGGCGAGAAGTAGTTCCGCGCGTCCAGATGCGTGTTGCGAAAGAACTCGAAAACATTTCCATGAAAGGCATTGGACCCGGACTTCGTCACCACGTTGATGATGCCGCCAGTGAAGCTCCCGTACTCTGCATCCACGTTGCTCGATAGAATGCGGAACTCAGCAATCGAATCAAGGTTCGGGATGATCCCGGCCTGCTGGCCGATGGTCTCCTGAACGCTTGCGCCGTTGAGGTAGTAAGCGTTATCGGATTCACGCTGACCATGAATGGAGAACTGGCCCGTGTTGGTCTCGCCTGCGGCAGGTACCGTTCCAAAGCCGCCGCCAGAGTTGGTGTTGGCCGCACCGCTCGTCGTAATCGGGGAGACACCGGCCTGAACCGCGAGCAGGTCCGTGTAGCTCCGTCCGTTGAGTGGAATATCGACCACCTGCTTGCTCTCGATGGTCTGGCCTATCTGCGTGTCGGTGGTGCGGACCTCAGCGGTGTTCTGAGTGACTGTGATCTCCGAAGATGCCTGGGCAATCTGCAACGGAACATCAATCGCGAGGGCCGTGTTCACATCGATCTTGATCTTGCTGGTCTGCTTGTACGGTGTGAATCCGTCTGCCGTTACATCAAGCTCGTATTGGCCAACTGGGACCACAGGAAAGGCGAAGACGCCCTCTCCATTGCTCGTCGTCTTCTGCGTTACGCCAGTCGCCGTGTTGATCAGAGACACGCTGCTGCCGGAGATGAGAGCACGGCTCGTGTCCTCCACTGATCCGGTTATCCTTCCGCTTCCTGTTTGAGCAAGAGCAGAATGACTCATCAAGATGGAAAGCAGGATTAGAGAAAGAATGAATCCGACTGGGATCAAAAGGTTATCCAGTAGGGCGCTCCATCCGCGAGGCGGCTGCGGCCCATCTTCGGCGCGAATATTTACGTTATACGTCCAGGCATCGTCGATCAGTTTGCGGTGGTTCATCGTAGTCTCCGGTGTAGCGCGTCCAGCCATCCAGGCACACGTCTACCGTTCTGGGCGGAGCCGCCATCCGGCTCGCCAGTGAGTCTTTCGTCTGCGTCTTGTCTGAAACGCAGGCACTCAGTTGTTACGGAGCTTTGTTCAATAAGCTCGCGCAGTGAGCGGAGATCCCCTGCTGCGAGCTAAGAGCATCATGCGATGTCGTGCTCAGAGAGGGATTGCCGCCAGCCTCCGGCAATGCGGAGGCTCACTAGGAACCGGGTCGACCATACTTCCTCCTTCATATTGCGAGCGGTTAGTGGATCTTGTGCAGAAGACCGGAGAGATCGAGGACGTGGTAGCCGAGCATCAGCATCATCCAAATCAGGTAGGCTCGCAAAACGCGAGCGAAACAAGGACCGCCCGCGTCATGCGAATCTCCCCAAGCCCTTCCGTAGAACACTTCTGTTCTGCAACGTCATCCAGCGGATGGACAACGCGGAATCCGTTCATATCCATAGTTGCCATGACTCACCTCTCTACTGAAAAAAGTTCGGAAGAATCACCTGCGCCGCAAGTAGCAGCGACAGGGCAAAGAGGACGACGATGATCGTCCAGTTGATGTAGTTGTTCCATGGCCGGTTGACCCAGCGATCGCCGAGCAACTCCCGATCATTGAGCAGCAGTTGAAGAAAGATGCTGGCGGAGGGCAGGATCAACCCGGCGAACACCTGCACGCTGATAATGACAAGTTGCAGCGGCACATGAGAAATCAGCACGATGGCCGCAGCCGCTCCGACACACACGATGTAGGTTGCATAGAACCCGGTGGCCTCCCATAACTTCTTGTGTAGGAAATGCTCCCAACCCTTCACCTCGCCATAGACCCATGCGCTCGCGAGCGAGATCGCCGTCGTTCCGAGCACGGCGGCATTGACCATCAGCAGTAGAACGCCATTGCGAACGAAGTTTCCGGCAATCGGCCCGAGTGCCAGGGCGAGTTGTGCCGGGTCCTGGAAAGCGATCCGGTGTTCGAAGCCGTAGTTCCCAACCAGCATCATCGCGCCGGCGACACAGACGGTAAAGGTCGCTCCAATGAGAGTGTCCAGTCGTGCCCACTTCAGGTCGGCGAACCGAAGCCGTTTCTCCGCGACGCAACTCTGCTGAAAGAAGAGTTGCCAGGGGGCGATGGTTGTACCGACACCATCTCCTGCACGAAATAGCAGATAGGCAAGAGCACAATCAGCAGCCCCAACAGATGCAGGCCGTACTGAGCGCCAGCCTGCATATAGGTCGAGACTGCTCCAGCATCGTTGTCCGCCGCCATGACGATCAGGCCGGGGCCAAAGACCATCAGGAAGGTGAGCACATGCTTCTGCCAGGTGCTGCGGACGACAACGCCATGGGTGGCCTGCGTCGCGGTAACGTCGAGCTGAGATTCTTCTACGCGCACAAACGCATCCCCCCTGGCTCATCGTTTGAAGAGAATGGTGCGGGAGAAGCCGGGTGGAACGTATCGGCTTCAACCCATACGCATGCGAGTGGCCTCTGAATATTGCCGGTAGGCACCCAGACACGGGTAAGTCGACCGGTCTTCCGGATCGTTAGTAGCTTGTTGTTCATCGTTCCCCCGTTTCGGTTCAGGCAGACGCGACCGCATCCGGCGCTTGAGGCGCGGATCGGGTGACGGCATGAACCATCGGTTGGGGAGTGGAGAGTCGGATGTTGAAGATCACCGGCTCACCCGCTCAAGGTCACAGGTCGTATGCTGTGTTGAGCGGTGAGGGAATCGTCCTAGCCAGGCTAGAGGCGACGTCCTGAGCGCTCATCGCAACACAGGAAAGACCTCCGGATACTTGGAGGTTCTTGTGCGGAATTTATGCTCATATTGTTGTTTTGCATCTCCTGCGGGGAAAGAATCCCCGCACTCGTTCTTTTTATCATACCCCCATAGGATATAGTCAGGGAGAATATGGCACATCTTGAAAATGAAAAACAAAAGCTGGTCGCTCGTATCAAGCGGATTCGTGGACAGGTTGACTCGATCGAGCGATCTCTCACAGCGGGCGACAATTGCGCGGATGTCCTTATGCTGCTGGCGAACGTTCGCGGCGGCATCAACAGTCTAATGGCCGAAGTCCTCGAAGACCACATACGCCTTCACCTCCTCTCCTCGGAAAGGACTTCGGGGCAGCCGGTCGAACTGGCCGAAGACCTGATCGATTTGGTCAGGGCATATCTGAAGTGAGGCATTTTGGCTCCTATGTGTCGCCAACTCGGAAGTTGAGCCGGCGACCAGGCCCGCTGAGCTGTTGTGAGAAGCCCGCGTTACTCATTGAACTGTTCAGGTCGATCCAGATTCTGGCACTTGGCCGTAAACCGGCTTCTCGGAAGTTGACTGCGAAGTTCCTGAAAAGTCCGCCTCGCGGTAACCGGCCGAGGCAATGAACGTCGACTGGATGCGCTTTACTGGGCTGACGGAGATACGGGAGTGCGAGCGTGGCCAGTGTCATTCCAGGCTGCGCGAAAAGTGCGAATCTGGTGCCCTCGCAAGGTTAAAGCTATGACACGCCTGATGCGCTCCAAAATCGGGCTACTTGGCGCTCAGGCCAATGGTTCGCGTTCCTAGTCTTTTAGGAGAACTAGAGACTTTCCCCGATACAGATGCATATGGGGCATGAGCATCGGACTCACCGTTGGACCGAAGTCGATATGAACGCCCAGCCTGCGATTTGCAAACTAAAATCCCATCGGCATTTGGAGTAACCGCGGTTGTTGTGCCGTCCTCAGAAATCATATCTACGATTTGACCAGGCCACGGATCACGTATCTTTATATCTGCAGCTTTTACGGCTTCCACTCCGAGCGTAAAGACCTTTCCCTGGCGTATCTGTAAATGAATTCGGTTGCCGTGACGCACGACCACTGTACCATCGGCATCCCAGTCTCTTGGCCACGCCGGCAGAATGCGGACAAGCCCGCCATAGTCCTGTACCAGGCCATTTTGCAGGGCGTCTGCAACCACTCCAACCTGTTCTACATAAAATTCGGGAAGACCGTAAAGCTGAGCAAGACCGCATGGATAAAGCTGATAGCGTTCTGTGATTGCTTCGAGCGCCGACTTCATTTCATCTCCCAAACCGAGGCGCGCGGCCTGCACAGGGTCAAAGCTCCAATCCGCGGCCGATTTGTTTGGCCGGTGCATATAGGTGTTCACTCCAATCGCGTGTAGAGGGCCATTATCCCCGATGAGGGAATAAGGCCATACAGGCTCCAGCCCAAGATTCTCTTCATTGTGAACGATGGCGTTCGGTGTATATGAATTCGCGATCACTGCTTTCGAATCATTGCGATCAGATTTCAAGAGCAGTTTGTTTTCACCGGGCACGACAAGAGGAAAATCCGGTAATGAGGATAACGCTTCCCGAGCCGCCTTCACCGTCTCATCTTCCACTCCCAGAGTAGCCGCGGCCTGAATCAGCACCGGAAACAGAGCGTGCATTGCGGCAATGTCCGTGGTTGGATTCCGCACATCCCAATTGGACTCATGCGCATTGGAAGGATACGTATAGAGCGTTCCATTGCTGTCTTTGTGTGCGTAGGCCAGCATGAACTGCGCAGCGTTCCGCATAAGCGGATAATGCGATTCGAGAAAGCTCAGGTCATCTGTATAAAGATATTGCTGCCACACCCAGAGCGCGATTTCAGCTCCCGTTGAGATAGTGCGGGCATTGTAATAAGGACGGCCATAGGCAGTGCAGTTGATGCCTGTAAACTTGAGCCAGGTTTCAGTCTCATATCCTGCGCCGTTAAATCGCATCGTCTCCGGAACGCATACTCCAGGCAGGCCGTTCATGTGTTCGTGTGTCCAATGTGCAATCGCATCCATGTTGTCGTTATAGAGATTGAAATATGGTTCGTTAAACTGTGCCAGCCCAGCGCCGAGATTCGCCGAAACTTGCATGCGCAAATTCCAATGCCAGTATGCGGATGGTCCCCATTGGTGACTGTCGCCAAAGGAAGAGAACAAATCTCCAACCCCCGCCTGCGAACCTGGAAAGCGGTCGCGGCTTTCAGCAGCAGTCGTGAAAAGATCGATCATGCGAAGATTCTCGAAATATTCCGCATGGTGATCTGGTGAGGACAATTTGAGAAGCGCCGCCGAAGCCCAGAAAGAATGCCACCAATTGCGGTGATCCTCAGCAGTAAGCGATAGTGCCTTGTCCAGCAGTGCGGAAGCAGTACCCAGGGCATCTCCTCCACGCCATTCCGGAACGGCAACCATGACGCGAAAAGTACCGTCGCTCTTTGGCCGAAATGTGATCTTCACTGCAAAAGGCCCGTCGGGAGAAACATGCACCTCACGCGCGTCAATTCGCATTCCGCTTAATGATCCAAAAGTGAGGCCGCTGGCGCCCAATTCATTGGTATCCCACCATGTTTCTGCGAGTACGCCTGTCTGATCCGACGCAGTTACTGTTGGATTTCGTCCAGGCCACAGCTTAAGTTCGGCTGTCTGTGGCTGATTGGCGTCCACTCCTTTCACTTCGACGACCATGACATCCACACTCTCGTCGACATAGGTGGTTGCCGTGATTCCTCCGCCGTGCTGCTCAAATTCGCCGTTATACAAATTAAGCCGCCCAGAATAGTCGGAGGCCTCAATGAGCTTTTTGAGACCAGGAATGGATACTTGGCCCGGCGACAAGCGGAGTGGCCATGTGTCTTCGCGATTCACCTGCGCCGTATAACCATCCTGCGACCAGACACCAAGACCAAGCCGTCCATTTCCTAGAGGCATTGCTTCTTTTCGATCGGAATTGGGGCGTTGAAGAATGATGTCCGACCGGCCGACTACGCTCGGCACATCCACCTGAAAACGGCCGTCGTTCCATGCTGATGTCAAGGGTTCAGCGGTTTGCGGTTCTTTTTCCTGGCAGAACCCGCACAACGAAATGACAGTGACGGCAATTGTCCCAAGCGTTTTTCTTTTGATCATCTCAGCTACTATACAAAGTCGATATCTTTGATACTCCAGATTCTGTCTCAAAAGGTTCACCTCTTTCGACTCAACAAGCGGCAGTTTCAAATACAAACCAGGTCAGGACTTGAGAAAAGAGGCATTTGGAATCGGGACCTCAAGCAGTGCTAGCAGAAGTGATCCCTGGTTCTACCCTGCGATGTCACGTTGATCCCAGAGGACGGGAAAACCGGAAATAATCCAAGTTGCCGAAAAACCGCTGTCCGTTGAAGTGCTTGTGACGTAGTTCATGGCTCCCAACTGTACGAGATGCCGACATCCCAAGTGAAACCTCGACCCTAATCAGGAGACACTAGGGCGTTTTTATGGGACTAACCATCACAGCTGACTACTCCGGGCTCAAACAATGTAAGAGCGTTATGAATGGCCCTCATTTATTCCTCACCAACGTGAATCTTGGGATGGAACGTAGTTCGTTCCGTTTGAGCAGGAATGCAATCATCCGATTTGACCGCGCGGTGTACGGTGGCTTAAATGCTCGCGAGAGAATTGAACCGACCATCGAGTTTTGGAGCAAGACACCCTTCTTTTTCGAGAATGTCGCGAATCCGTCGAATCCGTGATAGGCACCCATGCCACTCGGACCCACTCCTCCAAAAGGAAGCCCATGCTGTGGCAGGTGGAAAATACAGTCGTTAATCGGCACGCCCCCGGACACTGTCCGCTCTAAAACTTTCTTGATGCGGGAGCTGCTCTGGTCGAAATAGTAGAGCGCAAGAGGGCGCGGACGTGCATTGATAAAGGCGATCGCCTCGTCCAATGAGGAATATGTCACGACCGGAAGAATCGGCCCGAAGATCTCCTCCTGCATCACCCGCATTAAGGCTTCCGCCCCGAGAACCAACGTGGGGGGATAGACGCGACTCTCAGCTGTGAAGGTCTCATAGGTCGAACCAACTGGTACGATCTGCGCACCTTTGCTTCGCGCATCATCCACTAGTTCCTGCATTCGGCGCCAGGCAGCCACGCTGATCATGTGGGTATAGTCGCCGCTAGAGGGCGGCGAAAACCGCCTGGAAATGACGCGCTCGGAGTCGCGGACAAACGCATCCACGTTCCTCGAAGGGACGAGTGCGTAATCAGGAGCCACGCAAGTCTGTCCGGCATTCCAGAATTTTGCCGAGCATATTCGATCCGCGGCAATCGCTGTTGAGCACGATTCGTGAACCAGTGCTGGCGACTTTCCTCCCAATTCGAGTGTGACGGGCGTGAGATTTTCAGCTGCTGCCTTCATGACGAGCCGGCCAACGCGATCCGAGCCTGTATAAAGAAGGTGATCGAAAGGCAGCGCAGCAAAGGCCTGCGAAACGTCCTTGTCTCCGGTGATGACTGTTACATAATCCTCTGGAAAGACTTCGCTAACCATCTGACGAATGACGTCGGCAGTCGACGCTGCGAGTTCCGACGGCTTGATCAGGACATGGTTGCCGGCAGAGAGCGCATTCAGGAGCGGAGACAGGGTCAACAGAACCGGATAGTTCCAGGTCCCGATAACTCCTACTACACCCAGAGGTTGATAAATAATCTTCGCGCGACTGGGCAGGAACTGCCAGTTGACCAAGACGGGACGCGTCTGCATCCAGCGCCGGAGATTCCGTTTCACATACCGAATCTCATCCACCACGGGAAAAATTTCGAGCAGCCGAGTCTCAGAGGCTGAGCGCTGACCGAAGTCGGTGTTCAATGCTTCTATCAGCATGTCTTCGTACTTAAAAACACTCTGCAGTAGCGTATCCAGAGCTTCTATCCGCTTCGCATGGCCAAGAGGAGCATACTGGCGAAACGCACGTTGCTGAAGGTCGAAGACCTCTCGCAGTGCCTGGTGAATGGGAACGGTATTCTCCTGGTTTGCCACGGGATACCTCCTTGGCTATGGTGTGCCGTTCGTTGATGCTATCGACCTTGAGATGTATCTGAGCCCTTTCAGCGCCGCGCGGATAGCTGGAGCGAGGTCCGTGACGATATCGGATTTAGGGACGTACGCCGACGCACCAGCGGAGAACGCGGCTGCAACGAAAGCGCGGTCGCTATGAAGAATCAAAAACACCTGTCGTTCGCCAAAACCCTTTCCGGACCACCACACAACCCACGCATCGATGTAAGTCTATCTGGATAGTCATTCTGAGCGCGTGAATTGAAGACCACCTACATCCAGAAGCTACCTATGGCAACCAACCCAGCATACGCATGAATGGATCGTTAGTATGGGCACGAACGAGAGGAATAATCGAATTACGCAGCGTGATCGTATCGATGGGTCAGACCACCGACACGAGGCCATGAGACCACTTTGCCTCGCGCTGCGCAGCGCGGTCGCTCGGCGAGAGTTTGCTTTTGGAGTCCGCAATGGGTGCGGTCTTGGTGATAGTAGTCGATGTAGGAAGCGAGCAGACGCTTCATATGTGACGAGTTGATGGCAATCACGTGGTCCAGTAGCTCCCGTCGGCAGCTGCCAACCCACCGCTCAGCCACACCGTTCTGCCAAGGGGAGCCGATCGCAGTGCGGAGTTACGTGATCTCCATCGACCGCAGTGCTGTCGGCACTTCTGTACCATACTTAGCGTCGTGATCGAGGATGAGAAACTTGGCTGGTGGCTCGAAAGGAAAGGCTTCGCTCACCTGCTGCACGATCCAGAGGCTCGTTGGATGAGATGTAACGTTAAAGTGAAGAACGCGCCGTCGATCATGGCTAATGATGAAGAAGACGTATAGCACGTTAAAAGTGATGGTCGGTACTGTGAAGAAATCGATGGCGGCGATGGCTTCGCGGTGATTGCGAAGAAAAGTGAGCCACCGCTGGGTCGGATCTGCAGGTGTTGAAGCACGTCGCATCCAGCGCGACACGCTACGCTCAGAGATGTCGAAACCTAGCATGAGAAGTTCGCCGTGAATGCGTGGAGCACGCCAGGTAGGGTTCTCCGCCATCATTTTGAAGATCAACTGGCGGATCTGTTTGGTTACAGGCCTCCTGCCGACCGACTTGCGGCGGCGGGAGATGAGCCGCCAATAGCGGCCGAAACCGGCACGATGCCAGCGCACGACGGTGTCTGGAGACACCACAATCAGAGTCTTTTTCCAGGAAGATCAGAAACGGCGCTGAGTCACCCAGAACAACTTGTCGGCGACACCAAGGTTGGGGCGGGAATTTTGCCGTTTGAACACTGCCAGCTGCTGGCGTAAGGCGAGATTCTCAATGAGCAAGCTCCGCCGGGAGCAAAACAGCCGAACAATGACGCCGACAAAGATCCGCAAAAGACCAAACATTGCCTCAATTGATACCAGAGGAACATGCTGAGGATATTTTGGAAGTTGTTTGATTTTAGGGCCGCACACTATTTTGTCCAACGACAAGACAAAAACTCCCGCACCCCACGAAAGCACATTGACTGATGCGCTTACTTGCAACGCCCCGATGATTGCGAAAGTGCGAAGTAAGCGCATCTGCCAATGTCGTCAAGGTGTCTGCAGATTCTGAGCGGATCGTCCGCCCATCAGGAAGTAATCGAATTAAATTTCTAGACCTTGTTCGTAGTTCTCATAAATCCCTCACCCTGAACTCAACGCCTTCCGGACGCTTCACTTTCGCAACCACTGCGGCCTTGTGAAAAAGGACGACATTTTCATACCGTTAGCCGCTTCAACCGAAGGGTTGGGTAGATCATACCGTCTAGGAGCTTGTTGAAATAGATACTTTTTTTGCTGCATTGGGCAGGGTTTGTTCGTCTTATTGATATGCGTGGAGACGAACGGTTTCAGGACGGAATGTTCAGCTATGTGTCGTTGGAGCAGAGGGTACCGGCAGATCATCCGTTGCGTGAGGTTCGCAAGTTAACCGATACGGTGCTACGGTCGCTGAGCCCAGAGTTGGATGCACTCTACGCTGATTCCGGCCGGCCGTCGATCGCGCCGGAGTACATCCTGCGGGCCTTGCTCCTGCAGGTGTTCTTTTCCATCCGTTCCGAGCGACTGCTGGTCGAGCAGATCGACTACAACCTGTTGTTTCGCTGGTTCGTGGGCCTGGGCATGGACGATGCGGTATGGAACCATGCGGTGTTCTCGAAGAACCGTGACCGGTTGCTGACCTCAGAGGTCGCACACCGGTTCTTTGCCGAGGTGAACCGGCAGGCGAAGCAGTACATGTCGGATGAGCACTTCACCGTGGACGGCACGCTGATACAGGCTTGGGCTTCGCAGAAGAGCTTTCGTTCGAGGGATGACTCCGATGATGACGATGGCGCGAACTTCCACGGCCAGAAGCGGAGCAATAAGACACATGCATCGACCACCGATCCCGATGCCCGCCTGTACAAGAAGAGCTACGGGAAGGAATCGAAGCTGAGCTATCTGGGCCATGCGCTGGTTGAGAACCGTAACGGACTGATTGCTGCCGCGATGGTGACTCACGCCGATGGATACGCGGAGCGCGATGCGGCGTTGTTAATGCTTCAGAAGAAACAGCAGGGCCGCTCACGCCGCATTACCATAGGTGCCGACAAAGCTTACGATACGGAGGATTTTGTCCGCACCGTCCGGGAGTTGAACGTGACTCCGCACATCACCAGGAACAATAAGAATCGCTCCAGCAACCTGGACCGCAGAACCACGCGGCATCGCGGTTATGCCAACAGCCTGAGTCGCCGCTGGCTGATCGAAAAGGGCTTCGGGTGGCTCAAGCAGACCGGACCACTCCGGCAGGTCAAGTTGCGCGGGTTGGCGAAAGTGAACTGGCTATTCGTCTTCAGTTGCGCAGCTCACAACCTGCTCCGTCTGCCGAGACTGATTGCGCCACCAACCCCGGCAGGACTCGGGCCGCCGTGTCTCTGAATGCAGAGACTGGTCATCGGGATGCCTTCCCCGATGACCCAAAAGACCGATGAACACTGACTAAACCTCGATTCGAACAGGCCTCAACCCCGAACCAGCACCAAGACCAAGCAATTCCGCTATAGCAGTTACCAATTTCAACAAGTTCCTAGGGTCGGATTGTCGAGGGATGCAAGGTCCTCAGCGATTACCTGAGTGGCAATGTGGTTCAGCGTCGTCTTCGGGTATCACTGGCATAGTGATACTCTTACTAAGCCCTTGAAGAAATTGCGCCTTCTGCTTGCGAGCTAGATACAAGGGATCGAAGGGACTTCCCCCAACTAAACCTAGAAGCTGAATCGAGCGCTGAGCTGCATGGTACGGCCCGGATCGCTTAAGGTTCGAATCGTTGAAGTACCACTCGAAATTGCCCCGTCAGATAGCGTCAGACTGTTGTTGGGTAACCCGAAACTTGGGTGGTTGAATGCATTGTTCGCATCAGCGCGAACCTGCAATCTGACCTGTTCCCAGATAGCAAATGTCTTGCTAAGCGACAGATTGACCCGGCTGAACGCGGGACCAGTCAGCGAATTACGGCCTTCGTTGCCGAAGGTTCCGGAGGTTGGGACTGCGTAGGCCGCCTCGTTGAACCAATGATCGGGATTGTGGCCGGTAAGTTTCGAACTCCCAATGACATTCGGGTACCAGGCAAAGTTGCTGCCGGCCAGCGAATACGAATTGGTGCCGTCGGACATGATTGCAGTAAAGGGTTGACCGCTCTGAACCACGATGGTGCTCGCAACCTGCCAACCGCCTATGGCAGCGTCAAGCAATCTGTTGTTATTCAGGAACTGCCTGCCTTGACCGAAAGGAAGCTGATAAAGCACATTGCCTTTGAATGCATTTCTGACATCGAAGTTTGAGTTTCCGTAGTTGGCCGACGGCTTGTATGCATTCTGCCAATACTGAGCTCCGGAATGGCTTCCCCACCCAGCGGAGTCCATATCAGATAGGAAGTGGGACCATACATAGTTAAAGCTGAAACTAAGCCCCTGGGTAAAGCGTTTTTCGATGCTGGCCTGCAGCGAATTGTAGTTTGAGACTACATTTTCGCCGGCCGCTGTCCCCGTTACTGCAAGAGTCCCGAATTGCGGATAGGGTCGGAACTGCTGATCATTGGGCGCGAGCTGGCCCTCGGGAACCTCATTGAGGTCAACCGGAAACGGCAAATCGTGGCCGTGGCTTGCCACATAGGCCAAAGAGGCTACCATGTTCGAGCCAATCTGGCGTTGCGCCTGTACGTTCCATTGATAAGAACCTCCTACAGGCTGGTGGTACGCGACATAGTTTTGATTTTGGCCATTGTACGCAGTTGGATCGGTTGAAGCTCCTATGTACGGGAGATTCGATCCAGAGCCGGAGAGAATTACGACTGGTGTGACGCCATTGGTCTGATCGTTTACGTTGCCCTTTGACCCAAAGGCTCCGCCCATAACTCCGCCGTTATAAGTATCGTTACTCCAGTTATACGCATAAAGTCCAAAGCCGCCTCGCAGAGTGGTGTTAGGGTCGAACTGATAAGAAAATCCTATCCGCGGCAGAAAAGTGTTGTAGACGGGAGCCTGGATGGTGTCTCTGCCATTCGCGTGCGTAGACCCATACCACATGGCTCCAAGTGTATTTGTAGTGGGATTCTGCACCGACGGATCGAATGAAGCCTCGTTGCCGCGGATTTCCCTCCAGCCTGTCTGAATCTGGTATCGCAAGCCGAGATTTAGCGTCAGATTCGAGCGCACTTTGTAATCGTCCTGGATAAACAATTGTGGGAGCTTCATCCTGCCGCCATACTCCGGCGTTTCACCCGCGCCCCAATTCTGTGTCTGCCCAAGCAAAAAGTCCGCATAGTCGAATCCGCTAGAACTGCTGCCGGGGTATTCCGAGGTGTACACGCCGGTGTAACCCATTGTTCCGGCATTCAAATTGCCCCATGCAGTGGAGTTGTTTTGGTAGATCAGGAACTCGCCACCGAAGTGCAACACATGCTTCCCAAGAATAAGTCCGACCACATCGGAGGGGTCATATGAATGCTCTTTGTAGACGGCATTGATTGAAGAGTTAAGGATGTTTGCATAGTTGTTGAAATTGATATTTGGGAAGTTATCCAGCTTGGCGAATTGCCATCCTAGCTTGGCAGGGAAACCTTGATTGAGTGTTGCGGGCACAAAGAAATTAAGCTGGTTGGTATATCCCATTCTTAATTCACTGGTTATGTTTGGACCCAGTGTCCACACATCCGTCACTTGGGCATTATTCCTGCTGACATCGTTGCTCTGGCAGCCAATTGGACAGATACCCGCGCCGAAACTTTCACCCGGATTGTCTCCCTCAGTGTCGGAGATTGTGAGCCTGTTATTGCTGGTAACATCGTAGTCCAACCGTCCGAACCATTTGATGAAGGGATTCGAAGAGGGCGAAGTATAGGTGTAATTGTTCTGGAGGATTCCGTTCGATCCCAATGTCCCCCCAGTGTTCGATCCAGGGAAGTAGGCCTGTATTGCTTTGGCAACGGGATCGATCCGGTTGGCTGGAATTACATTTCCATTGCCGTATTCCGCGGCAAAAGAAGTTCGGTCATAGCAAGGGCAAGTTACGGTCGAGCCGTCTGGATAGGTGTGCGTACCCGTTTGTTGAATCAGTGTCGTTGTTTGAGGGTCATAGAGGGTGGGAAATCCAGCCCCTGTAAAGTTGCCGGCCTGCACAGTCGGAGTCGGGATCGTAAAGAATGAGGCGGCTTGACCTCCGTGCTGAATCGTCCTGTCGTAATCAAAATAGAAGAACATCTTCCGCTTAAGGATGGGACCGCCGACGGAACCTCCAAAATTGTTGTAGCGAAGAACCGGTTTCGGAGTGTTCGCGCCGAAAGTGTAGTTATTTGCATTCAGAGCATCATTTTGGAAATACTCGTACGCCGAGCCATGGAATCTGTCGGTGCCTCCCTTGCTGATCTGGTTGTAGAGAATACCGCCGATTCCGTACTGCGCAGAGAAGGCGGAGGTGCTGATCTGAACCTCTTGTATCGTCTCCTGGACATTAATGTCGGAGTTCGCACTCGCTGGCAGCGTCGTCGCCGCACCGTCGGCAAGCACCGTGCTAAAAGGCAAGTTGCCGTTCACTGCAAGCATCGTGCCATTCGATGTGCCTGTACCTGCTGTTCCTTGCGCTGTATTTCCCATGGAACCCGGGGTCACGCCCGCAGCTCCCGGCAGCAAGATGTCGAAGCTCGACCAGTCCTGCCCAACCTGCGGAAGCTGGGACAGGGTTACGGCATCGAGTGTGGTCGATTGCTCTCCAGATTCTGTTCTCAATAACGGCACATCGGCGGTCACAACTACCTTCTGCGCGACTGAGCCGATGGTCAGCTGCGCATTCACATTTGTAACCCCTACCTGGAGCGTGATTGGACCGCGCACTAGCTGATCGAATCCATCTCGTATGAATGTAAGTTTGTAGTTTCCCGCCACAATCGAAGATGTGTCATAGATGCCCCCGCTATTGGTGACGTAGTCTTTCGACACGCCGGTATCAACGTTCAACACGGTAACCTTCGTGCCGGGAATCAATGCTCCCATTGTGTCGGTCACTAAACCTCGAATGTTGCCTGAATTGGTACTTTGGGCAAAGCTCGGTCCACTTACACAGATCAGCGCACACAACAAAACGCAACCAATTGTATTTCTCACGTCTCGCCTCCAAAAATTTGCTGCAACCACAGTTTTTTGTTTCAACTCTGTATTTCGGACAAATCCTGAGCGCCGCACAATCGGTCATACGAAGAACTAAGAAACCATTGAACGGTAATCGAGATGCAAACCACTATCGAAGGAATTAATGGCTAATGACAATATCCAGTTAGCGACTTTTGAGCATAGCCACTTTTGCCGCAGGAGATAGCGGACATCAGGAATTTTCCAATGATTTAGACCAACCGGTGGGCCTTGGAGACGGATGGGTAATTTAGGAGCTTGTGTCGGAAACTGTCAAGACAGTCCCGGTCCATGTGTCTCCATCATGCCGCATCAAAAATTGTCTTTTAGTAAACAAGTTGCGGAGCTTGCGAACCGAGCCGGGAATATCGGCAGCTGCAGTACTGCCAAAGCCTGGAACGAAGCCAGGGAATGCCGCTTGGCCCCAAAAAGCAGCAGAGAGTCATTTCGCAGACAGAGCGTGCGGAGAGGAGCTTGGGCCTTGAGCAGTTTGCAGCATTAAGCCAGATATAACGCCGTTGAACGCGCATGGGCGCTCTGGTTATATGCATTCAAGTCCAAGTGGTCCTATAGAGGACAAAATGGGGCCATGGAGGTGGTCTGAAAAGCCGGCGAAAACACAGTCTCTTGACGAACCACTATCATAACAGAAATGGCCAAGGGTTCCAGCGTACTTACTCCTGTCGTCACAGTGGATCGGGGCAGTTCGCAGCCTCTCCACTCGCAGATTTACAGGTCGCTCAGAAATGCCATCGCGACCGGAGTTCTTCGGCCAGGCCAGCGGGTGCCATCTTCGCGGGCCATGGGCACTGAGCTGAATGTGTCTCGCATCACCATTCTTGAGGCGTATGGGCAACTGCTGGCGGAGGGGTATTTCAAATCAAGCCGGGGCGCGGGGACGTTCGTCAGCAGCTCGCTTCCCGAATATCTGACGCAGGTCGGGCGGCCGGTCAACGGGCGGACACCTCGGACTTCCGGACCGCGCCCGGTGGCGCGACGGGCGCTGCAGTTTCCTACGGTGCCTGTGACACCCTGGCGTTACGGGTTGGGGGCGTTCGCGGTGCATCAACCGGCCTTCGAGGAGTTTCCTTATGCGATATGGTCGCGGTTGGTGACGCACCACTCGAAGGATCCGAATGCGCACGCGATCCATTGCATCGATCCGCTGGGCTCCCGGCGTTTTCGCGAGGCGATCTGTGAGTATTTGCGCACGGCGCGCGCGGTGCACTGCGAGCCGGAGCAGGTGATGATTGTCTCCGGTTCGCAACAGGCCCTGCTGATTACAGCGAATGTGCTGTTTGATCCTGGCGACGCCGTGTGGATGGAAGAGCCGGGCTACCTGCTGGCGCGGAATGTGTTTACCGCTGCGGGATGCCGCCAAATTCCTGTCCCAGTAGATGACCAGGGGCTAAATGTGGAGGCGGGGGTGGCGAGGTTCCCGCAGGCGAGAGCTGCTTACGTGACCCCGTCGCACCAGTATCCACTGGGAAGCGCGATGAGCGCGGGTCGCCGGCTGCAACTGCTGAACTGGGCTCAGGGAAACGGCGCGTGGATTATCGAAGACGACTACGACAGCGAATACCGGTTCGAGAGCGCGCCGATATCGTCGCTGCAGGGCCTGGACAATAACCGGCGTGTTATCTATATCGGGACCTTCAGCAAGGTGCTGTTCGCATCGCTGCGACTGGGTTACATTGTGATTCCTCCGGACCTGGTTGAGCGCTTTAGCGCCCTGCGGCACGCGATGGATATCTTTCCGCCATACCTGTTCCAGGAGGCGATTGCCGACTTCATGCGGGAGGGTCACTTTGCGCGGCATATCCGGCGTATGCGCCAGCTCTACAGTGAGCGACGCAAGGTGCTGGTGGAGCAGTTGAGGAGCACATTCGGCAACACGCTCGAGATACACGGCGCTGAAGCTGGGATGCACCTTACGGTCACTTTTCCCGCGGAGATCGATGATGTAGCCATCGCCGAACGGGCGGCCGAGCTGGGATTGTGGCTCTTCCCGTTATCGGGGAGTTATATGACAAAGAATGTCCGCAAAGGGCTGGTTCTCGGGTACGGCAACGTGGCCGCGCAGGCGATTCCGGGCGCGGTTGAGAAGCTGCGGACTGCGATTGCTAGCGTCTGAAGCAGGCACGCTCAGACCGCAGTTTGCATGACAGCTACGGGCGCGGGCTGTTTCTTCGGCAACGCTGACGCGAGGAGCAGGATGGTTCCACAGAAGAGCAGTGTATCGAAGATATAGTTGACGGCTTCGATGAGCTGCATTCCGTCCTTTGCGGGGATGAGCAACGGCACGTAAACGACGAGGGTGAGCAGCAGCATCCAGAGGCCGAGCCAGGCAGTGGCGACGCGGGCATACCTGTCCACAAGAACCATCACCCCTGCAGTGAGCAGGATAAGCGCTGTGACGGTGGCCCACACGTGCGGCCAGAAGATCCAGGGCGGTGAGAGCTTTGCGAGCGGGACGCCCGGCGCATTTTCCGGATGCAGCACGTGCATGATGCTGAAGAACAGATATGGGAGGGCCGCAGCGACGCGCCCGATGACGATGAGCGGCTTCGAGCGCGTGGCGTGAGCTCCGGCAAAGGCAAGAAAGCCGGAAGCGAAAGACGTTTCGCGGAGAACCACCGTCCAGCGGAAGCGGTCGTGCGGGTTCGCGATGGCTTCGGGGATGTGGAGCGTGAGGATAAAGATCAGGAACATGACGGCGGTCAGCGTGGCGGAGAGCCTGATGTATTTGTTAAGCACAAGGCTCAATGCGCTCGCGAGCAGGGCCAGCCCGAAAAAGACTACCCAGAAGGGATGAAAGGGAAGCCAGTGTGGAACCATGGGCGAGAAGGGGCCGATGTTCACCATGTGCTCGCCTCCGAAAGCGGCGAGTCCCGAGGCAGCGAAGACACGTCCGAGAACGATGACTTTTTCGATTCCGGATGCGGAGATAAATTCGCCACGCACGGAGTAAAGGCCCATGAGCAGAAAGACGAGTCCGGTGAACCACGGCCAGAAGATGTAGTGCGAGAACAAAGTCGGCCCCTTTCTCGCGGGAACACACAACCGCGACTTTCGCCGGAACGGAATTGGTCCGATGCTATCTGCCTAGTTGCGAGAGTGCCATAGCCACTTGACCGGGCATTTGGAGCATTTCCGGGGACACTTTGAGTCGCGGGTATTTCGGCGAATCGTGAGATCGAGACCCACCCTAGTGGCTATGTCAAATTGTCGTGGAGTGGATATTGCGGATGACCACCTTCGGCCGCAGTATTGGGTTGGGCGATAGAAACGGGAGTGGGAATCTGGCTGTCCGATTCTCGCGCACCCGAACCCAATCTTGCCAGGGACAATCCATGAGGAACACAATCAAAGGCAAAATCAAAGGAACCATAGCCATGCTGACCTTGCTGCCGTTGCTGGCGGTCCTGCAGACGGGCTTCGCAGCCCAGAATCAGCCCGCCAATGACGCAAAGGTGAAGGGCAAGGTCGTCTACGTGTGCGCATGCCTAAAAAACAAGTCCTGCTCCTGCATGACCGAGGCTAAGACCGAGGGCCCATGCTCCTGCGGGACCGAAGGCGGGCCGCCTATGAAGGCGGTGCCGCAAAATAGCGCCTGGGCTAAGGCTAACCGCGACGCGCTTGCGAACTAGTCCCTCGCTATAAAAACATTGTCAGTCGTTCCTGTCAGTAAGCCCGATAGCCGATAGTAGGTTTGCGTTTGGAGGCGTGCATGAAACGAACTACCTTATCGGGCTCAGCCCTGATTGAGCGAAAATGTCGCGTATTCAGGGCTAAGATGGCGAGAACCTATCTCGGACGTCACGTGTATGGATTGGCCGCGGTCGCCTTTGGCATCATCACTTTGGTCTGGCGTGACGTCCACAACTGGCAAAAGATCCAAGCGCTTGGTGACGTTCATCACCGGTGAGATTCTCGTATACATTGCGGCTGCGGTCCAGATTTTCGGGGGCATAGCGATTCAATGGCCTAGGACCGCGCGAGTCGGCGCTATCCTACTAGGCTCAATCTATCTGATTTTTGCGTTGCTTTGGGTGCGCATTGTCACGGAACCGCGGGTTCGTGCGGCGATTGCGAGCGGTGTGCGGCGGTATCTACAGCAATCGACGAGTGATGCCGACAGGCCACTGCGTTTATTGATGCGCGATTTGATCTTGTTTTCCCGAATTCCGAACGTGTGGTCGCCTACTCTTCCCCGACCCAAAAGTGAGTAAGGTCAGGATAGATGCCGGTCATCCGCCCAGAACCCAGTCTTCTGACCTGACTTATTTATCGCGAAGAACAAGGAGTGTACACAGCTACACACGCTGTCCCTCGCCAAAACTCCGTCCGGACTAACTCTATTGTGTTTTCTATGATATAGGGCAGTCATGCTCCGCCTTCTTAAGCTCATATTTGGCGTCCTCCTTCGCTCTTTTCGTGCTCGTAGCGATCTACTTTTGGAGAATCTCGCCCTGCGGCAACAACTGGCGGTCTTAGCTCGAAGTCGTCCGCAGCCAAGATCTCGAATGGCGACCGATTTCTCTGGATTATGCTGCGTCACCTCTGGCCCGGGTGGCGAAAGGCGTTGATCCTGGTGCAACCGGATACGGTCGTTCGCTGGCATCGTGCAGGGTTCAAGTTGTACTGGAAGTGGATTTCGCGGTCCAGAGTCCGCGTGGGCAGAAGGTCGACAAGCAAGGAAATTCGTGAGCTCATCTTCCAGATCGTTGCGGAGAATCCGACTTGGGGCGCACCGCGAATTCAGGGCGAACTCCAAATGCTCGGCTTCGACATCTCCGAGCGAACTGTATTGCGCTGGATGCGGAAAACGCCCAAAAATCCTGAGCCGGCCACGCGATGGGCTGTATTTCTGCGCAACCATCGCGAGGTGATCGCAGCCATGGACTTCTTCACCGTTCCGACGCTGACTTTCGGCGTGCTCTCCTGTTTCTTCGTCATCACCCATGACCGACCCATGATTCTTCATCTCAATGCCACGCAGCACCCGACTAGCCCATGGGCGTCGCAGCAGTTGCGCGAAGCCTTTCCCTACGATTGTGCTCCCAAATACTTGATCTTTGATCGGGCCTCGAATTTCGACGGCGATGTAATCGATACAATAAAGAGCTTCGGTATCCAACCGAAACGGACCAGCTTCAGAAGCCCTTGGCAGAATGGCGTTGCGGAACGGTTCGTTGGCAGTTGTCGTCGCGAATTGCTCGACCATGTGATCGTATTCAACGAACACCATCTGAGACGCCTCATAAAAGACTGTGTCCGCTATTATCACGAGGACCGGAAGCATCTTGGCCTGGCGAAAGAAACACCCGGGAACCGGCCGGCGGAAAAGAGCGCTGGCACGAATTGCAGAGTCGTCTCCCTACCGCGTCTTGACGGTCTGCATCATCGCTATCAGCTCGCCGCCTGAGCGCGTTGTTGGCTCAGCCCTCTCACGCCATGGACGGTGATGATCGACAGGACCCGTGCGCTTGGTCGCCCTAATGTGGCATACCCCTCGGCGAGTTCCTTACTAACGATCACTCTCAACAGGTCTGCAGGGACCACGAATCCGCCGTATAGAACGCCCTCAAGAATCAAGTTACATCGTCATATACGTGCCGGACCGAGTTTTGGCGACGGACCGGGGCTCAGATACATAACGGCCTCTAGGCTGCAACACACTCCATTGTGTCAATACACAGCTCGATTCGTTGGTCTTGTGAACGGAGCCGTGAATGGAAATTGTTTCAAGTTGCCGTGTAACCGGCTATCCGGAAATCTGGTTAGATCCGGATAGGTCCTGACAAACGCCCTTGATTTTCAGAGACGACTCACACGCTCCAATTCAGCCTCGATGCGCACAATTATCAACGACGGCAGTTGGACCCTGCTTGCTCGCCGTACGTGGAAATCAGTAACATGACCGTCCTTGACCAAAGGGCAATTCGCGACCTTGACACAATCATGGCTTGCGGCGGCATGACAGACTGCACGACGGGCCATCACGAGGATTCAGCTGAAAGCGGGTTTTATGATTGACGGGAACAATACGGGAACAACGTTGATGCAGTCTCTTCAACCACTTACAAGGAGCGAGTAGGAATGTGGACTCGGAGAGTCACTCCGCTACTCTCCTCTAAGTTATTGATTCTAAGTGGTGGCCAGAGACGGGATCGAACCGCCGACGCCGGCCTTTTCAGGGCCGCGCTCTACCACTGAGCTATCTGGCCTTGGGAATTCCAAGGACGCCGCTCTCTGCATCTGCGGGCGGCGCATAAGGATGGCTGAGAAGAAGGAAGGCCAAAGCCGGAGCGGCTCCGCAGGCGACAACCTGACATCAAAACAACCTCACCTAGTATAGCAAAGACTCACCAAGTCACGCGGACGGTCTGCCGCTGATATCCAGCACCTGCAGGAAAGGTGATATGCAAGCTATCCAAGGCAGGGTTGGCCGCGCCAGCTTGACCAACCGTTGCTCCTGAAGCGTGAATCGCAGAGCGCACCCCATTCAAACGCAGCGGCAAAACGTAGACTCTGCCTCCCTGCGCCTCAACCTCCAGGGTCAGCGAATGCGCGTCCGCGCTCTGACTCAAAACCTTCAACTGCGCAGTGCGCGAACCCGGCAACGGTAACTCATGCGGAATGCCAACCTCCACTCCAGGCAACGGTACACGAAGCTCGCCTCCACGAGCGCCCGATAGCTGCACATCCCCTCCCGTCGCACGAACAACAAGAACCGCGCCATCTCGCTTGAATGACAGATCGATCAATTTCCCGCCCACAGGAACATGGCGCAACTCAGCGTGGTCCCACTTAGCGGGCAGGTGTGGGTCAATAGAAATGCTGTTATGCAGAGCGTCGGTCGTGATGCCAAACAGTCCGCGCAGCGCGGGCGTCAATACCATTGCCGACGACCAGAGCTGATGCGGGGTACTGCGCCCAAAGGGAGAAAAGTACGCGCCGGAGAGCAGCTCCGTGACCGCGCCCAGATCCTGCGCCCAGGTCAGGTCCGCATTCTGCATCAGGTGGGCATAGCCTGAGAGGGAGCGGCCAGTCCGGTACTCGGCAATTGAGGTCCATCCGGTAAAGAGCGGCCAGACAGAGCCCTGATGGTAGCTGATCGGATCATAAAAGGCCTCGTGCTCGCCGAGGTCACGCAGGCCCCAGTCCGTCGAAAACTCATCGGATGCCCAGCGTGCAAACATCGCGTCGGACTGCTTCAGCGAGTAATGCCCATCCCACCACGCAATCGACGGATAGATCGTCGCCGTCTTGTCCAGCGATCCATCTGCATTCCGGCTGAAGGCATACATCGCCCCCGCATACTCCTGCTCGATCGTGCTTGCAACCTTTTGCACGCGAGCATCCGCCGCGCTCGCTTCGTCGGGCTTATTCATGATGCGGGCGAGGCGCGCGTAAGCGCCGCTGGCCTGCTCGTCGAGCGCCGCCAGATAAATCTCCTGATGCGGCATGCCTGACGGCCAGCTCTCCACCCAACCCGTTCCCTGCGAATTGTCGTAGATTCCATCGCCGTCGGAATCATGCGTGCGCTCGAACTGCCAGGCTTTCTCGACCACATCCCAATGCTGCTGCAGAAACTCTGTGTCACCGCTCGCGTTGACGTAATCCTCCATCGCCATCAGGAAAAGCGGCGTCGAATCCGCCGCAGCGTATTCATAAGGAAGCTTCGGCCAATCCACCAGCTCAGCAGTTTGCGAATACTCGTGCATGATCTTGCCATCGTCACGCTGCCGCTTGATCAGAAACATCAGCGCCTCTCGCGTGAGCGCGAAGTCCCCATAGCCATTGACCGCAAAAAGCGTGTACAGCGTGTCCCTGCCGAAGAACCAGCCAAACCCCGGCCGGTTTGAATCGCCGGAAGAGTAGAAGCCCGCAACCATTCCCACCTCATCTCCATGACGCACCCGCAACTGGTCGATCGAAAGCTCAGCCCATTGCATGGCCTGGTTAAAACGCTGATCCGGAGTATCGGCCACGAGCCGCTTGTCGAAGAAATGAGCATAGTAGTCAGCCGTCTGCGCATAAAGCTGCGTGGCATTCTCATTCAACCTCGCAAGCTGAGCCGCAAGGGCCGCGGGCTTCGCGCTTTCCGCGTTGTTTCCTACAGCCAGCAGCAGCGGAAAGTATCGGCCCGCGTCACGCTTTGGATCGAAACTCAGAATCAGCTGCGTGGGCCAGAACTTCGGGCGCTCCTGGTATGGAGCCAGAATTCCCGGCTGCGTCCCCGGCATACCGACAGCTCCGGCAAGATCATCCGAGTCCGTGTGCAGAATGTAGTAGCCGCCGCTGCCCTGCTTCATCCACTCCGGTGACGGCGCGTTATAGTTCGCTGCCGGCCACATGCGCTTCACTTCAGGGATGAAGGAAAAGGTGAGCTTCATCGGTCGCACCGAGTCGACCTGAAACAGTGCCATCACTCCGGCGCCGTTCGTGTCGCAGGATGTTGCAAACAGAATTTCACGGACGGTGAAGGCCGCGTGAGAATACGTAATCGTGGTGTGATCGGGCGCAACTTCAATCTCCGCCGCCTGTTCATTCACATCGATGGGAACGCTATAGTCCTCAAGCTCCGCGGCCATTTTGAAGTGGCTGAGCAACTTCACGGGGAATACCCACGCCTCAAAGCTGCCGTCTTGCTGACCGACAAAGGTGCCGCACTCACCAGCCACGGTGAACGGTTTCAGCGCCTCCGCATGCTGACGAATCGTAAGGTCGCTCGAAGCCAGTGGAAACTGCGGCACAGGTTGCAACCACTGTTGCGCGAAAGCCTGAGTCGTCGCAGTCACTGAAAAGATCCATGCCGCCAGCACCAGCCGATACCATACACTTGTCCCACATTGCTTTTGCATCTCTTTGCACCCAAAAGGACTATCGTAATGTCTCGCGCCCACTGTCGTCAGCTAATCGTGCTTCCGCTGCTGGTGCTTTTCGTCTCATCCCTGTGCGCACAGGCCGCGCAGCCGGTCCGTGAAGTCAACGCGGAAGCCTCTGCCGCGCGTGCCTTTGAAGAAGCACGGAAGCAGGGTCCCGTTGCTCTGCGTGCGTTCTTCTACCAGATGCCAAAGGGCGCCGACCTGCACGTGCATCTCACTGGGGCAGTCTACGCCGAGTCCTTTATTCGTGCCGCAGGAGAAGATGGGCTATGCGTCGATCCTGTGAAGCTGGCATTCTCCAAACCTGTTTCCGGGGTATGCAACACAGATTATGTGCCCGCCGCCAACGTTCCCCAGAATCAGAAGCTCTACGACAATCTGATCGACTCCTTCTCCATGCGCACCTTTGTCCCCAAAACAGGCGAATCCGGACACGATCATTTCTTCGATACCTTTGAGAAATTCGGCGGCACCAACAAGCGCCACGTCAGCGAATGGGTGGACGAGGTTGCCAGCCGCGCAGCCGCGCAGAATGAACAATATCTGGAGTTGATGGAGACGCCCGACTTCAAGCCCGCCGCCGGTCTGGCGATAGAGACGGGCTTCCACTCGAATTTCGCTGAGTATCGCGACGTGTTGCTGGCTCACGGCTTCCGCAATTCCGTGCCAGCCGTCAGTGCCTATTTCGACCAGATAGAAGCTGCGCACCGGGAGCACGAACACTGCGGGCAAACGAATGCAACGCCGGCCTGCAAGGTGGAAGTCCGCTTCATCTATCAGGTCCTTCGCGGTCTTCCCAAAGAAGTTGTCTTTGCGCAGATTCTTCTCGGCTTCGAAGTAGCCGCGGTTGATCCTCGCGTCGTGGGCATTAATCTTGTCCAGCCAGAGGACTGCGAGGTCTGCATGGCCGACTACCGGCTCCACATGCAGATGATCGATGCGCTGCACCCTCTTTATCCCAAGGTCCACATCAGCCTGCACGCAGGCGAGTTGGAACCCGGCATGGTCCCGCCCGATGGCCTCAGCTTCCACATTCGATCAGCAGTGGAGCAGGGCCACGCCGAGCGTATCGGCCATGGCGTCGACGTCATGTACGAAGACAAACCTTATGAGCTTTTGAAGGAAATGGCCACGAGGCACGTCATGGTGGAAATCAATCTCACCAGCAACGACGTCATCCTCAACACCAAGGGAGACAGCCATCCCTTCATGCTCTACCGCAAATACGGCGTTCCCGTCGCGCTCTCGACGGATGACGAGGGCGTCTCCCGCATCGACCTGACCCACGAATATGTGCGCGCTGCAGTTACATATCCGCTCACCTATCACGACTTCAAGCTGATGGTCCGCACCGGCATCGAACACAGCTTTCTTCCCGGGCCGAGCCTCTGGCAATCGTCCACTCCCGAGAAACTCGATGAGCCCGTCCCGCAATGCCGCGGCCAATTGGGACGCGATACGCCAGCCGGAGCATGTGCAACTCTGGTTCACTCCAGCGAAAAAGCGCAGCAGCAGTGGGAGCTTGAACACAGGTTTCACACATTTGAGGCAAACTTTTAGAACGTGAGAATCGTTCTTTCGACCTTCGGCACATTTGGCGATGTAAATCCGCTGATCGCGCTGGCCTTGGAATTAAAAAGACGAGGCCATCGCCCCGCGCTCGCCGTGCCCGAAATGTTCCGCGCGAAAATCGAGCCGTTGGGAATTGACTTCTTCTCGGTCAGACCCAATCAGGACCAGACCGACAAGCGCCTCGTGGCTTTGATCTACGACAAGAAAAAGGGAACCGAATACGGCCTGCGCGAATTTCTCTTTCCCGCCCTGCGCCAGAGCTACGACGACCTGCTTGCCGCAGTCGAGGCCGATGGCGGAGCCGATCTGCTCATGACAGGCGAACTGGCATACGCCGGCCCCATCGTCGCCGACAAGACAGGCATCCCTTGGGCCTCATACGTTTTGGCCCCGTTTTCCTTCTTTTCCGCTTACGATCCGCCCGTCCTGCCGCCATATCCGACTCTGGCGCGGGCACAAATTGTTGTCCCCAGGATCGGTCACGCCGTGACCCGTTTCGCCCGCTATGTCACCCGCCGCTGGCCCGAGCCGGTCTACGAACTGCGCCACGAACTAGGCCTCGACCGCGGCGAAGATCCAATTTTCGACGCCAAGCACTCCGAACAGCTTGTGTTAGCACTCTTCTCCCGGATGCTGGGCCAACCCCAGCCCGATTGGCCGGCAAATACTCTGATCAGTGGCTTCGTATTCTACGACGGCGACGCAGGCAAGGCCGAACTGCCCTCAGAATTAGACCAGTTTCTCGCCGCAGGCCCGCCGCCCGTCGTCTTTACTCTGGGATCAGCAGCCGTCCTCGATGCAGGTGACTTCTATGAACAAAGCGCCCAGACTGCGCGACTGCTGAATCTCCGCGCAGTGTTGCTCGTAGGCAATGAGCCGGAAAACATCCCGCGCACGCCCATCTGGGAAAACATCTGCATCGCGAAGTACGCGCCCTATTCGAAGCTCTTCTCCCGCGCCTCGGTCATCGTTCATCAGGGTGGGGTGGGAACAACTGCGCAGGCGCTGCGCGCAGGCAAGCCGATGATCGTGATGCCCTACAGCCACGACCAGCCTGACAACGCCCGCCGCGTCCGCCGCCTCGGCGTAGCCAAAGTAGTGCAGCGCAAAAACTTCACCGCCGAGCGCGCCGCCAGAATGGTCGCCGGTCTCCTGAGCAATCCACGCTATGGTGAACGCGCCCTCGAAGTGCAGCGCGAAATGGCCAGAGAGGACGGCCTCAAAACAGCCTGCGACGCACTTGAAAAAATCATGCGCCGCTAACGCATTCACAGGGGGAAACGTCTAAAAACACAGAAGGCAGGCTCGAAAGCCCGCCCTTTGTGGGTCGTTCTGAATTATCTGCGTCTTAGAGCGGCTGAACGTCCGCAGCCTGCCAGCCCTTCGGCCCCTTAACAACATTGAACTGGACGGCCTGTCCTTCCTGCAAACTCTTGAAGCCATTTGAGCTAATGGCCGAGTAATGCACGAAGACATCTTCACCATTCTGGCGCGAGATGAAGCCGAACCCCTTCGCGTCGTTAAACCACTTCACTGTTCCTTGTTCCATGTGATGCTGTTTCCTAATTTGAATTGCGCTGGAACAAATCGGTGCCACTACTGGCAAGTTCTTGCTGCTGGGCGAGGACTGCTAATGCCCGTTCAGTTCTAACGCCTATTCAGTCTATCAGATTCCTCAGGTAACCCCGAAAAATGTTACCTGCCACCCTGGGGCTGATCCGCAGGCTTGCTTTTCACGTCCGACGGCGTACCGCCTTGCAGATAAATCTTGTACTGCGTGTCCACGATCCCCAGGTTGCGCGCCAGCCCCAGTTTTGCCTGGTTGAACTGCCGCACACTGTTCACATATTGCGATTGCGCCTGCGCCAAAGTCGATTGCGCCTGCACCACCGGCAGATTGTCGTCGACCCCCGCCTGGAAGCGGTCAGTAGACTGCTCCAACGCCGTCGTCGACAGGTCGACATTGCTCCGCGCCACATTCACCAGGTCGGAAGCCGTTTTCAGATCCAGCAGGCTGTCCCGCAGCTGCTGGTCGATCTTGTTCCTCAAATCAGCCATCTGCGAGCGATAGCTATCGAGCTGCGCCTCGGCGACGTCATGGTCGCCGCGAAATTTCGCTTCCTGGAAAATGGGGACTTCTATGCTGCCCGTCGCCTCGAATACCCCGTGATACGGTCCGCCGGAGATGCCCTCAACACCATAATTCCCCTTGAAATTCACCGTCGGGAAGCGCTGATGTGTTGCCGCCTTCCGCTCCAGCTCGGCCATTCTGATGTTCTGCGTAAGCGCCTGGTAATCCTGCCGATTGGCATACGCGTCCCGCTTCGCATCTTCGATGGTTATCGAGGAAAGATCGGCAAAGGGCACCGCGTCCGTCAGCTGAATCTTCTGCGCCGGATCCATCCCGATCTGCCGCTTCAGCGTAATCTCGTCCTTTTGCAGCGTATTTTCAGCGTTGATCACGGCCTGCTGCTGCGTCTGGTACTCCACCCGCGCCCGCAACTCATCAAGATTCGCAGCCGTCCCCGCCTCATGCTCCGCGACCGCCTGACTCAGCAGCGTCTCGTCGGTCTTCAGCAGCGCCCGCGCGTAGTCCAGCTGCGAGTTATCGGCAATCGCCTGCAGGTAAGTCGTCCCCACATTCAGCACTACCAGCCCGCGCGTCGACTGCGCATTGTAATACGCTGCTTTCGCGCCGGTTTTCATCGCGTGATACAGGTCCCATCCCGCCCAGTTGAAGAGCGTCTGCGACAAATTCGCATGCCCTTCGGTGAGATCGACCTTCACGACAAACGGAAAGTTTGCCGCCTCCGAAGGAGGAATCACCGAAGCGAACTCGCTCAGCAGACCACCCCGAAAGCCTTCTGCCTCCAGGTTGTACTGGTGAAGCCCGGTCCCGCCCGAAACATCCAGATTCGGCAGCAGCAGATTGAGGGTCTGCGAGGCCTGCGCCTGCGCCGTCTGCTGATTCTGCCGCGCCTCGGTCAGCGCCAGGTTGTTCTGGATCCCCATCAGGATCGCGTCATCAATCGAAACCTGCTTCACGTCCGGTGACGCCGCGACGGCCTGCACGCTCCCGTAAT
>Ga0207057_1063_pt1 | contig 28548 bp, 19 predicted proteins | sample Alteio_BWMinCont_33_FD_153265 | JGI IMG/M metagenome (GOLD analysis project Ga0207057, IMG submission 153265) | Enriched cells from forest soil in Barre Woods Harvard Forest LTER site, Petersham, Massachusetts, United States -... | ecosystem: Environmental > Terrestrial > Soil > Temperate forest >... | reverse complement strand
GACCAGGGAGCCCAGGGAAGGATACTGGAGTGCCGGCGTTGGCTTGTTGCCGGTCGTCATGAAGACCGTGGCGGGACCGTGGGACGGAATGGTGTGCGCCAGGCTGCGGACGATGGTGCAGCGGTCGGCGACCCGGGCCATGCGCGGCAAGTGTTCGCAGATGGCGACGCCGTCGGCCGTGGTCGGGATCGAGCGGAATTCGCCGCGGATGCCTTCGGGGGCGTTGGGGCGCAGGTCCCACATGTCAATGGTCGCGGGACCGCCGGAGAGCCACACCATGATGACGGAAGTGGCCCGGCGATTGGGCGTGCGGTTGGCGGGGGCGGTCTCAGTGGCCCGGGCTTCCATCTGCAGAAGCTGCGGCAGGCTGAGGCCGAACAAACCCGCGGCGCCGATCTTGAGGAAGTCGCGGCGGGCAAAACCTTCACAATCGGTCTTGAACGGAGCCATGGTCGAAGACATCCTTTTCTGCCCTGGTTACCCCCCTATCGTCCTTCCCTCAGGGCAGCGTGGGAAGGAACAGGATTGCAGCATTTTATAGTAGCCGAGACCTTAGTGGTTCAAAATAAATTCTCGCGTATTGATCAAGGCCCACATCGTGTCGAGGAGCGCGGCTCGGCGGTCGGTAACGGTGCGGCGGTAGTCGGCGAAGTTCTTGCGGTCGGTGGCGGTCGGCAGCCGGCTCAAGGTCGCCAGGAATAACTCATCGAGCATGTCGTCGTCCTGTTTGGTGGTCTTGAGTACCTGGCTGAGCCGGCCCGAGTTGTCGTTGAATTTCGCGAGGAGGGTCGGATCGGTCATCAGGTACAGTTTCTGCGGCAGAGCCGGTTCCATGGCCCGTTCGCAGTCGCAGGCGGTGGTGCGCGGCGGGCGGCCAAAAATGCGGAACGCATAGGTCAGGGTCGTATTCTGTAGCAGGCTCGCCCCCACCTCGACCGCCTTGCTTCCCGGGCGAACTTCCGGGCCCCACTTTTCGGTCACGCCCAGGGCGGAATTGAGAACGTCCACGACCGCCTCGGCCATCATCGGCCGGATGTAGGAGTGGGCATAGTTGTTCTTGTCCAGCCGGTTGGTCTCGTTGGTCTTGGAACTGAGCTGGTAGACCCGGCTATTGAGCACGAGACGCTCGATGTGGCGGATGTCGTAGGCGTGACCGGCAAATTCCTTGGCCAGGGCATCGAGGAGCTTGTCGTTGGACGCCGGGTTGGCGAGGCTGAAATCATCGACGGGGTGCACGAGGCCGATGCCCAGGTAGTGTCCCCAGACGCGATTGACGAAGCTGCGTGAGAAGAAGGAGTTCTCGGGTTGCCTGAGCCACTGGAAGAGGGTTTCGCGCATGTCGATCCCCTTTTCGTAGGGAATCTCCGGACCGCCCAGCGCCTTGGCGGGCAGGGGCCTGCCGGTATCGGGATGCATGAGACCCTTGCCGGCTTTGCCGATAAAGACTTCACGGATAACGGCCAGCTGGTTGTTCTTGGCGGCTTTTTTCTTGCGTTCGGCGTTTTCGGCGTCGATTTCCTTCTTGGACTCGGGGGAAACGCCGACGGCCAGGGCACCGAAGACGTTGGCATAGGACCGGTATTCCTCCTGGGTCCAGCGATCAAACGGGTGCTTGTGGCACTGGGCACATTCCAGGCGGACGCCCATGAAGGCGGCGGCGGTGCGCTCGCCCCAGACCTCGATCGGCTGCGCTTGCTGGCGGCGCCAGAATAGGTCCAGCGTGGGCCGGTTGGCGTAATCGGAGACGTAGCCCTTGGCAACGGCGTCTTCGAGATCCTTGACCTGCTTGATCCAGTCCTCCGGGGGCAGCTGGTCCCGGCTGGTGGCACACAAGACGCCGTGGACGATCTGGTCATAGGGCATGTTCTCGGCGACGCGCTTGCTGAACCAGTCATGCCACATCTGGCTGCGCTTCGCCTTGGACTGGACCGGTTGCTCCAGCGAGGCCGTGTCATTGCCGGTGATGTCGGAGAACTTGGTGGCCCACAGGGCCGCGTGCAGCGGATGGGCCAGGAGGTCGTCGATCTTCTTGGCACGTTTGCCGGCGTTCTTGTCCGCCAGGAAGGCACGTACCTCTTCCGGCGAGGGCAGCTGCCCGATGGTGTCGATCGTCACGCGGCGCAAGAATTCCTCGTCCGCGGACAGGTTCGACGGCACCATGTTCAAAAGACGAAGGCGGGCAAAGACTTCCCGGTCAATGAAGTTGACCTCGGGTACTTTCGGGTACTGGAAACCGGCCGGCAGTTCCATGGGCACCAACACGCGTGCAGGCAAAACGTTGCCGCGGTAACTCACGATAATGGCGGTGCTGCCCGGACGAAGGCTCTTCACCTGGCCAAGGCTCGACACTTCAGCGACAGCGTCGTCATTGGTGCGGAAATCGGTGAACTCGGTGATGTCAGCCCGGCTCCCGTCCGCGAACGTGGCCACGACCTGAATCTGGCTGGTTTCCCCGGCTTTGGTAAAGGCGAGCTCCGGCGGATTGAGGGCGATCTTGGCAACTGTGCCCGAACCCTTCGACCACGGTGCCCCCTGCTCGATCCACTCGCGGAAGATGCGATATTGCCAGGAGCCCTTGGCGAAGCGCGAGCCGCCGCCATGCTCGACCTGGCCGGTCGCCTTCAGAAGCAACAGGCTGTTGTCGGGGTCCACGGGGCTGAGGCGACGGGCAAACCCATCACGCGTCACGGAGGCGTAGTCTTTGCTGGGTTCATAGCCGAACAGGGATAAGCGAAATCCACCCTTGCCCTGGAAGGAGCCGTGACACGAACCGGCGTTACATCCCATGCGGCCAAAAAGGCCCATGATGTGGCGTTCGAAGTCAACATTTTCCACGTTCTTGTTGCCCGGCAGAATGACCGCGGCACTGGCCTCCTGGCCGGCGCTTGCGAGGAGCAGGGTAGCGACAACCGCAAGCAAGGAGAGGCGGGATGAAAGGGCAGCGTGCATTCGGAACCTCCGCGGGCGGGATGCGGCTTGGCGGGACAACGTGGCGGGAGGGCAGGAAGGAGCGAGCAATTAACTTTACTTCTAACGGGGCGAGAGCGGACCTGCAAGCAAAAAATGGAAGATTCTTGGTGGGAAGCAGATGCGCGAGTGCGGTTGTATTCAATTCCCTGGATGCCGGATAGGATGCCGGCATCCAGGGAAAACTTGCCTGCCGGCAAATCTAGTTGGCGGCTTTTTTCTTGCCCGAGAGGACAATTTCCGTGACCTTGCCGTCGGTGACGCTAATGGTGGCTCCCATGCCCTTGTCGCCGATCTTGGTGAACATCTTGGCCTTCAGACCATCTTCCACGGCGACCTTGTTGTCGCCGTCCTTCTTGAACACTTTGGCGCCCGTGGCGTCGTAATCCTTGCCGGCGTCACCCTTCTTCTCGCTAAAGGTGATCGTCGACTTGTCCGCGTCAACCTTGGTGATCCGGCCCTTGAGGTCTTCCGCCAGGGCCAGGCCGAGGCTGAAACCAACAATGGCGATCGCGCAGGCAAACTTCCGCAACATGGTGTGCTCCTTCAAGAGGGGAAAACGAACCTATGGAGATCCCGGCCCAATGCCGGGAAACAACATCAACGAACAAATCAGGATCCCAGGATTTCTTGACCCGGAACGTTCATGCAAACTTTATACCGAGGGGTGAACAGTTTTTGTATCGCTAGGCGGGAAAAAGTCAACGATCAAGCCTATTAAACAACCAACGGGTGGAATAGTTCCGATTTTGTTCGTTTTCTGTTCGTTTTATTCCGCCAAATGCGCTATCGAATGCGCAAATGTGTGCAGCCTTCTACCCTTTGGGATGTCCACCTTCCGGTTTGTTGTCTTGCCGGCTCGGCGCGATGCCGACGTACGGCCAGCCCAGCAAACGCTTAATGCCCGCCCATTCGCCCATGTCATTGCCCTCCACGCAGTGGCCGATAAATTGCAACATGTAGCCGCCGACAAAGGCCCCCAGGGCCCAGATCCAGGCCGTAGGGTTCAGGATGAACAGCACAATTCCGCCGGCGGCGAGCGGGATGCCGATCATGTGGATCCAGAAATTAAAGGGATGGTGGTGGCGCTCCAGCCAGTTCTTCAAGGCCCGGCGCAACGGGCGGCGCTCAAAAAAGCCTGGCGGTGGTTCGACGGATGCTGTCATGATTGCTGAAGTTTGATTCGTAGCCACGAATGCCGACTCATCTTCATCGTTGTATTCTCGATGGTGAGCGCTGGCACCGTTTCCGCGCGCAAAATAGGAGTCCAGGCCATGGAGCGCACAAGCGCCTTCGCCCTTCTCAACGAGTATGTCAAGGACCTGGGATTGGCGCGGCACATGCTGGCGGTGGAAGCGGCCATGCGCGCCTACGCACGCAAGCTGGGCCAGGACGAGGAGACGTGGGGCATTGTCGGCCTGCTCCACGATTTCGATTATGAGCGCTGGCCCGACACGCCCGACCATCCCCTCCAGGGCAGCGCCATTCTGCGTGCGCTCGGTTACCCGGAAGAAGTCATCTACGCCATCAAGTCGCACGCTGACTATTTGCCCGACTGCCCGCGCATCCACCTTGTTGACAAGGCGCTCTACGCCTGCGACGAGCTTACCGGCCTCATCACCGCGGCCGCCCTGGTCCGCCCGGGCGGCATTACCGACATGTCCGCGAACAGCGTGAAAAAGAAGATGAAATCGAAAGGCTTTGCCCGCAATGTCAATCGCGACGACATCACCCGCGGCGCCCAAGATTTCGGGGTCGAACTAACCGAACACATCCAGTTCATCATCGATGCGCTCAGGCCCCTCGCCAACGAATTGGGGTTGGAAAAAGGCCTCGCGGGCGAAGAGGGGGAATAGAACGCCGGCCTTCGCATGGATATAGGCTTATTGCGTATATCCTTGAAAACTCGGCGCATGCTAAAGTCAAGCTGGCTCTGATCGGCTTGCACGTTCAAGGATGATTTCATGTCCGACAGCCGGGTAGTTTTGTTGACCGGGGCGACAGGGTTTCTTGGCCGCTACTTGCTTCGCGATCTGCTTCTATCCGGGCAGCGCGTGGCCGTTCTGGCACGCGATTCACGAGGCGGGCGCGCTGAAGAGCGCATCAAGGAACTGCTGAATTTCTGGGGCGAATCTCTGGGCCAACGGCTGCCTGGCCCGGTGCTTTTGCACGGTGACTTGACTCAGAGAGGGCTTGGCCTGAGCCTCGCGGACCGCCGCTGGCTGGGCCGGCACTGCCAGACGGTGCTGCACGCCGCGGCCAATCTATCCTTTCGAACCACTGCCGACGGCGAGCCCTGGACGACCAATGTCAACGGGACGCAAGCCCTGTTGCGTCTCGCCTCGGAATTGAAAATCCCGCGCTGGCATCACATTTCGACGGCCTTTGTGTGCGGCAAACGGAAGGGGCCCATCCGGGAGACGGACCTCGACCACGGGCAGGCATTTTACAATCCCTACGAACAGAGCAAATGCGCAGCGGAGAAATGCGTTCGCGAGGCCACGGGGATATGCGCCACCGTCTATCGCCCCTCGGTAATCGTAGGGGATAGCCGAACCGGCTACACCAGTTCCTTCGTCGGCTTTTACCGATTTCTCGAACTGGCCCATCGACTCGCGAACCTTGAAAAGGGACCACGCCGTTTGCCGGTGCGGCTACGGCTCCGCGGGGACGAACCATGCGACTTTGTGACGGTGGATTGGGTTTCCCGAGCTGTCGTGGAATTGCTGGCACTACCGAGTGAACATGGACGGACATTCCACCTCGTGGCGCGGGCGCCGGCCACGGCCCGTTTCATCCAAGAAACTGCCGCGGCGGCCATGGGCATCGAAGGAATTGAATTTGTCGTCCCCACGGACATTGGGCCGTCGGGCCGGTTGGATGAGATGCTTCTGGAGGGGTTGCAAGAATATTGGCCTTACGTGGAAGGCACGCCGGTGTTTTGCGCCCGCAACACCACTGCGGCGCTGCCGCACCTGCCTTCGCCAGCAATCGACGCGGGTGTGTTGCGGCGCCTGGTTCGATTTGCCGTTGCCAGTCGTTTCGGACGCAGTCCGTCACGAGGCAAGCCTGTTGCGCAAGCAACCTCGGTGCCAAATTGCTCGGCATACTTCGAACAGGTTTTTCCCGAACAAGCGCGCGCTTCGAACCTGGCGCGCGCGGTCGGCCTCACGACCCGGATTAGCTTCGAGATTCACGGTGTCGGCGGCGGCCAGTGGTCGTGTCGCTGGGAAGGCGGTGACTTGTTGTACGTCCGGCGCGGCCTGGACGAACAGGCCGTTGCGACCTATCGGACCGACACGGCCACGTTCGCGGCTGTGGTGCAAGGCCGACAAAACCCGAAGCAGGCGTTTTTCGAAGAGCGGATCGCGATCAGCGGCGATCTCGAAAGCGCTCTCAAGTTGGCCGCCCTTTTCCAGCAATTCCTGCAGGAAAGTGCAGCCGTGAACGTGCAAAGTGCGGAGACGGCGAATGCAGCCTTTTGTTGAATCCGTAGTGCCGATCGCCGAAGAGATCTTCTTCCCGTCTCATGGTGTGCGCTTGCACGGGGAACTCGTCTACCCGGAAAAGGATCGGGTCATCGGGGCAGCCGTCATCGCGGGGCCGCACCCACTCCTGGGTGGGAACATGCACAACAATGTCGTGCGCGGCATCGGTGACGCGCTTGCCCAACGGCAAGTTGTCACGCTGCGTTTCAACTATCGGGGCGTGGGCCGAAGCGACGGGCCGCGCATGGACGTGATCGGCCATTTGGCCGAGTTCTGGAAAACGTCCCATGTCCCTGAAGAGATGGACCTTTGGCAGGATGTTCAAGGAGCCATCGATTTCGTACGGCAAGCTGCCGGTGCCGATTTGCCGCTCGCGTTGATCGGCTATAGCTTCGGCTGTGTTCTGCTACCGCGGGCCCAACTCGCTGTGGGTTCCCCCGCGTTGATTCTGCTTGCTCCGACCATCGCGAAGCACGATTACGATTCCTATCTCGCGCTGGAAAACCCCAAGCTCATCATCGCTTCCGAAGATGATTTCGCCTCGGATGCCGCTCGGCTTCAGGGTTGGTTCGACAAGCTCAGGGCGCCCAAGCGCCTGATTCAGAAGCGTTTCGACAACCATTTCTTTCGCGGACACGAAGCCTGGCTGGCGGACGTCGTCTTCGACTTTCTTCGGGATCAATGGAGGTGATGGAATGAACCTGTCCCCAACGCTGCCGTCTTCGGGGCCAAGCGCCGACGCTGGCGACAGGGTGCGCGCGCTCCTGAGTCGGCATTTTCATCCCGAGTGGGGTAGTGCGTACTGGCTGGAGCGGCAGGCCCGGCTCGGCTGGCAGGTCTGCGAGCGCATCCGCACGCGTGACGATCTCTGGCTGTTAGGCCCGACACCCACAGAAGATTTGCGCCACTTGCCGATTCAGGCATTCATTCCAAAGGCATTGCACAAGCAAAGGCCACGCTTCATCGTTGGCGAAACGGCGGGAACCAACGGCGAACCTTGCGGCACCGCCTATCGCGACGACGAATTTCAAACAGCGTTCATCGATCCCTTCCTGGGCGCCGCCCAGGCGACCGGGTTCCCCAGGGGCGAGCCGTGGCTCTGGGTCGGCCCGTCCGGGCCGCATATCATCGGCAAAGTTGTCCGCGAGTTGGCCCGCCAGACCGGAAGCATGGACCCGTTCAGTGTTGACTTCGATCCACGCTGGGCCAAGCGTTTGGCCGATGGTTCGCTGGGACGAAAACGCTACCTCGATCATGTCGTGCAGCAAGCTCTCCATGTCGTGCGCCGTGAAGAAATCGGCGTGCTCTTTATCACGCCTCCCGCCCTTGCGGCCCTGGCCTTGCAACTGAATACCCCCCAGCGCGAGGCAATTCACGGCATTCACTACGGCGGCATGAGCCTGAGTCCCGCCACTGTGAATCACTTTCGAGCCGTCTTCCCGAACGCAGTGCATCTCGCCGGTTACGGCAACACGCTATTCGGCGTGGTGATGGAAATCGAGGACCGACACCGCGAGGCGCTGGATTATTACCCTTTGGGGGACCGCCTTCAGTTCCACATCGTAGAAGAGCTGGGCGCGGCGAAGGCCGGCACTGCGAGCTGGCCGCCACGCATCTGCCGGCACGGCGAGATCGGGCGCGTGCTTTTCCATCGGCTCGATGAAAGCTGCTTGCTTGTCAATGTGCTGGAACGCGACCAGGCCGAGCGGATCGCGCCGTCGCCGGCGGCTCGTGCCCTTGGAGGGCAGGCGGACGGTTTGCGAAATCCGCAACCGCCGCCGGCATTACAGGACCAACTTCAGCAGGGCATTTATTGACGTAGGACGGATCTTTATCCGTCCCGATGTCTGGCGGATTGACAATCCGTCCTACAAGAAATCCAAATCACGGAGGATCCTATGCCCACCACGACAGCAATTCAGATCGCCTACACGCCGGACAGCGACGATGCGTTTTATTACGACGCCCTGGAAACGGGGCGCGTCACGCTCGCCGGCTTTCGTCCAACGTTTCACCGCGAGCACATGAGCACGCTCAACCGGGCCGCCCTGAGCGGCAGGTACGAAGTGACGGCCATTTCGTCCGTGCTCTACCCGCAAGTCGCCGACCGCTATGCAATCTTGAGCGTTGGCACCAGCGTCGGCCGCGGCTATGGCCCGGTGTTGGTCAGCAAAAACCCGCGCACGCTCGACAGCCTGCGCGGGAAGCGCGTCGGCGTGCCTGGCATTCCCACGACGGGCTGGTTCCTGCTGCGTGTTCTCTGTCCCGAGGCAATTCCCGTTGCGATGGCGTTTGATCAGATTGGCGGCGCGGTCGCAGCAGAGAAACTGGCGGCGGGCGTGATGATTCACGAGGAGCTGCTCTATTATCCGAAGCTCGGCCTGCACCGTGTGGTGGATCTGGGAGCGCTTTGGTGCCGGCAAAACGCCTTGCCTTTGCCTGTCGGTCTCAACGTGATTCGCCGGGACCTGGGACTGGCGGCGATGCAGCAAATCTGCGAGGTCCTTCGCCTCAGTTTGCGTTATGGGCTGGATCATTCCGAAGAAGTGTTGCGCCGCGTGAGCCGGTTCGGCCGAGGATCGGATGGTGGATGCACGCAACAGTTTGTCAATATGTTCGCCAATAGGGATTCGTTGCAAATGCCGGAAGACGTGCGCGCGGCACTGGGTGTATTGCTGACGCAAGTTGTGGACCTCGGCTACGGAGAGACGGTGCCGATTTTCGAGATCATCGAAGGATTGCAAACGGTTCCTGCGTAAGTTTCAGGATCGGAGATGCCACAATGGAATTAGCGCAACAACTGCTAGCCGCAAAACGGGATTTCCTGGTGCCGTGTGTGTATCACTTCTACCAGCGGCCGCCCGTCTTTGTACGCGGGGAAGGAGCCTACCTGTTTGACTCGGACGGCCGCCGTTATCTCGATTGCTACGGCGGCGTCAGCGTCATGAACGCGGGGCACTCCAATCCAGAAATCCTCGAAGCCGCCATCGATCAGTTGCGCCGCTTGCAACACACGACGACCATATATCTGACCGCGCCGATGCTTGATCTCGCGCGGGTCATTGCCGAACTTGCCCCGGCGTCGTTGCGCCGGCTGTTCTTTTGCGCCAGTGGCAGCGAAGCCAACGAAGGCGCGCTGCTGCTGGCCACGCTGGCCACTAAACGCGCGGAATGCATCTATCTGCGCGAGGGTTTACACGGCCGTACCAAATGGGCCATGAGCGTCACAGGGCTGGATATGTGGCGCACCGATCCCAACCCGCTGGTGACGGCCCACGCCGTTCCGGGGTCGCGTCACCCGGAGAGCCTTGCCACAATCGAATCATTGTTGCAGCGCGGCACGATTGCGGCACTGATCGCGGAACCAATCCAGGGCAACGGCGGGATCGTCGTGCCGCCGGATGAATACTGGCCGGAACTTCGGCGGTTGTGTACCCAATACGGCACGCTGCTGATTGCCGACGAAATCCAGACAGCCTGGAACCGCACTGGGCGTTGGTTCGCTACCGAACACTGGAATGTCGTTCCCGATATCGTCACCGTGGCGAAGGCCCTGGGTAACGGGTTCCCCATTGCAGCTTACATCACCACGGACGAGATTGCCGTCCATTACACACGCCCGGGAGCTGCGACGTTCGGCGGCAACCTCGTCTCTTGCCGCGCCGCTCTTGCCACCTTGGCGTTTCACGAGCGCCATCGGCTCGGCGAGCGCAGCGCGACACTCGGTGCCTACTTGATGGGTCATTTACGAGCCCTACAGCAGCGGCATTCGATTATCCATGAGGTTCGCGGCATGGGCCTCATGATCGGCGTGGAACTGCGCGACGCCGCTGGAACCCAGGCTGCGGCCCTGCTTGATACGCTTTTCGAAGAGATGAAGGACGCCGGCTATCTGCTGGGCAAGACGGGACCAGGACGCAACGTCCTGACGCTGATGCCGCCTCTCGTGGTCGAGCGCGCTGAATTGGATTCTCTTGTCGTGGCGCTGGATCGGTCTCTCGCACGCACATAATAAGTATTTTATCTTATTCCGAGCCGACGCAATCCAGTAATTACAATTTCGCCAGGGAGCCCGCAGAGCGAGTAATGTGATTGACACTCTTGCCTCTTCCCTTTATACGATTCGCCTCTCAGATGGATGCAGTGAGATGGATTGCCAAATCCCGTGACGCGGACGGAACTTGACCTTCTCGTTGGACAGCGTTGTGCTGGGAGGCGTTGATGCGCGGGCCGATAGCGCGACTTTGCCGCTTGTTTGGCATGCTGGCGTTAGTGGTAACCCTGACGACGGCCGGCTGCCAGACCTTGAAGAATGGTCTTTCGCAAAAGCTGACGCACTGGAAAATGCTCGATGACAAGGCACTCGACGACCCGATCCAGGCGGTCGGCGGTGACGGCATCGTGTTCGTTCCCGAGCAAATGAGCTCTCCCTTGACTCGGCACCAGCTCGCGCAGGCATCGCCCGAAGTTCTGGTCACCTATTATTCCCCCATTTTCGTGCAGCAAAAGGTCGATTCTCGGGCGCAGAAATACCCTTACCCGCCCGAGTACGACATGATCGGCGAAGCCAGGCTCAAGCGCGAAGCCGACGGCAAGCTTACTTCCTATGTCGCCGGCTCGCCCAAGGTTTACGCTATCGTCAAGAAACTGCCGATCGACGGAAGCGATCATTACCAACTCACTTATACGGCCTGGTATCCCGCCCATCCACGCATGAAGGCCTTTGACTTGGAGGAAGCCGAGATCGACAGTTGCGTGCTCCGGGTCACCCTCGATATCGAGAATGCTCCCCTCTTTTACGAAACGATCGCCGCTTGCGGATGTTTCCACAAGGTATTCGTGCAGAAATGGATCGAAGACAAGGATCGCGCCGTCTACGGGCCACCCGAGAAAGACAAGAAGTATTGCGTGGAACGCAACGTCAAGGACGCGATTCACTGGGAGGTGGCCGGCCTTGTGGACGAACCACGCGAGCAACCGCGCCGGCCCGTGGTTTTCCTCAAAGCCGGCGAACATCGCGTGTTCGGCATGGGAAGCGCCGCCCGCTTGCGCATGCCGCCCGTGGCGCTGCAGCACAAGTACGAAATGACTTCCTACGCCGAGTTATACGAGGTTGCCGTGGATGGCACAAATGAGCGGGCAGGCTTCTTCGACATGAAAAACGGCGGCAAGGTTCGCGGCGGCGAACGCCGCAAGGAGAAGTTCTTGATGTCGTTCGTCGGCGTGGATGATGCCGGTCGGCCGCGCGCCGATGACCAGATCAAGCTCCACTTTGACCAGGACGACTGGAATAACCCTGCCATCTACGGCAAGTACCTCCGCCTACCGCCGGGAACTCTCTCGTTAACCTCATACCTTGACAAGTGACACTTGGAAACGAGGAAGAAATCATGGCCCTTCCACGCAATATCTCTGGCTCAAAATTCCTTGCGCCCTTCGTGCTCATCTTGGCAAGTTGCGTACCGGTGCACACGGCGTATGCTCAGCCCGAGCGCGCCGAGCAATCGTCCGTGGACCAGGCGCTTGGTTTGATCACGCAAGCGTGCCAGCGCTTCCAGAATGTTCAAGATTACGAATGCCGCTTGATCAAGCAGGAACGGGTCCACGGCACATTATTGCCGGAAGGCCTGGCCACCATGAAAGTCCGCAATAATCCGTACAGCATTTATCTTCGCTGCGAAAGCCCCGACTCGGAACGTGGTATCCAGGTAATTTACATTGCCAATCAGAACCAAGGCAGAATGCGCGTTCATCCCAACGGATTCTTCGGCATCTTCGGCTTCGTGTCGGTGAGCCCACGGGACCCACGGGCTTTTGAGAAAAACCGGCATTGCATCACCGAGGCCGGCCTTGGCAATTTACTTGAATGCACTGCCCGGAATTGGGCCATGGAACGTCGTCTGAACAAGACTCAGGTTGAGATTGCCGACGATGTCATTGACGGCCGTCCTTGCACCCGCATCGTGACGATCCATCCGGATCGCAATGCAGGAACGTTTTATGGTTATCGGTGCGTGCTGTGGCTCGACAAGGAGACTTGCTTGCCCCTCGGCGCCGAGACCTACGATTGGCCGCGACCGGGAAGCGCCGCCGGAGGCGACCTCCTTGAAAGCTACCGCTTCCTGGATATTCGTTGCAACATCGGCTTGAACGATACGTTCTTCGATCATTGATTCGCTTTTTGGCATGGCCGTTGGGCCGGCCGGGACAGCACCACGCATCATTTCCCCATTGCTCCAAAATCTCCTTTTTGCCTATCATGTGGAAGTGTGGTGCGAACAATAATTCGCCGTTTTCATGTCCATCGAGGATAGACCTCGGGTAAAGCACGCATAAAATGGTAGCTCCCGAGGGATAGTTTTTATCAAGGAGATCACGAATGACGGCAACCGCCAAAAAAGCCCAGGCCAAGGGGACCAAGGAATCGAAGGCCGGATATACCACCAGTCCTCAGGACTTCGTGGTGGCCGACCTGGCACTGGCCGACTGGGGCCGGAAGGAAATCGCCATTGCCGAGCACGAGATGCCCGGACTCATGGCCATCCGCAAGAAATATTCCGCAAGCAAGCCGCTCCAGGGAGCGCGCATCGCCGGTAGCTTGCACATGACGATTCAGACGGCCGTGCTGGTGGAGACCCTGCAGGCGCTGGGCGCCGATATTCGCTGGGCGAGTTGCAATATCTTCTCGACGCAGGACCACGCCGCGGCCGCCCTGGCGGTCAAGGGGACGCCGGTTTTCGCCAAGAAGGGGGAGACGCTGGAAGAATACTGGGACTATACCCACCGCATTCTCCAGTGGCATGACGGCGGCACGCCCAATCTTATTCTCGACGACGGCGGCGATGCCACGCTCCTTCTGCACCTGGGCAGTGACGCCGAGACCGACCCCAAGATTCTGGATCGCAAGCCCGATTCCGAGGAAGAGTCGATCCTCTTGGGCTCCATTCGCAAGACCCTGCGCGGCCAGCCCAACTTCTATAGCCAGATTGCCGACGCGATCATCGGCGTCAGCGAGGAAACCACCACCGGCGTCCATCGCCTCTACGAGCGCGTCAAGGCCGGCACCCTTCGCTTCCCGGCCATCAACGTCAATGACTGCGTCACCAAGAGCAAGTTCGACAACCTCTATGGCTGCCGCGAAAGCCTCATCGACGGCATCAAGCGGGCCACCGACGTGATGATCAGCGGCAAGAAGGCGCTGGTGTGCGGCTACGGCGACGTGGGCAAGGGCTGCGCCCAGGCGTTTCGCGGCAACGGCGCCACCGTTTTCATCACCGAGATCGACCCCATCTGCGCCCTGCAAGCGTGCATGGAAGGCTTCCAGGTCGTCACCATGGACGAGGCCTGCAAGTGGGCGGACATCTTCGTCACCACGACCGGCAACGTGGACGTCATCACGCGGCAGCACATGGACCAGATGAAGCACAATGCCATCGTCTGCAACATCGGCCACTTCGACAGCGAAATCCAGATCGCCGCCCTGACGGGCGACGTGAAGTGGGAAGAGATCAAGCCGCAGGTCGATCACGTGATTTGGCCCAACGGCAAGCGAATCATCATCCTGGCCAAGGGCCGCCTGGTAAACTTGGGCTGCGGCACCGGCCACCCCAGCTTCGTCATGTCGAACTCCTTCAGCAACCAGACGCTGGCCCAGATGAAGCTGTGGAAAGACGGCAAGACCATGAAAAAGGATGTCCACCTGCTTCCCAAAGTGCTCGACGAAGAGGTCGCCCGCCTGCACCTGGAACAGCTCGGCGCCAAGCTGACCAAGCTAAACAAAAAGCAGGCCGAATACATCGGCGTCAAAACGGAAGGCCCGTTCAAGAGCGACATGTATCGCTACTAAACTGGCGAGCCTACGAATATGGCGAGCCGGGAGCGTAAGCGACCGGAGTATGCGTAAGCGACCGGAGTATCCGAACAAACAGACCGGCCTGACGGAGTGACTAGTCACCCCGTCAGGCCGTCACCTTAACTGCCGTGCCGGGGTAATCCTCGCCGCGCCGCAGCCAGCACACGACCGCCAGCCCGGTCAAACTCCCCATGACCAGCCAGGAGCGTAGCAGAGTCGCGTAGTACAGCGACAACTGCGGCACCAGGCACATCCCGGATATAAATCCCACGAGCAATATCCCAACGGCAACATGACTTGCCGTCCGGTTATCCCACAGGAATGGCCAGAGCAGGGCCAGGGGAAGAAGCAGCACCACGTCCACGTAGCCCCATCGATGCGGCAGAAAAAACTCCGTGTCCAGTGCGAAGGCCACTAGCAGCGCCAGGGTGAGCCGGGGCGGCGGCGGCTCATTGCGCCGCAGCGCCAGCAGGCCCAGCAAGGTCACGCTCAAGAGGACCATGATGCCCTTGGAAATGAGCCCCAGATCGACGAGCGGCAGCGGACTGCCCTGGCGCCAAGTCTGGTAGAGAACGGCAAAGGAAGTAGAAGACACGTCGTCCAGGGCATTGCGAAAATCGACGTCTTCCACCGGGCCCTCATGGGCGGGAGGCGTACGGGGCGGCAGTCGTTCCGGCGCCCACAGCGTGAGATAATATTGATCGCCCACTCGAAGATAACTTTGCCAGCTGCCGCTGGGAAGGAGAGGCAAGGTCGCCAGGACGCACAGGATGAAAGTGAGTACGCTCCCGAGGCCGGTTTTCCACTGACGCAAGAGTAAAAACGCCGGTGCGAGCAAGAGGTAATTGAGGCGCATCAAGGCCGCGATGCCAAAGAGAATACCGCCGGTCCAGGAATTCATGTTGCGGCGCAAGCAAGCAGCCGCTCCCGCACTGAGAACCAGCAGGTGGAAAACGTAAACTTGGCCGCGCTCGACGTGCATGCGCCAGAAACCGCTCAGGACGAAGAAGAGCACGGCCGTCAAGAGAAAGACAACACGCTGGCGATGATCCGTTATGGTCCGGCTCAAAATGGCAATGCCGGCCAGAAGCGCCAGCCATTCGAGCACGAAGGACGCCAAGCGCTCCATCTTGTAGGGCAGAGGCGCCAGCGTCGCGTACAGAAACAGGGTTGGCGGCGGGGCGGTCAGGCGGTGGACCAGGTTGTCATGGCATGGATCGAGCAATTCCAGGGGCATGCCCGGTTGCCATTCAAAGGCATATGGATCCTGGCCCGTGAGAAGAACGCGGGCGCCGACGATGCGGTTCCGAAAATCGATGCCCGCGTAGCGGCCGATATCCCAAAGTGAAATCAAAAAGACGATGAAGGTGAATGCCAGCCCCACGCCGAGTGCCGTTTTTTCCAGGGGGACCAGCCGGCGCGGCTCGAGGCCGTACGCGCGCAGCGGCCAGGGAATGGGGTGCGCTTCGGTCGCGGCGGGGTCGGCCATGGGGATCAAACTCGAACGGGGACGGCGCGGGGCCGCTTCCAGGGTGCGGGGGCGACAACCGGCCCGTCGGGATACTCCAGGCCCGTTTTCGTGATGACGGCCGCTTCCTGGTAGGTGCTATCCGTGTTGACGGCCCACAGGTCGTGTCCGGCGCCGTCGAGGATGTTCTCCGCGGCCATGAGGCCCATGAGAATACTGTGGTCCTGATTGTTGTATTTAAAGGCGCCGTAGCGGCCGATGGCCGACAGTCCCTGGAACCCGCGCACATAATCCACGACCGGGTCGAGATGTTGCTTGTAACCGCGGGCATAGACCGGGTAGCAGCGGCGAATGCGCACGACGTGGCCATCCAGCACGCGGGCATCGCCGATCAGTCCCGTGGTGCGCATCTCGCGTTCACCCAGCTCGATCAGGTTCTGGTCGCTATCCCGCCACTGGGCATCGTCGTCGTAGCACCAATATTCCAGCGCCAGGATGCTGTTGGCGGAGGCGCCGTAAAGTTCCGGGACCCAATTACGGAAGTTCGTAACCCGGCCCATGCCCAGGTCCGGCGAGTGTATATACAGCCACTGATCCTTGAATAGGTCGGCGCGGGCCACGTTTAGATACACGAGGATGGTATTGCGAAAACGCAGAGACGCCACGCCGCGCTCGACGGCCGACGGCAAATTGCCCAGGCCGCGCACGAGCAGGGTCAAGGGCATGGTGGAAATGATTTGATCGAAGGGCTCGAAACGGCCGTCGGCCAATTCGAGGCCCTTGACGACGCGTTTTTCATGGACGATTCGGCCCACGGGCTGCTTGAGATGGACATTTCCGCCCATGTCTCTGACGCGCTCGGCCATGCGTTCGTACACCATGCCGGTGCCGCCCACCGGGTAGGCGAATTGATCGACGAGGGTCTTGTGGTTGTTTTTGCCAATTCCCAGGGCGGCCTTGATCGCCTGACCGAGCGAGAATTTCTTGATGCGCTGGGCGGCGAAATCGGCATCGAGCGCTGCACAGGAGATGCCCCACAGCTTCTCGCTGTAGGACTTGAAGAACATATTGAAGAGCCGCCGGCCAAAGCGGCCCACGACCCAGGATTCGAAGGTGTCATTCTGATCCGAGCGGAATGATGGGCGGATTTTTTCCTTGAGGTAGCTCGACAGGCAGCACGCCGCGTTGGTCACTCCCATGTTCCACAGCGCGTTGGCCGGTTTGAGAGGATACTCGAAGAAGCGCTCGTGATAGTAGATGCGCGTCAGGCGATCTACCATGCGGTAGTCGCGGCCGGCGACATCCAGCCACAGCTGGTTGACCCGCGGATCCTGGCTAAAAAACCGATGCGGGCCGAGATCGACTTTTTGTCCCCACAGGTCGATGGACCGGCTCATGCCGCCGACGGCGTTGCTGGCTTCATAGACGTCGACTTGGGCCCCGCCCGTGGCGAGCTGATAAGCCGCCGTGATTCCCGCCGGCCCGGCGCCGATGACTGCAACGCGCATGGTGTTCCTCGATCCGCTGGGGCAAGGACTTCGCCTACGCTACTCTGGGACACAAATCGCGGGAAAGCAAATGAACGGAGGTTTCGCAAACTGATGGAAATTCATGGTTGCAATTGGTTTTGGATCGTTTACACTCATGGAAACCCGCAACTGGTCAAGACCCCAAGGGTTTTGGCCGTCAACCATCCCGCCTTCCCATGGAGGTCCCGCCATGCGTCTCGTGTTGTCGATTGCTCTCGCCGCGTTCTTGGTCACGTCTTTCGCCTGGAGCGATGATGCTGCCCCGAAGCAGGCCCCGCAAATTGTCTTGAAATCGCCTGACGGCAAGAAGTCCGTGGATCTGGCGAAACTGGTCAGCGAAGGTCCCGTCCTGGTGCGGCTTACCTGTGCTTGCACCGGCTGCGACGCGGAACTCCAGTACTTCCAGAAACTGCAAGCTGCCTACAACGGCAAGGGCCTGCAAACCATCGCCGTCTTCCGTGAAAAGGCCGAGGGGCTGGAGCAGTATGCCGAAAAGAAGGGGATCAAGTTCACCTGGTTGGCCGACCCGACCGGCGCCATGTGGAAGACCTTCGATTCCAAGGCCATGCCCACCAATATCCTGATCGACAAGGGCGGCAAGGTGGTTCGCGTCGTCCCCGGCTGCACCAAGGACGGCCGCAACGCCCAGACTCTTAGCCAGGAAATTGCCAACCTTCTGAAGGTTCCCGTCGCCCAAATCGCCGAGAGCAAGCAGAAATAGGCAATTGCCCAAGTCCCCAGGCCACGCCTGCCGGCCTAACACGGAGCCGCTGTGGTCGGGCTGGAAAGCCTGGACGCGGTTTCACTTGCGGAAAAGTAATGCGGATGCGACCCGGTCCTTTGGGACCGGGTCGTTTGCTTTGGCTTCGCCTTGATACTTCGCCGACGCTTGACTACTATCCGGCCCTCAATTCCCGGGCAGGGAGGCAAGCGGAACGAATGGACACGGAACAAGAAGAGACGGGATTCACCCCCCGAGCGCTGGCGTGGCTGGCCCAGTTGGGCTACCGCTTTCCCTGGCTCGTGCTGCTGGGCACCGCACTGTCGTGCGGGCTTTGCCTATGGTACACGTGTGTCCATCTCACCTACGAAAGCCAGCGTAACGACCTGCACGGCAAGGAAAAGGCGTACTATCAGCGCTGGCAGCAATACGTCAAGGAATTCGGCGACGATGATGACATGGTCGTCGTGGTCCAGGGCAAGAATCGGGAGCAGATGGAGGCGGCCCTGGAAGACCTCGCCGGCCAGCTGCAAAAGAGCCCCGAACTCTATGATCGCTTGTTTTACAAGGTTGACCTCCGCCCGCTGCGCAATCGCGCGTTGCTTTTCCTCTCCGCCGACCAGATCCGACTCATTCAGGACAATCTCCAAGATTTGAAATTGCTTCTGGAGCCGCCCGTGCTCGCGGGCATCGATCCCCTCTTTGGCTGGAAGTCGCTGAATTTGATGCAGCTCTTGCACGAAGGCGAACGCCGGGCCACCACGCTCACCGGCGACCGCACGCTGGCCCCCGGCAGCGATACGTTCCTCAAGCAGCTCAACGCCGTTTGCAGCAACGCCGCTTCCGTCCTCAAGGACCCGGCGACCTACAAGAATCCCTGGCAAAGCATTTTGCCCAATCAGCCCCAGCAGCAAGACCTGATGGCCGAGCCGCAGTTCTTTTTCAGTGAAGACGGCACGCTGGCGTTTCTGCTGGTACGCCCTTTCAAGGAAAAGGAAGCCGGGTTCACCTTCGCCCAGAAGAGCATCGACGGGCTCCGGGCCGTGATCGCCCAGACGTCTCCACGCTATCCCGGCATGGAGTTTGGCCTGACCGGCTTGCCGGTCCTCGAAAATGACGAGATGGTCGCCTCGCAAAACGACAGCAACTTCGCGTCCTGGTTGGCCCTGGCGGGCGTCGCCCTCCTGTACCTCGTGGTTTATCGCGGCTTCCGCTATCCATTCATGACGGTCATGGCTCTGCTGGTAGGCACGACCTGGGCCCTCGGCTGGACCACGCTCACGGTCGGGCACTTGAACATCCTCTCGTCGGCCTTCGCGGTGATGTTGATCGGCATGGGCGACTACGGCGTCCTGTGGGTCACGCGCTTCGGCGAGGAAAGGCGCGCCGGCGCCGACCTGGCCGAGGCGACGCGCAAGACGGCCCTCAACGTCGGCCCCAGCATCCTCACCGCGGCCCTGGCCACCGCCCTGGCCTTCTACGCCGCCATGCTCGCCGATCTCAAGGCCGTCGCCGAACTGGGCTGGATTGCCGGCAGCGGCGTGATCCTGTGCGCCCTGTCCTGTTTTGTCGTGATGCCCCCCTTGCTCAGGCTCATGGACGCGCGCGGCAAGAAAAATGTCGCGGACGATGGCAAAGTGCCCGAGCCTCCGGCCATCCTTTCCCTCAAGGAGCACGGGGCGGATCACCGCCCCTGGCTGCCCAGCCTGAGCAAGAAGCCGCGCTGGGTGATCGCCGTCAGTATTGCCGGAACGCTGGTGCTTGGGTATTTCGCCCTCAACATTCGCTACGAACACAATTTGCTCAAGCTCCAGGCCCAGAACCTCGACTCGGTTCGCTGGGAGCAGACCTTGATTGCCCACACCGCCGGAGCCAGCTGGCACGCCCTGAGTTATACGACCACCCCGGAAGAGGTCATCGCTCTCAAGTCGCGCTACGAAAAGCTCAGCGACGTCAGCCGCGTCATTGAAGTTGCCTCGCTGGTGCCGCGCGACCAGGACCGCAAGCTCGAACAACTCCAGGACATCCAAAAACGCCTGAAAAATCTTCCCAAACGCGGGGCGCTCCTGCCCCATGCCGTTCCGCATCCCGAGGAAATCCGCCGGACCGCCCGCAATTTGCAGGATCTCTTGCTGCCCCTCAAGGAAAGCGTGCTCGTGCAAGAGTTGGCCGGCAATCTTCAGCGCCTCATCGACAACCTCCGCAGCGCCGACCCCACCCTCGGCCCCCGTCTCCAGGAGTTCGAGCAATTCCTGACCCGCGATCTGGCCGAGGACCTCTACCGTCTCAAGGATGTCACCACCTCGGCACCGATCAAGATTGCCGATCTCCCCGAGTGCCTGCGCGAGCGCTACATCAGCCCGAACGGCAAATGGCTGCTGCGCGTTTTCGCGAAGGACTGCTTGTGGGAATATGGGCCGCTCAGGGACTTCGTCGCCCAGATCCGGACCGTGGACCCCGACGCCACCGGCAAACCCTTCACCACGCTCGAAGGCCTGCGCGCCATGAAGTACGGCTTTCTCTGGGCGGGGTTTTACGCTCTCGTCGCCATGGTCCTGGTTTTGCTGCTCGACTTCGGCAATATCAAGCACACGTTGATCGCGCTTTTGCCCCTGGGCATGGGAATGATCGCGACGCTCGGCCTCATGGTGCTGGCCGGCTACTCGCTCAATCCAGCCAACATGATCGCGTTTCCGCTCATCCTGGGAGTTGGAGCGGATAACGGCGTCCACGTCTTGCACGATTACCGCAGCCGCGGCAAAGGCAACAGCTACTTCCTGGCGTCCTCGACGGGCAGAGGAATCATGGTGGCCGCCCTCACGACCATTCTGGGCTTTGGGACCCTCATGATCGCCTCGCACCGCGGCCTGGCCAGCCTGGGCCTGGTCCTGACCCTGGGCGTCACCTGCTGCATGCTCACGGCCCTCGTCTTCCTCCCGGCCCTCCTGAGCTTCCGCCGCCAAATTGCCAAGGTGCCCACCGTGGCCGAGCCCAAGAAAAGAGCGGCCTAGTTTCCCTTCCGCGTACACCTTCGAACGCCGGCGAACCGCGCCGCGTAAGCCCGCCGTACGTCCCACGCGAACGCCCCAGCGTAAGCCCGCACGAACCGCCACGCACCTGAAGTCTGCAAGACATCGGAAGTCTGGCGACTTCCACTACGTGACGATCGTTGTAGCGCACGTCGCCGGACTTCCGATGCTGCCCAATTGCGCACTGTTGTTTAGAATAGAAAAGCCGGAACCACCGTGCGGAAGAGAATTGACGATGAAACACATGAAAACTGGCGGCGGCTGGGCGGCGATCAAATATACGCTTCGCATGGCCAACCGGGTGGGCTGGTGGCAATTGTGGAAGGCGATGCGCTCCAAGAACGCCTGCAAGACCTGCGCCCTGGGCATGGGCGGCCAGGCCGGCGGTATGCGGAATGAAATGGGGCACTGGCCTGAAGTCTGCAAGAAGTCCTTGCAGGCCATGGTCGCCGACATGCAGCAGGGTTTGAAGCCGGAATTCTTCCAGCGCTACAGTATCAATGACCTGCGCACGCTTTCGCCCCGTGAACTGGAGTGGTGTGGCCGGCTCACCCAGCCTCTCTATGCCGGGCCTGCCGATACTCACTTCCGCCCGCTTGATTGGGACGCTGCCTTGCAGCACGTCGCGGACCACCTCAAGAGGAATCAGCCAAACCAGAACTTTTTCTATGCCAGCGGTCGTTCCTCCAACGAAGCGGGCTTTCTGCTTCAATTGTTCTCCCGGCTTTATGGCACCAACTACGTCAATAACTGCTCCTTCTACTGCCACCAGGCCAGCGGCGTCGGCCTGACAGCTTCGCTGGGCACGGGCACGGCTACCGTCACCTTGGAAGACGTGGAAGGCGCCGACCTCTTTTTCCTCATCGGGGGCAACCCAGCCTCGAATCATCCCCGCCTGATGAGGACCCTCATGAACATCCGCCGCCATAAAGGCCATGTCGTGGTCATCAACCCGGTCAAGGAACTTGGGCTGGTCAACTTCAGCGTGCCTTCGGACCTGTGGAGTCTTCTGTTCGGCTCGAAGATTGCCAGCATTTATGTGCAACCTCACATCGGCGGCGACATGGCCCTTCTCACGGGAGTCGCCAAGGTGGTCCTCGACCGAAACGCTATTGATGCCACTTTCATCGCCGAGGCCACGGAGGGATTTGAGGCGTATGCCGAGCAGGTGCGCGGCACATCCTGGGAAACCATTGAACAGTTTTCCGGCGTAAATCGTGCCACCGTCGAGAAAGTGGCCGACTTCTATATTGCGGCGAAGAACGTCGTTTTCGCTTGGACCATGGGCATAACCCACCATGAACATGGGGTCGCCAACGTGCAGGCAATCGTCAACCTGGCTTTGCTGCGAAGCATGGTCGGTCGTCCTCAAGCTGGGCTGCTACCGATCCGAGGGCATTCCAACGTTCAGGGGATTGGCTCCGTGGGGGTCGTGCCGAATCTCAAGCAGAAAATCCTCGACAACTTGGAAACGCACTTGAACGTGCAACTGCCCCGCACGCCTGGCCTGGACACAATGGCCTGTTTGAAGGCAGCCGACCGAGGCGAAATCCGCTCGGCCCTGTGCTTGGGCGGCAACCTGTTCGGCAGTAACCCGGATGCCAAATTTGCCTTGCGGGCCTTGGGCAAACTGGAACTTATCACCTACCTCAGCACCACGCTGAACACCGGCCACGCCTGGGGCCGGGCACGGGAAACGCTGATCCTGCCCGTACTGGCCCGTGACGAGGAGCCACAAAAAACCACCCAGGAATCCATGTTTAACTTCGTCCGTCTCAGCGATGGCGGAAATGTCCGCCTGCAAGGGCCGCGGAGCGAGGTGGATATTATCGGCTCGCTGGCTTACCGGGTGCTTGGCGACGCCTCGCCCGTGGACTGGCAGGCCATGAAGCAACATTGCGGCATTCGGCAATTGATCGCTCAGATCATTCCCGGTTTTGAGAAAATCGGCGAGATCGACCAAAACCACCAGGAGTTCCATGTCGGAGGTCGTACCTTCCATGAACCTCGCTTCCCGACCCCTTCCGGCAAGGCCCAATTCAAGGTCAACCCGCTGCCGCCCTTGCGTGGCACGGGTCGCCAGTTGCGCCTGATGACCGTGCGTTCGGAAGGGCAGTTCAACACCGTGGTATACGAGGAGGCCGACATCTACAGAGGCCAGGAGCGACGGGATGTGATCCTGATGAACAGCGAGGACATTGCCCGCCTCGGCCTGCACGTCGATCAAAGGGTGACGGTGGGCAGCGAGATCGGGTCGATGCCGCACATCCTGGTCCGGCAGCATGACATTCGGGCGGGCAACGCCTTGATGTACTTCCCGGAAGCGAACGTGCTGGTGCCGACGACAACCGATCCACTCTCGAAGACACCTGCTTTCAAGGCCGTTCTTATAACAATCGAACCGGAATCGCCTTTAACGGCAGTCAATAGTACTCAGGCCCAGCAGACCAGCTCTACGAAGGGCCGTGTACCGCTCGACCTGGTGCCCGAATAGCCGTAAACGCATCGGTTCACCCTGTAAATGATGGAGCTTTCATATGCAGTCAAACGAGCCCACTCCGGCCCAAATCGACCTCATCAGGAAACTTGTAAGGTCAGTCACTCTCGAAAACGCCCACACCGAGTATGAAAAGGCACGCCTCCAGTTCACGAGCAAGGAAGAGTTTCAGGCCGCATTGAAATTTGTCGAACTCGAAATCCAGCAACACCTGATGTTGGTCGAGCACTGGCACCACTTGACGACCAAGTAGTGCGGATAGCCTTGCCGGCAACAGCGCCCACCTATATTCTTCGGGTGGGTTTCACCGGCACAACGGCCGGGAATGTTGCAATCTCATGAAGGAGGCTGACCATGAAAAGGCTGTTGCTCATTGCGCTTTTGACGTTTGGCTGTTACATTTGGGCCGCGCGGGCGGACACGCACACCGATACCAAGGACGGCCATGTGATTCTCATGCCCGACGCCCTTCAGTGGAAGCCCAACCCAATGCTGCCTCCGGGCGCACAAGCCACCATCCTGAGCGGCGATCCAACCAAGGCGGGGAGCGTTTATGCCATTCGCCTCAAGGTGCCGGATGGCTTCAAGATTCCGCTGCACTGGCACCCAAGCGCTGAAAACGTGACCGTCCTCAAAGGCACGTTGATGATTGGCGTGGGCGAGAAAGTCGATCCAGACAAGTTGAAAGCCGTTCCGGCCGGCGGGTTCATGCAGATGCCAAAGCAAATGCGCCATTTCGGCATGGCCAGGGGCGAGACCATCTTGCAGCTACATGGCGTGGGACCGTTCCAGATTAACTATGTGAATCCCGCCGATGACCCACGGAACAAGTAGCTATTGCCGAGTCTCGTGTCTCACGGGAGCATGCATACACGGCTTCAACCACAAGCCTATGGCACGGATTAACTTAAACCATATTTCCGTTCGTGTCTCACGGGTCCGTGAGACACGAAAACTCCCATGAAACCGCCCAAAAAACTGTCCACTCCCCTTCCTTCCAAATGAGAAAGAGCCCGCGGCAAGAACACGGGGCTCACTTTACCCGTTCTCCCAAAACCCCCAAATTTCCTTGGAAATACAAATCGTATTTCGTAAGATGCCTTACCCAGCCTGTACACGTTGATGCAATTGAGCGGCCGCGATCGATCAATCGGATAGCCGGCACGGATTGATAGTGGATCGCCATTTTTATCCCCCTCCGCTTGGGGTGCGTATTTTTTCTCTTCTGCCCGCCTGAAAGGTTGCTCTCATGCGAATCACTTGGTGGCGAAAGCTCCTTGGTTGCGGCGTTACGTTGAGTCTCGGTCGGCAATCCAACTACCGCAAGCTTCTACTCGAAGTTCTTGAAGACCGGGTCACGCCCAGTATCGACCTCGTCACGACCGCTGGCGATGCAGGCGGCGCCGGGACCCTTCGTCAGGTAATTGCCAATGCCGGCAGCGGCGACACGATCGAGTTCAACACCGTCGCGATGGGCACCAACGTCATCGACCTGAACGCCGGCAACGGCTCGATCGTGATCGCCGGCAAGGATCTCACGATTGGCGATGGCACCACCGCCAGCCAAAACGTCATTATCGACGGGACCGGCAACAGCGGCGCCAACGGCATTTTCGAATTGACCGGCACCTCCAGCGTCTCGTTCACCAATCTCACCATTCAGAATGGGACCCGCGGAGCCATTCAAGCGGCCGGCACCGGCACGATCACCTTGGCCGACGACACCTTTTTTAACAACAGCAGCAAGACCAATTCCGACGTCGTGGGCGGCGCTGTCTTCAATGGCATTGGTTCCACGCTCAGTGTGCAAAGATGCCTCTTCTTGACCAACACGGCCACCAGCACCGGGACCGCGGCCAGTATAAGCGGGGGGGGCGCTATCTACAACAACGGCACGTTGACGGTGATCGAATCGACCTTCAACAACAATGCCGCCACCAATCCGGGGGGGAACTCGACGAAGGCCGAGGGGGGCGCTGTCTTTAACGACGTCAGCGGCACGGCCTCGTTCACCTTCTGCACCATCACTGCCAACTCCGCGACCGGTGCCGGCGGAACCATCAACAGCGGCGGCGGCATCTTCAACGCCCACAACGGGGCCTCACTGACCCTGACCTCCACGATCCTGGCCGGCAACACCGATACCGCAGGCACCCATTTCAACCTCAACGCGTCCGCCCTCTTCACCAGCGGCGGGCACAACCTCCTGGGTACCGACATCTCCGCGGGGGGCACCGACGTCAATAGCGACAATCCCGGCCTCGCCACGCTCGGCTTTTACGGCGGACCGACGCAAACCCTGGCGATGAAGACCACCAGTCCCGCGTTCCATACCGGCGGCAGCTTCAACACCACCGACCAGCGCGGCTTCAGCGCCAACGTGGCCAACGGCGACATCGGCGCTTTCCAGAGTCAGGCGGTCCCCACGGCACAGCCATCCGCGTTCACCGTCAACAGCACCGCCGACTTCGCGGACAGCGCAGAGGCGGTCGTGGGAGGCGCGCCGACCGGTACGCAAGGGCTGCGCGCCGCCGTGCACCTGGCCAATGTCGCCGCCGGCGTCGGCACACCCAACGCCGCCATTACCTACGTCGCCGGCTCGGAGACTTTCACCGACCCGATCAGCGGCCCCTTCAGTCTGACCATGAACGGCACCGGCACCTTGGCCCTCGGCGGCGCCGACACCTACACCGGTTTGACCATGATCCAGGCCGGTGACTTGCAGGTGGACGGCAATATCGGCAACGTCCAACTGACCGGGGGCACCCTGAGCGGCACCGGCACCGTCGGCGTGATCACGGACACGTCAGGCTCCGCCGCGCCGGTCACCACGGTCGATCCGGGCGACAACGGGGCCAACCCGGCCACAGGCATCCTGACGAGCCACGCGGGCGCCACCACCGATCAATTCACGACCGGCACCACCTTCTTCGTGGACCTGCTCAAGGGACCGCACACGGTGCAGACGCTCACGGTGACCGGCGCGGCCGGCCAGCTCTTCACCCTGTCGGTTACCCCGAACAACGGCACGCCGACGACGGATCCCCTGGACCCCGGGTCGGCCACGCTGGCCGGCGACATCCAGACCGCGCTGGACGCCATCCTGCCGGCGGGCGACTTCGTGATGGTGAATCAAAGCGGCAATGTCTACAGCGTGGTGTTCGGCGGCAACCTGACCAACGTGAGCGTGGCCCCGATGGTCGTGGGCGGGCCCAACCCCTCGGCGGCGACGGTAAGTAGCACCTCGGGGCCCGCGACACCCGGTAACGGCTTCGACCAGTTGGTCGTGCTCGGCTCGGGCAGTGGCGGCGTCAGCATCAACCTTAACGGCGCCACCCTGGCCGGCAACGTCGGCGCGGGCGCGGCAATCCAGATCGGCGACTCGTTCACGATTCTCGTGGCCAGCGGCGGCGGCACGATCACGGGAGCGTTTTCCTCCGGCGATCACGTATTCGTGAATGGACTCAAGTTTCACATAGAATACTTCCCGACCGAGGTCGTCCTCCAGCGTGTGAAGGCCGATGCTCCGGTCAGCGTCGCCGCCGTCGATTTCAACAACCACGCTGTCGCCGCGAACCCGTCGGTGTACGGCCAATCGATCCTCTACATTGCGACGGTGACGCCTGAAAGCGGAGCCCCGCCGGTCCCGACTTCCGACACGGTCGCTTTTACGTTTGACGGCTTCACCTACCCGGCGGTGCACGTGGACTCCAATGGCCAGGCTACCTTCGATCCCCAGGCGGCGACGGGCGGTCCGCTCAGCGCTACCACGCCGGCCACGCTCCACACCCTCCACGTGGACTTCAGCGGCGACGCCACCATATTCAACTCGAGTTCGGGCGACCTGACCCCCGCCCAGACCGTGAACCAGGCCAATACCACGGTAACGGTGGCCTCCAACAACAACCCGTCCTTGGCCGGTCAGCCGGTGACCTTTTCGGCCACCATCAACGTGGTTGCCCCCAGCCCCCCTGCCCCCCTCGGCGGCACGGCGGACCTGGTCATCGACGGCGGCACCGTCCAGTCCGGCGTTGGCGTGAGCAGCGGACAGGTCTCCTTTAGTCCGATCTCCAGCCTTGGCGAGGCCGGCTCTCCGCACACCATCAAGGTCGTCTACCACAGCGCCGACCCCAACTATGCGGGCAGCAACAACACGTTGACCGGCGGCGAGACCATCTATGCGAACCACCCGTTCGCCTCGCTCCGCGCCGGCAACATCCTCGACGTATTCGACGCCGCCAATCCAGGCATCATCCAGAGCGAGGTAGCCGTCACCGGCCTGCTCGCGGGTGAGAACTTGCTGAGCATCGACAAAAGGGTCAACGACGGCCTCCTCTACGCCGTCAGCGACCGCGACCGCGTTTATATCATTAACCCGCTGACCGGAGCGGCCGGCCTCGTCGGGTCTCTGCCCATCGGGCTCAACGACGGCCAGGCCCGCACCTTCTCGGAAACCCTGGGCCTGTACACGAATTCCACCGGGGCCTTCGCGCAGGTCAGCGGCTCCGATCCCAAGTGGCTGCGCGGCGAGAATAACATCTCCGGCAACCCCTGGTATTTCATTACCAGCAGCGGCGATTTCTATGCCTGGAACGGCGTGCAAACCGGCGCCCCCACCGGCCTACGCCTGGCCACCTTCGGCACCTACCTGTACCAAAACCCCGAATTGATCATCGACGCCTCCAAGCTGACGCTCGCGGGCGCCCAGGCCACCCAGGCGGAGCAATTCGAAGATACTCTGGGACTTTACGTGGATGACGTCCTTGGCCGGGGCCTCCAGCAAAACTCCGGCGGCACCAACGAGAAGTGGCTCAAGGGCGAGAACAACGTCAACGGCAACCCGTGGTACTTCATCAAACCCAGCGGCGATTTCTTTGCCTGGGATGGCAAGCAGACCGTGCCGGTGAACGGCACTCCCCTCTTCACCTTCAATGTGGCGGCCTACCTCCATCCCGAGCTCATCTTCGGGTCCTCGACGGCAACGCTCACCGGCGCGC
>Ga0207057_1061_pt1 | contig 28693 bp, 26 predicted proteins | sample Alteio_BWMinCont_33_FD_153265 | JGI IMG/M metagenome (GOLD analysis project Ga0207057, IMG submission 153265) | Enriched cells from forest soil in Barre Woods Harvard Forest LTER site, Petersham, Massachusetts, United States -... | ecosystem: Environmental > Terrestrial > Soil > Temperate forest >... | reverse complement strand
TGAAAGGCAATCGTGTCATCGAGCGAAATCTTCTTATTGCGCGGCAGCTCCAGCATGGCCGATCCGCCGCCGCTGATGAGGAAGAAGATGAAGGTGTCTTTGCGCGCGCGCTTGAGGAGCTTGAGTGTCGCCTCGGCGGCTTCGAATGAATCTTCGTTGGGGAGGGGATGGCCTCCGGTGAAGTAGCGGATGCGCCAGTTGCGCTTCTTCGGCATCACGGGCGCACAGCATACGCCGCGGAGGTGAATCTTCTTTGGCAGCCTTTCAAGCAGCGCATCGAGCATGGTCATGGCTGCTTTGCCGAAGGAGATGACGAAGACTTTCTTGTATCGGTCGAGAGGAATGGAGACTGGCTTCAATGCGGCGGAGGGATGACGTATGAGCGTTGCGCCGTCGAAGTGGAGATGGCGGTCGAAGGCCTTGCCGACATCGCAGGCGTCAAGCGCGTGCAGAAACATACTCTGCGCGGCAGAGTGAAGCTCCTCGAGTTTCGCGCTGACTTCTGACGTCATGAGACTCTGGCGGGGAGGAAGTGCGCCTGCACCCAGTTGCGTATGGCTAGCTGCACCTGATCCAGTTTACCCGCGAAGAAATGATCCGCATCATCAATCCATACCAGTTCTGCCGGCTGCATGGCCGTATGGAAGACCTCTTCGACCTGCGGCTGTGGGCCGTACTGGTCGCGTGCGCCGCTGATGAAGAGTTTTGGCTGCGGGCATGTAGGCAGAAAACGGTAGTGATAATCGCGACCTTCGGCATGGACAGGCAGGCCCAGAGCGATCAGCCCTTTGACGCGTTCGTCGCCACAGCAGGTGAGCAGGCCGATGGCCGCGCCGAAGGAGAATCCGGCAAGGAGAATCGGGAGGCGAAATTCGCGTTCCAGCCAGTCGAGCGCCGCCCGGATGTCGCCCTCTTCGTCATGGCCATCATGCGTTCCTTCGCTTAATCCTGTGCCGCGGAAATTGAAGCGCAGCACCGGCAATCCGAAGGACTGGAGCGCCTTCATGGTGTGGTAGACGACCTTATTGTGCATCGTTCCCCCGCCCAGGGGGTGCGGATGGCATACGAGCGCGGCATACGGGGCGTCTGGGGCGCCGGCGTTTAAAAGAGCTTCGAGTTTGCCTGCTGGACCGCGCAGGTCATCGATCGTGCGTAAAACGGCGGAACCGGAAGAAATCGTTGTCATGCTCCTCAGGTATTGTAGCCAAGCCGTCTGATCAACACCTGAACACGAACCGGATTCATGAGGCGCGCTCGGCGGGTGGGGTATTCTGAGACACAATGACGCTTGATCCGATTCAACTGACGCGCCGACTTATCGATATCGAATCGATTACCTACAACGAAGGGGCCGTGGGCAGATATCTTGCGGAGTTTCTGGCTGGGCGCCATTTTGCTGTTGAAACGACGCCGGTTGAACATGCCGAGAGCAAGGGCGAACGATTCAATGTATATGCCGGCACTGCGGGCCAGACGCCGGACGTGGTGCTCTCGACGCACATGGATACGGTGCCGCCGTTTATTCCCAGCAGCGAAGATGAAGGGTACATCTACGGACGCGGGGCGTGCGATGCGAAGGGTATCATTGCCACCCAGATTGCGGCGGCAGAGCGGCTGCGCGAAGAAGGTGTGAAGGTCGGTCTGCTGTTTGTTGTGGGCGAGGAGCGCGACTCCGGCGGCGCAAAGCTTGCGAACACACAGCCGAAGGGAAATCGCTTCCTCATCAACGGTGAGCCGACGGACAATCGGCTGGCCATCGCATCGAAGGGCGCGCTGCGCGTGCTCATTCGAGCGAAGGGAAAGATGGCGCACTCAGCGTATCCGGAGCTGGGCGAGAGCGCGATCCACAAGCTGGTAGAGGCGCTAGATCGGGTGTTGGCTATCCCGTTGCCGGTGATGGAAGACGTGGGGCCGGGCAACCTGAACATCGGTCTCATTGGGGGGGGGGCGCGCCACGAATGTGATAGCCGATCATGCCGAAGCGCAGATGCTGGTACGTCTGGTTGGCCCGTCAGAACCGGTGCGCAAGGCGATTCAGGATGCGGTTGGCGATCTGGCGGAAGTTCACTTCACGCTGGATCTTCCGTTCATGCGCATGCGGCAGCTGGATGGACTGCCGACAATGGTGGCCGCATTCACAACGGACATTCCTGCATTGTCGAATTGGGGAGAGCCGGTGTTGCTGGGGCCGGGATCGATCCACGTAGCGCACACGCCGCATGAAAAGTTGGCGAAACGTGAGCTTCTGGACGCGGTGGATTTGTATGTGCAGGTGGCGCGGCGTCTGCTCGGATGACACGCGCTGTTTCTGCCTGCCCTCTATCAGGCGATAGACTTAAAGGGATGAGTCAACACAACTCGCTCGAACAAGCCGCATCCTCTTATCTGCGTTCTGCCATGCATCAGCCTGTGAAGTGGCACGAATGGTCGCCGGAAGCTTTTGCGTTTGCGGCCGAGGAAGACAAGCCAATCCTGCTCGATATTGGCGCGGTCTGGTGCCACTGGTGCCATGTGATGGATCGCGAATCGTATGAAGACGCGTCGCTGGCGCAGGTCATCAATGAGCATTTCGTAGCGGTGAAGGTCGACCGCGATGAGCGGCCTGATGTGGACAGCCGCTACCAGGCTGCTGTGCAGGCCATCAGCGGACAGGGGGGCTGGCCGCTGACGGCGATTCTGACTCCGGATGGAAAGCCGTTCTTCGGCGGAACATATTTTCCGCGAGATGACCGCTACGGTCGCCCGGGCTTTGAACGCGTGCTGCGAACGCTGGCCGATGTGTGGAAGACGAAGCGCGGCGATGCGCTGGAAACGGCCAGCAGCGTACTGGCTGCGATCGAGCATGGCGAGAGCTTTTCCGGACGCAGCAGTTCGTTGAGCATCGATTTGGTCGACAAGCTGGTGGCGAGTGCCGTAAATCAGTTCGACCAGCGGAATGGCGGCTTCGGCACGCAGCCGAAATTTCCGCATCCGGCGGCGCTCGATCTGTTGATTGACGTGGCTGCTCGCACCGGCAACGAAGCGGCGAAGCAGGCTGCGACGGTGACGCTCAAAAAGATGGCCGCCGGCGGTATCTACGATCACCTTGGCGGAGGGTTTCATCGCTATTCGGTGGACGAGCGCTGGGTTGTACCGCACTTCGAAAAGATGCTCTACGATAATGCGGAGCTTCTCAAGAACTATGTGCATGCCTTCCAGACATTCGTCGACCCAGAGTTCGCGCGCGATGCCAAGGACATGATGCGCTGGATGGATGAGTGGCTTATGGACCGCGAGCGCGGAGGCTTTTATGCCTCACAGGATGCCGACGTGTCGCTTGACGACGATGGCGATTATTTCACCTGGACGCGGGAAGAAGCAGCGGCAGTCCTGACGGAGAACGAGTTGGCGGTTGCCGGGTTGTACTTCGATATCGGCGAGATGGGGGACATGCACCACAATCCGAAAAAGAATGTGCTGCACGTGAAATTAACGATTGACGACGTCGCGCAGCGGTTATCGCGAAGTGCCGAAGGTGTGCGGAGCGACCTGGAATCAGCGCAGAAAAAGTTGTATGCGGCACGACTGGCGCGGCCCACTCCATTTGTTGACAAGACTGTGTACACAAGCTGGAATGCGCTGGCTGTCTCGGCTTATCTTGAAGCGGCGCGGGTGCTGCAACTGGAAGCGCCGCGTGTCTTCGCGTTGAAGACGCTGGATCGAATTCTACAGGAGGGCTGGAGCAGTGAGGCTGGACTGGCCCATGTCATCGCTTACTCGGATCGGAGGGAGGCCCGGCAACGTGTGTCTGGAGTGCTGGATGACTACGCGTTCCTGACGCATGCGTGTGTGGATGCGTGGCAGTCAACCGGCGAGATGCGCTACTACAACGCTGCGATGGAGATAGGCGAGGCGATGGTCGAGCGCTTCTATGACACGACCGGCGGAGGATTCTTCGACGCGGAAATGCCTGAGGGCGAAGCGCTGGGCGCGCTGACGGCTCGGCGCAAGCCGCTGCAGGATACGCCGACGCCAGCGGGCAATCCCGCTGCCGCAGCTGCTCTGCTGCGTCTCGAAGCGCTGAGCGGGCGCACGGATTTTCGGGAAAAGGCAGAGGATACGCTGGAGCATTTCGGGGGCGTCGTCGAGCATTTCGGTCTGTACGCCGCCACGTACGGGCTGGCCCTGGAGCGGTTGTTGTTGCCGCAAGTTCAGGTTGTCGTTATTGGAGACGACGAGCATGCGCGGCAGCTGGCTGCGACGGCGGTTGCGCGCTATGCCTTGAGCAAAAGCGTCATTACGCTGCGACGCGAGCAGGTCATGCGGGAAAATCTTCCTCCAGTATTGGCAGAGACCTTGCCGGCGCTGCCGCCGCTTCAAGATCAGGCGAGCTTTGCCGTTGTTTGCCGCGGAACTGCCTGCCAACCACCAACGAGCGATGGAGAAGAGTTATTGAAAGAGCTGAGCGGCGTATAAAGAGCCATGCCAGCTGCACTTACATTCCTTCGCCGGTGAACGGATTGATTTGGTTTGGTTTGGCTGTCGTTGGATCAGCAGCGACTGCCGTCACGCCGGCATCGATGCCGCGCGAGCCGGCGAACTGACTGTTTGAACCATAGACGCGCAATGGATCACCAGGCAGCATTCCATTCTCGGCCAGTGCGATGCGAATCCGGCGCTGCGTCTCGCGCATGGCTGCCCACTGCTGGTCGGCCTTGGTCTTGAGTTGCACGGGATAGATAACTTGCGACCCCTTAATGGTGTCGACGCCAAGCAATGTCGGATCGCTGATGAAGACATCCTTGTAGGCAGGATCGTTGCGGACGCCCATGGCAACTTCTTTTAGCAGCGCCAGCACTTTGTCGGGATCGGCGGAGAAATCGACCGAGACATTGATTGTGGCGACCGAATAGTCCCGTGTAAGGTTGGCGACTGTGGTGATTTGCGAATTGGGGATGATGTAGATCGTGCCATCGCCATCGCGCACTGTTGTCTTTCGCAATGAGAGGGACTCGACGATTCCGGTCAGTCCGGCCAGCCGGACTTTGTCACCGACGTTGAACTGGTCTTCGACGAGGATGAGTACGCCGTTCAGGCAGTCCTTTACGATGGTCTGCGCAGCGAGACCGATGGCCACGCCAGCGACGCCGGCGCTGGCGAGCAGCGGGCCCAGCTCGAATCCCAACTTCGGCAATATCTCCATCGCCGCAACAACGGCAATAAATCCAATACCTGTCGCGCGGATCACTGACGCGAGCGTGCGAACCTGGGCCAAACGGGCCGCTCCCGCACCGTGCCGCTCAGTGATGCGGACGACGCGATTTGTGATGGCTTTGAGAACACGGGTGAAACCCCACGCCAGGATCAGGGTGATGACGATTTGAGGCAGTTTCTCGTAGGCAAAATTCTGCAAGTCATCGAAAAATTTCACCGTAAACGGACGACGAGCGCCGTCTGACACAAGAAATGAGGAGAGCGAGAGCACAAGTGTTCCGAACATGGCAAACATTCCTATAATGACCTGATGGGATGTTTAGATGCCAATTCGTTCCGGCTGAAATTTCTTGCGGTAGTTGTTTTTCTTGGTGGTTGTTCCCTGATGGCTGGTGCGCAGCAACCATTGCCTCCCATTACTACGCGTCCACCTGCCTCCCCTGGCCAGGCACCGAATACAAGCGACGAGAATGACGGCGACACGATGGCGCACCGGGCGATGATGCAGCAGGCCAAGAGGCGAAATCAGCAGCGCCAGCAGGATATTGTCAAGGACACGGCTAAGCTGTTAGCCCTGACGGAGCAACTCAAAGCCGAGGTGGCCAAGAGTAACAAGGACCAGATGTCCGCGTCGGTCATTAAGAAAGCCGAAGAAATCGAGAAGCTGGCTAAGTCAGTTAAAGAGAAGATGAAAGGAAGCTAGTGCTAACAGGCCCTGGCGCAGCTCATTTTCTTTAGCAATGCGATGTGTTCGCGGGTATGATGGTGCGGGAACCGGCTACAGTAAAAGCTTCAATCCAAAACATGTGAGAATGGCGCCTCTGTAAAACGCTGAAGTCTGTATTTTGTGATCATTCTCGTCGAAGGAGGTCGCATGGCAACAGATGCACTCAGCACCACGCTCAAGCGGGGAACAGGGCTGGCCATTGCCTGGGCCGTGATCCTCATAATTTGCGGATTCATTTCGTTGTGCCTGCCGTTGATGGCAGGAATCAGCATGGCCTTTGTGCTGGCCACCCTGATTCTCGTTGCGGGCGTTATACACTTGACGACCGCTCCGGTAAGCGGTGGTTTCGGCGGCTATCTGTGGCGGACGCTGGTCGGTATCGTCTATATCATTGGCGGAATCTGGCTGTTCATGCATCCGGTGATGGGACTGATTTCGTTCACATTTGTTCTTGGCGTCATATTCGTGATCGAGGGATTCCTGGCCATCATTCATTTCTTCTCGATGCGCAAAACAGCTGGTTCCGGATGGCTGCTCTTCGATGGCGTCATCACGCTGCTTCTCGCCTTTTTGATCCTCGATCGCTGGCCGTCGAGCGCGGCCTGGGCCATTGCCACGATTGTCGGCGTCAATCTGCTGATCAGCGGAATCACGCGCCTGATGGCGCTGCTGGCGGTTCGGCGTTTCTTGAATGCGGCCGCATAGAATTCTATAGACGCCGGATCAGCAGCAGCGTCTGGTCGTCCGTCTGTTCGCCAAAGGCACGGGCCGCGCTGAGTATGGCATCTGCCAGTGCGGGAAGGTTGTCCGCCGCATGTTTGGCGATCAATTTCTGTAACCGGTCCAGCCCGAACTCATCCTCCGATTTGTCGCAGGCCTCCAGAATCCCATCTGTTACAGCGATGAGCAGATCACTCGAAGCCATCGTTGTAGATGCCGAGGAAAAACCGGTGACCGGAAAAGCCCGAGCGGAAACTGTTCCGCCGAGATGTGCTCTACCTCCGCATGTGCGCGGTAATGCAGGATGGGTGGATGCGCAGCCAGCGCGTAGAAGACACTGCCGTCGGGGTTCAAGCGGAATCCCGCGAAGGTTGCATACATCTGCGGCTCCTTTACGCCCGGAAGGACGCGATTCAAGCGCTCCATGAGCGAAGGCAGAACCGTCCGGGGCTCTATCGAGCACGTATCGAGCAACGCCGTGCGCGCCGCGATTTTCACCATTCCCATGAGAATGCCTGCCTGTAAGCCATGGCCTGCGATGTCCGCAAGATAGGCGACCGTGCTGCCGTCATCGAGTTGTACCGCATCGACCAGATCGCCACCTACCTTGTCGCTGGGGTCGGAGCGTCCGTACAACTCAAATTGCGGAGTGCGGAGTGCGATGGGAGGAACCAGCGTTTTCTGAATGCCGTGTGCAAGCTCGAGTTCGTTCTGGATGCGGAACGATTCCTGTCCTTCTCCGCGAACAAAGCGGATGAACAGGGAATAAGACACAATGACCAGCAGCAGCATGACCACCCCGGCGAATCGAGTGCCAGACGCCGTGGGCACTGGCTGCAAGTGGAAATGCGACATGAGAAACGAGACAATGGCGCCAAATCCAAGCCATATCGGAATTTGAAGAAGAGTTGCATGGAGAAAGAATCGGGGAGTTAAGCGCATGCCCACGTGGATGTACATAAGGGCAGTGAACCCACTGAAGACGGCATTTAAGATCGCGACGACATATGGCGTGCGGCCGAGGTTGAAAATGTCTCCGAAGATGCCCGTAATGGCAAACAGGCAGAAGACAGCAGCATAAAGAGGCCACAATCTGCTGAATGGAACCGACTTGTAATATTGAAAGTGTTTCGTCCTGTTTTTGATAGAGAGTTTGCGAAGGGAGAAAGCCATTAGCAGGCACGATAGCAGAGATCGCTGCAAAATGGGCCCGCAATGCAGAAGGCCGCTGATGCAGCGGCCTTCTATCTATCGAGCGTGATTAAACGAAGAGCGGAGCCAGCACCAGCGTCACCGTCGCCAGCAGCTTGATGAGCACATGCAGCGATGGGCCGGCTGTGTCCTTGAATGGATCGCCGACCGTATCGCCTACGACCGCGGCCTTATGTGCCTCCGACCGCTTGCCGCCGTAGGCTCCGGTTTCGATGTACTTCTTGGCGTTGTCCCAAGCCCCGCCGCCATTGTTCATCAGCATGGCGAGCAGAATGCCGGAGATCGTCCCGACCATCAACAGTGCCGCTACCGCTTCGGCGCCGCTCAGGTTTATGGGGACGCCGTGGATGGTCGGAGAATCAGCCAGCTCCTTGAGATTGAAGGTCGAGCTGAAATGTCGGAAGATAACGCCGACAGCCAGCGGCATGGCGACTGCCAGTACGCCCGGCAGGACCATTTCTTTCAGTGCCGCCCCGGTAACGATGTGAACGCAGCGACCGTAATCCGGCTGCGAGGTGCCTTCCATGATGCCGGGGTTTTCCTTGAATTGCTGGTGGACGTCCTGAATGACGGTCTGTGCGGCGCGACCTACGGCTTTGATCGCCATTGAAGAGAAAAGATAAGTCAGCATCGCGCCGAGCAGCGCCCCCACGAAGACAGGCACCGAAGCGAGGTTGACGTTAGAAAAGCTCCATGATGCCGGCAGGACTTCGCCAGCTGCTGCCATGCGCTGGCTGACGATGTCGTGAATTGCCTCAAGATAAGCCGAGAAGAGCAGGAAGGCTGCGAGCGATGCCGAACCGATGGCATATCCCTTGGTGAGGGCCTTGGTGGTGTTTCCGGCTGCGTCGAGTTTGTCTGTCTTCTCACGAATGTCATGCGGCTGGTTGCTCATTTCAATGATGCCGCCGGCGTTGTCGGTGATGGGCCCGAATGTGTCCATCGCGAGAATGTAAGCCGCTGATGAGAGCATGCCCATGGTCGCAATGGCCGTACCGTAAATACCCTTGGAGTAGTTGGAGATGGTCGTTACATCGGCCAGCCCGCGTACGCCGAAGTAATAGCTCAGCAGGAGTGCGCAACCGATGACTACGACCGGCACAGCAGGCGTTTCCATGCCGACGGCGAGGCCGCTGATGATGTTCGTCGCGGGGCCGGTGGTCGAGGCCAGAGCAATGGACCGCACCGGACGGAAGCGCGTCTCCGTGTAGTACTCCGTGATGCGGACGAAGAGGAACGACGTGATGATGCCGCAGATGCCGCTGCCGAGCAGCCACCAGCGTCCCTGCAACATGTAATAGACCGCTGCGGCAAAACCGACCAGCGCCAGCAACGAGGTGACGTAGTAGCCCCTGTTCAGGGCGTGCATCGGGTCTTCGTCTTCCTTGCTGTGAACGATGCTGACGCCGACGACGCTTGCGACGAGATTGATTGCCTGCACGATGAGCGGGAAGAGAATGCCCTTGATTCCGAAGACGGGGTAGAGCGCAGCGCCCAGGATCATGGCGCCGACGTTCTCTGCTGCGGTCGATTCGAAGATGTCAGCACCACGGCCCGCGCAGTCGCCGACATTGTCACCAACCAGGTCGGCGATGACAGCCGGATTGCGCGGATCGTCTTCCGGGATTCCGGCTTCCACTTTGCCGACGAGGTCGGCGCCTACGTCAGCAGCCTTGGTGTAGATGCCGCCGCCAAGCTGGGCGAAGAGCGCTACCAGCGAAGCTCCGAAGCCGAAGCCAACCAGCTCGAACGGAGTCCGCTGCGGATGGCTGAGTCCTCCGAAGGCAAGGAAGAGCACGCCGACTCCGAGCAGCGAGAGCGCGACCACGATGAGTCCGGTTACCGCGCCACCGCGCAAAGCGATTTGCAGCGCTTTGCCCAGGCTGGTGCGTGCCGCTGAAGCTGTGCGGATATTGGAGCGGATGGAAACCCACATGCCAGTCTGTCCGGCAAGGGCGGAGCAGGTTGCACCAATCAGAAAGCTGATAACGACTTTATTCGCAAAGGGGGCAGTAAACGGCGAGAGACGATAGCCAAGATAAAGAATGATGGCGAGAGCAACGGCAATCATCGCGATCGTACCGTACTGCCTGCGCATAAAGGCTTCCGCGCCCTGGCGGATAGCGTCGGAGATGCGTTGCATGTCGGCGGTGCCAGTGTCTGAGGCGAGAACTGAGCGGGCAAAAACCAGCGCAGCGATGAGGCCAAGAATGCCAACTGCGAGCGCTGTCCAAAGATAAAGGCTGTCAGAACTTGTGTTTAAGGAATTCGTGGCTTGCCAGAAAAATGCAGCCAGCGAGGAGAAAAACGACATTCAATGTCCTCCAGACAATAGCAATCACCCAAAATTTGCGACTCCGGCGGCTTGCGACCCCGGAATCAGACAACATATCAAAACTGGACAGAAAAAGGGGGCCCGTTACCATCGGGGAATCTTATGACCAGACATCGTCATGAAAACGCTGAATTAGAGCACGTTGCGGAAACGATGGTCAATGCGCGCGCCGACCGTAGTACACGCTCCGCGCCGCGGCGGGATAATTTCGCAATTTTCGGGGTAGTTGAGGCATACTTCACTTTCTTACAATAGAAGTACAAAATCGTCGGTTCCCAGCTCTGGGTCGGGGCATCTTAAAGCGGTTGGATTTAAAACTGCATTTTGCGGCTGCGACAGACTTGCAGTGAAACTGTACAATCACCTGTCGCCTAGGTTACACGAAGCACTACGGTAGCGACGATAGAGGTTTTTTGAATGGCCAAAACAGCCGTCCGCGATGCGGAGCAGAGCAAGTCAAGCGCAGTTTCCGGCATCGATTCCGAGCGCCTGATTGAGATCTACCGCCTCATGTATCTTTCGCGGCGCACTGACGACCGCGAAATCCTGCTCAAGCGGCAGCAGAAGATTTTCTTCCAGATTTCCGGCGCTGGTCACGAAGCGCTCCTGGTAGCCGCGGGCATGGCGCTCAAGCCTGGCTACGACTGGTTTTTCCCTTACTATCGCGATCGCGCGCTCTGCCTGACGCTGGGCAGCACCGTCGAAGAGATGCTGCTGCAGGCTGTCGGCGCTGCCGCCGATCCATCCAGCGGCGGCCGGCAGATGCCTTCGCACTGGGGCAATACAAAACTGAACATCGTTTCGCAGTCTTCGGCTACGGCGACGCAGGTGTTGCACGCCGTCGGCTGCGCCGAGGCGGGACGTTACTTCTCGCGCCATCCGGAAGCTGCGGAGAAGCATGAGGGCGATTATCGCCAATTTAAAGATGTGACCTTCCACGGTGACGAGGTGGTTTATACCTCGCTTGGTGAAGGCTCGACCAGCCAGGGTGAGTTCTGGGAGGCTCTGAATACTGCGTCAAACCAGAAGCTTCCTGTTCTCTTCGTGGTTGAGGACAACGAGTATGCCATCTCGACGCCGGTCGAAGTGAATACGCCCGGCGGCAACATATCGAAGCTGGTTGCCAACTTCCCGAACTTTTACTTTGCCGAAGTCGACGGCACTGACCCGGTCGAGAGCTACCGAGTTTTTGAAGAGGCCGTGACCCACTGCCGGACGGGCAACGGACCTGCGTTCGTCCACGGCCATGTGATACGGCCTTACTCGCATTCGTTGTCGGACGATGACCGTCTCTATCGTCCGGAGAGTGAGCGGAATGCCGACTCGCTGCGCGATCCCCTGCAGAAGATGCAGATGTTTCTGCTGCGCGAGGGCATCCTCGACGCCGAGGCGATCAACCGTCTTGAGAAGCAGGTGGACGAAGAGGTTCGCCAGGCGGCTGAGCGTGCTTTGCGGGCGCCGTTCCCTGAGCCGGCGAGCATTCCTCTGCACGTCTATTCCGAGGACTACGATCCGACCCGCGCCGAGCTGCAGGCGAAGCCTGCGCAGACTCCTGACGCACACGAGCGCACGATGGCCGACCTCATCAACGCCTGCCTGAAGGACGAGATGCGGCGCGATCCGCGAGTCATCGTCTTTGGCGAAGATGTGGCCGACAGCAGCCGCGAAGAGTATCTGCGCGAAGGTCTGGTCAAGGGCAAGGGCGGCGTCTTCAAGCTAACTGCCGGTTTGCAGACCGAGTTCGGCAGCGACCGCGCCTTCAACTCGCCACTCGCCGAGGCCAATATTGTCGGCCGCGCGGTCGGTTATGCGGTGCGCGGCATGAAGCCGGTGGCGGAGATTCAGTTCTTCGATTACATCTGGCCGTCGATCCATCAGTTTCGCAACGAATTGAGCCTGATGCGCTGGCGCTCAAATGGAACGTATTCCGCGCCTGCCGTGGTGCGCGTTGCCATCGGTGGCTATTTGACCGGTGGCTCGATTTATCACTCCCAGTCGGGCGAGAGCATCTTTACGCATACGCCCGGAGTGCGTGTTGTCTTTCCGTCGAATGCGCTCGATGCCAACGGACTGCTGCGGACGGCGATCCGTTGCGACGACCCGGTGCTCTTTCTCGAGCACAAGCGCCTCTATCGCGAGACCTTTGGCCGCGCTGCCTATCCCGGGCCGGACTATATGATCCCATTCGGCAAGGCCAAGGTCGTGCGCGAGGGCAAGGACCTGACCATCGTGACCTATGGCGCGGTCGTTCCGCGGGCTCTGCAGGCGGCGCAGAAAGCCCAGCGTGAGCACGGGATTGAGACCGAGATTCTCGATCTGCGCACGCTCAGCCCCTATGACTGGGAGGCGATTGCGACTTCGGTGAAGAAGACCAGCCGCGTGATCGTCGCCTATGAGGACATGCTGAGCTGGGGTTATGGGGCCGAGATTGCTGCCCGCATTGCCGACGAGCTCTTCGAGGACCTCGATGCTCCGGTAAAGCGCGTGGCGGCAATGGACACCTTTGTCGCGTATCAGCCGATGCTGGAAGATGTGATCCTGCCCCAGCCGGAGCACATCTTCCAGGCGATTGCCAAGCTAGCCAAATACTGAGAGGACGGGTGACTGCGTGTCGCCCCCGCCCTCCTGTTTTTTGCAAGTTATTCATAATAAAGCCACTTGGCTGCAGATGAAGGTTCCCGGTTCCCGACCGGTGGAGCGCGCCCAACTCCGGGTTCTGGAAGGGCCCGATATTTTCCGCTATATCCAGTGTAGCCGGTTTGGCCATAATTCCCTGCAACTATCTGTTGCAACAAATATATCGCAGAATCAGCGTCTTGCAGGAATTGTGCCCGACTGAGGGCTTGACAAGGCTTCAGCGGCCCTTTCCGCCGAAGAGCAGAAGCGCTCCGCCGCCGACGATGGCGACCACGCCCAGGACCGGCGGCAACGGGATGCTGTGGGTTTCTTTCTTTTCGGCCTGGATTGGCCCGACGTCAAGGATTTTCTTGTGAGTGGTATAGGTGATGCCGCCATAGATCAGGGCGATGATGCCCAGAATGATCAGAACGATTCCTGCAGCCTTCATTTGCGGGTCCCCTCGGAAGTACTGTTGCTCAGAGTCTTCTTAGGGCCATCGCGTTGTCCCACAGCAGGTCTTAGGCGAAGCCGCTACAGGGCAGTCGGCGGCCCGGAATCTCGATCCTTTTCTGGAAAATATTTAAAAGCAATCGCTTTCTGGATGTTTTGAAAGTTTAACTTTAGCAATTTATGGCTAGGCCTCTCGTCGTTTATCACCGCCGTACTCCTGTTCCGAGCCGGGAATCGACCGCCAGATGCCCCGAGCCGCTGGCCAGGATCAGCAGCGCCAGTGCGAAGAGGGAAAGCGGAAATTCAAACCCCATCGGTCCCGTGAGTCCGTGGTGCAGGTGGACCTTCAGTACGGCAACTGCCATGTCGATAGCGACTCCGAGTGCCGCGACCGGGACTAGCAGACCGAGGACGAGCAGCGCGCCGCCGAAGAACTCGGTGAATGCCGCCACGTAACCCATCCAGTAAGGGAATCCCAGGTGCGCGACCGTCTGCGCGAAGTTGTAAAGCGAGCCGCGCGGGAAAATCTTGTGCCATCCATGCACGAGCATGATGACGCCGAGAGCGATACGGGCGATCAGCACCCCTAGCGGTCGAAAACGGTCGAGCCATGCGAACATTCGGACTTATTCCTTTAAGGTTCAGAAAGTGTTTGCAGTTTACTGATGCGAAAGCACTTCGTCTAGAAAGCGATGCATTGTTTCCAGGTATTTCGTCTGGTCACCGGGGCCGATCTGGAACAGTTGCCTTGGTGGGCTTGCGGCGTTGAAGCCGTTTCGCGTTTGCGGGCTGTTGCCGTCGTCCAGAAAAAGCTTGGGATTCGGGAGGCTCTTTAGCGTTCCGGTCGCATCGAAGCGGTCGCTGGTGAGCAGGCGCACGGGCAGGATTTTCGTTCGCGCATCGGCGGAAAAGAGAGTCGCCGCATCAGGGCTGATGTTTTCGAGGATCAGGGCTACGGTGTCACGATGACGCGCGGCGGTTGAAGCGGCTATGGGTGCGCCGAGGCCGCTGCCGTAAATGATGACGGAATGGGCGGGCAGATGGCGCGTGCCTGTCAGGTAAGCAAGCGCAGCCGCTGCGTCCCGATTCATGCTGTCCTCTGACGGGTGGAGATCGGCGCTCTTTCCGAAGCCGTGGTAATCGAATGCGAAGACGTTGATGTCGAGGGTGTGGAGCGACTCAAGGATGGCGACGGCGTCGGAGAGCGAGCCGCGTCCGTCATGCAGGAAGAGAATGGTATTGCCGGCGAATCGTGCGCTGGTTTCGACCGGGATCCACCAGCCGGTGAGTTGCGGCTTGCCCGTCTCGGTGTAATCGAATTGGATTTCCTGATACGGAATGTTGGGGCGGGCGTTGACCGTGCGTGACGGATGGAAGATGAGCTGCCAGCTTCCCTGATAGAAAAGCAGGCAGAGCGTGGCGTAGGCGCAGATCGCGGCTGCGGCGAGCACGATACCCAGTGCGGAAAGGAGCCACTTTCCGCTGACGAGCGGCTGCTGCGGATGCAGTGGGTCCTTCCATCCAGCGGCGCGGGCCTGCGTTGCGGTCTGCTTTATTTCTTCTTTGGCGGGAGGTTTTTTCGGCACTTCGCGCTATCCAAAGGCAAGTTCGTCAGCCGATTCGAGCGGCGTTCCGCAGACACGGCAGATCACTGCGGAGCAGTCGCCGCAGACGAGCGGATCGTCAACTTCTCGGGCGCAATTGGGACACCAGAGGCGGACCTCTTTCGGTGCAGGTGGATTCGGGGACTGCTCATCGTGCATTCTGAAGATGAGCGTAGCATGAGGGCAAGAGCGCTTGCAGAAGCTGCTCCCACAGTGGGTAAAAGACCAGCGGAGACGATGAACGAATGTCTGAGTTTGTAAGAATTTGCGGCAGGGTTGATCTGCCATCTTCGGGCGAAGCCCGCGAGATCACGGTTGGCGAAAAGATGCTTTGTATCGCGAATGAGAACGGGGCAATTACTGCGATGGACAACGTGTGTCCCCATCGCGGCGGTCCGCTGGGGCAGGGAATGATTGAAGGCGGAAAGCTGATCTGTCCCTGGCACGCCTGGGCATTTGATTTGAAGACGGGGGAGGCAGTGCATACTCCGCTGGCGAAGGTTCCGGTGTACGAGGTCAAAGTGGAAGGCGAGGACGTGCTGGCGAAGCTGTGAGGTGCTTCGATACTTTGAGTAGGGCAGCTCTGGTTTAGGTTTGTGGTGCCCATCCTTCGCAGCGCGAGGATGGGGAACCTTTTCGTGCTGCCGGCCTGTTCCCCCAAAACCTACTCTGATGTGAAGGTGGACGCGGGCAGGCCTTCCTTGTTGAAGAGATTGGCGTCGGTCCAGCCTTGCCAGGCGTAGCGGACGGCTTTCGGCAGGCTCACGCCCTGTGCCTCGACGACAACGGTTGCGCCATCGATCTTCGCTGTTGCCGGGACGAATTTTCCATCGGCTCCGGCGATTTCAAAGCCTGCGAGTTGCGGGCCGTGAGCGGCGAGGCCATCCTTTGCGTGATCGAACCAGACGCGCATGGTTGAGCCTTCGACTGTCGCCGTGCGAAAGAGCGGCCCGGAGTATTCGAGTTGCGGCTCTCCGTAGACCAGCGCGCGGGCGGCGAGGGCGAGGCGCGCACCGACGGTCTGCTTGTCGGTTGGGTGAATGTTGTCTTTATCGCCCACATCGAGGGTTACGGCCATGGCGGTGTTGGCGACGGCGAGAGTCCGGCGTTGCTCGTCGCGGAGGATGCCCCAGTCCTCGCGTGGCGAGTAGAAATTCGAAATCTGCAGGTACAGGAACGGGAAATCGCCTTCGTGCCACTTGGTGCGCCAGTCTTGAATCATGGCGGAAAAGAAGCGCTCGTAATAGGGAGCGCGTTCCGGCGCGCTGTTGGTTTCGCCCTGGTACCAGATCGCTCCCTTGATGGTGTAGGGAACGAGCGGCGCGATCATGCCGTTGTACAGGCCGGCGGGCTGCCACGAGAGGGGGGCCGGCGGGTGCCACGAGTGGTCGGGCCTGGGCTGGTGCGCCTGGTCGGCGGCTGCGTCGTCCCGCTTTTCTTTGGCGATGATGAGGTCGGTGTCGCTCAGGTCGGAGGTGAAGTGCGCCCAGGAGGCAAACATCGGCATCAGTCCGGCGTCGGAGCCGATGCGGTCCATGCTCATCCATGCCTCCACAGGAGTGCCGCCCCAGGCGGAATCGATGAGGCCGATGGGAACGTGCTCGCGCGCGTTGATTTCGCGGCCGAAGAAGTAGGCGACAGCAGAGAAATCAGCGGCGGTCTGCGGCGTGCATTCGGTCCAGGTGGCGGTTATGTCATTTACTGGAAAGTAGGAGCTTTTCTTCTCGATCCGCAGCAGGCGCACGGTGGGCAGGTTCGCATTCGCGATCTCCTGCTGACCGTTTTTGAGGACAGCATTGCCGGGGAAGCCGCTGAGCGGCATCTCCATGTTGGACTGGCCCGAGGCGATCCAGACATCGCCGACGAGAATGTCAGAAAGCGTTACCGGGGAGCCAGAATCAGAGGGAGCACTGCCCTGAGCGGTCAGCGTGTATGGACCGCCGGCATGCTCCGGCGTGAGCCAGAGGCTCCACTTGCCGAGGTCGTCGGCGACGGCGGTGCGAGTCTGGTCGTGAAAGCGAACGGTGACTGTCGCGCCCGGGTCTGACCATCCCCAGATGTGAATGGGAACGTCGCGCTGCAAGACGGCATGGCTGCTCAGGACATTTGGCAGCCGAACTTCAGCGCCCGCTACTCCAATCTTCAAAAGCGCCAGAAGCACGAGAAGCGTCCAGCCTCCGGCGATGAACCTGCATTTCGACCTCATTCTTGTACTGTCTCCTCTGAAGTTTCGTCGGTCACTCTTGGGGTGAAACCGGCACGATAACCATAGCATTGCTCAGGAGTTACCTGCCTGAGCGAGGCGACCGGTACGAAAGTGTGGAACCGGCCTGGAGCAATGCTTTATAAACGGTAGACGTTCAAGACATTTTTCAGCAGTTCCGGTTTAATGAAATAACATGTTTCTTGGGGCCTGATGTTGTCACTCCTTACGTCTTGAGGTTTTTGCCGGATCCATGACTTCTCAGGTGCTCGCGATCGAAGAGGAAGACCGAGGACGTCTATGGCTGCCCGGATTGGCCGTACTGGCTCTTGGCTTAGCCTTCCTTTCAATCACGGCATCCTTACTCAATCTGCAGAGCTGGCGTTCGGGTGGCATTACCACTCTCTGGCCGTCGAACGGATTTCTGACGGGCGCGCTGCTGTGCGTTCGCCGAAGGCACTGGCCGGCGTATCTGGCAGTGGGATTTGTTGTAGATCTCGGCATCAACCTGAGCCTCGCGACCCCTTCATGGATTGCTGTGTATCTGGCCGCCTGCAACATGATCGAGGCGACGCTCGCGGCGGCGCTCCTGTTTCGGACCATCGCTCCGCATCCGGATCTGACCCAACGCAAACAGCTGGCGCGTTTCCTGCTCTATGGCGTCGTCGTGGCCCCAGCCATCGCATCGGCGCTCGCTACGCTGGTGTTTGGCAGACAGGGAAGGCACATCATGCCGCACCTTCATGCCTTCCAGTGGTGGTTTACGGCAGATGCGCTAGGGATGGCGGTTATGGTGCCGCTCTATCTCTCGTTCGTGCGACGGAAGCCATTCCTGGGCCGGTCGTGGTTGGAGATTCTAGGGATCTTCTCGTTGTTGTCTGTCACGGCGGCTGCCGTTTTCTGGCAGAACCGCGCTCCTCTGCTTTTCATCCTGTTGCTTTGCCTGCTGGTGATCGGTGTTCGTCTGGGCCTTGCCGGTTCGACGCTTGGGCTGCTTGCCGTATCGATTATTGGCGCTTACTTTACAACGGCTGGACGTGGGCCGCTTGCGCTCATGCCGGGGGCCTCGCTGACGGCCCGCGACCTGACACTGCAGGCCTTTATCGCCTTCTCGGTGCTGATGTTGTACATCCTCGAAGTGTTAAGGGCTGAGAGCAATCGGTTGCAGGAAGGATTGCGAGAGAGTGAAGCCAGGTTTCGCCTCCTCGCTGTAAGTTCGCGTGATGCAATATTGCTGGTGAACCTTGAAGCCAAGGTGGTGTATGCCTCGCCAGCGGTTACCGAAATGCTGGGGTGGGCGCCAGAGGAGGCATTTGGCCTCAGCTATCGTGAGGCGTTCCATCCCGAAGACATCTCAGTTGCGGAAAGTGTCTTCCAGGATGCGCGAGAAGGGCGGCATCCGGGAATGTTCCAGTTCCGATGTCTGAAAAAGGACGGAAGCTATCTCTGGATGGAAGCCAGCCTGCGCCTGTACCGTGATCCATCGGCAAATGAGGCACCTGGGTTCGTGGTTGTGATCCGCGACATTTCGCTCCGCAAAGCCGCCGAGGAAGAACTGCAGAGAGCCTTTCGCATGGTGGAAACGCTGGCAAGTGTGGACGGTTTGACCGGCATCGCCAATCGCCGGCGATTCGACGAGGTTCTGCAATCCGAATGGCGGCGCGCCCAGCGCGATTGTACCGCGTGCTCGCTCCTGCTGATGGATGTGGACCACTTCAAGAACTACAACGACATCTATGGCCACATACCTGGGGACCGCTGCCTGCGCCAGATGGCCGAGGTCGCGGCCCAGGTGCTACAGCGTCCCGCCGACCTCGTCGCCCGGTACGGGGGCGAGGAATTCGCCGTGATTTTGCCGGACACGACCTATGGGGGCGCGATTGCAATTGCCGAACAGATCCGCTTGACCGTTGAACGGCTTCGCATTCCGCATGAAGGCAATCCGCATGGAGTCGTAACTGTGAGCGTCGGATGTGCAACGCAAATGCCGGGTGTAGGCAGTGACCTTTCTGAATTGCTGAAGGCCGCGGACAGCGCCCTCTATGTGGCGAAGTCGCTGGGGCGGAATCGAGTGGAAGCAGCGCTCCCTGTGCTGCTTTAAGAAACGTCTTTGTAACTCAGACGCCGACTTCTGTATGCCCCGCAGGCGACGACCCAGATCGTCTTTCACGGCGGGACCGCCCCACAGCAGCACCAACTAGATACAACGCAGGTAGAAGCAGGGCCCAGTTTAGAACCCACAAAGCTTGCTGGCGCCACGCGGAGAGCATCAGCACAGCTATTGCAAGCGCCAGAAATGATGCGGCGCGGAGTGAGATGCGAAGGTTTTGCAAGCCATGGCGGACTCCGAAGAGGCCCGGCAGGAGGAACAGAAACAGGCAAAGCCTTGGGAGAGTCTGCGAGGGGTACATATGCAGGCAAAAAACGGCTGGGACCAATGACAACGCTGTGCTCGCCCAAAGGGTCCGCCGTGAGAGCGACCCGATGATGTAGCCGCTCGTCCAGGACCAAGCGAGCAGGAGAAAGATGTGGCACAGCAGAAGCGGGAAGCCTTCGTGACCTGTTGGCCAGTGCCAGCCATAGACCTTGTGATTGACCAGCCGTTGATAGGTGCAACTCACCGAAACGGAAACGTCCATCAGAAGGTAGCTGCAGGGAAGTGCGACGACGAGGGCGGCAAGCCACGGCCGGGGATCTTTCCAGAGACCGGCCTGCCGGCGGAGAACCAGGCCGGAGACGTCGAGAAATCCTCGCCAGGCGCTTTCGTTCGTCTCCAGCAAGTCTCCCAGCACTGCGTCGCGCTCATCGCGGTCAAGCAACTGCGAAGCAAGCATTGCCAGCGGCCACGCAATTCCGTTCATGATGTGCGTCCGGTTTGGCTTTCTGCCCAGGATGCGCCACGGCTCACGCGCATCACGGCGTCGTAGAACTCCTTCGCGGCGCGGACGCCAGGCGATGTCACGCGCACCATGCGTTTGGCGCGACCACCGCGCTGCGGCGTAGCTTCGCCCATCCAGGTTTTCAGCAGGCCTTTTTTCTCGAGGCGATCGATTGTCGTGTAGAGAGCGCCCATCGAGCACTTTCGCTCAGTGGTGGCTTCAATCTCTTCGCGAATCGCCGCGCCGTAGGCGTTCTCGCCGAGTCCGGCAGCGACGGTGATTAACAGGTATTCAAATTCGCCGAGCATTATTAGAAATACATTGTAGTAGTAATGAGAGAGTCGTCAAGGTATTTCGGTAGTGGCAAGTGCGGCTGGGTCACAAATTATTTGTTCACCCACCGGGTGCCGTCGCCTGGGATTACGTCGACGAGGCTGATGGAGTCGAGCGTGTGTTTCCAATGGACGATAAGAAATGCTGTAGTTTGGTCATTCAGGTACAAGTCCTGGCGGAGCAGACACCATACGGTGAGCGGTCTTGCACCGGGAGCGTCGGGGTTGTAGCCGAATGCCTGAACGTCGCTGGCTGCCGTTCCTTCGACGGCCAGCACTCGTTCAAAGGGCGGGCGAGGGCTCATTCGGCTGTCGTGATCGATGGTGAGAACGCGCTCACGCAGATTGAGAGGATTGTGGGAATGAGGGCTGGACCGGAAATCGTAACGGGCGATCGCCATTGCACCCACGAATCGCGCGATGCAGGCACGGTCTTCCTCTCCATTGGCAGAAAGGCAGAAGGCGCGGTTGGTCATGCCATCGCGAAAACGGAGGTTGTCGGGCGAGGTGTTTGCAAAATACTGAACGCGCATGCGCACTTCACATTCCGGCGTCAGGAAGCGATAGGCGCGGTCGGATCGCTCTTCGGACTTCCACATTTTTGTAGTCAGTCCAAAGCCAGCCAGAGACCAGAGCAGCGATCGCCTTTCAGGACTTTGCAGTGCTGGTCGTGTTCCTGGAAGGGGCGCCATTGATTTGTCTCCGCCGATTACTACCACAATGTAGTAGTAATCGGGGAATGTCAAGAGCTTTTCCAAGATGGGATTAACTAGAGCAGCTTGCCTGCGGCCAGATCGCGGACGAGGCCGCGGTCGGCGGCGAGGAAGTCATAGCCGGGCAGGTCGCGCAGGTCGCACCAGCGCAGATCGTTGAAGATGCGGTTGGTCATTTCGCCTTCGAACTGGTGAACGGCGAAGAACTGCAGATCGACCGAGCTGCCATTGCGATAGGCGTGCCGCACGTGCGCCACAAGCGTTCCGATGGTCGCGGTGATGCCGAGCTCTTCGTCGAGTTCGCGGATCAGCGCCTGTTCCGGGCTTTCACCCGGCTCCATTTTTCCGCCGGGGAACTCCCACTTGAGGGCCATGGCCTGATCGGGGCGACGCTGACAGATAAGGACTTCGCCGCCGCGGAGAATGAGTCCGGCGACCACATAGCGGACGGAAGAAGATTTCGACTCCGCCGCGCCGGCTTTTTGGGATTCGATATCCTCCACGCTCACACCAGTTTAGACTGTTCGGCCTCAAAATCGATGCAACGCATTTGTTCGCTTTGCATGTGGCCAAAAATCTGGGGATGAATGACCGATGCGAGCGCATGCAGTCCGCCGATCAATGTAGGCGCCGGCGTATTCAGCAGCTCTTCAGTGATGCAGAAGACGCGGCGCTCGCGGACGGCATGCAGGTGGTGCCACCGGCGTTTTTCCACGGTGCGCTCAAGCGGTACGCGCATGCCTGCACCGCACCACGCCATCACGACCACATCAGGATCCGCGGCCGCGATGACTTCAGCTTCAGTCACTGCGCCGGGAGAGCCGATAATCTCTCCGCCCGCGGCTTCCACCAGTTCTTTGACCCAGTATTGCGAGTGAATCAGCGGCTTGCCCCATTCTTCGCAATAGACCCGGGGCCTCGGGCCGGTTGATGCCACCATGCTGCTGACCTCTGCGATCGCCGACTGCATCGACGCGATGACATCCTCCGCTTCGTCACGAGCATCAACGACTGAGCCGATCAGCCGGATGTCGCTATAGATATCGGCAAGGGAGTGCGGGGCGAGCGCGAGAACCGGGAAGCCGGCTTTGAGAATGGCGGCCAGCGATTCCTGGCGGTAGGGAACCGATGCGATAACGAGGTCGGGCTTGAGCGCGGTCAACTCGTCCGTGGTGGTCGTCCAGGCGTCGTGAACGAGCGGAAGATTGCGGGTGCGCAGCTCGGGGACAACGTCGAGGCAGTAGCGCGTGCAGGCGACGAGCAGATCTTGCTGGCTCAGATGGTGAAGAATGACCGAAACGCTGGGTTGTAAAGAGACGATGCGCATGCTGGGTGCCAGATTAACCTGTCGGGGCGAAAGGGTTGTCACTCTCTCGCTACAGAGTTGTCACTTTGCCCGGCTCAGGGGATTGGCAGCCGCGCAGGAATCCCTAAATTTTGCTGTCCTTCAGAACCGATGCCGGGTAGAAGACCGTCCAGCCGTTTTCTGCGGCGGACTTTACCAGCGCCGGAGTAGGGTTCACCGGGAAGGCGTGCTGCGCAATCTTCAGCATCGCTTCATCGTGAATGGAGTTGCCAAAGACGCAGTCCGGACGCGGCACGCCAGCGCGCATGAGCGCTTCAGCCTTGGCCTCGTCTGTGGGTACGGCAACCAGGTCGCTGGTGACATGCCCGTTGACGATGCGGATTTCCGCGGCGAGCACGCGCGACGCGGGTATACCGAAGCGTGCGACGCCTTCTTCAATCACCCAATTGTTGGTGGAGCTGACGGCCCACAGTTCAGTTCCTGCGGCCCGCAAATCAGCGATCAGTTCGCGCAGCTCGGGGAAGATGTTGGCTTCAATGTGCGTGCGGAAGTAAGTCGCCGCAGCCTTGCGCATCTCGTCTTCTTCCAGCCCGGCGTACATCTGCACCATCTCGGCGCACATCTCGGCCTCGGAAACCTTGCCAGCGCGATAGAGGCGATATTGCGTATCGACCCAATCGGCGGTGTTCCGCGATACGAGTCCGGATTCGATCGACCAGACCATGAAGCCGTATCCCGCATCGCCGGTCCAGAGCGTACCATCGCAATCGAAGACAGCAATCTTCGGATTAGCAGCGATGACGGCGCGGTGGAATTCCTCGCGGGTGTACTGTTCGGCTGGTGCTGTGTGCAGCGTGGTCAAGGTAAATACTCCTCATCCTTTATTGTGAGCGATGGCCGGGGATTTTGCACGGCGGCAAATGTAAAGCGTTGGTGAACTTGATTCCGGAAACAACTTGTAGGTGCTGACTGTTTGTTACACCGCAGATAATCAGTGTGTGGGCACGGGGCGCAATTCGGAGCTGATTCGCGAGTACGAGATCTATCTGCGCGTGGAAAAAGGGTTGCGTCCTCTGACCTGCGACGCGTACGAGCGCGACCTGCTGCAATTTGCCGAATATCTTGAGCGCGAGAATGCGCTGCTGGTGACAGCGCGGCAGCCGGAGGTATCCGGATTCCTCGAACATCTGCGGATACACGGAGTGGAGTCGCGGTCGATTGCTCGCAAGCTCTCCTGCCTGCGCGGCTTCTATAAGTGGCTCCTGCTCGACAAGCGCATCCAGCATGACCCGACGATGAACCTCGAATCGCCGGATGCGTGGAAGGTGCTGCCAAAATCACTCGCTCCTGCCGAAGTGAACTCGATGCTGGAGCGTGCGGCAGTGGCAGCTGACCATCCGCAAGCCGACGCCATCTCACTGCGCGATCGGGCGATTCTGGAATTGCTGTACGCGGGCGGCCTTCGCGTTTCAGAACTGACGGGATTGTGCGTGGCAGATCTGTCACTCGATGCTGGACGGGTGCTGGTGCGTGGCAAGGGTGACAAGGAACGCATCGTGCCGCTCGGCGCGCTGTGCGTGAAGGCAATTGGCGAATATCTTGAACGTGGGCGTCCGGCTCTTATCCGCAATGGCCGCGCCAACCAGCTCTTTCTCTCTACGCGCGGCAAGGCGCTTTCGCGGCAATGGGTGTGGAAGCTGGTGAAGTCGAGTGATAGCCATGCCAGCCCGCATAAACTAAGGCATAGTTGCGCGACGCATATGGTGGAGCATGGCGCGGATCTACGCACCGTGCAGACGTTTCTCGGACACGCGGATATTGCCACGACGCAGGTCTATACGCATCTTGCGCTTGGGCGATTGAAGGCTGTTCACAGGCAGCACCATCCAAGAGCGAAGCGCAGCTTGCAGGAGCCGTGATGGAGAGAAGAGAAAGTTCGCCGAGACCGCGAGTGCAGTCGGATCTTGCCCCGTTTCTTCTGAGGCTGTCGCTGGGCGCCGGATTCCTCTCCGCCGTGGCCGACCGCTTCGGCCTCTGGGGGCCTGCGGGAACGCCTTTGGTCGCATGGGGAAATTACCACAACTTCGTCGCGGCCACGGCCACGCTGAATCCCTGGACCCCGTCGATTCTGGTTCCCGCGCTCGCGGGAATTGCTACTTTTGCTGAAGCGATTCTGGGAGTTCTATTGGTAATAGGCTTGATGACGCGCATGGCAGCCTTGTTCAGCGGCATGTTGACTCTGATCTTCGGCATGGCGATGTCGGCGGTGCTGGGCGTGCATGCGCCGCTCAACTACGGCGTCTTCGTCTATTCCGCGGGATCTCTCATTCTGGCTGCATGTACCGCACCTGACAAGTGGACACTCGACGCCTTTATTGCGAGGCTGGGCCGCCATGCCTGAAGAAGCAAAGCCAGAAATCGTACTGCTGGCGGACCGCTTTCTTTCCACGTTGCGGAATGAGCGCGGATCATCGCCGCATACTATGCGTGCCTACGAGCGCGAGCTGCGCGACTTTACGGCGTTTCTGGTGCAGACGTTTGGCGCTGGTGTCGGGATCGGGCGCATCGAGCACCAGCATATTCGCGCGTATCTGGGCACGCTTTACGAGAAGGGATTGTCGAAGGCCTCGGCGGCGCGTGCGCTCGCGGCAATTCGTTCATGGTTCAAGTGGCTGGCACGCGCGGGACATGTAGAACAGAGCCCGGCTGCGCTGGTCGCAACTCCAAAACTGCCGAAGCACTTGCCGCGCGTGCCGACGATCGAACAGATGAACCGCGCTGTCGATGGTGTCTCGGAAGACTCCGCTGTATGGCCGGAGCGGGATCGCCTGATCTTCGAACTGCTGTACGGATGCGGCATCCGCAACGCTGAGCTGGTCGGGATTGACCTCAAAGATATCCACTGGGCCAACGAAGCGATTCTTGTGTTCGGCAAGGGACGCAAGGAGCGCTATGTTCCTCTCGGCGATGCGGCAGCGCAGGCTTTGCGCGCATATCTTCCACTGCGCGAGGCGCGGTTGCAGTCAGCGCGGAAGCAATCGGAAGCTTTGCTGCTGAATGCGAAGCTGCGCGGCAATGCGCGGTTGACTACGCGCAGCGTCGGTCGGATCGTGAAAGCTCTGGCGATTGCGAATGGATTGCCTGCTGAGGTGCATCCGCATACGCTGAGGCACGCTTTCGGCACGCACATGCTTGAAGAAGGCGCGGACCTGCGCGCGATTCAGGAGCTGCTCGGCCACGAGCGGCTCTCGACCACGCAACGCTACACGCAGCTTACGGTCGGGCAGGTGGCTGAGGTTTATGACCGGACGCATCCGCGAGCGAAGTGAGCCTGCACTGTTCCGAAAACAAATCGCACCGCACACCTGTATATCCTGTTGATGGCATTCATCGATAAAAATACGAGGTCAAGGTGCAAATCAAAGATCGTTTTGCTGCATGGGGTGTATTCGCTGCGAGTTGTTTAGCTCTGCAGATCGGACTCTCGTCCTCACTTCATGCTCAGGCACCAAGCGCGTTTCAGTCCGTCGATCCCATGATCGGCACCGGTCCGGAGGGACACACTTTTCCCGGAGCGACCGTGCCTTTCGGAATGGTGCAGCTCAGCCCCGATACGCAGATTCGCCCTTTCAAACAGAGCTACAAGTGGGCGGCAGGCTATCGCTACGAGGACACGACAATCCTCGGCTTTTCCCACACGCACTTTTCCGGAGCAGGCCACTCGGACCTCGGCGATTTTCTTGTGCAGCCGATATCCGGTGATGTGAGGCTTGAGCCGGGCGAGATCGATGTTCCCGGCTCGGGATACCGCTCGCGGTTTCACCATGAGACGGAAAAGGCCGAGCCCGGCTATTACGCTGTAACGCTTGACGACTACTCAGTACGCGCCGAGCTTACTGCGACGACGCGCGTGGGCGTGCACCGTTACACGTTTCCTGCAGACAAGCCGGCGCATCTGCTGCTCGACATGCGCTCGTCGATCTACAACTACACAGGGAAAGTTCTCTGGTCGAGCGTGCGGTTGCGTGCCGATGGCACCGTGACCGGCATGCGCGAGACGCGTGGCTGGGCACCGGCGCGGCAACTTTATTTCGCGATGCGCTTTTCGCAACCGCTTGCAGGGCACGAGTTGTACGATCGCGAGCCGCTTCCGCAGGAGTACAAGGGCTTTGCTACGCCCGGTACATCTCCGGCCGATACGCAGGCCATCGCCGGGCGCGGGCTTATCGGCGTCTTCGACTTTGGAGAACTCAAACAGCCGCTGGTGGTCAAGGTTGCGATTTCGCCGGTGAGCGAAGACAGCGCGATCGCGAATCTGGATGCCGAAGTATCGGGATTCGACTTCGACGCAGTGCGGGCCCAGGCGCGTCATGCGTGGGAGAAGGAGCTATCGGTCATCGATATCAAGGCCGATCCCGCGATGCAGAAGAACCTCTACACAGCGCTGTATCACGCGCTCATGGCGCCTTCCATCGCGATGGATGTGGACGGCAGGTATCGCGGCCCTGATTATCAGATCCACAAGGCCGACGGCTTCAACTTTGTTTCGACCTTCTCGCTGTGGGATACGTACCGGGCTGAGCAGCCGCTGATGACGGTGATTGAACCGCCCGGCCGCACAACGGATGTAGTGCGCTCGCTGCTTGTTTCGCAGAAGGAAAGCCCGTTCGGCATTCTGCCGATCTGGCAGTTTCAGGGGCTTGAGACATGGTGCATGATCGGCTACCACTCTGTCCCCGAGATCGCCGATGCCTACATGAAGGGCCTCGGCAGCTTTGACGCGAATGCGGCGCTGGACGCGATGGTTGCCAGCGCCACCTACGCTCCCTACGGCCATCTGGGCGAGTACATGAAGCTGGGCTATGTGCCGGTCGACAACGATGGGGAAGCCGCCTCGAAGACGATGGAGTATGCCTTCGACGACTGGACGATCGCCCGCATGGCTCGCAAATTGGGACGCAACGATGTCGCCGACACCTTTGCAAAGCGCGCAGAAAACTGGCGCAATGTTTTCGATCAGCAGACAGGCTTTGTAAGTCCGAAGAAAGCTGATGGAAGTTTTCGTGAGCCTTTCGATCCGGCGCAGGCAGGCGCGCAGAGCGGCTTTACGGAAGGAAATTCATGGCAGTATTCGTGGTATCAGCCGCAGGATGAAGCCACGTTGATTCAGCTTCTCGGCGGCGATCAGAAGTTGGTCGACAAGCTCGATGCGATGTTCGATGCGAAGGTCGATCCCAAACAATACGCCGATGTGGAAGACATCGCTGGAATGATCGGGCAGTATATCCACGGCAATGAGCCCAGCCACCACCTTGCGTATCTGTATGACTATGCCGGCCAGCCGTGGCGCACGCAGGAACGGCTGAAGCAGATCGTGGATTCGCAGTACAGGCCCGCGCCCGATGGACTGGTCGGCAATGACGATCTGGGTCAGATGTCGGCGTGGCTGCTATTTACGGCCTTCGGCTTTTACCCGGTCGCTCCCGGAACGAATGAATACGTCATCGGCAGGCCTTTTGTCGAAGAAGCAACGCTTCACCTGCCGAAGGGCAAGCAGTTTCGCATCGTGACAGACAATCTTTCAGATGCCAACCGCTATGTCGGAAACGTCATGCTCAACGGCAAGCCGCTCACTCGCAGTTATCTGCGCCATGAGGAGATCATGGCCGGAGGCGAGCTTCATTTTGTGATGAGTTCTGCTCCGAATAAAATGTGGGCTACTGGGCAAGAAGGAAGGCCGTTCTCTCAATCCACGGCAGACAAAGCACGAAAGCCGTAATAGAGAATTTGCTCAGAAATATACAAGACAGCCGCGTTCTTCCAGAGTATCGACCCAAGGAGGCATTTCAAGACTGCTTACCCAACGCAAATCGAGCTTTTCCAGCCTTGGAAGCATCGCGATGACAGGGGGCAAGTGGACCAAAGGATTACCTCTGAGGTCGAGCTGTCGCAGTTCCAGCAACGCTCCAACGGATTCAGGCAACGAGGTCAGCTGATTGTTACGAAGATGAAGCTCGCGTAAACGCGTTAATTGCCCGATTGAGTCTGGAATTGTCGTGAGCCGATTGTTGTCAACGCGAAGCTCGACCAGGCTTTCGAGACCGAGAATGCATTCCGGGAGTTCTGAAAAGAGGTTGTCGCTGATATTCATATAGCGCAGCTTTTTCAAACGGCCTAAAGAGAGTGGCAGCGTGGTTAGCTCATTCTCATGAAGGTATAGAAAATTCGTAAGGTTATCGAGGTCGCCCAGAGTATCCGGGACTTTCGTCAATCGGTTGTGTCCGAGATCGAGAGTACGCAATTTTCTTAAGCTGCCAATCTGTGGTGATATTTCAGAGAGTTGGTTGTCGGCCAACACAAGTATTTCGGCATCAACCTGATTCCATATTGAGTCGGGAAC
>Ga0207057_1060_pt1 | contig 28997 bp, 18 predicted proteins | sample Alteio_BWMinCont_33_FD_153265 | JGI IMG/M metagenome (GOLD analysis project Ga0207057, IMG submission 153265) | Enriched cells from forest soil in Barre Woods Harvard Forest LTER site, Petersham, Massachusetts, United States -... | ecosystem: Environmental > Terrestrial > Soil > Temperate forest >... | reverse complement strand
CGTTAGAGCGCAGCCAGGGGAGGCTCATCTTCTCTGATCGCCATATCCATTTTTGAAATGGTAAGTGTATCGTAGCCTGAAAATGGCGATTAAGGAATAGATTTTGCTGCTTTATTGCAGTATTTTCATATAGATGATCTTTACAGGCTCGAAGTAGGAATCGTTCACCTGAGTTATTCCGGGTATTAACAGGATTTAATAGCTCTTATAGGACGGCGATCTCCGCAGCAAGGGCATCTAACGAAAGCGACCGCAGAAGATTGCGTCGCATGCCGGACTGCACTTGCTGGATGCTGCGGGCCGCGTTTTCGATCCAGTCAAAAGAGACAGCGGCAGCCATCGCGCTCAGGTCCGTCTGCAGATCAACATTCCGCACCAGCGCTGCTTGACCGCTCTGGATGAGCAGCAGGTCTTCGAGAAGACTCGTCATCGCGCGCAACATTCCCTGGGTCTTCTCCTGACCCTCCGCGCCCGCGCGATAGGTTTCCGTCACGCGAAAGAGCGCCGAGTGGTCAGGCTCGCGCGTGGCATGGCGCAGCAGGACGAGCGCATCCTGCCGGTGCGCAAGGTATTGTTCGAGGTCGAAGCCAAGCGCCGCGCCTACCGCGCCCTCCGCCAGCCGGGCAACAAGGGAACGCTGCGCCGGACGCAATTCGGTGCGCCGCTTCGCAATCAGTTGTTCCAGTTGATCGAGCGGCAGCGCCCCCAGACGCGCAATGCCTGCGCGTGAGCGAATCGTCGGCAGCAACTCGCCGGTATTCTCCGCCAGCAGAAAAATGCTCGCATGCGCCGGGGGTTCTTCCAGAATCTTCAGCAGGGAATTGGCCGCTTCCTTCATGAACGCCGCGCTGGTGAAAATATAGACCGCCCGCTTCGCATCGGCGGGAATGCGGTAGATCTCGCGGATGACGGTCCGCACCTGTCCCAGCTTGATGAGCAACTGCGGCGGATCGGGAGGAATGACCAGCACATCGGGGTGCGTCTGGATAAGGATGCGCGTGTCCTTTTTGTCCACTTCGCGCAGCTCTTCACGCGCTGCGATGGCCTCGTCCACGCGCGTGTCGAGCGGCATGGCTTCAGCAATGCGGGTGCAGTTGCGGCAAACGCCGCAGAAATCCGGCAGCCCGTCAGATTCTGTGGGGTTAAGGCAATTCACCGCCTGCGCCAGCATCAGCGCCAAGGTGTATTTGCCCGAGCCACGCGGTCCAGCGAGGATGAGCGCATGCGGGAGCCTGCCTTGCGCGATGCTTTCGCGCAGATGTCGCACCGTTGTTTCGTTGCCTAGGAAATCCTGAAAGCCCACAGATTGAGGTTATCGACTCAGCGGGATCGCAGCAAGTCGCCGCATCACCGCAACTCAGGCACCATGCGAATGGCATACTTCGGACGCAGCGTGATCTTCGGCTGCACGTCGATCTGCTGCCCGGGAACCAGCCGCATCCGCCAGCGCTGCGCCAGTGTCACCAGGCTCAAAATCGCCTCCATCCACGCGAACGATTCACCGATGCACTGGCGGCTGCCGCCACCAAAAGGAAAGTAAGCAAAGCGCGGACGCCCCGCCTTGCGCTCCGGCGTGAAGCGCTCGGGGTCGAAGCGCAATGGTTCAGGGAAGAGGTCCGCGTTGCGCTGGATGATGTACTGGCTGAAGAAGACGTACGTGCCCGCAGGCAGCTTGTACGGGCCAATCTCCACATCGGAGGTCGCCTGCCTGCCCATCGCCCAGGCCGGAGGGTAGAGACGCATCGATTCAGCGAGAACCATTTCCGCATAGCGAAGCTGGGAAAGGTCTTCGAGCGCAGGCAAGCGCCCTCCCAGCACGGAGTCAATCTCAGCGTGGAGCTTCGCCTCCGCATCCGGATTCTGGCCGAGCAGCAGCCACGTCCACGCAAGCGCGTTGGCAACGGTTTCGTATCCGGCAAGGAAGATCGTCAACACCTCATCGCGAAGCTGCTCATCGGTCATGCCGGAGTGGTCGGCTTCGTCATCGCGCGATGCCAGAAGCATTGACAGCAGGTCGCCGCCGTCCACGCCCGACCTGCGACGATCTTCAATCATGCGGTAGACAACTTTATCGAGGCTCTTGCGTGCGCGCTTGAAGCGCATCAGGCCGGGAATGGGCAGATGCAGCAAGGCTTCTGCGCGAGGCAGCGCGACGAGAAAGTTGTAGAGCCGCATGATGGCGTTCACTTCGTCGTTGATGCGCTGCACGTTCTTCGTCACATCGGAATTGAAGAGCGTCCGCGCCACGATCTGCAGCGCCAGGCGCATCATCTCCGCTGACGCATCCACCTCCACGCCCTCACGCCACGACTCCCGCATCGCCGCCGCGCGCTCGACCATAATCGATGCATAGGCCTGAATGCGCTGCCGGTGAAACGCGGGAGCAGCAATGCGGCGCTGCCGCCTGTGAATCTCGCCGTCGCTGGTGATCAGCCCCTCGCCCAGCAGAATCTTCATGCGCCGCTGCGTACGTTCCTTGATAAAGTTCTGCGGCTGCGCAATCAGGACTTCGCGAATCAGTTCAGGATCGTTCATGACGACGATCTGGCTCGGGCCGATGCGATAGTACGAGACGCGTCCGAAGGTCGCCGCAAGATATTCGAAGAGCCGGATCGGATTCCCCGGCCGAAAGAAGCGGCTGAAGAGATAGAACGGTAGATTGCGCTTCAGTCCCGGAGGAAAACGGTAGCCGCCGCGTTCCTCGACGATCCAGCCATTCTCGACTTGTGAGGCGGTGGCCACGGCAGAATCAGCGCGCTAAACGCTCCTCTATCACTCTTACGATGCGCCGATGAATTTCCTCAATACGCGCGTCGCCTTCCATTGTGAGCACACGCAAAGGCTCGCGTGCGGCGATCTCGCGGTACTTGTCATAGACACGCCGATAAAACGCTTCGTCCTCGCTCTCAAAACGGTTTTCATCGGTGCCGCTTTGCGTCGTGCGGTCGTTGCGACGGCGCGCGCGAGCGAGTGAGGCATCGAAGTCGGGAAGCAGCAAAATAGTCAGGTCGGGCTGCAGCCCTGCGCACATCACCTCGTGCAGTTTCAAAACAACTTCGCTGCCAAGCTGCCGTCCTCCACCCTGATAAGCCTCTGTGGAATCCGTGTAACGGTCACAGACAACAACATGGCCGGCTTCAAGCGCAGGAGAAATGACTTCGGCAATTGCCTGCGCGCGATCGGAGAACATTAGCCCAAGCTCCGCCCGCGGCGCGAGATTTTGCGTGCGTGAATCGAGCAGCAAATTGCGAATGCGGTCGCCGATCACCGTGCCGCCGGGTTGCCGCGTGACTGTGACCTCGCGCCCACTCGCTTTGAGCCAATCCGTCAGCTTCTTTATCTGCGTGGTTTTACCGGAACCATCCAGACCCTCGAACGTAAGAAAAAAACCACGACCCATGGCGCGAGTTTAGCAGAGTAAATCACTCCACAACTTTCGATCCTGAGTAGGTACAGATATGCGTGCTGGCTACGATGCCGGTGCGAAAAAATGAACAAAAACCCACGTTCGAAGAAAGGAACACCGTTCATGCGACTCAGCAAGAAAGTCGTTCTCGCATGGTTAGCTCTTCTGGCAACCATCCTCGTTGTTCCCGTCTTCAGTGGTAAGGTTCAGTTCTCAATGACGCCGGTGGATTTTAATCCACCGCCGGCGTCTCAGTCGCCACATTCTGAGAGTGGAGCCAGCCTTCTCCCCGTTTCTCGCAACGCATCTTCGAGCTTCGATTCCGTGTCTGCAAAGCTGCCATGTAGCTGTTTTTCACTGGAAAAGGAAATGCTCTTTTCCACACCGCATACTTTGAGCACCTCAGCTGGGGAGTCGGACACCTGACGCATCAGTTGCGGGTCGCCATAGGTCCCCACTCCGCCAATTATCACCAGCTCCACGTCTTTCGGCGTGTCGTGCGTGAGACTCCAGTAAGCGTCCTTGTTGCGCGCCTTGCCGGTATCTCGAATCACGATCAGATCGGCGGCATGATTCGGCGCAAGACTGCCGGTATGGTCCCCGAGTCCCACCAGCGACGCTGCATTGCTGGTAGCCATCATCACCAGATCGCGCTCGGTAAAAGGCGGCGTTGGCTGCGTCTGGTTCCACACCGATGCATAGTTCAGCTCGCCCAGAAGACCGTCGCTTCCAGTCGGGCTCCAATCGGGGGCAAGCGCCATCACAACATTTGCAGCCTTGGCCGCGGCAACGTTCGCCGTGTCTCCGTAGAGCTCAATATTGCTGCGCGGCGACCAGATGAAGCCCACGCCGGCCTGGGCCATCGCCGCGAAATTCTGCGGCGTCAGAGCAACGCCATGAATAAACGAAACACCGGGTTTGAGCAGCCCACGCTCTTCCACTTCTGAAAACTCGCGCGCGGCCGACGCGTCATGCGGAGACCCCTCGGCTACGTGAATGAGCAGCGAACCGCGGGGCTTGCCGTTGAGCACGGAAATGGCACGCACCACATCGTATTGGCTCATCGTCAGAGGAAAAACGCTGTAGATGATTTCGCCCAGTCCGTCGCCCAGTTCCGCATCGTAATCGAGATTCCGGGCCAGCCCCTGATCGCAGGCCGCTGCCAGGCTGCCGGTGACTGAGGTCTCGCCTTCGCTGATTGCCTTCACTTCGGCGTAGCGCTCCATCTCGCATTCCAGACCCTCGCTCACAAGCTCGGCGTGCGGCACATTCATCAGCACCTTGTACACCGGCTTCTGCTGCCACTCGTATCGATTGCCAAATTCTTCGATCGGTTTCCAGCGAGGAAAGACATTCCAGGTCAGGTGGTTGTGCAGATCGATCAACCCGGGCGCGATGATGCCATCGGTGCGCACCGTTTTCGTTCCCTGCGGAAGCTCGACCTGCGCGCCCGCGCCAAGAATCTTGCCATTCTGGATAAGAACGGTGCCGTTCGGCACGATCTCCTGCGGCGTGACCAGAGTGCCGGTAATCGCAAGCGGAGCGCTTTGCGCCGAGGCCGCAAGCGGAACGATCAAAAGACAGGGAATCGCAATCAGAGAACAGCCCATTCGGGCAAACCAGTTTGGCATCGCACACCTTAAGAGGAAGGATTCATGTGCGACTACTGTAGCGCAGTCAATCGAGAGGACTGGATTATGGCGGGGGAAAAGAGCGGCGGTGCTACATTCCGCCTGGCTGATCGAGATCAATCGACTCGTAGTCCTTGCGCTCGACGCCTTCGCGAATCTCCTTCGGCGTTTTGCCGAGCTTGGTCATCTTGTAGGCGTAGGCGCCTTCCTTGGCACAGGTGGAGCACACTGCGCCGTGCGTACCTTCAAAGCAGCTGTGCAGGCTGCTATGGCCCAAAGCCTTGTCGCAGCGGCAGTAGCAGGGAAGCTGGTAGAGCACCTTAGGCACTTGCGCCGCTTCCAGGTACACCTGTTTTTGCCAGGGATAGCGGAAGTAATCCCCCTGAAGCTGATTGCCGGAGAGAATAGGCGGCAGTTGTTCCGTCTTGGCAGGTGGCGCGAGATGGTACGCGGGAATGTCATCCGCAGGATTCGACCACTGCGCGTAGCTCGCAACGGTGGCCAATCCCAGGGCCAACCCAAGAAAAATTCGATTCATGCACAGCTCCTACGAAATCTAGACGCTCTGCACATTAGATTAGCGCAAGCCGGCGATTCGATGAGCTGGCAGGAATCAGAAGATTTGAAAGGGGATTTTGCGCGATGAAAAGGGCCCGGAAAATTCAAAAAAAGGCGGCACGAACTTTTGATCGCTCGTGCCGGGAGGCCAGTGACGCAACTTATAAACTTTTGTTCTTCTGCCGTGAGAGCGATGCTCAATCACTGGCGAGAAGCCTTACACTTACTTAGATGGTCTTCCTTGAAGAAAGGTTTCAGCCTGTTCTGAAAATCTATGAGATCGCGTACTTTTTCTTCAATTTCATGTAGTGTACGCGATATCGGCAGCTTGCACAAGCACCTCTAGTAACAAAGACACAAACAGGGGAGAAAGTTGCGATTTTCTGTGCCAGAATGGCATCGAAAGACCGATGAATGCAGCGCGACGGGAAGCCTGCCGACATGCAAGATTCACTAGAAACTATTGATAATAAAGATAATAACGATCAAAAATGGCCTCGCGCCAGCCGCCTGAGAACCGGCCTGCTGGTCATCGGCTCAGCATTGCTGGGGGGAATTGCAATGGCTCTGTGGAATCGCAGAAGCCTGACCGAGATCCGGAATCAGCCTCCGGAATCAGCTCCGAAGCCGCTCCCGCCGGACGATAATGCCATTTATTGAATTCAGCATTCAATTTTTGGTAGGAATTCCGTTGATCGCTTCGGCCATTCGAAAGTCGCGCCCTGTTAGCCCTCCGGAATCGTGCGAGATCAGCGCCAGTTTTACCTTGTTATAGCGAATGTTGATATCCGGATGGTGTCCTGCGGCCTCAGCCTTCTCCCCCACCGCATTCACAAACTGCAGAGCCTGAACAAAGTCGGCAAAGCTGAACTCGCGGACAATTTCCTTCCCATCCAGTCTCCATCCTTGCAGTTGCTTCAGTTTTTCCTGAATGGCTTCAGAGCTGAGTAATGGCATGGAATGCCTCCATCTATTTCGAAGCTTCGACTTCCGCTCCGCCATACGCGAAGGGCGAGAAGCGGGCGTGCTGGCCGATCTCTCTGCGCAGGTCAATCCACAATGAGTCCGGCATACTCAGGTACACATCCACGACCTGCGGATCAAACTGCGTCCCGGCGCAGCGCTGGATCTCATTCCTGGCTGCGGTAAAGCTGTTGGCCTTGCGGTAGGGGCGATCGGATGTGATCGCATCGAGCGTATCGGCCACACCGAAAATCCTCGCGCCCAGCGGTATCTGCTCGCCCTTCATACCACGGGGATAGCCGCTGCCGTCAAAGTGCTCCTGGTGGCAGTAGACGATCTCGGCCGCCTCCCTCAGGTAGGGAATCTTGCACAAAATCTGATAGCCGCGCGCGCAGTGGTCGCGCATCACAGAGCGCTCCTCCAGATCCAGCCTGCCGGGCTTGAGCAGGATGGCGTCGGGAATGGCCATCTTGCCGATGTCATGCAGGAAGGCGCCGCGCGCAATGGTTCGAATATCGGTGGGGGAGAGCCCCATGGCTCTGGACAGCGCAACCGTATACCCCGTCACGCGCTTCGAATGGCCTTCGGTCTCCGCGTCCTTCAAATCAAGCGCGTCGCCCAGCGCCTCCAGGGTAATGTCGTACGAGCGCTCAAGATCCGCGATTGCCTGCCGCAGCATGTCGGTGCGAGCGGCGACCAGTTGCTCCAGGTTGGACTGGTACATCGAGTTCTGCTGCGCCAGTCGGCGGTGGTCCAGCGCGCGTCGCACAGTGGCGAGCAACTGTTCCTTTTCGAAGGGTTTCAGCAGGTAATCGTAGGCGCCTTTACGAATGGCGGAGATGGCGACTCCCACGTCATGAATGGCCGTCACCATGACCATTGGAGTTTCGGGCTGGACCTCGCGCAACCGATCGAGGAGGCTCATTCCATCCAGGCCATCCATCATGATGTCAGAAAGCACAAGGTCGTACGGCGGATCGTTCTGCAGCCGCTCCATAGCCTCCAGGCCGTTGCTCGTCAGCACCGGGCGGTATTGCGCCTTCTCCAGCATTGCGGCAATCACAGTCCTGACATAAGGCTCATCATCGACAACCAGTATCCGTTCGGATGCCATATGCCTCTTCTTAGCGTCTCAACCCAGCCTGCGGAGCAAATAAATCAGTTTTGTTGTTAGCGGTTCCGCTATATCGGCGGCGTGTCATTATCAAACGTAAATGCATTTAGTCTGTGGTAGCGTTTCCAATGATAACGCTCCAGCTACCCCTGAACCAAGGAATGCAACAGTTAGATTCAAAGAAGCTCTTATTCACTGCCTGTCTTTCTAGCCCCAGTAACCTCAACTCTAAAAAGTAGCATCAAAGTACTGAAAATAGGAAATCGGATTTCTTAATCTCTGGCGCTGGAATCGTTTAAGATGATAGAAACTCCCAACCTCCTCTCCGGCTTGATAAGGGTGCTCACTTGAGTATCAATGTTCGTGGATTCTTCGAAGCGGGTACACCGAGAATCGTCACCTCTCAGTCTGAGGAGCGCTCGGTAGAACAGGCCCAGCGCGACATCTACGACAGCCACCGGCATCGCGTCTTTTCCCTCGCCTTCCACATGACCGGGAATGAGCTCCAGGCCGAGAAGCTGCTGACAGACAGTTTTGTACGCGCTTTTCAGGCAGACCCAAAGCCCGATTCAAGCATCATCGATAGTGCTTTGATCGCAGGCCTTCGCGTGCACTTTCCGCTTACGCTGACCGTGCCTGCCTCTATCTCCGCATCCGATGGAATGGATGGCAGGAATGTCCGCCGTACGGATCTTGAAGAGGCCATACGGGAACTCCCCCCGATCGAGCGCCTGGCCTTTCTTCTAAGGGATGTGGAAGGCTACTCGCCGGAGACAATCGCCCGATTGGTGGAAGTATCTCAGCCCGATGTGACCCAGACGCTGTTTTCAGCCAGAATCCGCCTGCGCAGCATCCTGGCCGATATGGAAGCGGAACGCGCGGCCTGATCGGCCATTCCCCCCCGGCCATTCCACTCTAAGTACTCTTCTCGACTTCCTTCGCAGCCAGCGCTTGAGCACGCCGGCTAGTGGCCCATCCGGCTTTTGTGATCTGCCTCGCTCTCCCCAGGGCAAGAGCATCAGCCGGAACATCTTCGGTGATACAGGAGCCGGCGGCAATATATGATCCCTCTCCGATCACAATGGGAGCGACCAGTGTCGTGTCGCTGCCGACGAAGACTTTGTCCTCAATCAGCGTGCGGTGTTTGTTGACGCCATCGTAGTTGCAGGTGATGGTGCCCGCGCCAACGTTCACGCCGCTGCCGATCTCGGCATCGCCCAGATAGCTGAGGTGGTTGGCCTTCGATCCCTTTCCGATGCGCATTTTCTTGGTCTCGACGAAATTACCGATGTGCGCCTCTTCGCCGATCTCGCTGCCCGGACGAAGTCGCGCATACGGCCCAAGTTGAGCGCCTGAGTGTATGTGCGAGTCATTGATGATGCAGCCCGGCTGTACCAGGACATGGTTCGCCAGCGTCGAATTTTCAATCACGGAATACGAGCGGATGCGGCAATCCTCGCCGATATGCGTTTCGCCCAGCAATTGCACAAACGGCTCGATGATTGTGTCCGCTCCGACCCGCACATCGGAGTCGATAACCGTCGTCTCCGGACGATAGATGGTCACGCCCTGCGCCATCAGCCTGCGCGCCGTAGCCAGCCGCATCGCGGCGTCCAGTTCAGCCATTTCCGCAAGCGTGTTCGCGCCGAGAACTTCGGTCGCGTCCTCGGCTTCGATGGCCACAACGCGCTGGTGTTCCTGTACCAGCACGTCCGCCATGTCTGTCAGGTAGTACTCGCCGTGCGCGTTCTCGGTTCGCAATTCGTTGATGAGGTGAAAGAGCGGCGCCGTAGCGAAAGCATAGATACCCGAATTGATTTCCCGGATCGACTGCTGGTCCGGCGTCAGCGCCTTCTGCTCGACAATCGCCGCCACCCCCGCCGCGCCCGGCGAATTGCGAATCACGCGGCCGTATCCATTCGGATCGTCAGGAGCGGCCGTCAGGATCGTCATGGCCGCACGCTCCGCCAGATGAAAATCGCGCACCCGGGCAATCGTCTCGGGCCTCAGCAGCGGCACATCGCCGGAAAGGACGATGATGTGCTCATAGGCCGCCACCGCCTCGCGCGCTGTCTGAACCGCATGTCCCGTCCCGTGCTGCTCTGCCTGCGTCACGAACCGCACGCCTGTGCCGGCAACCGCAGCCTGCACCGCGCCCGCCTGGTGGCCGACAACGACGTACACATCCTGCGGCGGCACAATCTGCGTAGCCGCGTGGATGACATGCTCCAGCAGCGCCTTGCCGCCAATCCTGTGCAGCACCTTGGCGCGTTTTGATTTCAGCCGCGTGCCCTTGCCCGCGGCCATGATGACAATTGCCAACCGCATCTCACTGCTCTCCTTCGTTGCCGCCCTGGCTCTGTTGAGGCGCCCCGGGAATCGTGATGTCAAGCGGATGCGGCGCGCCCATGCCCAGCTCGGTGAGCGGCGTGCCGAACTGCTGCTGGTTGCCGACCGCCAGTACCGCCAGCTTCGACGTGTCAATGTATTTCTTCGCCACGCGCTCAAGATCCGCCGTGGTTACATGCTCCACGCTGTCACGATATCGCTGAAGAAAGTCTGCCGGATAGCCGTAGAACTCAAGGCGCGCTGCTGCCGCCAGCACTTTTTCTCTCGTGTCGTAGTTGAAGATGAAAGAGTTCAGCACTTGGTCTTTTGCCCGCTTCAACTCATCGTCGGTAAACGGCTTGGCCTTCAGCTCGCCGATCTCGTTCATCATCGCCTGGGCCGCTTTCACCGTGGTATCGCTCTTGGTTCCGGCCACCACGCGGAACATGCCCGGATGGTCGTAGTCAGCGCCATACCCACCGCCTACCGCATAGGCAAGTCCCTGCTTCGTGCGGACATCCTGAAACAGGCGCGACCCAAACCCGCCGGAAAAGATTTCGTTCATCACTGACAACGCAAAATAATCCGGATTGTTGCGCAACGTTCCCAGGCCAACGATATACACGTTGCTCTGGTTCACGTCGGTCTTATCAACGACATACACGCCCGGCTTCGGTCCCGGAAACTCTCCTGATGGCTTCGGCCATGCCGCTCCGCGAGGCAGGCCTTCAAATGCGTCGCGCAGCGCCTTTTCCATCGCCGCTGCATCGAAGTCGCCTTCAACGCCGATGATCATGTTATTAGGAACGATGGTCTTGTCGTGCCACTGTTTCAGGTCTTCGAGCGTGACTACTCTGATCGTCGCCAGTTCCGGCTCGCGCGTATACGGGCTGTTGGCCCCATACACAAGCTTCGCGGCTTCGCGCGCAGCTATACCGCTGGCGTCATCATTGCGCCGCACGATCCCCGCTGCCGCCTGCTGCTTGGCCAGCCTCAGCTTGTCTTCTTTGAAGGTCGGATGCTCCAGCAGATCGACAGCGATAGCAAAGACCTGGTCCTCGTCCTTCGTCAGGCAAGACCACGAAAGGGAAGTGGAGTCCACATCGCCGCCGGTTTCCACCTTGGCAGCCTTCGCTTCGAGCAAGTCGTCGAGTGCGTCGCCATCCTTGCTGGCGGTGCCGCTGGTGCGCCACGCGTCGCTATACAGATCGACCAGGCCAGCCTTGTTTGCAGGCTCATCCCGCGAGCCCCCGCGCATCTCGATGAACCCGTTGATGAACGGCAGCTCATGATCCTCTTCAAGCAGAATGACGAGCCCGTTCTTCAACTCGATACGCTTCGGCTGCTCCGGATGAAAGGGATGCAGCGGCGGAATCGGAATCTGCGTCCACGGCTGCGCCTGCTGCGCGTGAGTGATCGAGACGGAAGAGAACAGAACAACAAGAACCACAAACAGGGCCTGAAGGCCGATCCGGCTTCGGTGGCGAACGATGTCCTCTGCGGACCTTTGCGTTCCTGGCGTCCTCTGCGGTTGCATTTTCTTTGAGAAGGCGTGGCTGAGGTTCACTGCGCACCTCCCTGCGACTGCTGCGATGAGGCCTGGGCAGGCGGCTGAAACTCAACCATGGCGTAGGTCCGATTCGTATCCACAAATGTCTTGTTCGCCACGCGGCGGATATCCGCCTTCGACACGGCATCGATCTTCTTCAGTTGATTGAACAACTCCCGCCAGTCGCCATAGCGCAACTGATAAATGGCAAGCTGCTCCGCGAGTCCGTGATTATCGCCAAGCCCGCGCAGAAGATCGGCACGCGCGCGTGTCTTGAACATGGCCAGCTCATCATCGGTCACGTCTGTGGTCTTTAATGTATCGATCTCTTTATGGATCGCCGTCCGCATCTCCTGCGGCGTATGCCCCGGATTCGGCACGGCGAAGAAGGCGAAGAGCCCAGGATATTTATCACCGGGGAAGCCTGCGAATCCTTCAGCCTGCGCGGCGATCTGCTGGTCCCGCACCAGGCTGCGATAAAGCCGCGAGGTGCGCCCGTTCGAGAAGATGTCCTGAATCGCGTCGTACACCGCGTCGTCGGGATCGCGGTAATCCGGCTTGTGGTAGCCCTCAAGATAAAGCGGCTGCGTCGGCTCCTTGAGGGTGATCGCCTTCTCCGCAACCTGCGGCGGCTCGACCGTGCTCATCGCTTCCGGCTTCGGCCCCGCCGGAATCGGGCCGAAGTACTTCTCCAGCGTCGGCATCGCTTCTTCGGCCTTCACATCGCCGACAACCGCGATCACGATATTTGCCGGCACATAGTATGTCTTGTGAAATGCGTCCGCCTCGGTCGCTGAAATCTGGCTCAACTCGCTCATCCAGCCCACACCGGGGCGATGGTACGGATGCGCGACATACGCCGTCGCCAGAAACTGCTCGACCATCCGCCCGATGGGATTTGAATCGATGCGCATGCGCCGCTCTTCCATCACCACGTCGCGCTCTTTGTAAAACTCGCGCGGCACCGGATTCGCGATGCGGTCACTCTCCATATAAGCCCATAACTGCAGGCGATTCGACGGCATGCTCCAGAAATACTGCGTGTCATCGAGACTCGTCTGCGCATTCAGCCCCGCCGCGCCATTCGCCTCGGCAATCTCGGTAAACTGGTTCGGAATGACATATTTCTGCGCCTCAGCCTGCGCCTGCTCGAAGGCCGCGTGCAGCGTCTTCAGCTTTTCCTCGTCGCGCCCCACGCGCTTGCGGTATTCCTCATCGTAGGCCGCATACGCCTGCTCCACCTTGTCGAGCGCGACCTTCTCAGCGGCATAGTCCGTCGTGCCAATGTCCTTGGTCCCTTTGAATGCCAGGTGCTCGAACATGTGCGCGATTCCCGACTGCCCGCCGGGATCATTCGCGTCGCCCGCATCAACAATGGTGAAGTAGGAAAAGACCGGAGCCTCCGGCCGTTCGCAGATGATCAGAGTAAGCCCGTTTGGCAGGACCTTCGTCGTAATGCGCTTCTCAAAGCTGGACAAGTCCTGAGCCTGCGCGGCGACAGCCAATCCGCACACCAGGGCAGCCAGACGCAAAGTGGGAAAGAGTTTCATCGTTCCTCTCGAATGACAGCGTAACTCTGACGCTATCCGCCCCTCGTGCGAGTGTCAAACCCGGCAGCCCGTCCCCCCCTTGTGCAGAGTCACACAGGCTTGCACAAAGCCGGCGGAGGCTTGCACAAACTTAGATGCGCCCGATATGCTCCCCCGTGTAAGGAGCCTTTTTTAGAATGAGCACCGCTCTCGCCGACGCGCCCGCAACCGTTGCCGCCATCCCCCTCATCCGCCGCTGCGCTGTCCTCGGAGCAGGTACCATGGGCTCACGCATCGCCGCGCATCTCGCCAATGCCGGACTCCCCGTCGTGCTCCTCGACATCGTCCCCAAAGACGCCGAGCCGGCTACCCGCAGCCGCATCGCCACGCAGGTCCTGCAAGCGCTGTTGAAATCAAAACCCGCCGCCTTCTACGACAAGTCCAGCGCCAGCCTCATCACCGCAGGCAATTTCGAAGACGATCTCGCCCAGCTGAAATCCTGCGACTGGATCATCGAGGCCGTCACCGAGGACCTCGCCATCAAGCAGGCGCTGCTCGAAAAAATTACACCGCACTTGCGCCCCGACGCTATCGTGACGACGAACACCAGCGGCCTGCCCGTCGCGTCGATCGCAGCCAAGATGCCCGCCGACTTCCGCAGCCGCTGGTTCGGCACGCACTTCTTCAACCCGCCGCGCTACATGCGCCTGCTTGAAATCATCCGCACGCCGGAAGCGAACCCGCAGGCCGTCACCACCATCGCCGAGTTCGCCGACCGCCGCCTCGGCAAATCCATCGTCTACGCGCACGACACGCCAAACTTCATCGCCAACCGCATCGGGGTCTTCGCCATGTTGACGGCTGTCGACCTCATGCAGCAGCTCGACCTCACCATCGAAGAGGTAGATGCGCTCACCGGATCGAGCATCGGCTGGCCGCGCACCGGAACCTTTCGCCTCGCAGACATGGTCGGCATCGACGTGCTCGGCCACGTGGCCAGAAACTTTTCCAGCACCAAAGCCGAAGACGCAGTCGTGACCAAGCTCCCGGCGTTCATCGGATCCATGCTCGAACGCAAATGGCTCGGCGACAAAACCGGTCAGGGTTTCTACAAAAAGATCCCCGACGCACCTGATCCCAAAAACAACAAACTCGCGCTCGACTGGAAAACGCTCGACTATCGCCCATCACAGCGCCCGAAATTCCCGTCACTCGAAATGGCAAAGAACGCCGAAGCGCTTCCCGAGCGCCTGCAACTGCTCCTCGGCACCGGCCCCGGCCCCAATTCGAGTAAAGACAAAGCCAGCCTCTTCCAGTGGACACTCCTCACACGCATCTGGAACTACGCCGCCGACTGTCTGCCGGAAATCGCCGACGACATTAGCTCCATCGACCGCGCCATGCGCACCGGCTTCAACTGGGAGCTTGGCCCCTTCGAAATGTGGGACGCCGTAGGCGTGCCGCAGAGCGTCGAACGCCTGCGCGCGCGCAACGAGCACGTCAGCCCGCAGGTCGAAACCCTTCTGAAATCCGGCAAAACAAGCTGGTACACCGACGCCGCACAGGGACGCTCCGAGTTCAACGTTTCCAAACGCAACTACGAACCAGTCCATCGTCCTGAAGGCATCGCCAATATCGCAGCGTTCAAACGCGCCAACGGCGTTATCCGCAAAAACGCGGGCGCATCGCTCGTCAACATCGGCGAAGGCATCGCCTGCATCGAACTGCACTCGAAGAAAAACGCCATCGGCGACGACATCGTTTCGCTCATCACGCAGACTTTGCACACCGACAGCGAGCATGTCCGCAACTTCCGCGGCTTCGTCATCTCCGGCGACGCGACCGACTTCTCCGTCGGCGCTAACCTCATGCAGCTGCTGCTGGCCATGCAGGAAGGCGACTGGGACGAAGTCGATCTCGCCGTCCGCGCATTCCAGCGCATGACCACCACCATCAAATTCTGCCCGCGCCCCGTCGTTGCCGCGCCCTTCAATCTCTGCCTCGGTGGAGGCGTCGAAATCTCGCTCCACGCCGCCGCCCGTCAGCCCAGCGCAGAACTCTACATGGGCCTCGTCGAAGCTGGTGTCGGCCTCGTCCCCGGAGGCGGCGGCACCAAAGAGATGGCGCTGCATGCTGTCGATGCCGCGGCAACCGAATCCGGCGTCAGCCCGACAGAATCGCCACGGCAATTCGCCTTCTCCGGCGAATTGCAGGATGCGCTGCGCCAGCGCTTTGAAACCATCGGCATGGCGAAGGTCTCTACCTCCGCTGCCGAAGCGCGCGGCCTCGATCTGCTCAAATCCTCCGACAAGATCACGTTGAACCGCGAGCGCCTGCTGCTCGACGCGCGCGAAACGGCTATTTATCTCGCCGAATCCGGTTATGCCGCGCCCACGCCGCGCACGCAGATCCCCGTGCCCGGCGATCAGGTCGCCGCAACGCTGAAGCTCGGTGTGCATCTCATGCGCCAGGCCGAATATATCAGCGACCACGACGCAAAAATCGGAAACCATATCATCCGCATTCTCTGCGGAGGCAGCGTAACGCCAGGAACATTCGTCACCGAGCAATACCTGCTCGATCTCGAGCGCGAAGCCTTCGTCTCGCTCTGCGGCGAGCGCAAGACACAGGAGCGCATCGCATTCACACTGAAGACAGGAAAGCCACTCAGGAACTAATGAGGTTTTGATGGGTGCTATGAAACTTTCCGGAAGGGCCGTCATCCTGAGGAGCGTAGTGACGAAGGATCTCAGCGATGTAGGCTTCGCTGAATCGCTGAGATTCTTCACTGCGCCTTCGGCTTCGTTCAGAATGACGAAGCGAGAAATATTTGAATGACGTTCGAACGAAAAATTGTCGCATGGATCGCGCTCGTCTCGGCGCCGCTCGCAGCCCGAGCGCAGGAGGGAGAACATATCCTGCACGGCCACAAAGGCGATCAGTCCTACGCCTTTCGCATGCTCCCGCCCGCTTCATTCACAGAACTGCCCGCGCCCGTCCTCACAGACCTGGAAAGACGCCACTGCATGATCCCGCAGACCTACGAGGCCCGGACTCCTGAAAACGTCATCCATGGAGCATTTCACGAGAAAGGCTCGTCCGACTGGGCGGCGCTGTGCTCGCAAAACGGTACTTCGACGCTTCTGATCTACTGGTCCGGCTCCGCGGCAAAGCCCGCGGAACTGGCGGCGCAACTCGACACCGACTATGCCGACCCCCACAACGAAACCACCATGCTCGGTTACGCCCGCGGCATCGATCGGACATCACCCAGCGAGATCAATGAAACTCTCGCAAACAAACCATATGGTCCCTTCGATCACGACGGGATCAAAGACGCACACATCGAAAAGTCAACCGTCATCCACTACTTCAAAAACGGCACATGGATGACCCTGCAGGGAACTGAATGATGTTCTGAAACAGTTCCACACAGAGGTAGGTGCGGGCTTCAGCCCGCACATTACGAGAACCAAACAGATGGGCTTTAGCCCCTGAGGTCAGCAATGAGAGATGCAGTCATCGTAAGCAGCGTTCGCACCGCAGTCGGCAAGGCCCCTAAAGGATCGTTGTCATTCACCCGCCCCGACGATCTCGCCGCCATCGCCATCAAAGGTGCGCTCGAAAGGGTCCCAGCGCTCGATCCCAAAGAAATCGAAGACGTAGTGATGGGCTGCGCCATGCCCGAAGCCGAGCAGGGAATGAACGTCGCCCGCATCGCGAGCCTGCGCGCCGGCCTACCCGTAGAAGCCTCGGCCATGACCATCAACCGGTTCTGCTCTTCGGGATTGCAATCCATCGCCATCGCCGCCGACCGCGTCCGCTCCGGCTCCGCTGAAGTCATGCTCGCCGGAGGAACCGAATCGATGAGCATGATCTCGATGGGAGGCCGCAAGATCAGCGCGAATCCCTGGCTCATCGACCATTACGCCGACACCTATCTCTCCATGGGCCTCACTGCCGAGCGTGTGGCGGCAAAATATGGTATCACCCGCGAGCAGGCCGACGCTTTTTCGCTCAAAAGCCACGAGAAAGCATTAGCCGCAACTCAGTCTGGCAGGTTCGACGAAGAAATTGTGTCTGTAACTGTGACAAATTCCACACCGACAAAAAATCCAGCGAAGCCCGAAGTAAAAACCAGTGAATTCAAGAAAGACGAAGGCCCCCGCGCCGACACATCTATCGAAGCCCTGGCCAAACTCAAGCCCGCTTTCCACGCAAAGGGAACCGTCACAGCGGGGAACTCTTCGCAAACCTCCGACGGAGCCGCCGTCGCAGTCGTTATGTCATCCGACCGCGCACAGGCGCTGAACCTCAAGCCGCTGGCGAGATTCGTCAGCTTCGCCACCGCCGGATGCCTGCCGGAAGAAATGGGATTAGGCCCAGTCTTCGCCATCCCCAAAGCTCTGAAACTAGCTGGACTGACGTTAGACCAAATCGACCTCATCGAACTCAATGAAGCCTTCGCCGCCCAGGCATTAGCCGTAATCCAGCAAGCCGGACTCAACCGCGCAAAAGTAAACGTCAACGGAGGAGCCGTCGCCTTAGGCCACCCGTTGGGCTGCACCGGAGCCAAACTCACCGCAACCCTCCTGCACGAAATGAAACGCCGCAACCTCCGCTACGGATTAGTCACCATGTGCGTAGGCGGCGGCATGGGCGCCGCCGGGGTTTTCGAAAATTTAAACTAGGAACGATGAGCAATCACGCCGTAAAACCCAGACCAAAGAAATCAGTCTACTTTGGCTTTGAACGCGACGTTTTAGCCGCCTTGATCTTGGCATCTGTGATCGGAGCAGCCTTGCTTGTCGTACATCTACGGGGAAGGGATAGTCGACAAGACTGGCCATCAGTAAGTGGCCAAGTGCTTGAAACCCGAATCAAAATCGTGAATTTGATCGAGCAAGAGCATCAGCCCAGCATGATTGTCTATCAAGTGGAAGCGCATGTTGCCTATGAGCGCGACGGAACGACGAACAACGCATGGCTTCCGGTCCCCAAGCAATCCACAGACAAAGCATTTCTTGAATTCTGGCTGTCACAAAAGAAAAGCAAGACCTGCACAGTCCGCTGGGCACTTAATAATCCTACTTACACAGAAGTGGTTCTTTACTGAAGAACAAACCCGTATTTCCCATCCCTCGCTTTAGCAAAGGATGGGAAATACGATAGTGTGATCCCCCGTTATTGCACCGTCAGTGTCACAGTTGTAGAAACAGTGACGCTGGAATCAGCTGTATCTGTTCCTGTCACGGTGAATGTATAGTTCCCCGCGGTTGTTGCTGGTGTGCCAGGGTTGGACGGTGGCTTAGAACTCGAACCTCCGCCGCATCCGGTCGCCCACGCGACAAAGATGACCAGCATGAGGCCCAGCATTGACATCCACCGGCGACGGCGCGATGGCATACCGAGCATAATCAGGCCAGCAAGAACACTGCTACCGCCAAGCCCCCACTGGCCCAGGCGGGACGGCTGCGCCAGAGCAGTATTAGTAGCAGGAGTTGTTTGCAAGGTCAAAGTTGCCGTTCCGTTTCCGTCCGCTGCAATAGCCAGGCTTGTCGGATTCAAGCTGCATGTAGGCAGGCTTTGTGCCCCTGTGGGCGAGTTGGTCAAAGTACAGGCCAGCTTCATGGTGCCTGAATAAGTGCTGCCTGCCGAAAGGGTGACAGTTGCAGTGGACATGGCCCCGGGCATCAATGAAGCTGGAGTGGATGCTGCGATCAGGACGCGCGAGACTGTCACAGCACTTGTCGCACTTACGCTCTTGTATGTTGCGTCGCCCAGATAGGTAAAGGTAAGGGTGTTGCTGCCGCTGCTCAAAACCCCGGCCGCAATGGTAAAGCTCGCGGCGCCATTCGCCAGCGGCTGTTGCGCGTTGTAACTACCAGCAGTCAGGGCTAAAACCCCTGTAGGCGTCGGTTGGCCGGCTCCTCCCGCAATCGAAACCGCGACCGTAAGACTTTGTTGATCGGTCACGCTCGAAGCAGAAGGCGTTACCGTCACCGTGGGTGTGACGGTTCCTGGGGGAGCCACAACCACAACGGTCGCCGGTGAATTCGCTGCGTTGTAGTTGGTATCACCTCCATACGATGCGGTGATGTTGTTGCTGCCAACCGGCAGGCTGCTTGTTGTATAGGTAGCTGCGCCGCTGCTATTCAGCGTTCCTTCACCTAGCAGACTGCTGCCTGCGTAAAAAATCACCGTCCCGGTCGGTGTAAGACCACTGCCGGTCACCGTTGCAGTCAGACCTACTGCATACCCGGTGAATACCTGGGCAACTGAAGAAGTAACAACCACAGTCGGCGTACCGGGCGTTGCAGCCAGCGCAACCGTGCTTGAAATGCTGCCAGTATAGTTACTGTCACCAGCGTAGCTTGCTGCCACCTGCTGGGTGCCAGTAGCTACCGGCACAGCAAGTCCTTGCATTGTTGCTGTTGCGGTTTGAGTGGCTGCCATCAGTACCGCTCCGTCGCCAACCAGATCCGTTCTGCCATCCCCATTCAAATCACCTGCGGCAAGAGCGATGCCACCACCAAAAGGTCCTATTATGTTGATACCACCCGCCGGAACCGCAAATGCACCGCTGCCATCCCCTAAAAGAATAGAAGTGTTAATAACGATGTCCGCTTTTCCGTCCCCATTGAAGTCACCGACCAGAGCAGGACCGTATGCTACCTGACTCGGGCTGCCCGCGGGCGTGAATGTTCCATCTCCATTGCCTAAGAAGACTGCGAGTGTGCCAGTTTGTTCGTTAGGAAGCTGTTGACCAGGGAGGCAAGAGAACGCCAGGTCTGTTTTGCCATCCCCGTTGAAATCGCCCACAGCGATGGATACAGGCGGACCGCCCGTTGATGGGCCGGGACTCTTCTGGGTAAACGTTCCATCTCCGTTGCCCAGGAGGATCGTCGCAGAGTTATTCTGATCGGTAATTCCGACCAGATCTGGAACTCCATCACCGTTGAAGTCCCCCGTCGCAATGGTGAGGCTGTTTGTTGACGAAGGTGCCGCTGACGATGCGGTGAGAGTCCCATCTCCCTTGCCCAACAGGATTGTTATAAGGTGGGCTGTAGTATTCGCCACAGCCACATCCGGGATGCCATCTCCGTTGAAGTCGGCAATAGCAATCGATCCAAATTGGCCACCCGTAGGTGTGCTCCCTGCTGCAGTGAATGTACCCGTCCCGGTGCCCAAGAGGATCGTTACCTGAAGGCCGTCCCCCACCAGCAGATCCGGAATGCCATCTTCATTAAAATCGCTTACTCCAAAGACTGACAAGCTCATGTTACCGAGATCTAATGTCGGGGCCGCAGTAAAATTCCCATGTCCGTCACCCAGAAATGCTGTAGCTCCAGCGTCGAAGTGACCGCCTGGATAGGCTTCAAAAGAAGTTACTTGGGCAATATCAGGGATTCCATCCCCATTCAAGTCAGTGACTGCAAATTGGGAAAAAAGGCCCCCAAACTTCGTTGGCGAAAAGCTCAGGAGATCGAGTCCTGCTGTATCCGCAGTTAAAGACGCCGAAGCTAGTACAGCATTGTTATCGCTGGTATTGAGAAATGAAATTGACCCTGTTGGAGCAGCACTGCCTGCTCCTCCTGTGGTTGCAGTCAGGGTGTAATTGCCAGCATTACCACTGGGAACGGCGGTTGTCACACTGGGCCAAAGTCCAGTCACCGATAATGTTGCAGCTGCAGAGGTGCTGCCCGCGGTACTGAGAGTCCCGTGAGGAGTTCCTGCGAAAACTGCTTTATAACTGTGGCTGCCGATTGCCGGAAGTATTTTGATCGATGCCGTTCCTGCGCTTGTCAACTGAGCTGTGCCAAGCAGATGAATGTCTGTGCAACTGGCGGCGGTTGCATCGCAGAAGTTTACCTGTCCTACCGTGACTGCTGTGGTGCCCGCGCTGACCGTTGCCGTCAGTGTCACAGCACTTCCAGAAGTGATCGTTGTTACTGTGCCATTTGTGGAGGTTATAGCCAGCGTGGTAGTGGTTTGTACGGCGGCCAATGTTTTAAGCGTGCAGACCATCCATAACAGTGAAATCAGCAGAAGGCAGATATGTTTAATTTTCAATTGAAAATCCGTCTCACTTTCTCATCCAAAAATCATCAATCGTCGGTGGGGCGCTGCTTCTCAACTAAATCGCAGTCATTATATGACTGTCCAGAATCGATAAATGTCTGATTACAAAACCTCCGTACTGTCGACAAACGCAGGGAAAATCTGTAGAGAATCGGCCTGTATTCTCTATCGAATGCCGCGCCAATCTTAACCGAAGAAGCGTAGGATGTTCCGTTGCACCAAAAACAGGAGCATCCTAAAACATGGCCACCGCTACCACCTCCGCTCCCGCCAAAGCCGTTACCGGCGGCAGCTTCCTGATCGAAGAGCGCCAACCCTCCGACATCTTCACGCCCGAAGACTTCACCGACGAGCAGCGCCAGATCGCCGAGACCGCCGCGCAGTTCGCCGCGAACGAAGTCCTGCCCGCAGCCGACGACATCGAGGCCAAGCGCTTCGACATAACCCGCGGCCTGCTGAAGAAAGCCGGCGACCTCGGCCTCATGGCCGTCGACGTCCCCGAAGCCTACGGCGGTCTCGCCATGGACAAGGTCACCTCCGCCATCATCGCCGACCGCATGTCGGTGCTCGCCAGCTTTTCCGTCGCCTTCAGCGCGCATGTCGGAATCGGCACGCTCCCCATCGTCTGGTACGGGACCGACGCGCAAAAAGAAAAGTATCTACCTAAGCTTGCCTCAGGTGAATGGATCGCCGCCTACGCGCTCTCTGAAGCCTCATCCGGCTCCGACGCGATGAACATCCGCACTCGCGCGGTGCTCTCCGATGACGGCCAGCATTACATCCTCAACGGCGAAAAGATGTGGATCACCAACGCAGGCTTCGCCGACCTCTACACCGTCTTTGCCAAAATCGCAGACCCGAAAGACCCCGACCCGAGCAAGGCCAAAATGTCCGCCTTCCTCATCGAGCGCAATACTCCCGGCCTCACCGTAGGCGCAGAAGAGCACAAGCTCGGCATCCGCGGATCGTCTACGTGCCCGCTCATCCTCTCCGACTGCAAAGTGCCCGCCGAAAACCTCCTCGGTGAAGCCGGCAAGGGACACCACATCGCCTTCAACATCCTCAACATTGGCCGCTTCAAGCTGGGAGCAGCCTGCCTCGGCGGCGCCCGCATCTCGCTCGGCAACGGAATCAAGTACGCGAAGGACCGAAAGGCATTCGGCAAGTCCATCTCCGACTTCGGCCTCATCCAGCAAAAGCTAGCCGACTCCACCGCGCGCATCTTCGTCGGCGAAGCCATGACCTACCGCACCGTCGGCATGATCGACGCCGCCCTGGCGACCATCCCCGAGGACCAGGCCCACAACTCCCGCGAAATCCAGAAACGCATCGAGGAGTACGCCGTCGAGTGCTCCATCCTCAAAGTCTGGGGCTCCGAGATGCTCGACGCCGTCGTCGATCACGTCGTCCAGATCTACGCCGGCTACGGCTACGTCGAAGAGTACCCCGCGGAGCGCGCCTACCGCGACGCCCGCATCAACCGCATCTTTGAAGGCACCAACGAAATCAACCGCCTCATCATCACCGGCTTCCTCATGAAGCGCGCCATGACCGGCCAGCTCGCCCTGCTGCCCGCCATCAAGCAGCTCATGGACGAGGTCATGTCCCCACCCGCCCCCAATTTCGACGACGCCGAAGAAGACGCGCTCGCACGCGAAGCCGGCATCCTCGCCAACGCGAAAAAATTAGCCCTGCTAGCCGCCGGAGCCGCCAGCCAAAAATACATGGCGAACCTCGCCGACCAGCAGGAGATCATGGCCGACCTCGCCGACATGCTCATCGAAATCTACGCCGTCGAATCAGCGATCCTTCGCGCCCGCAAGATGAACAACAACGCGACCGCCATCGCCGCCACCCAGTACTATACCGCCCACGCCATGACCATCCTTGAGCCAGCCGCACGCCGCGTGCTGGCCGCCGTAGCCGAGGGCGACATGCTGCGCACCCAGCTCGCCATCCTGCGCCGTCTCGTCAAGCACGAACCGGCAGACACCATCCAGATCGGCCGCGCGCTTGCCCGCCAGGCCGTCGAAGCAGGCCGCTACCCGATGTAAGCGAAACGCAGAACCGCAAGCACCCATCCTTCCGGCGCTGTTGCCGGAGGGATGGGAAAGCCCCCCAAACTGCCATCCGATAAAAAGAAAATTCCCCGAATCCGAAACAAAAATCCCAAACCTGCGGTCTACAACTATGCACAGCTCCGGGTGAAGGCGCCAGAGGGTTGACCTGTTTGACAGTGAGTTTTCGTGTGTCTTACAACCTAGCCAAGGCCGGAGTCAGCATCTCCGGCAGCAAGTCGCAGCTCCAGGATAAAGACCTGCATTGGTTTTGCGATTCCCATATACTCGTACACGGCAACAACAGCATCGCAGAATGCAACTTCCCCCAAGCTCGTTTCCTCGGAAGAATTTCCAACATAACGTTACGAAGTTTCACAGGATGGCCATGTTCATACACTCCAAGCCGCGCACCATCGTCCCGCGTCTGGCCGCGTTCGTAGCCGCCGGGCTGTTCTCCTTTACTGCCGCATCGGCTTTCGCGCAGACCCAGCCCGAAGCCGTCATCCCCAACCGCATCACCCAGGCCGTCAACCCTGACCAACGCGTCACCCTTGCGCACAACGTGCATCCTCTGGCACAGGCAAGATACGACCAGGGAGCAGCGCCGGGTTCCATGGCAACCGGGCGCATCATGCTCGTGCTCAGGCGCAGCGACACGCAGGAGCAGGCCCTCAAGCAGTACCTCGGCGACCTGCAGAACCCCAATTCGCCCAACTATCGCAAGTGGCTTACGCCCGCGCAGATCGGCGCGCAGTACGGCATCAGCGACACTGACCTGACCACCGTCACCGCATGGCTTCAGTCGCAGGGCTTCAAGATTGAGAAGATTCCGCAGGCGCGCAATTTCATCATCTTCTCCGGCAACGTCGCCCAGATCCAGCAGGCTTTCAACACATCGATCCACAAGTATCTGGTGAACGGCGAAACCCACTTTGCCAACTCCACCGATCCGCAGATTCCCGCTGCGCTTGCTCCGGTCGTTGCCGGTGTCGCGCAGCTGAATGACTTCCGTCCAAAGCGCGGAGCCCAGGTAAAGGCCACAGCCCACTTCGACACTGAAGCGAACCGGATCAAGCCTGATCTCACTCTGTCTTCCAACGGCACTGACTCCCTATTTGCGGACGCCGCCGACGCAGCCACCATCTATGACACGCCCAACTCGGCCCTGAATCCCAAATACAGCGGAACGACCTACGATGGAAAGGGCGTCACGATCGGCATTGCGGGCGATTCCAATATCACAGCGCAGGACGTGGCCCTTTACCGCGCCGCTTTCCTGCCCTCGTCCTACAGCTCCAACCAGCCGAATATCATCATTGACGGCAACGACCCCGGCATCAACGGAGACGCGATTGAAGCGCTCCTCGACCTCGAAGTTTCCGGCGGCCTTGCTCCCGGGGCAACGGTTAATTTCTATACTGCGGCTGACACCGATCTTCAGTTTGGGCTCTTTCTCGCTATCTTCCGCGCACTTGACGACAACGCCGTCAGCATCCTGAATGTGAGCTTTGGCGGCTGCGAAGCGTCGCAGACCGCGTCAGGCAACAACCAGATTCTGGGCATGTGGCAACAGGCCGCCGCGCAGGGTATCAGCGTCACTGTCTCCACCGGCGACAGCGGCTCAGCCGGCTGCGATAATGTAAACGCAGTCCCGGGCGTCGCTTCGAACGGTCTAGCCGTCAGCGGCCTCGCTTCTACTCCCTACAACATTGCCGTGGGCGGCACCGATTACGACGTGCTTCAGTCAACCTCTACATCCTTCAGCCAATATGTGAGCACGAGCAACGCCGCTTCCAGCTTTTACCGCACGGCCCTCAGCTACATTCCCGAAAGTCCGTGGAACGACTCGCCTGTCTCCAACAGCGGCGGATACACTACAAACACTCCCTTTAAAGACAGCAACGGAAACACCAACATCGCCGCTGCTGGCGGTGGCGTAAGCAGTGTAGCCGTCTGCTCCGTTGCCCTTGACCAAAATGGAAACTGCCCTGGTACTTTGGGCCCCTATCCCAAGCCACCATTCCAATCGGGCTTGTCTGGCTTCCCCTTCAGTGCGCGCGCCCTCCCGGACGTCTCATTCCTTGCAGCCGATGGAGCCTATGGCGCTCTCTGGGTCGTATGCTCGGATAATGTTGCCAACGGAACCAGCACTCCGCAGACCGATTGCCAACAACAGCCCTTTACCACTGCCACGACCTTCACCGGAGTAGGCGGAACCTCCGCTGCATCTCCTGCGTTTGCAGGAATGCTGGCGCTCGTCAGCCAGTCGCAGGGTGGTGTACGCCTCGGTCAGGCTGCCAACGTTCTCTACAATCTCGCGGCTCAGGGTGCACTGTACCCAACCATCTTCCATGACGTAACCACCGGCAACAATTCCGTATTCTGCCAGTCGGCTACCACCAATTGCGGATCGAACGATTTCCTCACCGGCTATAACGCTGGCACCGGGTACGACGCAGCCTCCGGCCTCGGCAGCGTTGATGTGGCGCAGCTTGTCGCAAACTGGAAGAAGGCAACATTCTTCCCAACCTCAACGAGTCTGCAGATCACAGGCTTTAGCAGCGGCACCACCGCGTCGCACGGAACGACCCTCACCTTCTCCAGCACTGTCAGCAGCACGGGTGGCCCAACACCCACCGGAGGCGTGAGCTTCATTAACACCAGCGGAGTGGAAAACAGCGGATCGATCGGTTCCGTGCAGCTTAACTCCAGCGGTCAGACGGGCAGCGTAACGTCAGGCGACTTGCCCGGCGGCTCGTATAGCGTCAACGCCTACTATGGCGGAGACGTGAAAAACTCACCCAGCCAGTCGACTCCGGTCGCTGTCACCATCACCCCTGAAAACAGCCAGGTACTCATCGGTGCTGATATCTATGAGCCGATCCAGGGCACGACGCTGTGCAACGATCTCGCAAGTCCTCCTGTTCCTTGCAGCGGCGTGACCGCGCCCTATGGCTACGTCACCGCCATCAGCACACAGGTGCAAGGTTCATCGGGCTCGTCCACTGGGGCTGGCGGAGACATCGCATTAACAGACTCAGCAGGTCCCCTGACGTACTACTCCAGCGGTTCGTTTACTTCGGCTTCACCCATCAATCTTCCCCTCGCCAGCAACGGCATCGCGAGCTACAACAACTACCAGTGGCAGCAGCAGTCGCTGTCGGTCGCGACGCACGGCTTCACCGCAAACTACGGCCCTAACGCCAGTTACAACGCCGGTAACAGCGGCAGCTCCTTCCCAATCAAAGTCACTCCAGGGGCGACGAGCACTGGTGTAACCGGTTCAGAGAGTGGGACCACAGTCACTCTCGATGCCCAGATCAACACGGACAGCATTGGTGTCGCACCGGGTGGAACTGGAGTAACGTTCGCCGTCGGAAGCACGACCCTTGGGACAGCGCCCACAGCGAAAGCCACCGGATTCGTCTCCAACGGAAGCAACGGAAGTACAGTTGCCTCTCTGTATGAGCTATCCATCCCAGCAAGCACCACCGGCCTGGTGAATGGCAACAACACCATCACCGCAACCTATGCCGGCGATGCGAACTATGGAACATCCAATGGCAGCGCCACAATTGTCATCACCGGCGGCGGAGGCGGTGGAGGTAACTTCGCCTTGAGCGGCGCAGCAATCAACATCGCTGCCGGAGCGACCACAGGCAACACCTCTACCATCAGCGTGACCCCGAAGTCCGGGTTCACGGGTACAGTGAGTCTCACTTGCTCCCTGACCTCTAGCCCAACAGGTGCTACAGACATGCCTGCCTGCGCTCTGAAGCCGGCATCGGTATCGATCACGGGCACGACGGCCGCAACTTCCACCCTTACCGTCACATCGACCGCGCATACCAGCGGCGCTCTCACCTATCCGCTCAAGAACGTCTTTGAAGCGGCAAGTGGAACCGCCCTGGCCTGCATTCTGATGTTCACCATCCCGGCCCGGCGCAAGGGATGGCGCGCCATCCTCAGCCTCATCGCCTTTGCCATCGCCATCTCCGGCGTCATCGGTTGCGGAGGCGGCAGCAGCAGTAATAACGGCGGCGGCGGAACGACAGCCGGTGCCTACGTCTTCACCGTAACTGGCACGTCGGGCAGCACATCTAGCACTGGCACGATCCAGGTCACGATCAACTAAATCACCACCAACCTTAAGAGCCGCATTCGTTCGAATGCGGCTCTTTTAATGCGCCAAAAACCGACCTTAAACCGCCTCGAAACGCCAGTTTTGTACGCTAACAGCCGACATATTGTCCCTGAAGGCCGCCAACTCCCCCAGCCACCGTCATCCTGAGCGGAGCGCAGCGGAGTCGAAGGACCCGCGCGAACAAAGTTCGTGCGAAGCCTTGCGAGAGCAAGGCCCGTCTTGTTTCAAGCCCACGCACGAAAAAGGGTGCCCCATCCTGACGAAGTCAGGGTGGGAACCGAAACTCTTCACCAGCCCCGAAGGGTAGAAACACCGGCCTTCAGACCGGTGAAACAGGCCCATCACGGAAAGGGCCTTCAGGCCCGGCTCGTCCCAAAATGATGTCAAGCCCCCGGACCCTGTGCAAATCCATTAAGCAACTGAAAACAATCCCTTTATTTCGCCAGAAACCTTGGCGTACTATTTCGCCGAAACTGCTATCCTGAATATAGGGAGTTTCTTCAATATAGGGAGTTTCTTCACCGCCCCCGAAACCAGACCCCCGGCTAAATTATTGAAAACACTAGAAACGCCCTAACTCAAGCAGAATCAGCGCGATAGCAGGGGATGATCCCCCGCTAAAATATTGAAAACAATAGCAGCCTGCTCCAAAGGGAGGGTAGGGGTACCCGTGCCAGGACAATACAAAGCCCCGCCAGCGGCGGGGCTAGGCGCGAAGCGCGATTGCCTGGACGGCCAGTCCCTACTGTGGAGGACGCTGCTCCAGTTCCGGATTGGGAGCGGTATTGTCATCAAAGGACTTGACCTGCCCAACCGCATGCGTAGTCGTCACCGTAATCGGTGACTGCAGCTTGAAGTTGATCAGCGTTTCCGGCTGGATCTGCACCTGCTGACCGCGCGTGACCGCGTTCACTCCAGCGCCAGTAGCCCCACCGGCAGCCGCGCCGATGGCCGCGCCCTTGCCGCCGCCAGCCAGCGCGCCGATAATCGCGCCCAGAGCTGCGCCGCCGCCCGTCTTGACCGCTGTATTCTTGCCGCGACCCGCGCCTTCCTTCGAATACGCCTCGGTCACGACGGGAATCTGGCGACTCTTGGTGTCGATCTGCGTCAGCTCGATCGAAAGCAGAGAACTGCCGGAGAAGTGGGCGGCATCCTTGGCATCCACAACGCGGCCAACGACAGTGGCCCCATGTGGAACAGCGACCATACCGTCGGCAATCAGATCCCCGGCAAGCGAGCCATGAAAGACCTGGTTAGGCTGCGCATCCTTGCTGCTGAGAGCGTCGGTAACGCGCACCGGAATGATCGAGCCAGCCGGAATTGTAACGGTCTTCGCCACCGGCTGCGGAGGCGGAGGAGGCGGCGCCGGTGCCGGCGGAGGAGCCTGCTGCTCGACCGGAGCCGGCTCCGGAGCAAGCGCGGGGGCGGCTGGCGGTGTTGCCTCGGCCACCTGCTTCTCCTCACGATGCTTGCGCTTTTTCTCGACCGGCGGCGGAGCCGCGACCGGCGCGGCCGCAGCCTGCTTCGGCGGCTCAACGGTCAGATTATTCACAACCGTCTTTACGCCATCGACGCTGCCCGCGTCGTTTCCGGCGAGCGCCCGCGAAGCATCATCGTTCGCCGTCCCGGAAAG
>Ga0207057_1059_pt1 | contig 29215 bp, 33 predicted proteins | sample Alteio_BWMinCont_33_FD_153265 | JGI IMG/M metagenome (GOLD analysis project Ga0207057, IMG submission 153265) | Enriched cells from forest soil in Barre Woods Harvard Forest LTER site, Petersham, Massachusetts, United States -... | ecosystem: Environmental > Terrestrial > Soil > Temperate forest >... | reverse complement strand
ATGTGATGATCCATGCGGTCAAGACCTTTGTGAAAGTGCAGCCCCCGCCTTTTGGCCAGGGCATCCCCCTGCCGGCCACCTATGAGCTCAGCAGCTCGATCGTGCTGCTGCCAAAAGAACCGATGCAGCCAAGACATTATGATGACCGTGTGGGCTTTTTTGCTACGGAGTACACAGATTTTGATGCAAACCCGCAAGGGGTGGAACAGACAGCAACGGTGACGCGCTGGAGGCTCGAGCCAAAAGATAAAGAAGCCTACTTGCGCGGAGAGCTTTCAGAACCCATAAAACCAATAACTTACTATATAGACCCGGCGACGCCCAAAAAATGGGTTCCCTACCTGATCAAAGGGGTTGAAGACTGGAACATCGCATTTGAACAGGCGGGTTTCAAACATGCGGTCATTGCAAAAGCAGCGCCAACCGATGACAGCAGTTGGGACATCGATGATGCGGCACATAGCGCCATCGTGTACAAGCCATCTGTCATCCCGAACGCATCAGGACCCAACGTCCACGATCCCAGGAGCGGCGAAATTATTGAAACCCATATCAACTGGTACCATAACGTGATGGAACTGCTGCACAACTGGTACATGATCCAGACGGCGGCTGTTGACCCCAACGCCAGGAAACCGCATTTTGATGACTCGCTGATGGGGCAACTGATCCGCTTTGTTGTTTCACATGAGGTTGGGCATACCCTTGGGCTAAGGCATAATTTCGGGGCATCGTCAACAGTGCCCGTTGATTCCCTGCGGAGCGAACATTTCCTTTCTGTAAATGGGCACACACCCTCTATCATGGATTATGCCCGCTTTGATTACGTCGCCCAGCCGGAAGACCATATCTCAGAGGCCAATCTATTCCCCCGCGTCGGTGCTTATGACAAGTGGGCGATCGAATGGGGCTACCGCTGGTTCCCGAATAAAGAAACCCGGGATGAGGAAAGATCCCGAATGAACGCATGGGTCATCGGAAGAACAAAAAGCAACAGCCATCTATGGTTCGGCGCGGAATCTGACCCGAATGACCCCCGCTGCCAGAACGAGGATTTGGGGGATAATGCGATGAAAGCGGGCACATATGGCATCGCCAATCTCAAAAGGATTTTGCCCCATCTGGAAGATTGGACGGCCGAGCCAGCAAAAGATCGCTCCCAGCTGAAAGAAATATATGGCGAGCTGCTTATCCAATATTCCCGCTATATGGGGCATGCGGCAAAAAATATCGGCGGCATCATGACCGATCCAAAAACCGTGGAAGAAAAAGGCAATTCGATCAGGTTCGTTCCTAAAGAAAAACAGCAGGAAGCTATGCAGTTCCTGCAAAAAGAGCTTTTCACGACCCCTTCATGGCTGATGGATAAGAACATTTTTTCTCTGACCGGTACAAGCCAGCCAAACAATATTTCAGGCATACAGTCTTTTGTGCTGAGCCAATTATTGAGGCCATCAGTTTTTCAAAACCTGCTTTTGTTCGAAGCGAACGGCCCGGTAAATGCTTATAGCATGGGTGAAATGCTGGATGGGCTGGAAAAGGGAATCTGGGGCGAGCTAACGGCTCACAGACCGATCGATATGTACCGCCGCAACCTCCAGAAAATCTATGCCGCGAAATTGTCCGCGCTCATCAAGCCGCCCCCGCCTGTCCCCGGCCAGCCTGCCCCAGGTGCCGCAGCCAAGACCGATGACGAGCTATCCATTTTGAAAGAACATGCGAGGGAACTGGCGATCGGGATACGCCAGGCCATTTCCTCCATGCCCGACAAACAGAGCAAATGGCACCTGGAAGATTGTTTGCAGCGCTTCGAGGAGGCGCTCGACCCCAAAAAATAAATTTGATATGGAAGCAGAAAAAATATTGTCAGCCGATGTGCTGGACATCATCTTCGAGAACAGGAACAAAGAATATGGGGCATACCAGATAAGGAAAGGCTACAACCGTGACCTTTTGATCGCGATAGCCTGCACCCTCGCGGCCCTGCTGCTTTTCGCAGGAGGGTACTATATCAGCCAGATGGGCGGGGGCAAGGCAGCCGGGCCCATGTCCGTCAATGACGTGCACCTGGAATCGCTCAGCGAAGAAAAAAAGATAGAGCCGCCACCCCCTCCGCCGGTGCACACTGACCCCCCCAAAGTAGAGATCGTCAAGTTCACGCCGCCCAAGATCGTAAAGGACGAAGAGGTGAAACCGGAAGAAAAGCCCCCGCTGCAGGACAGCCTGGAGGATACTCATATCGGCACTGTGAACCAGGAAGGGATCAAGGACGATGGGCTGGTAGGGCCTGTAGAGCCTGGCAAGGGGTTAGTAGATGCTCCCCGCAGCCCCGGGACGGATTATGACCAGACCTTTACCAAGGTAGAGATCGAATCAAGCTACCCGGGCGGCATGCCAGCCTGGCAGCGATACCTGGAGCGGAATTTCCATTACCCCGATGAGGCCGCGGCCAATGATATCAAAGGCCGGGTCGTGGTGCAGTTCATCGTGGACAAGGAGGGGAACCTGAGCGAAGTACAGGCGATCAGCGGGCCAGAAGAAGGGGGGCTGCGCGAGGAGGCTGTGAGGGTGATCAAAAAAAGCGGCCGGTGGGAGCCTGCTGTCCAGAACGGCCGGAAGGTAAAATCCTTCAAGAAACAGCCCATCGTCTTTGCGATGGACCCTCAATGACATGGCGCATATTTTCAAGGATCGGCCGCACGGCAAAATTCCCGGTAGCAACAACGATAAACGACCCCTAGCTTTAATAGAAAATTATTTTATGCCAGCAGCCTTTATCGAGCACAGGCCCACGCATCAAGCGGATATGCAACCACTTCTCATTATGTGATTGTCGTCAACGGACAGGGGCACGGCCACTACCAGAGCCAGCAGGCAGCGCCATTTGCAGGACAGGTCACAGCCAGCGCACTGGCGAAAGGCCCCCCTGCTGATTACCCCCTTCCCAGCAAGAGGATCTCATTGGTTTTTCAATCTCGGCGCCCAAGAAAGAAAACGGGATTTTTCCCGGTAGGCCTTTATGAATGCCATATTATCTTGCTCTCCAAACTTTACAATTTGGGCATCCCAAGACCTGTCCGCGCGCTCGTTTCCATGGCGATATCCTTCTTGCTGATCTGGTATTTTATCTGTGTGCAGCATGCAGATATCCGCATTGGCGAAACCATGGGGTTGATATTGACCGGGTTCATGGCCGGCTACGGCATTTGTTCCCTGCTGAGCAGCTCATCGCAATTCTGGGCTGCGCTGGGCGAGCGGTTTATTTATCTCTTTTCTTTTTTCCAGATTTTGCTGGTGAGGATCGCGGGGATGCTTACCACTTTATCTATGCGCATATTCAGGATCAGCATTGCTTTGGTGCTTGCACTGGCCTATGGGATATCCCCGATAGACATCATCCCGGATTTTATACCGGTGATCGGTTGGATGGACGATGTCGCTGTATTCCTGCTGCTTTTTTATTGGGCGCTATTCATGGGGCGATTTGCCATCAGGCCGATATTTAGGGAGCGCATCCGGAAGATAAAAGAATCAGCCAGGATAAAAACAAAATTTCCATGAACAGGGATCATGACGATTATTTTTACAGGCGGGAAGACAGGACAAAAGAACGTTTGTGGTCGGCAGCGATCGGGGTTTTTGCTGCCTTGTGCGGTTCAATATTCTCGTTTTACCTGGGGAGGCTCGATCAGGAAAAGGGGGCTGCGGCCCGCACTGTCGGCCCCGGGGGCGTGCATGACTCGACAGTGATCATTCATCAACAGATCGAGCCAGCTTCCTCTTCTTCACCCCTGGAACATTTCTTTTCGTTCGGCGATTCTTTCGTGCATGTTTTCTTTGGGGTGCTGGCCATAGTGCTTTTTATTGCTTTCATCCTCCTTTTGCTGCAGATTTTTGAATGGATAGACCTGCTTCACTGGTAATATATACCCCGTTGTCAAAAAAATAAATGTCATTTAGACAAATAATTTGGGGGCTTGCCATATATTTGCCCCCCGAAAAGAGGGCTATCCTTATTCATTCATCTTTAAAAATCACACAACAAATGAAAAAATGCGGTTTTATTTTTTTGCTCGCACTGGTGGCGGCTGCTTCAGCGAAAGCACAGCGCGATAACAAGCCATGGAGCATCGGCTTTGGGCTCGAGGCAGGTACGCCCCTTGGGACAACAGGCAACGGCTATACAGTGACCGGGGGCGCGACGCTGCGGTTTTCCTATAAATTGGGGCCGGGCTTTGCAACCATCAGCTCCGGGGCAAGGCTTTACTACCCCAAAAAAGTGACGGGGGAACAGACAAAGGCGGCGCTGCAGATCCCGGTCATGGCCGGCTACAAGTACATTTTCATGAAGCATCTGTTCGTCATGGGAGAGCTTGGCTACTCTTCCTTCCGCTACTATTATGGCGATGGCAACGGCGGCCTGGCGCATAGCTCGACCAGCGGCTTCACGTACGCGCCCAGCGCAGGGGTACAGTTCGGGGCTTTTGAGGCAGGCGTTAAGTACGAGGGGATCGCGCTCAGCGGGGGCACGCTTTCTGACCTCAGCCTGAGGCTCGGTTTCAATTTTTAAGCGTTCGGCAGCCGCTAAATTGCAGTTTCCTATCTGGCCGCTGTATATATCACAAAAGGGCATGTCGCGAGACATGCCCTTTGTTATTTGATATAAGCGCCTATCCCCCAAAGAAGCCTGAAATGATCTTTTGCAATACTGTCGTGATGAGGGGCGAGGCAGTGACGAGGATGGTGCCCAGCACATTCCAAAAAGTCCTGATCACTTTGGCCGGGCTGCCCGAACCATCATCCACTGTCGCCTTGTCACGGGTGACCTGGAGGGACTGGAAGCGGAGGTTGACCGGAATATAGAAAGCCATCAGCAATAAACTGTGCAAAATACCTATCAGATAGACAAAGTCATATTCCAGCAATGGCCGGCCGGCCATCATTCCATAAAAACGGATCGCTTCAATATTGTTGACCATGCTGAACAAAACCCCCAGCCAAAGCATGTACACGCTAAAAATCACTGTCGTGCAAAGAAAAGAAAAATCGAAAGCCCTCTTGAGGGAATCATACTTATCCGCAAGAGCTAAATCAGTTGTAACGCTTTTCTGATTTTTTTTTGCTTCAGCATTCAGGAGCTCCAATCTGTTTGCGAGGAAAAGATAAGTGCCAAAGCAAATAACGGCGGACAGATATCCCGGCACGCTATAAAAAATGATCCGGTTTGTAAAGCCGTCGAGGAAAAAATAATCAGAGACTATATAAGTAGCGATCAGCTTTTTATACAGAACAAAGACAAAGATGCCGACCACCGCAAGGGGCAGCAATGTGGGGACTATAAAATACCCGGCTTTAAGCTGCCCATTGCTATCAGCTTTCTTAGAGGCGCTCATAGCAACGGCGATGACCAGGCAAGCGGCCATAAACCAGCAGGCAGACTGAGCCATCGATATAGTGAGCCAAAAACCTGCGGCCGGGTACTTGCGGATATATTCAAGCAAAGTCATCTTATCATCCCGGGCAATGCGAAGCTTTGCATGAGCATAAGCAGGCGCGGGCCTTCCCATCGAACGGGCTGTGTCGATTGTCAGCACATCCAGTTCCGGTTTCTTTTGTTCCAGCGCTTTAGCCATCTCCGAACGGTTTACAGAGAGATAGCCCTTATAATATGAAAGGTTGCTGTCAAGATTCAGGTAGGGGGCTGCATCGATTTGCGAGGAAGTGGCCTGTAGCTCGGTCTCAAGCTTTGCAAGAGAATCCTGGCGCAATGCCACCGGGTCAGTGGCTTTTTCAGGCCGCTTCATCTGCCCATAAATAGCCAGATCGTTGATTTTATGCCTGATCGCCATCGCCCGGGCTTTTAAGATGCCGGGCAGAATATCTTTTTTATTGGAAAGCACAAGGTCATGGAAGTGGCCATCCGTATTGCAGCCTTTAGAGGCGAGCGTCAAGATACCAAAGAGCATTCCCACGACTGCCAATATGATCGGCAGGTTGGATTGTATGTTCGCGCCAAAAGAAAAAACCTCCTCTTGCCGCTTTGCTGATTGTTCATTCAGACTGTTTTGTTCTTCAGTTTGGCTCATCTCTTCCATATAGCGGGTTTTGGTTCTGATAAATATAAACAGGCCGGAGGCTTTAAACAAGGGTTTTTTCCCCGTATTTGTTCATATGGCCTCACTAAAATAACCGCACCGTGAAAAAACGCAGAAAATACGGGGAAAACCACCCCCTGGAACATATCTCAGCGATATTATATTTGATGATCAACCCGAATACATGAAACCGAAACTTGGCTGTTGGGTGCTGTGCATGTGCATATATGCGGCATCTTCCGCGCAAATAAGCCTGGGGCTTGGGGGTGGCTTTTTGTCCAACCAGCTTCTGTCCAACCTTTCCGGGAGGCCCGAAAAGTATGCGGCCGGTTACGGGCTGTTTGTCCCCCTCTCGGCAGACCTGCATCTATGCAAGCATTTTTACCTTGACCTTGCTGTTTCCTATGCACAGAAATCATATATGCTGGATCGCACCGACAGCTTTATGACCCTCAACACGCATTACCGCAACGAGTACCTGCAATTGCAGGTCGCGCCTGCCTATAGCTATCTTTTTTGTCATCAACCGCAAGGAAGGGTGAGTCCCGTCCCCTGGGCAAGATTGATTGTTTTTGCGGGGGCATACGGTGCTTACTGGGCGGCTGGCCATCTTACCGGGGCAGTGCCCAACCTGATCAACACGGCGGTCGCTTTCCCCTCCTATAGCTATATAGACCAGGCTTATTCTTTTGATCCCCGCAGGGACAACCGCTGGGAGTGGGGCTTGCAAGCGGGTTTTTCCTTCCAGTACCTCGTCTCGCCGGACAGCGGGCCTTTTTTGGCCATGCGCTTTTACCAGGGCGAGACAGACCAGCAAAAAGCTTATATGCAGGATCAGGTCCCAAGGTATAACCGAAGCTTTGGCTTTGCATTCGGCCTGATAAAATCATTTGGGGGACTGAAAGAAGGCTGCTCGCATTGCCCATTTAAGAAAAAGAAAAAGCAGAAAAAATCATGAAAAAGATATGCTTTGTCCTGTTATTCGCATGTCTCCTTGGCTGCAGGAAGGATATTCCCGGGAATCCCCCCTTGACTTCCTATCAGGCCAGCAGCTTCAGCCAGGTCTTTGAGGCCTACTGGAGCGGCATGAACAGCAATTACGTTTTTTTGGGATATCGACACCGTCAACTGGGATGCCATGCATGCCCGTTATGCCCCCATGTTCGCTGCATTGAATATCAATAGCGAGCCCGACCGTCATAAGGCCGTGGCGTATTTCCGTGGGATGGCGCAGAACCTGATCGACTGTCATTACAACCTTTCTTTTACCGATACGCTGCTGGCAGACTCGGCCATCAACCCTTCGGAGCTGCGCCGGAAAAATGTGGCGCCATCGATACCCTATGACTTCTTCATGGATAGTATCAGGAGCCATTACCTCGGCGCTTATTACAGGGGAGATACTTTTTACCTGACGACAAGCATCACGACAGGGCTGCTTGATTCCTTCAAAGTGGGCGTGATAACCGGGCTGATCAATAATAATATACTCTATTTTCACCTGAATACATTTTACCTGCAGGCGGTGCTTAATCAGCGCAACCCCTATTGGCTCGGTGCTTCCTGGAACTGGTTCTTATCAAAGCTCCACAACCAGCAGGCTACTGCCAAAGGCATCATCATCGATATGCGAAGCAATAATGGCGGCATGATCAGCGACCTGGATTTTATCGCGGGCCAGATCGTTGGCCAGCCAACGCATTTTGCCGATACCCGCGGGAAAAGCGGTAATGGCAGACTGGACTACAGCCCCTGGATACCGGCCATGGCCACGCCACCTGCCGGAGCCACCGGGGTCGGCGTTCCCATCATCGTCCTGACCGACCGGCATTCCGTGAGCATGGCGGAGATGACTACCATGGCCCTGCGCAGCTTACCGAATACCATTGTCCTGGGGGACACCACATGGGGAGCTAACGGGCCACTCGACCCCTACGATCAGCTTTACGGGGGAGGTCAGTTTTTTTTCGCGGGCTATGGGTTTGTGTATACTTCTTCCGCGGAATACCGCTACCATAATGGGAAGATCTACGAGGGGAAAGGATTCCCGCCGGATATCTATGTTCCGGTGAACACCGACTCGCTGGCGGCGGGCATCGATGTGCAGCTGGAAGCAGCGATTAAATTACTCGATCAATAAACCATCAGTTATGCGAAACATGTGCTTCATTATTTTTTCCGTGTATGTTTGTTGCGGTTTTCAGGTCAGGGGACAAGATACGGCTGTGTCTATATTCCTGACGAGGAGCCAGCTCAACCGCGTGGTGAGTAATGCATTTGGCAGCATCGTCACTTCTTTCGTGAACAATGGGGCTATCGGCACTTACGCTTCGCTCGACCCTGCCAATGCGGCGTTTTCGTTGAAGGGCACGATCCCCACATTCCCCCGCTTCAAGCGTGGCGCAAATACAATAGAGGACAAGATTAACCATGACACAGTTTATTTTTCTTACCTGAGCTTTGCCCTGTCTGGCAACCTGATCGACAAAAGCTATGCAAAGCTTTTTACTGGTGGTAGCCTCAACGCAGGGATCAATGCGTCCGCCATATATAATTTCACTTTCGGACGGCCTCATTTCAAATTCGATTCGCGAAAATGGGCTGAAATCGGGCGGCAACGGGACATGCTCATCAGCCAGTACAGCAGTCAATGGCTGGAAGCTGACCGCAGTTTTTCGGACAGCACTTTCTTTTACAACTTGGATATTGCTCAAAAAACTCTTTTTGCGGACCAGGCCAAGCTGGCCCGGAAAAAAGCGGCGCGGGATCTCTTCAGCCAACAATTCGATGCGGCAGCAACACCCAGCCCCGCGCTGGCAGACAGCATCGTCTTAGCAGAAAATAATATATCGGTACTGCTTTCAGCATTGAAAAAAGACCAGAAAGCGCTCGATTCAATGCATATTAGCCGCGCCCATGACCTCTACCTCCTGTCACAGCAAAAAGAAGAAGACATGGAAAAAAAATTCCTCAAAGATTATGATTCGCTGACGCTAAAGGCAAATTTTATGACTTTTTCGATTTTTTGGTATAGCCTCTCCGGGGGCATCGGCACTAACAACTACAACAGCTTTAACCCCAACATGCCCTTTGACAGCCAGATATCAAAGAACAGCCTGACGACCTGGCATGGGGGGCTTACATTAAACTATCTACACCTGGATTATATGAAAAAGCACACTTTGTATGCCAACCTTTCGGTGTCCTACCTAAGAACCAATAACCTCAGCTCCCTGACGGCGGTAGAGCTGGACCAAACAAAAAAAACTGTCAATGCAGGCGGGGACACGACCCGCCAGATCACTTCCAAGATAAATGTATATACAGACCCTGTTACCGGTTACCTGGCGTCCAACCTGACCGGCAATTTCTATTATCTCTTCGGCAAAACACCTTCAGGCATCCATCTTTCTCCTTCTATAAATTTTCAGGATAATGGGCTGAATATTGCTAATGCTACCCTGGGGTATATCTTGGCAATTAAAAATACAGTCAAAGACCAGCCAATCTTGAACAGTGAGGTCACGCTGACTTTTAACGATATTTTCCAGCAGCAGCTCCCCAAATCAGTGTTTTGGAAGCGTCTGAACCTGGGCATCAGCTTCACCGTGCCAATCAATATATTTTATAATTATAATTAAAATCTAAAACTATGGCTAAAGCAAGCAACAGCAATGCAGCGAAAAACAAAAGAAGTGCCAAGATATCGGAGGAATCGATCCGCAAGCAGCTCCGGAAAGCAAAAGCCGAGCTCAACCATCCCATGCTCAAACCGTCTCCCCCAGACCATATCATCAAGGCAATGAATGAGAGCCCCGCCGGTTTTGCCGCACTGGATGCAAAGACAGATACCGACTTATATACAGCTTACTGCCAGACTGAGAATAAGGTGCTTGGCCAGCCTACCAGCAGTTTCAATGACGCAAACGACACCTGTATCGACCACCACACAGATACAGGCCATAATGCCTATCCCGTTGGGAGCAATTAATATTTAAATAAATATATATGAAATTCGAAGCAGCCCGTTTTCTTTTTGTCTCAGCCATGCTGGTGGCTGTTCAGGCAATGGCGCAGGATGTGCCGGCGGCATACAAGCTGAACCAGTTGCCAATTTCTGCTTTCCATGCTGGGATGAATTTTTACTTTCCTCCACAGGCACAGCTTCTGGCAACGAATTCTCCTGTTGCAGGGTTCAGCACTCACGACCATTGCAGGTTCTATAATACTCCAAATCACGTCGTTCATTACAGCGAATTGAGCGCTCATAGCTTTGTAGTGACCAACAAAACATCATCTCCCGTACCTAGGCCAATTTCCGACACCGACTGGTGCCATATGCTAACGCTACAGCGTGATGATGGTAAAATTTATTATTACATATTGCAGCCGAATGCATTCGATATCGCCAATAATGAGGCACTGGCTCAGTCCCTTCAGTCGATTGTCATCCCCTACGCGATTTACAGCGGAGACTTACTGCTCTATAACAAAGATACAGCAAATTTTTACAGCCGCTTCCTGGTGGAAAAAAATGGGAAAATGAAAAAATACCAAAAGGTCCATATCGCCGGGTTTGAGCTGGGCGCAAGCCCGGCAGCTCCTGTGCGTGTTGTCTACTGGGTGGATGACTCAACAAAGAAGAAATCGATTGATTTGATCATTAGCGGCACCAATGTGCTCCCTGCCAATATTCCAGGTCACCTGTTTTCGGATTATTTTCAGCTTCAAGATGAACGAATTGTTTTTAATAATAAGGTGGGAAACGGGTATAGCGTAAGTAATCAGGTTTGGGATGCTATCTGTCAAGGTCAACCTAAACTCATAGCCAATATGTCTGAGGAAGAAATAGAAGAAGCAATCGGCAGGCCCAAAACTGACCCGGTGGATGGTTTTCAGGTGACCGTTGGAAAGCAGGTTAATAACAGGACCATGACTTATGAAGACCGTGTTCTTGCGCTGATGGAAGACGAGACCGGAAAATTACGCCTGGCCGAAGTCAAACCGGTCACAAAACCAAAATGACAGTCGTTTATTCCTTGTTTGGCGCTGTCAACCTGTTTCCCGGCTTCCCCAAAGACCATCGCAGACCTCACCTGCAGCCGAACGGATATCCCATGCTGCCGTCCGGGTATCTTCCCCGGAAAATCTGCCCTTCTATAGGGTGTCCCCTCTCTTGGGGTACTTAGCGCAAACGAAACCTATTTGCAGGCATGCGCGCCTGCCAGTCGATATCCCAATGCGTTTTTGTTTAGTTTTTTTCATATGTGACCGTAGTTTTGGTTATAGCGAGGCTGTGTGTCTACACTGGCCTTCTTTTTATAGCCCGGGCAACGCAGGCAACTGTTTTTTCTTGTGCGGTGGCCATGTCTTTGCGCTTACCGGTCTATGCACCCTATGACTATTTTTCCACATTCCCCTTTTTTTTGTGGAAAATCCCTGCTTTGAGATTGCCCGCTCATCGTTTTTGCCCCCATTCGGTTATATTTGGCTCACACATTCAAAGACATATGAGAAATGACGCTATCAGCATCCTAAAAAGTGCAAGGGAAAGCACTATAAAAAACCGGCAAGCCGCCATTGAAAAGGCTGCTGCCCCATTTGACAAGGAACTGGCCGCTTTTGACATGGCCCTCCGCCAGCTAGGAGGCGGGACCGCAAAGCCCGCGCCTGCGAAAAAAGCGGCGCCAAAAAAAGCCGCCCCAAAAAAGGCAGCGCCCCCTAAAAAGGCTGCTGCAAAAAAGCCGGCACCGGTCAAAAAAGCAGCACTAAAGAAAGCAGCGCAAAAAAAATCAGCGCCGGCTAAAAAAAGAGCCCTAAAAAGGACAGGCCCCAAAAAAACTTATGGCCCGAATGAATACCCCAAAGAGGGAACGATCCTCGCGAGGCTTAGTTTTGTGATCGGTGGGGCAAAAAGGTTCCTCAGCATCCAGGAGGTCGCCGAGCGCATAAAAAAACATGAGCCTTCCCAGGCCATCGAAGGCCTGAAGCGCCGGTTCAGCAAGCACATCGACAAGTTCCGCAAGCAAGGCGCCATCGTGTCCTACCAGGCGGATAACCGGACCTATTATGGCCTCCCTTCTTACATGGAAGGCGGCAAGGCCAAAAAGGGGCACGAGCACCAGGCAGCATAAAACAATATAAGCTCCCGCTTTTTTGTTAAAAAAAAAGCAGAAAAAATTAACAGGCCAATTTGGTTAAATGTCATGAATACATTTATTTTTACTGCAAGCTTTGCAAAACGATGCGCCCTGACTATCCAAATAAAATCTTTTCTGACGAACGCATCAGCTACCCCATGCTGATGCAGGCGCTTGCTGAAGATGCCATCTGCCCCCTCTTACAGCCCGGGCAAACAAAGATTGTTTGCTTTCTGCCCCAAGGGCTATGCCTGAATCCCTGAATTTTCAAAATACCCACCATGACCCGACCTCATCAATCCCCTTATGCGGGGCACGATGATGGCGAGCTTGCGATCCTGCTCGAACAGGGCTGTGAACTTGCTTTCACCGAGATATACCAACGATACTGGAAAAACCTGCATGATTTTGCCGAAAGGCAGTTGAGAGAACAATGGCCCGCCAAAGATTGCGTGCAGGAAGTCTTTGTCGCGCTTTGGAGAAACCGCTCTGAGCGCAGGATCGCCTGCCTCGAGGGCTATCTCCTCCAGGCAGTGAGGTTCCAGGCCTGCAAGGCCATCCAGTCCAGGAAATCAGCCAGGTCTTTTTATCAGTATGCCCGGTATACCGCCCCTGCCAGTTATTTTAAAGACCATGTCTCGCTGAAAGAAATGCAGTCCGGTTTTGACAAAGTGCTTGCAGGACTGCCCGAAAAACAGCGGGCCATCTTCACCATGCACCGTGAGGGCCAGGTCACTTACAAGCAGATCGCTGAAAAGCTCGGCATCTTCGTCAAGACCGTCGAACAAAAGATGTCCCTGTCGTTGAAGTCGCTCAGGGAATATGCTGAAGCCACCCGATAAATATCCATCGGTTATTTTTTTCTGGCTCGCCCTGGCGACGGCTTGCCAAGAGGCCTGTAGCTGGCGGAGATATACAGCTCATAATAATTGGCCTTGTGCAAAACAGGGGGGAAGCTGTCCCCCTTGATCAGGGTGATCTGGTCTACCCGGATCCCGAACGCGTTGCGCTCGTCATATACCCCGCTGAAAGGGGCCTTCCTGCCTGGGAGGTATTTCATATAAAAAAGGCTTTTGCAAAGAGCCAGATCGGCCCTGGTCTAAAATTAGGCAACAAAAGATGGCAGCCGCTACGGGAAAATTCCCATATGGCGGAGCCCCTCCCTTTGGTACTTTGCAGCGCTCATTTTATTATTCACTCTAAATCAACAATCACTATGACCTGCCCGGCACCTACACCATCCACGTCCATCTCCGACGATCTCGCCGCACAGCGGATCGGGCTTTTCGCAACGGGGAAATACAGCATCCTCAATAACTGGGTCAGACAGCAGAGGCCCGGCATCAACGAGGCCCAGTCGGTATCCTACACACCTGCCCAATTCATAGCCCTGGCAGACGCGCTCTCCCAGGTAGATGGGATCGCAGGTGTCAAAGTTTATTTTGCATCCTACCTGCAGAGCTCGCCTGCGACCGATCCCTATCTCCCGCAGGGCATGGAAGACCTGATGACGCTCGTGTTCGCTGCATGCGATGCTGATAACAGGGATACCGGGGATTATTTTACGATCGACCCGACAGGCACCCTCCCTGCACCGGCGGTCAAAAGATTTGCAGACACTGCTGTCCCCCTTTCCTGGAACAACTATTATCAGCAGGACAAGCTCCCGCTCCTGCAGGCCGCGGGGCAAAAGACCAACCCATCTTTCCAGGAGACAAAACTGATCATGTACCCCTTAAGCAATTTTCAGGAATGGGCAGATGTGCTCAATTGCTCCGGCCAGCCCGGCTCCCCCGTGATCACAGCCGTCCTCTGGTCATTTGCGACCTATCTTGCCACTGAGACATATGCGGGCCAGCTTGGGGAAGTGATCACGCTCGTTCCCGACAGCACAGCCGTTTCATCAAATGCGGCAGCAATCCCCCAGGGCGGGGGCGGAGGGGGCAGCAACGATACCGGCAGCCCTTGCCCACCCGATGATGTTTGCGGGCCGACAACTTAATTTTCGTACATTAGAGAATTGTTTCTTAAATACGCCTATATCGTTTTTATCGGGCTTGCGTTCATCACCAGCTTGGCAGCCCTGTACCGGGCATCAGAAAGGCCCGCCCACCTGCGGCTCTTCTCTGTGCTGCTGGGACTGACTTTTGTTGTGGAATGCTTTGCGGCCCTGCTGTTCAAACCGCTGCACTGGGGCAGCAATGTCCCCCTCTACAATAGCTTCATGCTCGTGGAATTCATGGCTTATGCATGGTATTATCATATGATCTTGAAAACGGGCTGGGCCAGGCAACTGGCCCGGCTCTTTCTTTTTTTGTTCCCGCCCTTCTGGGCCTGGGTGGTTTTTTGGGTCTTTGGGATCCTTCACTGGAACAGCTATGTTGTGGTCGCTGGCAGCGTCTTCACCATCTTTGTTTCAGCAGCTTACTATTATGAGATATTCACAAGGCAGGCGGACATCAACCTGCTCGACACCCCCGAGTTCTGGATCGCTACCGGGCTCCTCATTTTTTATGCCTGCAACCTGCCTTATATCGGCATGCTGAACTATCTGGTCAAAAATTATATGCCGCTGGCAAAGACTTTCCTTGTTATATTGAAAATATTAAATATCTTGATGTACTCCATCTTCACTTACGCTTTCATATGCAGGATTCCTATAAAGAAGTCATCATCGTCCTCATAGCCGGCACTTTTGTGCTGCTCACTTTTGCCGGGGTGGTGATCTTCATCCTGCTGTTTTACCAGAGAAAAAAACTCCGCCACAAACAGGAACTGGGCGAGCTGAAAGGGCAGATGGAAAAAGAGATGTTGCGCGCCCAGTTGGAAACCCGCGAAGAGAGTTTCAGGCTGGTCTCCGAGGAGCTGCACGACAATGTGGCCCAGTTGCTCGGCAGCGCAGAGCTTATGCTGGGGGGCTTGGAAAGGGCGCTTCCCCAGCCCGTGCCGGAAATGCTTGCGCATGCTCAAAGCCTGCTCGCCCAAGCGTCAACCGATATCCGCGCCCTCTCCCGGTCCCTCTCCGGGGAATGGCTCTCTCATTTCAGCCTGATAGAAAATCTCCGGCTGGAAACGGAGCGCATCAACACAGGCGACGGGCGGATCCAAATTGAACTGCTGGCGCCCGGGATACAGGTGCCGCTTTCTTCCGAACACCAGGTCATGGCTTTCCGCATTGTTCAGGAAGCCTTGCAAAATTGCATGCGGCATTCGGGTGCGAGCAGGGTTGAGGTACTTATAGGTGCGGAAGGGCAACAGGTGCACATCCGGATAAAAGATAACGGGAAAGGGCTGAAGGCGCAGAACGGGTCTCGCCAGGGGCTGGGGATGATCAATATGCAGCGCAGGACAGGCTTTCTGGCAGGCGATATCAGGTGGGACTCTCAGGAAGGCCGGGGGGACTGCCGTGCTCATTTCTCTTCCGGCCAAATTGTAACAACATGAAAATCCATATAGGCATTGTCGACGACCACCAGCTTTTTTTGAAATCGCTCGGCTTTATGATCGGCAGCTTCCCCGCGTGCGAAGTAGTGCTGGAGGCCTTGAGCGCGGAAGAAATGCTCCGCAGCCTGGCCCTCCCCAAACCCAGGCCCGAAATCATGCTGATCGATGTGACCATGCCCGTTATGGATGGGGAAGCGGCGGCGACAGAAATTGGCAGGGCCTACCCCCAGATCAGGAAAGTGGCGCTCTCCGTGGAAGAGCACGACGACCAGGTCATCCGCATGCTCCGCGCAGGCTGTTGCGCCTATATCCCCAAAAGGATCCACCCCACAGAACTGGAAAAGGCACTGACCGAAATCTATCAGACGGGGTATTACAATGCGGACCTGTTCAATATCAACCATCGCCGCCTCATTGCCAGGGAAAAAGAAGAAAAGCTCCTGCAGCTGACCGGCAGGGAGCGCCAGTTCCTTGCCCTGGCCTGCAGCGACCTCACTTACCGCCAGGTCGCCGACCGCATGCAGGTCGCTGAGCGCACCGTCGATGGTTACCGCGAATCGGTTTTCGGCAAGCTGAAAGTGTGCAGCCGGGTGGGGATGGCCGTGGAAGCGATCCGCCGCAACCTCGTAAAAATATGATCCATTTTTGCAAGCTCCAGAGCTCATAAAAAATAAATATCTGCCCTGAGTAGTACTTTTTATTCGAAAGACCGTCTTCTATAACAGCACACGATGAGGCCAGACTATCCATACAAGATTTTTTACGACAGGCGGGAGAACTACGTCCTGCTGCTGCTCTCATTGGCCGAGGATTCTATGGCCAGATAATAATACCTATTTTTTATAGCAAAGAAGTTTTCTCATGTGTAGTTGATTCTACAACCCCAGGGCTCTTTTCAGTTTCCTGGCCTTTTTTAAAAATTTTATTCATTCGTTTGTTTTTAGTTACCCAGGGATTATTTCCATTCTCCCTGTTTTTATTGATCTGCAACAAATCATTATGAAACAGGAATGGCAAAAGCTATATGAATCCATGCAACAGGAGATCGCCTGCTGCAAGCTGAAAGAGGCGGAGATGCGCCCACAGGTGGAGCGCTGTTTCCATGCGGCCGAGCATTACTGGTCCCTGCTTGCAAAAAAAATGGATGGATATCAATTTAGTAATGCCTCCGAAGAGATAAAGTTTTATAAGCATGTAAAACCACTTTTCATCTCAGAGATCAAATTTTACCGGCTGCTCTACCACCTGATCCTTTTTGAGCCTGTGGAGAAACCAGACCAGATCAAGGATTTCCAATTGCGCGAGATGCAAAGGTTCGACAAGTTCGTGCGCGACAACCAGGAATTCTGCGACTACTATAAAAGCGGCTGCACAGACCGCGATGAGGAGTTTTTCAGAAAAAAGCCAGAGGATGATGACCAGAGACAGTTGCCCCAATATGATATAATTGCCAGCACATTCATCGCCATGGAAAAATATGCAGACCATATTAAAAAATTGATTTACGCATGAGCCTATTGAGGATCGCCATAGCCAAGAGAAACTGCGCCTTCATCATCAGGATGGAAGACCCGGTGCAGACGCTGAAACGGGTGCTGGACATGGCTTATGATCAGGGCATCAAAATAGAACTGATGCAGATGCACGCCATGAGCAGCAGTGAAGCGAGGCTAAGCCTGCACTGCCAGATCGATAAGGAAAAAATAAAGCAGGCGAGGAACTGCCTTGAAAAAATGAAGGGCATAGTAGAACTGGAATTGCTGGAGAGCAGGCTGGTCGAAGCTTGATAAAAAAGGGGGCATAAACCGTGTTTTTTTTATACAATATAGAATCGTTAGAACGGGGCTTGTCTTTACTCGCCCCTTTTTTTGAATTTTTAAAATTTTATCATGGACCAAACATTTTCTGAGATCATCAGCGAATATAATTTGCTCAAGCACCCGTACTATCTGGCATGGAACGAAGGGAAATTATCACGCAGGCACCTGGCCCTGTACTCCTGCGAATGGGGGACATTCGTGCGGATGATCTCCAAAGGATGGCAGAAAGCGGGGGAGCATAAGATAGCCGCAGAAGAGATCGAGCATTTCAAGCTCTGGGAAAAATTTGCGGACAGCATCTGCCCGCAGATGATGGCCGCGAGGCTCAAACCGTCCATCCAATTGTTATGGGAAACCGAAGATAATTTCAAGCGCTATGCATCGGCGCTCGGCGCACTGTATGCATTCGAAGCGCAGCAGCCAGCGACGGCTGCTTCCAAATTAGAAGGGCTCAGAAAACATTATGGCCATTGGAAAGTAAATGAAGAGTATTTTATTGCGCATGCCAACGACCATGCAGAACCGGAGATCTTGGAAAGAAAAATAAGCGAGCTGGACAAGCATGAGCATGAGATTGCACGGGCATCATGTGCGGCCACCTGCAATGCGCTTTGGGAAGGATTGACTGCCATCATGGATGCAGGCATGAATTGATGAAAGCTGTTCATTGTTAGTTTAAGGTATAGGAGCGGCCCAATCATGGTAGTACCACTGCTCCTCCCCGGGGTTCTTTATAGTCCCCCGGCTTTTAAAGATCTTTTGCGCGCAGATAAGAATGTGTTTGTAACTAACGCAGCCGTTTTCTCATATGGATTTAAGCAGTGGCTGCCACGGGGACTCCTTTCGGTCTCCCCTCTTTTTTTAGAGTGTCGTTTTCAAATAAATGGATGCAGCCGGTTCCTGATCACTCTAAGGCTGGCTGCCACGGGGACTCCTTTCGGTCTCCCCTCTTTTAAAGAGTTTTGTTTTCTATGGATGCGGCCGGACCTGATCGATTTACCACCGGCTGCCACGGGGATTCCTTTTGGTCTCCCCTCTTTTTAAAACTAAAATGATTTTATGCGAACAATCGATAAAACAAGTCCGGCCTTTGCCACAGAAGATTTCCTGCCTCTGCAGGGGACAGATTATGTAGAATTTTATGTGGGCAACGCAAAACAGGCCGCTCATTTCTATAAAACAGCTTTCGGTTTCCAGTCCCTGGCCTACTGCGGCCCGGAGACTGGCCGGAAAGAACTGGCATCCTGGGCCGTGCGACAGAACAAACTGACTTTTGTTTTCACCACGCCGCTCAGAGAATCGCACCCGATCGCAAGACATATCTCAAAACATGGCGACGGCGTGGGCGTCATCGCATTGCGCGTCCACGATGCAGTTGATGCCTGGCAAGAGACCACGGCACGTGGCGGGATCAGCGTATTGGAGCCGTTCAAAATGGAAGACGAGCATGGCTCTGTGATGGTAAGCGGCATCAAAACTTTTGGTGACACTTCACATTTGTTCATCGAGCGGCACGAATATGATGGCCCATTTTTGCCAGGCTACCGGGCATGGGCAACCGAATATAATCACACAGACTGTGGGCTGCTTTATGTAGACCATTGTGTCGGCAATGTCGGCTGGAACCAGATGAACAAATGGGTGGGCTTTTATGAAAAGGTGATGGGCTTCAAAAATATTCTAAGTTTTGATGACAGTGATATCTCCACCGAATACTCGGCATTGATGAGCAAGGTCATGTCTAACGGCAATGGCTATGTGAAATTCCCCATCAACGAGCCGGCCGAAGGAAAGAAAAAATCGCAGGTAGAAGAATACCTTGATTTCTACGATGGCGAAGGCGTGCAGCATGTCGCGCTGGCTACTCACAATATCATCGAAACAGTTTCTGAATTGAAAAAACGCGGCATCGAATTTTTGAAAGTGCCAGATAGTTATTATGAATCTGTACTAGACCGCGTAGGGAAAATTGATGAAGAGCTTTTGCCATTGAAAGAATTGGGGATACTCATTGATAAGGATGACGAAGGTTACTTATTGCAAATCTTCACGAAGCCTGTTGAAGACCGCCCAACATTATTTTTTGAGATCATCCAGCGCAAGGGCGCAAAAAGTTTTGGCAAAGGGAATTTCAAGGCTTTGTTCGAAGCTATCGAAAGAGAACAAGCTGAAAGGGGGAACCTATGAAACTGGCCACCTATATAAAAAACGGTTCCCAGCAACTGGCGATGCTTGTCAAAGGGATGCTCTATGACATGAACGCGCTGGGCCCAGGGCTTCCAAATACAATGAAAGCATTCCTTGACCAGTGGCCCGATGCATTCCCTTTGGCATTGGGCGCGGAAAGAAAAATACTGAGCGGGTCTGGATTCAAAAGCCCTGATATGAGTTTGCGCGACGCATTATTGATGGCCCCGCTGCCAAAGCCCGGGTCCGTCCGTGATGCATATGCGTTCCGCCAGCATGTAGAAGCGGCCAGGCATAACCGTGGCCTGGGCATGATACCGGAATTTGACCAGTACCCGACCTTTTATTTTACCAATCACCGCAGCATACAAGGGCCGGGAGATATATTCTGCATGCCCGACCATTTCGAGAAACTGGATTTTGAGCTGGAGGCTGCCATCGTGATCTGCAAAAAAGGGAAAGATATCACCGCAGCGGAAGCAGATAGTTTTATCGGCGGGCTGATGATCATGAACGATATGAGCGCCCGCACATTGCAGATGGAAGAAATGTTTTTGAACCTCGGGCCAGCCAAGGGGAAAGATTTCTCGACCGTCATCGGCCCATGCCTTGTCACTTTGGACGAACTGAGGCCTTATGAAGTGCCATGCAAGAAAAAGCATGTCGGCAAATCATGGAACCTGAAGATGCGCTGCCGCGTGAACGGCATCGAAGTCAGCAGCGGCAACCTGAAAGATATGGACTGGACATTCGCCGAGATTATCGAGCGCGCTTCTTACGGCGCGACATTATTCCCCGGCGATGTGATCGGCAGCGGCACGGTGGGCACCGGATGTTTTTTAGAGCTGAACGGCACAGGAAAGCTTCGCGACCCAAACTATCAGGAGCAGTGGCTGGAGCCGAATGACGAGATAGAAATGGAGATCGAAGGGCTCGGAAAACTGAAGAACCGCATCGTAAAAGAACAAACGCACCACTCGATCCTGAAGTTAAAAAAATAATCATGCCCCATTATCACACAGTTGGCAGCATACCACATAAAAGGCACACGCAATTCAGGAAGCCTGATAACAATTTGTATTCAGAAGAATTATTTTCCACTGAAGGCTTCTCAAATGATTACTCGTTATTATATCACTGCCACCCGCCAACCGCGATAATCCAAACTGACAACGGTTATGACGTGTCGCCTAAAATCGCGAAAGAAAAAAAGCTTTCGCACAGATGCTTTGAAGGGTTTGATATCATCCCTGCGCACGATTTTTTACAGAGCAGGAAAACGATATTAGTGAACAATGACTGCCATATCTCGCTGGCCTCGCCCGAGAGCAGCATGGCGCATTATTTTTATAAAAACGCAGATGCGGATGAAATGATTTTTATTCATGAGGGCAGTGGAATATTAAAAACGATGTATGGCAACATTTCTTTTGGGTATGGGGATTATCTGATCATCCCTCGTGGAACAATCTATCAGATTGAGTTTTCAGGTATGCATAACCGTTTATTTATTGTTGAGTCTTTTTCGCCGATCAGGTTCCCCAAAAAATATTTATCAAAATATGGCCAACTGTTAGAGCATTCTCCATTCTGCGAAAGAGATATACGTTTTCCAGAAAATCTAAATGCTATTGACGAACAGGGGGATTTTCTAATCCGCACAAAGAAAAAAGGCATCCTTTATGGGATCCATTATAAGTATCATCCATTTGATGTCATTGGCTGGGATGGCTGCTGCTACCCCTTCGCATTGCAGATCCACGATTTTGAGCCGATCACAGGAAGAGTGCACCAACCGCCGCCTGTGCACCAGACATTCGAGGCAAACAATTTTGTGGTATGCTCATTTGTGCCAAGATTATTTGATTACCATCCAGATTCAATACCTGCACCATACAACCACAGCAATATAGACTCCGATGAAGTGCTGTATTATGTGGACGGGGATTTCATGAGCCGCAAAAATGTGACAAGAGGAATGATAACGCTGCACCCGGCAGGCATACCACATGGCCCGCACCCGGGCACAGTAGAAAAGAGCATTGGCGCAAAAGAAACAAAAGAACTGGCCGTGATGGTCGACGCATTCAATCCATTGATGCTGACAGAAGATGCTTTAAAAATTGAAAATTCAAACTATTCATTAAGCTGGATATGATAATTGATCTGAAAGAAATAACGAGCAAAAAAAGGCAGGACTATCTGAACCATGCCATTGCGCCGAGGCCGATCGCATTGGTTTCTACTATTAACGGCAATGGGCAACCGAACCTGAGCCCGTTCAGCTTTTTCAATCTTTTTTCTATCGATCCGCCCATCGTTGTTTTTTCTCCTTCGCGCAGGCTGAGGGACAACACGACCAAGCATACGTATGAGAACTTGTTCGAAGTGCCGGAGGCAGTCATCAATATCGTCGATTACGAAATTGTACAGCAAATGAGCCTCGCCTCTTGCGAATATCCCGTCGATACGAATGAGTTTCTAAAAGCAGGATTCACAGAAGAGCCTGCAACAATTGTCAGGCCGCCGATGGTAAAAGAATCGAAAGTGAAACTGGAATGCAGATTGAAAGGCATCAAGCCGCTTGGCAAATCGGGTGGTGCAGGCAACCTGATCATCGCCGAAGTTCTGCGGATACACATTGACGATAATATCTTGGATGACGAAGGGATGATCGACCAAAAAAGATTGCAGCATGTCGCAAGGCTTGGCGGCGACTGGTATTGCAAAGTAGATAAATCCAATCTTTTCAAAGTGCCAAAACCAAACCGGGGCCTTGGCATCGGCATGGACTCGCTGCCCCCTCATATACGCCATAGCAAAATTTTGACCGGCAATGATCTCGCTTTGTTGGCTGGCGTTGAAGGAATGCCTGAGCTAAACCCCTTTTTTTTCATTGAAAAGCCGGACCATGAAAAAGCAAAAAAAATGATCGCACAGGGCAGAATTCATGAGGCATGGCAAATCTTATTACACTCAAAAAAACAATATGATAACAGATACTGTGACAAGCGGATTTTTTAAAGAGCACGTGCTCGCGGGCAAGCCATATAAAGGCGGCTCGACTAGGGAAGAAATAGCGACGGATAAAAAAATATTCAAGCTTTCTTCCAACGAAAACCCTTTGGGGCCTTCCCCGAAAGCGATCGCAGCAATGCAGCAACAATTATCCATGCTGCACGAATATTCTTTTCAGGATGACATGAGATTAAAGGATGCGCTGGAGCATTATTTTCATTTCACCCTACAGGCTGAGCAATTCATCACAGCCAACAGCGGATTAGAAATTATCGATATGGTCGTCCGCGGGTTTCTTGATCCCGGATTAGAGTGCATCATCTCCTCGCCGACATTTTTGGCATATAAAAATTTTGCAGAGCTGCAGGGAGCAAGGGTGATTGATGTCCCGCTTGACCCAATCAATTTTTCTTTGGATGCAGATGCGATATTGGATGCAGTGAATGAGAACACGCGAGTGATTTTTTTGTGCAGCCCGAATAATCCCACAGCAACAGTTATCCCAAAGAAAAAGCTTGAAAAGATTTTGGATAGTATCCCTGACCATGTTGTAGTTGTTTATGATGAAGTGTACGCGCACTTCACCCGCCACAGAGAATTTACGAGGGCTTTTGATTTCGTGAAACAAAATAAGAACGTGATCGGCCTCAACAGTTTTTCAAAAGCATTTGGCCTTGCAGGATTGCGCATTGGCTATGCATACACTACCCTGGAAATTGCAGAATACCTGGACCATTTACAACGCCCATTCATGATCAACTCACTTTCTACGGTCGGAGCGATCGCTGCACTCAAAGACCTCAACCATATACTGAATACGCAAAAGCTCGTGCGGGATGAAAAGCGATGGCTTTATGAAGAGCTGGGCGAGCTTTCTGTCTTTTACTGGGCGAGCGAAGCCAATTTTATCTTGTTCCGTGCGCCATATGATAACAAAAAATTTGCAGCAGATATGCTTGGGGAAGGCATCATGGTGCGGACAACAGACCCATTTGGATTGCCCGGCTGTATCCGCCTCAGCATCGGCGCGCACGAAGCGAACAGGGCATGCGTCGAGGCAATAAAAAAACTGGCCAATAAATAATTTAACGCAGATGCATATCTTTTTTTGCACTATAGCATAAGCAAAGGACGGGGCCTGTGTCTACAGGCTCCAATTTTAAAAACCAGGGTATGGACAAACATAAGAAACTGACAATCGGATTATTTGGCTTCGGGGTAGTGGGCGAAGGGCTTTATAAAGTGCTCCATCAAACGCCATCATTGAATGCAACAATCAAAAAAGTTTGCATCAAGAACTCAAACAAAAAAAGAGATGCGCCAAAGTCATTATTCACGATAGACAAAAATGAATTATTGAACGATATCGAAATAAATGTCATCGTCGAAGTCATCAACGAATCTGGTGCAGCATTCGAGATCGTGAGCACAGCATTAAAAAATAAAAAAGCTGTTATCAGCGCCAGCAAGAAAATGATCGCAGAGCATTTAACTGAATTATTGGAACTGCAAAAAGAAACACGCATGCCGTTTCTTTATGAAGCTGCCGCAGGAGCATCCATCCCCATCATCAGAAACCTTGAAGAATATTATGACAATGACTTGCTTCATTCTATGCGTGCGATCGTGAACGGCTCTACGAATTTCATCCTCACAAAAATGTTCGAAGAAAATCTGGATTACGAACAGGCATTGCTGTTAGCAAAGCAATTAGGCTTTGCAGAAACCGATGCTTCGCTTGATGTCGAAGGCTACGACGCAAAAAATAAATGGTCATTTCTTTTAACGCATGCATACGGCATCATAACTAATCAGCTTGTTTTTAGAGGCATCCAAAATATTGATAAGCACGATGCAATCATTGCAAAAGAAAAAGGCTTTGAGATAAAATTGGTTGCACAGGCAAAAAAATTATCTGACGGTAAAGTAGCGGCATTTGTATTGCCACAATTTGTGAAGCATGACGACCCTTTAAGCTTTGTAAAAAATGAGTACAACGGCGTAGTAGTCGAGAGCGCTTTTGCCGATAAACAATTTTTTTATGGCAAGGGCGCAGGATCATTCCCGACGGCTTCAGCCATTTTAAGCGATTTGTCAGCACTGCGGTATCAATATAAATACGAGTACAAGAAATTATATCATCACTTGCCTCACGAATTGACAAATGATTTTTATGTGTCTGTGTATGTCAGCTTCAATGATAACGAAGATGTGCCAAAGGAAAATTTTGTGTCATTGAATGAATGGCATGCAGGAGAAAAAAGAAAATATATGATCGGCATTTTGCCATTCTCAGAATTAAAAGAAAACGGGTGGTGGAAAGAAAATAATGTGTCGCTGATCTTGATGCCAGATGGCATCATAGAAAAAAGAGAATTAAAAAAATCAGGGGTGAACGCTATTGATGAAATGCAAATGATGGCAATATGAAACTGATCACCATTTTATTGATCGCATTGAACCCATTGCACAAAGAAAAATTGATGAGTCACCGAAACAAAAAAGATTTGAGCGGTTTAAAATGTGTGGGCGGCATCGGCGGTGGCTTATAAAACTTTCTTTTCACTGTTAGCATATATGACCGGGAGCTGTTTCTACAGCACCCTTTTTTAAAACTTAATAAAAAAGCAGATGGAAGACGAACAACTGGAGGCCATAGCTGAAGCCATCGTCGATAAATTCTTGAAACAATTCGATCTGATAAAAAGCAAAGATGAAAATAGAGATATTGAAATCGAAAGTGCACCGGGCGACAATCACAGAAGCGAATTTGAATTATGTCGGCAGCCTCACACTGGACGAGGATCTGATGGATGCAGCAGGCATGATCGAGAATGAAAAGATAACTATTGTCAATGCAAACAACGGCGAGAGGATTGAAACATATCTCATAAAAGGAAAAAGAGGCTCTGGTGTTTGTTGTTTGAATGGCCCAGCGGCACGTAAGGGCGCAGTCGGCGATGTAGTAGTTATCATTTCTTATGCACAGATGGATTTCGAGGAAGCGAAAAAATTCAAACCGAAACTTGTGTTCCCGAAAACCGGGAACAGAATATAAAGAAGGGAAGGCTAACTGTCATGCGTACCTGAAAATATGAAGGCGATGGGCAAACATGATAACTTATATCGTGACTTTCGACATCAAAGACCCGAAGAGAAAAGAAATTTTTATTGCAAAGCTCAAGGAAGAGCACTCCTGGTGCCCGATCCATGATAACGCATATGCGTTGCGGACAGAAAAAACTGCAGAAGAGCTCAGGCTGATGCTTGCAAAAATAACGATCATCGCCGACCGCGTGTTCGTGATCAAGACCGGCAGAGAAGCAGTATGGATCAATACGTATTCAGAAAAGAACTCTGAGTGGCTGAAGAAATATTTATAGATCAATCAAAATACCAGGCATGAAAAAGAAATACCAGGTCTTTATTTCTTCAGCCTATAAAGACCTTAAAAAAAGAAAGAGAAGCATTGCGCGATGGAAAAATCCTGCGCTGTCATTGTTGCTGCAAACAATACAAAATGTATAACGCGAAATACTTAATATCAATGGCCGGATTTTTTGAACAGGGCGCCTTATTTTATAAATTTACGTGTTGTGCGCCGCTTTTATGAAACATTTTCCACTCATAATATTTCTATTGACATTGGCTTGTTGTAAGGGCACTGACCCTGACACGACACAAAAGGCCTTTGCTGACACAACAGTAAAATCAATTTCAAAAGCTGATAGCAGCTCAATCACAACAAAAGGAAAGCTCATAAAATTTACTTCCAGGTACAATTTTGAGACTTTTAAAACCAAACTATTTACTGGTATTGCAGCATCGCCTGACTTTAGCGATAACGAATTTGCCAATGATAAGGAGTACGTAAAATTGATTGCTGACGGCTGCAAACACAATGATATAAATTTTGGTGGGCACTTCACAATAATCCAAAGAAGTTGCGGGGCAATGTGCGAGCACATATTTATTGTTGACCGGATAACTGGTAAAATCTATACTGGCGTAAAGCCCAATGACGGACGCTATGGTTATTTGTACAAGAAAGACAGTTATTTATTGATCGCAAACTCAAGTGTATTTCAAGACAGCAGCTTAAAATATTATGACGGCTTCTTTGGTAAACCTGAATTGTATGTTTGGAAGAACAATAATTTTCAGCCTCTAAAATAAAGCGGGCGCACAACATGGGGAATTTTATGGCTACCATTTTTAATAAATATTTTCTTTGTATTTTCTTGTTCGCGGCCAGCAATTCTTATGCTTCTTATCGCAGTACGAAAATACAATCGTTGTCAGTCAAAGCCGACTCCATTCCGGATTGGGTGACAAGACTCTATACTACAGTTGACAGTTCTGGAATTCCGGGCGAAATCAAAGAGGTTATTTTTTATCGGAGTTTGACGGACACCAGTTCCTATTGCCTGTATACCATTTCGACAGGCACCTGCTTCAGGACTTATCTCGCGACCCAAAAAAATAAGAAAGACTACAAGCAGTTAAATATCGAGCAGGAGTGTGATGAAGAAGCTTCCGAACCCGAATATGCCTATTCAAAATATGAACTGGATTCCATGCACCATACCATTTTAATCACCTACGATACGACAAAGCCTAAAAAAAAATTTCTTCAAAAAGGAAAAATCGTTGAATTCAAAAAAGGCTTCAATTTGGACAATGCGGAGACATATGATGTTATAACAACAAGGCTTGTTCGAATACAGCGTAAAGGGGATTTTACCATTAAGGACCAGGGCCACCATTAACCTCAGGCCAGCGGTAAGGGAGCCGCCAGTGAGTCATGGTAGGCTGGTTTGGTCAGGGACAATATGTCGGGACCCATATGGACTGGGTTGATTCGACAATTCCTACCATCAACGGCACCGGCAACGAGGACTATTTTTGCGGCCTGCAAAAGCGGCTGTTGCGTTAGGGATTGGAGCCAGGTGCCGTGCACCGCGGAAAGCCCGGCCCGGAGGCCTCCGGAGGGGAACGCCCAAGTCCCCCGGGGGCGATTGTTTTTTTTTCGGGCGGGGGAGACGTTTTTGGAAGTTTACAAATGTGAATATTTTACGGTTCGATGATATCGGTCAGCGGCTGTAGAAAATGAATAGCGCGGAATGCTTGTAATTGATGGCCAGATTTTTTGAAGAGTGGGGGCACAGGGCCCATCTTTACCGGTTGGGTTTTTACTCAGGCAGGAACTGCTCGTTTTTTGGAGTTTTGGAGAATGTCTTTTTATAAAAACCGTCTGCGATCACGGCATGCCCAAATCCGCAGCCAAAATTGAAATCTGCTGTTTTTTCCTCGACGGTAATACCTCTGACTGAAAACCTAAAAGTGATTGTGCAAGTGGAGTCTTCTTTGGTTTTATAGGTAGCCATATTATTTTGAAAAAAAAGGGTGTCGGTAAACGAGCCTTGATTGTAGCTCGGCATTCCCTTGGTCACAAAAAAATGAATGACAATGCTGGAACTGTCCAGTCGTTTAACTTCAATATCGCCGGCATATCCATAAACGTCCCCGTTTTTTATCTTCGCATTGCTTACTAATTTGTATAAACCTGTCGGGTTAATAACCTTATGTATTTGCTTATTTTGTCCAATGGCGAAATAAAAAATACCTAAGAATAAAAATGTTACTATCAATTTCGATTTCATATAAAGGCCGCCATTTGCCGCGGGTGCGTTTGTTATGGATTTTACACGAAGACTGCCTTGGTTGGCATGCCGGTCCGTTATCCTTTGTAAAGGTGTCTAATTAGGTATACATCCCCAAACAACAATTTGAATTTATTTTTCACAGGTTTCGTTTCTGCGGGGAATGCGCCTGAACCCGCTTAATCTGGCTGCTGCGTTAGGGATTGGAGCAAGGTGCCGTGCACCGCGGAAAGCCCGGCCCCGGAGGCCTCCGGAGGGGAACGCCCAAGTCCCGGCAACGATTGTTTTTTTTTCGGGCGGGAGGCGTTTTTGGAAGTTTACAAATGTGAATATTTTAGGGTTCGATGATTTCCCTCAGCGGCCGTAGAAAATGAATTGCGCGGAATGCTTTGCAATCGATGGCCAGATTTTTTGACGAGTGGGGGCTTATTCATAAATTCACGTTTTGATCGCCATGCTATGAGACATTGAGTGACCATTATAAATTGATAAAGTTAGCGGCAGAGACAACAAGACCATTTTTATTAAGTGACATAACGACCTGGCCATATCATGACGTATGCAGACAATTGGCGGCACGAGACACTCGAGATTTTAGAAGATCAAAACTTTGGGAGCCCGGTGGAGGCACCGACAGGCATGGTCAGGCGTTGTCTTGAACTGTGCAAGACCCCTCTTGATAAATTCTCAGTTGAAGATTTGCGCTTGATGATCGGGCAAAAATTTGGGCTTACATTTTTAGTCCCACTGGCGCTTGAGCATTTGAGCAAAGACATTTTTACTGAGGGCGATTATTTCCCAGGCGACCTCCTGGCAAATGTTCTGGCAATTGACAATTCCTTTTGGGC